>Ga0214542_1001049_pt1 | contig 55247 bp, 33 predicted proteins | sample CNSS1metaG_FD_160096 | JGI IMG/M metagenome (GOLD analysis project Ga0214542, IMG submission 160096) | Root nodule microbial communities from cowpea collected in UCLA plant growth center, Los Angeles, California, USA - CNSS1 | ecosystem: Host-associated > Plants > Roots > Nodule | place: USA... | reverse complement strand
GTAGCGAGATGGTGGAAAGAATCTGTTCAAGAATTTCTCCTCAACATCCTTCCAGCTGTTCAAACTCTGATTTGGATGTGACTTAAGCCATTCCTTTGCTTTACCTGCCAAAGAAAAAGGAAACAAATGCATGTATACATGCTCAAGATCTCCTTCTTGAAAGCCCATGGTTCCTATCAATTCATAGAATGTAGAAAGGTGAGTATATGGATCTTCATTATCCATTCTAGTGAATTGATGAGAACTGATCAAGCTGAGGAAGACTGGCTTCATCTCCAAAGTTTTGGTGGTGGATGGTATTGCTATGCTAGAAAAATATCTCGGCCCTTGTTGGATAGCATATGCTCCAAGTGTCTTCCTGGCTGGAGCTGGTCTTTGATTCTCCATGTTTTCTGATTGAGATGTGATGGAAGTACAAGAAGATTCTTCCCTTGTCTTTTCTTGCTTCTTTTTGCTTTTGCCTCTGTTCCTTCTAGTTGTCTTTTCTTACTCCGGGTCAAATGCTAATCGATCTTCAGGAACCTGACCTCTTAAGAGCATAAATCAAACAGCTCAAGCAAGGATTAATACAAAGGGAAAATTTAATAAGCTATCTAATAAAGAAAAATATACACAAAGCTGGATGAGATAACTAGAAATTTCCAAAAGAACACCGTTCCCCGGCAACCGCGCCAAAAATACTTGTTGGTCTCTTGGCTAGCGTACCAAAAGTCAACTGTAGTATAATGATTTAAAGTAGGAGTGTCGAACCCACGAGGAACGGATTCAGTGAAAATTAATAATTATCTCAATCAGTATATATATGCAGAAATTTTAATTCGATGGATTATCAGCAGTGAAACTAAATTGCATAAATAAATACAGTAAAACAGAAAATTAGTTAAAAGATCAATAAAAGAAACTGGGATTGAATTTCATCTATCTCCCTTGTCTGTAATCTGGATGAATATAATATATAACATCTGAAAATACCAATATTGATGCACACTCAAAAATCATTTATACCGATTCCTCGCGTATAAAATTCATAAGATTAGTTCCCTGAATATTGATTCCTCATATATTCAACAAACTATCCAGCATTATGGTCGAGTGTTAACAGCAATTGATATATTGAGATCTATTCCTAGCATCACAGTATATCAAGTATCATTGTTCAAATCAAATTTTCAGAAATACTTTCCAGTCAAATCTAAAAATCAAAATCAAAACATCTATTGATCAGATAGAAGTAAGCATTAAGAGCAGAACAATAATACAAATACTGAGTAAAACAGAAATTCTATATATAAATATCACCAGATTACATCCAAGTTCGATTAGATTACATTCAATCCCAAGGAAGGAGATTAGCCACTCATGGTAGCTATCAAAATCCTAAGAACTAAAGAAGAAGAAGAAGAAATATGATATGTGTTTGCTCGTGGTCACCGCTCTGCAGCAAGGATCAGTTCTTCTCCCAAATTCTCCAGCTAAAACTCACTTTCTGATGCACTGAGAATATATACCCACGAAGTCTCGCTCAAGCTACGTGAGTCTCGCTTGAGCGAGACAACATTCTTCATGTTAAAGAAAGCTTCTCGCTTGGGCGAGACGTGCTGAAACCAATGTCTGGCTTAGGCGAGCAAGAGTACTTCGAGCTGAAGAAAGGATCTCGCTTAGGCGAGATTGGCAGCATCTAAGCTCGCCTGGGTGAGAACGGCGGCAAGAGAGGGTCTCCACTGCACGAACTCTCGCTTAAGCGAGAGTCTGCGTCGCTTAAGTGAGAATGGCGGCAGTGGCTTTAGCTTAGGCGAGCATGCTTAAAATTGAGCGACCTTGACAGCATTTCTTCCCTATTTTCTTCCTTTCTTGCTTTCTCCTTTGCTCCTCCTAAGTTCTTTCCTTTCTCTACTCTATTGTACTTGAAATTTACCAAAACAAGGATCAAGTGACTTCTTTTCAACAAAAACTTAGAAGCTCATTATGTTCTAGATTTAGGGAGAATTAATCATGATATAAATACAAATTAAGAACATAAGTGCCTTCATTTCATATGAAACTTACTCATTTTTGGCACTTATCAGACATTTGACTTTGGATTAAGAGTAAGGGTTATGTTGGTCATCTTAATCAAGGTGTGACTAGTATTATTGAAAATGAGTTTTTTCGTTGGTTAAAATTGATGCTCAATTCTTCATTATACTCAAGTCTATTATTCATTCATCACTGAAATATATATTTCATGCTTATGGGACATCTTTAGGAGTTTGGGAACAAGTTAAAATGTTGTACACTAATGATACTCCATGTTTTTATAATGTTTGTCAAAATATCTTAAATATTGTTGCTCTTAAGCATCTTAGTTGTAAAATGGCTAAATATTTCCACGCCATCTCAAGAACTAGAGAAAAAAAAATCAAAGTTTTTTATGTTGTTAGCCCTCTGCACTTATTATATTGTATCCAAGGTGGACAATGGTTCGGTTATCGTGTTCAATTTTTTGTTGAGGCTCATGATGTTAGCCTTCTTGCGTCCCTTTTGTATAGGGCTATCATAGTTTTTGTAAAAGGGTTAGAGCACCCCACAAGTGCTCTACTAATTAATTAATTAATTCTTTGCTAATAAAAAAAAGTTTGAGAAATAAAGTAATTTTAATTTCTTGTTACATTTTGTATGGTGGTATCAAGGTTAAGTTTTGATTATGATTAAGATTTTTTATAAGAATGTTGGAAAAAGAATATTGAGTCTTGAGAAGCCTTCAAGAATGTTGCCATCATTTTCTTGTACCAGACTTTTTTTGATTGTTAGTCTCATCAAATGCAATGTCTAGAAATTATCCAACAATTAATAATCGCATATTGTGAACCCTTTATGCTTTGTTATTCAAGGAGTAGCCAAAAAAGATTGTTCGAATGATGTGACTCTAGAAAGGGGGATGAATAAAGGCTGCATACAAATTCAAACACACAAAGGATTTATATTGGTTCACCTCACCATTGAGGTTATGTCTAGTATCTTAAGCAATATGTTTAAGATATTTCTTTACTAATCAATTCCCTTGAATAGAAACAAATATCTCCCTCTCTTGGTTACAAAAAGTATAATTCTCTCCAGACTACACCGAGTATAAACCTCTTCAAGTATCACCTTCTTGACCTCCTCTTAAGATTATGAACTCTGTAATGAAAATTACATGAAACACTCAAAATAAGAGAGTACAATACAACTCACAAATTTCAACTTCACTCTCTAAAGGATTTACAAGGTTTGCGCTCAACACAAATCTCATAAGGATAATGATATAGCAATATATATATTTTAACAACTTCTCTCACAACCTTACGTGGCACCTGATTGATTATTTTTTTTAATATTTTCTTCATCTGCATTGTTTGAAAGAAAGAGGGAGGTAGAGAGAGTTAAAACATTAAAACGCGAGTGCCCATGGTTAAAGTTGAAAGCAACTTTGTGGTCCTCAACCACCGATCTTTGTCTTAAACCTCTGATCTTCGTCTCCAAACTCTATTTTTTTCTTCAATCCATATTATTGTAAAAACCCTATTCTTCTTGGTATTTCCATTCTTCTTCTTCGTCGCAAAGGTGTGATTTTTCCCATTGCACAAAAGGTTCGTTGGTTCGATCTCCGTATCATCTGCGTGGAAATGAACGATTTTTGTTGTAGTGTGTAGGAGCATGGTCATAGTAGTGGTTTTAGACATTGAGTTTTGTCTTTGTCGCGAAATGTAAATAGAGTCACTTCTTCGAAAGCTTCGTGGTGGTAAGTTTTATTTATTTTTTCATAAGGGTTGTGATGATTACTTCTGTAAAAGGAAAGGTTGTAGATGGATTATTTTTGAAGTGTGGGTTGCTTAGGTTAGGTTAACATTTTGTGTTGTTTATTTTTGTTGTTGTTGTTTGTGAAATGCTTTTGCCCAGGTCAACATCCACACAAAGTAGTTTCTGATCCTGAATTTGGTTCACATATTGGTGTTGTGTTATGTAGTAAACTGTAAACACATATTTGCTTACTTAAGACTTAAAATATATGAACCCATGATTTATGATTTGCACATTAGTTACCCCTTGTAGTTATAGTTGAGGATGAATGATATTGACTAATTGACTTATTCACTAACTCTTAAATGAAAATATGTGTCTACTGTTGACTTCATAGTTGCGAGGAATCATTTTTATTGTTGCCTTGTTGAGTAAACTGTAAATCCACATATGTGCTTACTTAAGAATTAATAACTACGAACCCATGTTGTATGATTTGAACATTATATGTACATGTTAGGAAAAGATTGTGTTAAAAATACCTTATTTCCTTCAATTTAGTAATATTCATTTTAGGGCCCCTCAAATACAACCCAGACCTCTATCCATAAAAAAGTAGTTTCAAATTCTGAGTTTTGTTCACATATTGGTGTTGGTGTATGCATTAAACTATAAATCCACATATTTGCTTACTTAAGACTTAATATATGCAAACCCATGATTTATGATTTGCACATTAGTTACCCTTTGTAGTTATAGTTGAAGATGAATGATATTGACTGATTGACTTATTCACTAAAATTTAAATGGTTGGGAGCATATGCAATGATTTGATGTTCTTAATAAAGAAAGGAAAGAACACACACTTCCATGTTGTTGGTTGTCTATTTGTTACAAGTACTCATTGTTCAATCCATTTGAATTTAAATTTGATGTTTTTCATTTAAATTGACATGATTAAGTAGTAGAGGACAAAATTAAGAACAGTTTAAATAATAACATGAAAATTTTTGTTTTATAAGATTTTGTGATTGTGATTTGGTTGGAAATATGAGTTGTTTAATTTGTATTCGTAGTTGTAAGTGAGTTTTTCAGAAATGTTGCAGGTTATTATTGATGTTGGTGTGTCCAAGTCTAAGCTTTCCCAACCCTTTGTGAAGGAAGCTTTTCAAAAATATGGTACTGGATCTGAGGAGGACGAACAAGAGGAGGAACAGTTAAGACATGCTGTCAAACAACATGAAGTAGAGATTATGGAACTACAAAAATCAATGGCAGTTTTAAAAAAATGATGAGTGAAATGGGGAATTAGCAGTTGAAACAATAAGGTGAAGTCAAAGTTTTGAAAATTGGGATAAACACTCCTACTATTGATTATAAGGACCCCAAGTGTTCTCAATTTTGTAAGAAGTACATTGTGAAAAGGAATAGAGCAAGCACTCGCAAATAAGTGATTTGTATCACCGACTAAAGTATCAATCAAGAAAATGTTTCAAGAGTCAAGTCATACAAACTCCCTTTCAGACCTATGCAAGGAAGAAATGACAAAATTAGAAGATTTGGCATTAGTGAATTTAGTAGTGTGTAGTGTTGCATTGTTATGATGTTGATATTTATTTTGCATGTGTTAAGACTATGATACATTAATAATAGAGTCTTATATTTTTAAGAATTGATTATTTGTTGTTGGTTTATGAACTTAATTAAGTGACACTATCTTTAACATGATGTCATTACTGTAATTTGAAGTCATACATGTTGATGAAAGGAAGAAGATGGACATCTTCCTTCAATAAGGAATTTTGATGATGATGATGATGACTTATAAAGAAGTATAGAAGACTTGATGATGATGCATGGAAAAATATTGAAGACTTGAAATAATGCTTGGATTTAAGAGATACAATGAAGACTTAGGGGTTTAGTTGTTTAGGTCTTGTAATTTGTGTATGTTATTTAAAATAGTTAAATTAGTTTGTCAAGAGTCCAAAGGCAAAACCCAAGCAGTAGAGCACCAAGAGAATTTTATTTATTTGGAAAACTCATTGGAATAATCGATTATTCTTAGTGATAATCGATTATCCCAGTTAAAACTGATTTTTAAGAAAAACCTATGTGATAACCGATTATCACCTATTAATAATCGATTATCACATGTTGATAATCGATTATCACCTGCTGATAATAGATTATCCTACAAATAATAGATTATCACAACGAGAAATATGTTTTTATAAAAGTTTATGTGATAATCGATTATCTATGGCAGTTATGACTTAATTTTTCATATTCTTAACCTAATTTCTAAATAGGCTTCTATAAATAAAGTGGTAGACTTTCATTATCAAAATACAGAAGTTAGAGAAGTCAGAGTACTTGAGAACTCTTTATGGGAAGACTTTGAAAAAAACATAGTGTGGATAGAGCGATAACTTTCATCAAGTGGGATCTTGAGTGATTGAGTGCTGCTTTTGTTGCTAGGAGAAGCCGATCATCCTTTGTGTGATTCAAATGAGGTGTTCATTCCTTGTGTGATTCAAGGAAGGTGTTTCTTTATCTCTTATGTGATTCAAGAGAGGTGTTAATCCCTTGTGGATTTCAAGGGAGATGTTTTCTAAACCTAAAACTTTCTTATCTGTGATTGTATTTGTGATTTATTTTAGTGATTGAGTTAATATTGTTTTTGAGAGATTAACAACTGGACATAGGATCTTTTGATCCGAACCAGTATAAATACTTTGTGCAGTTTTCTCTTCCCTACTCTCTTTATTTTATTGTGTTTATTAAAATAAAGGAAAGAATTTTAATCAATATTTGATATTAAAAGGAAAAAATTTAAAAGCACACTTTTTATTAAAAACCACAATTCACCCTCCCTCCTGGTTTTGGTCCAAACGACTAATCATTCCGCTACACGTTTTCAACAATACATTACTAATACACTATCACATAAGTGATAAGTATGTGGTAACTCGTGAGTAAATAAGTGCGAACCCAGGTTTAATGATCTGGACACTAAGTTCCCAAGCAAAGACTACTTCACAAACTATCATTTTCAGAAGTTGGGTGAATGAGTAAAGTGTACATGGTCGTTTTGGAAGCATTGAAAGTTAGTTTTACTTGGTTGTTGTAGTCCTTCAATTCAATTGACAAAATTACTTTAGATACCCATTGTTAGCAGTAATTGCTAAGTCATATGTAATTAAGTGTCAACCCGTCTCATTCGTTTTGCACCTTGATGAAACCTTTTAGCATACCTAACTAAGTTAGTATTCCCTTTAAAGTTTTCAACTGCCCATGATATTTCCTTCATTTACAATCATGTTGAATTAAGTTGAGACAAGACACTAAATCATTAAATTCCCATAGCTATGTGCTAACACGTGAGTAAATAAGTGTGAACCTATGTTTAATGATTTAGACACTAAGTTTCAAGGCATAAACTACTTCACAAACTATCATTTTCAGAATTGGGTGAATAAGTAAAGTGTACATGGTCATTTTGGAAGCATTGAAAGTTATTTTTACTTGGTTGTTGTAGTCCTTCAATTCAATTGACAACAATTACTTTAGATACCCACTATCAATAATAATTGCTAAGTCATATGTAAATAAGTGTAACCCATCTCATTCGTTTTGCACTTTGATGAAACCTTTCAACATACTTGACTAAGTTAGTGTTCACTTTAAAGTTTTCAACTGTCCATGATATTTCTTTCATTTACGAACATGTTGAATTAAGTTGAGACGATGCACTAAATCATTCAATTCCCATAGCTTTGTGCGAACACGTGAGTTAAGTGTGAACCTAAGTTTAACGATTTGGACACTAAGTTCCAATGCAAATAGTACTTCACAAACTATCATTTTCAGAAGATGTGTGGATGAGTAAATTGTACATTATCATTTTGGAAGCATTTAAAGTGATTTTTACTTAGTTGTGTTAGTTATTCAATTCAAATGATAGTTATTTTAGATACCCACTGTCAGTAGTAATTACTAAGTCGTATGTAAATAAGTGCCAACCCATTTGATTCCTTTTTCACTTTGATGAAACAAATACCTGATTTCAAATATTAGTAATAACTACATTCAAAGACCACGTAATTGTAAAACATGATTTACGACTTAGTTAACAAAGTCCATAAGATTAAAATATAAATTTTTCAAAGAAAATATTCAACATAATTACAAAGACAACTTCCAAAAAATCAAATATAGTGGTTATATTTTCTTAAATGCCTTTTGCCCATCACTTGGAGGGTTGTCTTGGGTGAAAACATGACAATTTGTTGGATGGATCAACCAACCTCTTCACCATTTTCTTAACAATATTGTCCATCATTAGGTCATCATCATCATTGTTCCCCATTGACCTTGCAATTGGTGCCCATATATATTTCCAAATTTGCGTCCAAATCGGTGTCCAAATTGTCCTTGCCGGTTGGCTTTAGTCGCACCACAGGAAGTGAAGTTTGAACTTATTCATCAGCGGGACTCTTTATGTCATGTTTGGAGACCTACAAATTTGATCATGTCTATTAAAGTTCAACAATGACTTCAACCATAATAGATAAATATGATGTTTGACCAATGTGATACCTTGACAATATTCCTTAATGTAATGTTCAGGTAGCACGTGTGTGGATTGGGTATAAAAGTGGTAACATCTTTCAGTAATATTACAAAGTCAACACCAATATGTGAACAAAATTCAGGAATTGAAACTACTTTTTTATGGATGCTGGTTTGGGCTATATTTGAGTTCTAAAATGAATATTACTAAATTAAAGGAAATAAGGTATTTTTAACATAATCTTTTACTAACATGGATATCTAATGTTGAAATCATACACCATGGATTCGTCGTTATTAATTCCTAAGTAAGCACATATGTGGATTTATAGTTTACTTAATAAGGCAACCAATAAAAATCATTCCTCGTAGTTATGAAGTCAAAAGTAGGCACATATTTTCATTTAAAGTTTAGTGAATAAGTCAATCAATCAATATCATCCATCCTCAACTATAACTATAAGGGGTAACTAATGTGAAAATGATAAACCATGGTTCACATATATTAAGTCTTAAGTAAGCAAATACGTGTTTACAGTTTACTGCATAACATAACACCAATATGAGAACCAAATTCAAGACCAGAAACTACTTCGTATGGATGCTAACCTGGGCAAAAGCATTTCACAAACAACACAAAATGTTAACCCTAACCTAAAAATCCCACACTTCAAACAAAAATCCATATACAACCTTTCCTTTTATGGAAATAATCATCACAACCATTAAAAAAAAAACTTACCACCACGAAGCTTTTGAAGAAGCGAGCCTGCTTACATTCCATGACAACGACAAAACCCAATGTCTAAAACCGCTAGTGTGACCACACTCCTACACACTACAACAAAAATCGTTCCTTTCCACATAAATTATACAAAGATCGAACCAACGAACATTTCATACAATGGGAAAAATTGCACCTTTGCGACGAAGAAGAAGAATGGGAATACTGTAATATCCCGCCCGGATATTATGGATTTTAAATAAAATAGAATAAAATAATATTAAAATCTCATTTAATATAACTGTAATTCCTCAAAACGCGGGAATTTAAAACTTTCATTCATCATAGAATAAACTTTAAAACCATAATTATAAGCTTTATTACAATCATCAAAGTCTAGTAATATAAAATATTACAATTTATTTAGAGACATAAAACATAAAACTTAGAAAACTCTTTTCTCCCATACTAGCCCCGCTCCGGCTCTATGCCTCACCAGATCCACATGTAACATCATCTGCTCCTGTGTACTGCGTACACGATAATTGCCAAACACAAGCAAATAGGGTCAGCTAGCAATTAAACAATCATATATATAAAACATACATATACATATAAACACACCAAAGGAATTTCATCCTTTGATTCCATATCACATGGCCACCACCATGTTACCCGTGTTGTACGTCTTCTGATGAGTACCTCAAGATGTCTTGCTACCACACCTACCAGCCACAACTGGTAGAGCACGTGCGAGAAACCATGCTACGAATCACACTCCGTAACGCCAAGCGAAGTTCCAACTATAAATAACATTCGTAACGTCCTAAGACTACCAAACTTGTTGGTCTCATACCAAGGAGGGCAATCTATCTAGACCCGTCGTACGTGCCACAACACGCACACTCACACTGGAAACACTTGCCAACCCAAGCCACAACTCAAGAGTTCCTCGTGTTTAACCGACATCCCGAGCCACAACTCAAGAGATGCCATTCCGAGCCACAACTCAAGAAATGTCACATGCTTAACCCCTATCCCGAGCCACAACTCAAGGGATACATTCCCTATTTGACATTCTTATTTTTTTTAACGAGTTTTAATCACTAATTTATTTTGTCCATATTTTATTTTATTATGGTAATTTAATATATTAAAATGAATCGATCTTTATGCTACCAACATTTCCCTCTATAATATACAGAAGTGTGTTCTTGTTTGTGTAAACCCTCTGCAAAGAATCACCATTATCATACTATAATAGCCATATTCTCCATACATCGACAGTGGTAACTCCACAATGGGTAATTATATTACCACATGTTGTGCATCGATTTTCTTGAAGAAGAAACAATCTCTTCCCATAGACGCGATATTTAAGCTTCCTGTACCAGTTGCAAATTCTTCTTGGCCTCGAGGTATCCATAATGTGATTCACTGATCAGTCATTAATCATATAACACATTTTCTCCTTCTGATATGTCCCTATTAAATTTTTTGTGTTTGTTTGATACAATGATTTCGCGAAACTTTATACTAAATGCACGATGGTTACTACAATTGTTGCATGTAGGAAGTGGTTTTGCCAGTGAAATAATTGATCTTGATGGGCTACAAGTGTCTCAAATATCAACATTCAACAAAGTTTGGAGCACTTATGGCGGTGGACTGGTCGATCAAGGTTTCACCATGTTTGAACCATCAAGAATACCTCAAGGTTTCTTTATGTTGGGTTGCTACAGCCAACCCAACAACAAGCCACTTTCTGGATGGGTTCTTGTGGGAAAAGATGCGTGCGCAAACACAAGAAACCCCATTTTAAAGAAACCACTTGATTTCATACTTGTATGGAACAGTGCACGTACCAGGATTTCCTAAGATGGTCTTGTCTATGTTTGGCTTCCAACACCACCTGATGGGTATAAAGCAGTAGGCCATGTTGTGACCACCACACCAGGAAAGCCTTCCCTTGACAAAATTAGGTGTGTCAGATTACACTTCACTGACCAATGTGAGACAAATTCATTGATTTGGGAATCACGCAGCTTCAGAGTTTATGATGATAGACCAAGAAACAGGGGAATTGAAGCTCCTGGTGTTAGAATAGGCACCTTCGTTGTTCAAAATGGGAGTGCCAAATCCCCATCCATTTCTTGTTTGAAAAACACCAAATCTATCTCAAAATACATGCCTAATCTACAACAAATCAATGCATTACTCCAAGTTTACTCTCCAACTATGTTCTTGCATCCCAGCGACAAATACATGCCATCTTCAGTGGATTGGTTTTTCTCCAACGGAGCACTGCTATATAAGAAAGGGCAAGAGTCAAATCCTGTTCCAATAGCACCAAACGGCACGAATCTCCCTCAGGATCATAACAATGATGGTGCCTATTGGCTGGACCTGCCTACTGATGCAGCCAACAAAGAGAGGGTCAAGAAAGGAAACTTGCAAAGTGCCAAAAGTTATGTACATGTGAAACCAATGCTTGGAGGAACTTTCACTGGCATTGCAATGTGGGTCTTCTACCCATTCAATGGCTCTCGAGAGCAAAAGTTAAGTTTATTTCTTTTCGATTGGGGGAAATCGGTGAACATGTTGGGGATTGGGAGTATGTGACACTAAGGGTAAGCAACTTTAGTGGTGAACTATGGCAGGTCTATTTCTCACAACACAGCAAAGGTAGATGGGTTGATTCCTCTCAGATTGAGTTCTAAAGTGGTGGCAACAAACCACTATTCTACTCTTCCTTGCATGGCCATTCAACATACCCACATGCTTGTCTTAATCTGCAAGGGGAAGACAACATAGGCATAAGGGATGATACTGTTAAATGTAACATTTTTATGGATATGGCGGCATTTGAATTAGTTTCTGCTAAATATTTGGATGCAGTTATAGAGCCTTTTTGGCTGAACTATTTCAGAGATTGGGGTTCTAAAATTGATTATAACAAAAATGCTGAGCTGAAGAAGATTGAGAAGTTCGTTCCTAAGAATAAAAATTGTGCTTTGGAAAAGATTTTGAGGAGTTTGCCATGTGAGGTGCTGGGAGAGGAAACCCCACTAGATCAAAGGTCAAGAATAATTGGAGTGGAGATGAAATTTGAAAATTGTACAGTCACATTACATTGGGTCAATTGACTAAGTTAGCTATTAGATTGAATAGGAATTTTTACTCTCTTTTCTTGTGATTTAACTTTCTCACATGTTGTGTGTTATGAATACAGTCGCTGTATAATACTGATACAGTTTTGTAATTTTCTTGTCGTAATAGACTTTTCTTTTTCTTTGGTCATAGTTTTCTAAGCTCTCTTTTCTTTGAGTAATTTGCCGTCGATTTCATTTATAATAGTATTGATAATAGTGTGGAAGGGCCCTGTTTACGAAGTGCTACAGCAAATTGGAAAAACAAAATAAAAAATTGAAAGAAACAGACAATAGCTTCTAGCTGAACATAACCTAGTCAATTCTAGGTGGTTTCTCGTTTTCATATGATTAGATTAGAGTCTCATAAGATAATTCCTTTTTTTTTTTATATAGAATATAGAATATTTATAGAATGTCTAAACGATTAAAAGATATTTTTTGTTGACTTAGTTTTTTATTTTTAATTACAAATATTTTGATATAAATCAACTTAAATATAAATTATTTTTAAATTATTTTTTTAATTCCTGCGGAGAAGTTTATGGAAGGGTATGGAATATATGAAATTTTGCAGTAATTAATTTTTCCTATAAACTGTTATCATTGGATCAAATTTTATTGGTCATTAACTAGCCAAATCTAAATTTTGTTATTTATTTAATTTATAATTAGGTACATTTGAATGAATTCTTTATGGCAAATTTTAGAAAAGAAAAGAGTGAAAAAGAATTTAAAATTTTTGTTTTTTAAGTTAATTTTTAGAAACTCAATTACAAAATTTGTCTAATTTTATATTTAATTTGTATAATGGAAGTTTATTTAATTTCCTTCTTCTTTTGTATATGTTTTAAAATAATTATTGAACAATTAACAATCTTATTTCTTATATATATGCTGTGTTATAATTATAAAGGTTAAAATTATCCTTTCAACGAGAATTTTTTTAATAATTTTCTTGATTTTTAATTTTTTATAAATTCTTTACTCAAATAATATAATTTTGTCATAGATTATTTTAAATTTTTTAACTATTTTATTAAAATTCTCCCTCTGTTATAAAAAAATTAATTCAACATAAAAGCTTAGAATGTATTATGAAAGTAACATGTGATATATAAAGGTAAATATGAGATTAACGTGTTCCTTCTCTTTATCTAGAAATGACAAATAAACCCGTTCCCGTGGATATTATCCGAACCCGTCCCCATTTTGACGGGGAATCCCTGCATTGACTGGGTATGGGTATGGGTATGGAGAATCCCCGACTTTTTCAATTGGGTATGGGGATGCACATATCCCCGCCATATTACCCGTCCCCGTTTAAATTATTAAAAATATTCCTAATTAATTAAATAACCATATATATATATATATATAATATTTTTTATTTATTTTAATTATTTGGTTTGTCATGAAACTCATTCACATTTCAATTATATTTTTCATCTTATCATAATCTTTATGTAATTATGTTAAAAATATGTATGTTAATTAAAAATTTTTATGTCTCACATTTGAATATTTCTATTATTTTTTAATATTTTTATTTAATGTATATTTTTCTTTCACATGAAAATGTTTAATACTCTCAATTTAAGTATTTAATAGCACAAACATTTCGTTTACTAGGTAATATAAAAAAATATCATTTACTTATTATTCTTATTATTAGTTTTTGTTTCATTTGAATAACTTTTTTATTTTACTAAAAAAAGTTTTGTTATTTCTCAACCACTTAGTATATATGTTGATATTTGAAAAGTTTTCTTAGATTTCTAAGATATTTTTCAACTTATCATACCTTAATTATACATTTGTTTTCTTTTGTGCGATTTCTTTCAATAGTCTCTCAAATTGTTTGTAAACATTTGTTAATTTTTTAATATTTTTATTTCTTGTTTATTTTTGTTATGTAGAATACTATTTCGATATATTTTATCTAATTATTTTATATTTTTTAACTCATTATCAATCATACTGTAATTTTTTCACTATAATTGTATAAATAACTTTTATTTATTACAATATAATAATTTAATGTAATTGTCATTCATATTTTTTTATCACCATCCAACATAATTGAAGTTCAAAAGATACAAGATCTATGTTAAAATTTTATTATTTATTATTATTTGTTCTTTGTATCATTTTGATTAAGTAATGTATTATAATTTTATTAGTGTATAAAAAAGAGATTCATTAGAATTTAAAAGATTGAAGTAAACAAACATTTAAAATATATTTTAATTTGAATATTTTTTTTCCTTCTATATTTTCTTAAAAATATTTTTAAATTTTATCAACTAGGTTTCATTAATCTTTGCAAATTTAATAAATGTGTTAGTTCTCATGGAATTTTATTTGGTATTATAATCTAAAATGTAAAAAAAATATAATTTATTTTAAACTTTTATTATGATTATTATTTGTTCTCTGTATCATTTTGATTAAGTAATGTATTATAATTTTATTAGTGTATAAAAAAGAGATTCATTAGAATTTAAAAGATTGAAGTAAACAAACATTTAAAATATATTTTAATTTGAATATTTGTTTTCCTTCTATATTTTTTAATTTTTTTTTAAATTTTATCAATTAGGTTTCATTAATCTTTGCAAATTTAATAAATGTGTTGGTTCTCATGGAATTTTATTTGGTATTATAGTCTAAAATGTAAACAATTACAATTTATTTTAAACTGTTATTATGATTATTATTTGTTCTTTGTATCATTTTGATCAAATGATGTATTATAACTTTTATTAGTGTACAAAAAAGAGATTTATTAAAATTTAAAAGATTGAGGTAAACAAACATTTAAAATATATTTTAATTTGAATATTTGTTTTTCTTTTATGTTTTTTAAAAAATATTTTTAAAATTTATCAATTATGTTCATAATATTTGTAAATTTAATAATTGTTTTAGTTCTCATGAAATATTATGTGGTATTATAGTTTAAAATGTAAACAATTATAATTTATTTTAAAATATTTGATATCAAAGAAACAACCATCATTCTAATATTGAATATTTGATAATATTATGTTTCTTTTATCATAATTTTTTTATTATTTTATAAAAATTAATTAAAATTAATATTGAAGTAGTAAGAAAATGGGTATGGATATGGGTACGAGATTATACCCGTTATCCGGTGGGGATGGGAATGAGTCAAAAGTTTAATACCCGTTGGGTTAGGGTTTGGGCATGAGGATGAATTTTTTTTGCAGGAATGAGTATGGGATAACGAAATTCGTGCCCGCCCCACCGCGTTGCCATCCCTACTGCTAACTAGTTATAGACTCGTCGTGCGGTCTTGATGGTTCGAATGGGTTTTGAATTATATGTTTATTAGTATCAAAGGTTAAATTGTGTAATGATATATTTAATATATAACACAATAAATTGGGATATTTGTATTGTTGAATGGTTTATTTTAATTTTTTATTGGTATATGTATTGTAAATAATATTGATCTCTATATGTATTTTTATAAGTTATTATTTACAATTTGGTTTTACTTATTTGTACTATTAAAATTGTCTTTTTTTTTATTAATATGTCTTGCTTATAATATGTGTCGTACAATATTGTTTAGAGTTTAATTGAAATTTATAGATATTAATTAATCTTAATATTGATGAAAGAGTTAAAGTAAATGTTTAGTCAAATTTTAATATTAGGTGTTTAGATTAAGTATGAAGTATAGACTATAATTGTTTAACTGAAATTTGTTTAATTATCAATTTAATTAGCAATTAGTTAAATTCAAATATACCATTGTACCAAATAAAATAAATAATATTCTAGAACAGTTGAAAATTGCAAAATTAAAAACATACTTAAAAGCACAAACACATAACTTGAAAACTCTAGGAATCCAGAAAATTCATGAAAAGTTACCATGTTGATTTTCTCCAATTTTTCTCCCTTTAACTTCTCCCCCTTTTTGTCATACATTTGAATAAAGAAATAAGTCATCATAGCTACAAGGAAGGGCTAGGAGAAGGTCAATCAGGTATCATGTCTCGAGGATGAAAATTTTCTGGGAAAATGTTGTGAATATAGACAAACATGTTATAGGTTGCATGTTTTACACGTTCAGATTGCCTTGCCACTTATGCATTCAATAGCTGAACTATATCTTCGTGTTCTAGTGCATTTAATTTATCGACAATCTTTTTCATGTTGTTAATACTCCTCTTAGCTCGTTGGGTCTGTATGCTGGGCATATTTGGGATAAGTGATGGATTAGAAGAGTCTAAAAGAGTTGGAGTAGGGAATTTTGTGGAGGAATCTTGTGACTCAGAAGTGATAGGAACAAGAATTGGGTTTGGAGTAACCTTTCTCCAAGTAACCTCCTTTCTCGGTAGACTGGCTTTTTCATGAAAGAGGTTTAAGAAATACATTTCCTCTTGTTAGAGCAATTTGACTTTTGGTTGGACTCATATTTTTCTCAGGAAAATTATGTGAATTCAAGGTTTTGTAGGAGAGAGAGGTGTGATTTGAGGTTAACTAGTGATGTGTATATATAGGTATGAGATGATTTAGGAAAGATTTGTAGCTCAAACATTGAAGTGGCAATTTGAGTTAATTTAGTGATGAATTTGACACTTATCTTGTTTTGATTATGTATATTTATATTAAATTCACCCCAATTTAGTTTGTTTTGAAGTTTCTAGCACCAAAAGATAGTCAAAGTGGAAAAATAAAGAAATTGGATGAAATTCAAACAATTCTGGGTAAAACTGTGACTGGCGAGGTTGGGTGGCAGAATTGAGGTTGAGCCACAAGCAACAAACCCTTTGGAAGAGGAAACCTCAAGCACTAAACCTGGGTTAAGCCATGAAGATTCCTTCTCAAAGAAGTTATCGTAGGAGCTGAGAACCAGAGCATGAGGTTGGGCATAAAAGCAAACCCACATAGGAAGGAAAACTCTATTGTTGAGCTACAAGTGTATTGTTGAACACTGCCCTGGACAGTTTATAAAAATAGAGTTGTACTCCTATTTTGAGAAACTTTTTGGAGAGTGTCACTTTAGATACTTTTTAGAGAGTATTTGTAAACACTTTTCTCTAAACTTATTGAATATTTTTAAAGAGGATAAGAGAGCATGACTACTCAAAGCATTGAATTGTTACACCCATTATGAGGAACTAAGCCTCTCTAGTGTTGAGGTCCAGGTTTAACCCTTTGAAACTCCCTTGTATTGGTATTGTTGTATTTATAAAAGTATGCTTTTGTTTACATTTTTATGAATTAGTTTATACTTGTTGTTGGATGAACTAATCACTCATCTTATTTCACTAGCTTGGGATTGAGGTGGGAACTAGTTCCAAGTTGTGGTCCAACTAATTCTCCTCCTGCTTTTTTATGCTAGGAATAAATTTAAGGCTCTAGCTGGTTATAGAGTCTTGATCTAACACACGTGATTCATTCAAGCAATCTTTGAGAAATCAAACTAAAGTTTGATGATCTTAGGCTCTAGGTGTCACGAATAGACCTAAAGTTACATTTAAAGAGAAATTTCAGGACATGAACAATTGCATCTTTATAAATGATAATTGGATTGGTACAAGATGTTAGTAATAAAATGGTGGTTTAAGCCAAGAAATGAGGGGGTTGAATTGGCTATATAAAACTTTTTCGAAAGCTTAAAACCTTTATTTTTATTGAATCAAATAGACCACAAAATTCGGATGCAAAAACTGCAGGACAATACACTTTCAACTGATCAAAAATAAAAACACCATGTTAATATGTTCATACACCTATGAATCAACAGATTAAAATTTCAAAATAATCGGCTAAAATACTAGGAAATTATGCAGAATGCAGATTTCTCAAATTTCACTCAAACAACATACTTTCTCACACAAGATTTGTTCCAAGCAGTATTTCTAACAAGATTATGGTATCATATTACACAGAAACGCATGCCAACAAACCAAAGATTGATTTGCTTGATTTTCTTAAGATTTAAAAGTGAGTAGGAAGAGGGAAAGAGAATTGGAAATTATTTTTATACCGGTTCACCCAATCACAAAGCTGCAACAAGGCTTTAAACTTGTTAAAACCCATTTTAAAAGATTAAAAAGGAACATCGAAACTAACAAGACATATCTAACTTATGTCATATAGCCTACGAATCTGGTTCAACATGTAAACATCATATTCAACACATTATTTCATATTTAACACTATAGAAACATGATTCAAATGGATCTTCATCAATCTTAATCAACCACATGTGATCTTCCTACACTTTGATTTACCAAATCTTTGCACCAAGGTTGCTTGTGCTAACACAAGAGAGTCATAAAGTGGTGAAATCTAACCTCAACACGTCTGTATCATATTGAGTACAACCTTTTTCATCACATATGTTTTTAACATGTCTTTATTCAACATTTTATAACAAATATATTTTACATACTCATCATACAACCCCACCATTGTTTTATTAAAATCAAACTAGTTTAAACACTATGTATTATACCAAATCCTTGTGGATATGACACTTGTGTTACTACAAACTATCCAATATACTTGTTGGAAAATTGATTATGTTAGATCATCAATAGACATATAAAGAAAAGATGTAAAAAATGCAACAATTGAATTTTTAATTTTTTTGTCAAAATAGGAAATATTTAAAATTGTTTCAAAAATTAAAATCAAAGCCTTTTCAAAATAATTATAGTTTTGTAAACTATTTGAAGTTAAGGAATTTTCATAAATAGTTTTTTAAATAAGGAAACAAAGTATGTAAAATCGAGTTTGATATGCAATAAGGTAATATTTTTGAAATCACAAACATGTATATGATGAAGATTTTAATGTTAATCACTAGAATAATCAATAATAGTCAAAATCACAAGAATATTTATCTCTATGTGTTGTGTGAATTTACTATAATGCTAATTAAGAATGCATATCATAGGATAAAATGTGCTTGAATATCTAATAGTTAGAATGTGTCTGACACTTTAAAATGTGTGTAATTCTAATATGAATTTAATGGTTTAAATGCATCTAAAGCTTAGCACACTCTTTTAATCATTCATTTATAAGGGTCATGCAAGTAGGGTTCTCAAATGATTAAATCCCTATTCAATAAGTGGTTTTTTAAATATATCTTAGAGTTGATCATTTATTGGCATAAACTTTAAATAAATAATACCCTTTTGAACGTAATCTCTAATAAAATGATGCATAATCTCAATGTGGTTTGCCTTAGAATGCACAATAGTATTTTTTGGTTAAATTTATTGCAACACTATTGTCACAAAGAATAACAATGTTACTCTCATGTATGTTGTAGTCCTCCCAATTGATTCTTGATCCATAGGATTTGAGAACAACAATTGGCAACTGATATGTACTTTGCTTCAAAATTGGGTAGAGTAATTATGCCTTGCTTTTTATTACACCCTGATACTAAATTCCTTCTAATGAAGTGACATCCTCCATTACCATTTTTTCTTTCACTTTATCACTTGCAAAGTTTGCATCATAGTATTGTTGCAACGAATAACTTTCTTGCTTTTTATAGCAGAGACAAAGATTAGTAGTACTTTTAAGTATTTAAAAATTCTCTTAACAACACTTAGGTGTACTTTTCTTGGATCATGTTGAAATTGTGCAGATAAAAAAACACTAAAATAAAGTCATCTGAGTAGTTTTTCATAAATAGGGTAGTGTTTATTTCTCCTTTAGTGAGCCCATTTTCAATTAGGAATATACCTAATCTTTCATACCAAGCTCTAGGAGCTTCTTTTAAACCATATAAAACCTTATTGAGTTTGTAGACATAATTTGGTTGTGTAAAGTCTTGAAATCTAAGGGGTTATTCTACATAGAGTTCTTTTTTAATATAACCATTTAAAAATGCACCCATATAATTCATTTGATAAATTTTAATGTTACTAAATGTAGCAAATGATAGTAGTATGCAAATAACTTCTAATCTAGCAACAAGTGCATAAGTTCTAGTGCAGTCAACATCTTCTAATTGTGAGAAACCTTTGGCTATCAGATTGACTTTGTTCTTACAACCTTACCTCGTTCATCCAGTTTGTTCCTATACACTCATTTTGCTCCTACGTCTCTCTTGCTTTTGGTGGACTCACTAGTGTTCATACTTCATTCTTTTGGAATTTCCTAGTTCTTCCTTCACTGGTTGAACCCTACTCTCATCCTCTGAGGCTTCATCCATATTTTCATATTCATTGTGTAAAATCATTGCATCATGGTCCTTGAGTTTAGATCTTGTTATTACTCCTTTCTTTTGATCACCTAGAATGACTTTCTAATGGATGATATTTCTGTATATGAGTTTAAGGTTGTTTTTCTTCAAAAAGAGCGTTTAGTGTTGATGAGTGATGGGTTTGATACCCATTCCACAATTCATGAATGGAAGGAAACATGCTTCAATCCAATCAGTGAAATAACCAAGAATGAACCAATTAAGACAAACACACAAGCAAAACACATATTAAGAGGGAAAAACAAAAGAAACCAAGAAAACACAATGAGTTGTGAACACGAGTGGGTTCGAAGGTGAGAATCAAATGGATGAGTTGAATGGATGGATGAAGTCACGCCACTTGGGAATAATGCTAAGATCAGTGATGGAGAGTTGCCACTTGAGGTAAACACTCAAGATAAAACATAGGAGAGACTTGACACTCCTTTCTTACACAAGGGTGCAAAAAAATTGTAATTTCATTCTTATAATGAAGGTCATTCCCTTATTTATAGTGGAGGGTCAGCTGACCTAAAACTTGGCCCACTAAACAAGGTTTAACTTATAACTACATGATACTAATAAAATAAAATGCAAAACAACATGTGCATGCCATCTAGAACACATACGTACTTGTTGGGTGCCATTCTTGGAGATAGACGCCACTTTTGGAAGAGGCAAACAAATTGGCTTTGACTTCGTGACCACCAAGCGTCATCCTTGCCACTACATCATCCACTATTGGGCGCCACCAACACCTACACCATCTGCATTGGACGCTAGTATTGAACTCTAGTCACTGACTTGGATGGCGTCGGGTGCCAGTTTTTCCTGTTGGATGCTAGTTGCTCTTATAGTCGTTGCGCTAGGCGCATTCGTTGGCAACAGTGTTGATAGCCCTTGATGCTTAATGCATTGAGTGCCTTCTTCTTCCTACTATGACCAAGCTCTCATCAGGTGTAGTTGTTTACGATGTGAGTGCCTACTGTATGGTTGTCTACTATGGGGTCATTTATCCATTGTTTCTGTTCCTGCAAAGAACAAATAAGATCGATTAGGCACAAGTGTCACCTTACCCATATAGTCCGCTATCTCCTCGGTTGGTCTCTTCCCATTTGGCATATATCGGCTTGGACCCGGGAGGGGTTACCTGTATAAGGGACTCCGAAGCTTAAGTCAGCGAAAGCTCTCAAAAAGTCAAATAAGATGATTAATGAAGTAATGAATGCGTACCTTTAATTCGTGGGGTCCATGTATATTTATAGATTATTAATTATGTTTGCCCATTCCATGGGCTGGGCCTTGGTTTGGGCCATAGGTGGGCCTGGGCCTTGGCCAAGGCCCTTAGTCTCGATTGTTGTGGGCTTACTGGATTTCAGGGGTGCTTTGATTTCATTAAGTATCTTAGGGTGGTCGGCGTAGGCCGATTACCCCTTTTGGCGGCTTGTGCAGCCATTGCTCATACGTTGTCTGTAACACCCCCGAATCCTCTTGGGCTTACCAGGCATCCCACCTGCCACCCTCAAACCGGTTGTGTTAGGTCCGCAGTCCAATACACCCCAACCCATCACCTCTAGCACCAACTAGCAGGTGGGTTGTTCCCAGGGAGGATCGAACCCTAGACTTGAGCTTTAACACCCCTCAATCACCGAGAGATGCTACCAGTTAGCCAGGGATGTTACATTGTCCTTGGCCGGTTATTTCTTTTAGCGTCTTAGGTTACTGGTTCAGGCCGGTTAGGCTTAGGTCAGCCTAGGCCGGTTACCTGAATAACTTCGCGTGTAAATATTGTGATCGGTTATTATTATTACTTGGTTGAATTGGCTAGGTGTGGTACAGTTTCTTTTATACTTGAAATCAAAACTAATAGAGCCTTCTAGCTTTGATAATTTCTTCTCAAACTTATAATAATTAAATTTCACATGTATGGCTTCTTCCATAATGCATGTTCTAGAGTTATATAATTTATAGGCTTTGGACATATATTAATAGCCATGTAGAATACCTTCATTTTGGAATTCCCCACCATGGTCACTTCTAATAGATACGATTGTTAAGCCTTTTTCATTTTGAATTTGTTTTATGAATTTACTAAATACCTTAACCTTGTGTTTGGATGAAGCATTTCAACAATGCTTAGAAATTGAAATGCTTTACATTTGAATTGCTTGCAATTAAATTTCCTTCATTTTCTAAATAACTTGTTTGGATAAAGAAATTAAAATACCTTACATTTCAATTTCTTGTTTGGAAAAAACAATTGAATTTCTTGTGAGATAAAATTTAATTTTTACAATATTTATTTTAGGCTTAATTATGTTTTGAGTTCATGATGAATTTGGAAACGGGTTCGACGACCCAGATTGACCAAGCTGACCCACTCAACTACCCAACCGAATTGGTATGACCCGACGCCCCAAACGGGTCGGGCCAGCCAGAAAACCCAGACAGGCTGGGTCGACTCGATGATCCAGACAAGCCTGACGTCCCATACCTATCGGTCATGCTTGTCAAGTTCATCAACCTGGCCTGACACGACCCGACCTAACTCGGCCCGTCTAGGTCATTGGCCCAACTTGGCCCCACTAGGTTGTCAAATCGACTCAAGTGTGTCATCGGGCACACCCAACAAGTTTATGTCGATGGGCCGACCTGACTTGGCAAGGTCGTTGGACACGTTTAGGTCGTCGGGCCGGTTGGGCATGACTAGGTCATCGGGTCAGTTAGGCTTGTTGGGTCAATGGGTTAATCAAGTCATTGGGCCTGCCTGACACGTCTAGGTCGTCAGGCCCGCCCGACACCTATAGGTCGTCAGGCCTGCCCAACACCTTTAGGTCGTATGGCCCACTAACTCGTCTTGGTTGTTAGGTCAGTTTCACCCGTCTATGTCTTCGAGCCCACTCGACTCATCTAGGTCGTTAGTCCCATTTGGGTCATCGGACCCGCTGACCCGTTTATGTCGTCGGGCCAACCTGGTTCGTTTGGGTCGTTGGGCCAGCTCGACACATCTTAGTCGCCAGGCCCGCCCTAACGATGTGGGTTGTCAAGCTTGACCGACCTGTTTGAGTTGTCAAGCCCGCTCGACCCATATGTGTCATCAGGTCACCCGGTCTGTCTAGGTCATTGGGCCCGCCCGACCCGTCTGGGTTGTTGGGCCTACTTGACCCGTTTGTGTCGTCAACTCGGTTCGATCCGTCTAGATCGTATGGGCAACCCAACCTGTCATGGTTGTGAGGTTGAGTGAGAAGAATTTCAAATTCCAACTTTTTTTAGGGTATTTGAATTTCTTCTAATTTAGCTAATTGAAATACTTCAAAAAAATGCATGCATTTTAAATGCTTTTTAATTTCTCTATCCAAACAAGGCATTTCATTATAAAGAATTTTAAATTCTTCAAATAAATGAATCACCCTCTTGAATTGCCTCATCCAAACACACCCTAAAAGACTCATCCTTGTGTCTTAGGAATTTCACCCATGATTTGGTGTAGTCGTCAACAATGACCAAACCATACCTTTGGCCACTTAGAGACCCAGTTCTTATTGGAATAGATCATTATATGAATAAACTAAAAAGGCTTTTTAGTAGAAATATCATTTTTTCTTTTAATACTACAAGAATGTTGGCATATGGCATTAGCCAAAATAGGATGCCATAAGGCTAAGTCCAAAACGGTCTTACGACAACATGGACAACGCCAAAAGAGTGGATGCAAAACCTCTTTGCGTCGGCCAAATGGGGATGAATATTTGCGACTTTATTATCGTCGAATTAACTGATGCAAAGGCATAAAAATATAATAATCAATTTCTGGTTTGTCGGCCAAGCCCATGTATCATAGGAATATAATAAAATATTTGAAGTACCACACCAGCATAACATTGGCTTAAGCCACACAATATATAAAAAAATAATAGAAACCACATCAAATTCTCAAGCACCTCTGTCATAAGCAAAATATATGAACAGTCTCCGCCATAAACATCTTATAAATACAAACTAAAGAATGATCCATATGTTTGTCATACTTTCGGCGGCCTTGTCGAAAAGAGAACAATGGCAGGAAAGCGAGATATAGGAAACCTTGCACGATGTAAAATCCCAATTTTGGGATGTCACGGATAGTTAGAAAATGAACGCATTTGATGGAAAAGGACTTTCATTGAAAACGTACTAATCAAAAACTTATATTTGATTTAAATTACATAGTTCAAAACGTCACTTTGTCAAAAAAACTTCCAATAATAATTGCGAACAAAAGAAAATTACATAGCTCTTAGTATCTGATTTAAAATAACTAAAGAAATTATAAAAACTTCCGAGTCCACCACAGCCTCTCGTCAATCTACTCCATGCCAAAATTATCTGCAATATCATCTGCTCTCATATAACACATACGTTAGGCTATCATCGCACATACAATAAACACACAAATGGTTCCCTATCGCAACCAGACTGTCTCCATTATTCCTCAAGGAATTATGAGTAAAAAGATCGATGCATCACACATCGGGCACTATACTCGCAACGAGCCGAAATAAGGTGAAACATTTTTCCCCTCCCCACTACTTCACACAGGCGAGAGGGTACAATACTCAAACCAATCCTCTACCACTGCTTCACACAGGCAAAAAGGACCCCTATCCACTGCTTCACACAGGCAAAAGAATCACCACTGGGTTCCTAGGTACAGAAAACCTCACACAACATTCAACACATGAGAATTACATATTGCCAACATAGTACTCACTACCACATCATGCATGAGAAATAAAGTTCCATAACATAAACTCATCAAATTATCAAATAAATCATTCAGACAACGAACCCAAGTAATGACATTCATTCTAACACAGGCATAACATCATACTCAAGTAATTATCCTCAAACCACCACTTAAACCCCATATCATGCAATCCATGAAAACCAAGAAAAACCACCAATCACATAACCCATTTATTCACGTCATTCTCCCACCGTGAATCATAACTTTGCACACCTTCATGCCTCAACATCCTCACTTACATCTCTCTGTCTTGGAAAATAACTAATTCTTATCATTTTTATCCAATCCAACTTAACAACACATTATCCACACGATTCGGGATTTTAGAAATAAAACTGTAGCTTGTGTAAAACTCCAAAAATTTTGTATTTATATTCAAATTAAAGATGATTGAATCAAGAATCAAATTCAACAATAACCAACTTAATTGAATAACTATAGAGAAAGTTATGCACCAAACAAGCAACAAAGGTCAATGCTGTCAACAACCAAACTACAAGGACCTTGTGATAAAAATTGCTCTCACACTAGCGCTTGATTCAAGATCTGACCGGTCAAAGTCAAGAACTATGTGTTAAGGATCAGCTGTTAAAATTTCAGCTTGATCCAACGGTTACCGAAGTAGGAACCTTCATTTTACAAAAAGTGTGCAGTGTAGGAAAATGGGTAGTGCCACACCATATGCTTCTTTGTTATGAGATTTTGACTTGTTCCATTGCACAATTTAGTATCTTACATTTTTATCTTCTCAAACTCATTTCAAAGTGTTTTATACCAAACTGAAGAATTGCAACAATCAATATCTCTCATTCCAATTGCATTTTAAACTACCTAAAATTCTCTAACCTATAGATACTCAAACATGAAATTCACCCCCATTCAATCATCAATCAAACATACTCAACACATTCCAGAACGAAAATAAATACACTCTATCTAAAAAAAAGAAGAAGGAGTTTTAGCTTCCCTTACACATGCATGATTTTTCCGGTTCATCCATCAAACAAACAACAAGAAAAACAAGAGAAGAAAGCAAGGTTGGCTTCCCCTACCTTGTATAACAACCACTTCACTAAACGTTCCTCCCGCTTTAAAACCAACACCACTGAAACTCAGCCAACCAGGTCCGAACCAACGTCTTTGCACAAATACTAGGTTGCACTAACCACCACTAAGCACCAGGCCACACACTTTCACATTACTTAATTCACACCACTAGTTTTTAAACACCCATTTTTGCATTAAATGTAATATTAACAAAATAAATAAATAAATAAACAATAACTTAAATAAAATAAATAATTATTCGATATGCCATACTTCAATAAAATAATTAATTTAAATAACTCAATAATGTTAATCAAACAATCAATTGTTTTTTCATATGTTTCTCTTTATTTTACTTTTTCTCGGGTCTTACACACGAGATCTCGTCATTGAAACCATCAAGACAACTCCAATTTGGTGTAGGGGAAGCACAATTTTGAGAAGGTTCGTAGAATCTCTCCTGAATCTAGAGATTGGAGATGGAAGGCAAGATGATGTGTGTTATGTGAGGTCCCTACATGCGCAATAATTAATGTCCAACCTTCTTCTTTAGGTAACGCTTTTAGTCATCGTCATTGCTAAGCTCGCCCTACGTGAGTAATAGAGAGGCTGTGTTGCAACACTTGGTTTAGACGTGGTGGAGGGTAGAGCAAAGTGGAGGTTCAGGATGGAGAAATATGCTTGCGTGGGAGAATAGAGGGAAGAGATTCTGAAATAAGTTCGAGAAGAGAGAAGGAAGATTAAATATGAAATGAATTTTGGAAGAAGAGAGGGAAGGGGATCTCAAATGAGTTTGGGAGAAGTGCGGGAAGGGAAATTTTCAAATTATTTTCATGATTGGTAAAATTGGAAACTTAAAAGAGGGAAATATAAATTTCAAATAAAATTGATATCATTTTAGCGTCGGCTAAGACAATGTTACCTTAGATAAAATATTACTTTTGTAGCGTCCCAATGACTAATGTAAGTTTATTCTTTTTTCTTATTCCTTTTACAACCATTAGTGCCGGTGTAGCTGACACTACATTTTGGGTCATCCTATTGTCGATTTGACCGTCTTTAATAATGTCACACTTTTGTCCGACACCATTTATTGGAAGTTAATCTCCAACATTCTTGTAGTGTAAAGGAACTTCTTGTGCCATAGCCAATGATCTTCTTTCATGGTCATCAAGCAAGATACCTTTTGAGTTGTCAATTCATCCATATCAATCTTACACGAGTTACCTTGTCTCTTTGTGGTGAATAGGTGTCTATCATTTTTATTTATGATGCCTTTATCTTTATGAAAGATTACATCACAACCATTGTGACATAATTGACTTATGTTCAACAAAGTTGTGATTTATCAATTAATAAAACATTACTATAAAATAGAGAAGGTTTGGGACTTACCTGATCATTAATTACCCACAATATTACTAATTTATTTTTTCAATATATATTATGAAAAAAAAATAACATGAAATTTTATTTCTTTTTAATAAATTTCAAATTCTAATATATTAGTTATGAAAATTTTCTATCCCAATTTAACAGCATTCTAAACCCAAAATGCTTATTTTACCAGCTCTAAAATATCTATTTTACTTCTCAACTTGACAAAATATTATCATCATCATTATATTATTAACAAAATAACACAATATGATTAAATTGTCTATGAATTTAATATTATGTATTTTTTAAATCGGATATTGTCTATAAATTATTTATTGCATTTCATGACACATCTTTAATATATATTATTTATTCTATTAATAAAATGTGAAAATTTTCAAAACGATTCATTTAATTGAAACGTATTTTTACACATCTTGTGCTGTCACTGATGAGTGAATTCTAAATCTCTTCTATTTGTTAGGTTCGTTTTTTTTTAATGATCATAATACCACTTTTGGTAACAATTATTTTATATCCATAATTTTATACTTATCTTTTAATCATAATAGAAATGAGAAGATAAAATCCAGATATTATTATAAAATAATTATCGATTTATTTTATAATTATTTTTTACAAATACATATTAAGTTTAGTTAATTAAAAAAGTAATTACATTGAGAACATTTCTTGTATAGTAATTGAATTATAAACTGCAATGGAAAAATTACTAATTTGAGAATAATATATTAAAAACTATATTCAAATTTTAATCATTAAATAGTGTATAACTTACCATTAATAAAAATTAAACCCAACTATTTAATATTAAAACTTATGAACTGATAAAGCAGAACATTAAAATTTATTATGCATGAAGTTTTTATCTAGAGCAGTAAATGCAGCTTAAAAATATGGTGCAAAGCTAATTTAATTCATAAATGCAATTACATTTATATTTATTTATATTCAGATTGAAGTCCCCACCAACCCCACATTAATTTATTATCAAATGAAAAAAAAAAACTGAATTATATTATACTATACATAATAAAAGGCTCTCATTCACAAATTATATTAGTTATATATTAGTATAACTCAGGACAGAAAATTGAGTCTCATTCATTCATTCAAAGCTCTTCCGCATCATTTTTTGTGGGTGTTTTTCATGAATGGCAATGGTGATTGTGACAAGCATTTTGGTTATCTTTGTGACTCTGGTGTTGAAGGTTGGGTATGACACCATTTCATGTTACTGGCTCACTCCAATGCGCATAAGGAAGACGATGGAGAAACAAGGTGTGAATGGTCCTAAACCCAGTTTTCTCATTGGCAACATCAGAGAAGTGGCATCCCTTGTTTCAACAGCAGTTTCTCAAGACATGAAAACTATCAGCCATGATATTGTTGCTCGTATTATGCCGCATTTTGTTGTGTGGTCCAACCAATATGGTATGTATCTTTCTACAAGCTCACCAACACATGCACACAATTTGTCTTAGAATGAATGTGAAATTTTATTATGAACACTCTCATGCATGCAATTTTTGTATTGGAATGGAAATGAAATTTCAACTGTTGTATACACACTCACAAGTTGTTCTGTAGAGAGTGGGATCTCACTTATTATTAAACTAATCCATCTTATTATATAGATCAAAATAGTTGGAGTGAGGCTAAACTAAAATTACCATTTTCTAGAAGAATTTAGCTTGGATTTTCAAAGATCCAAATCCAAAATTAGATTGGGATCCAAATTTATATTTTCTGAAAAAAATTGTAAATTGATTTGATATTGGTTTTTAAAAACCATCTTTTTGTTTTCAAAATTGATTGTAAGTGTGTAATAATTTAAATCAAGATATATAACAAATGCTTTTGATTTACAAAAGTAATTAGGAATAACAAAGCAAGTCAACTGACCATTTTGGTCCAATCCGTTCTTGGCCCGTAAAAAATGGGCTTGACTCGCCACCAAAGATGGGTCATAAATTGCAACTCGTCCTGCCGTAGGACAGATCGACAGGCTGGTTGTTGGCCAACCACTTTTTTATTATTTTTCTTATTTTTTTAATTTTTAATTTTTTTTATTTTTTACTTCTAAATTTTGTATAATTATAAATAAATATTAAAAGAATATTTAATCATATAAATATTTTGTAAGATTTTAATTGATTAATTAATATTTTTAATTGAATAAATTAAAGTAATTATTACATTTACATGTTAAATTACTTTATTATAACTAATAATTGAAACTTAATTTATAAGTGTTAATGATTTAAATTACAATAGTGTTGCATATTTATATCTTTACAAAAATGTAATACAGAAAGTTTAATCTTTTAAATTATTTTTTATTTTAATTTTTAATTTGAAAAATAAAAAATAAAATGGGCCAGTAGAATGGAGTGGGCTGGTGGATTGAAAATTCCAACTTGGTCTGTCCTGTTTTGGTAGTCCAACAAGTTGGCTCACAAGCCACGATCCAATTTTCCACTCCTAATAATAACAATAAAGAAAACACAAGAATATAATTGAAAGAAAACCCTTTTTTTAACATTGGAAAAGTCTATACACAAATAGTTTCAAAAGATATAGTGTACAACCTATACACACAACAACCTTTATATACACCCATCACCATCTTCCTTTTTCCTCAAATAAAAAGATAATTCACTACAAGCATAGCTTGAACCTCAATCTTGGTAAGGACTTTGTAAACATATTTGCATGAATCTCCTTTGAGGCAATCTTCTTGATTTTAACCTCTCCAAACTCAACCACATCTCTCATAAAGTGCAATCTTACTTCTATTCTTTGGTATTATCATGACAAATATGATGATCAACAATATGAAGAACATGTTAACTATCATAATGAATAGTCAAAAAATATTGCTCTCCCATAAACCCATTAACCGTAATGCCTTATTCACCTCCTTTGTGAGCATGATATGCACACCTTGTATGGTAAATAAGGCTACAATAAATTACATGTTGACCTTCCAACTAAAAGTAGATCCAAACAATGTAATAATGTACCTAGAAATAAACTTTCTTGTATCAACATAACTTGTATACTTAGCATCTACAAACCCCTCTATAGCATCTCTAATATGGTTAGATCGTTTATAAGTTAGACTAAACAATATATATTTTTCGTTCAGATATCTCAACACTCACTTCAAATCCTCTTTAATGATCATGTCCAAGATCTGCCATGAATCTACTAACCACATTAACAACATGCACCAAATTTGGTCTGCTACAAATCATACCATTCATGATGCACCCTACCTTCCTCTAAACTAGGAGCTTGGGTAATTAAGAACTTTGGGTGATGTTCTAAAGGTGTTGTCATAGGTTTAGTTTTATTCATACTAAACATCTTAACCACCTTCTACAAGTAACCGTACTACGATAAATGCAACATCCTAACTTTCTGAACGCTATATATATGTTCATCTTGGTATTTGCCTCAAGAGACTAAGATCCTTAATTTCAGACTCTAAGATTATTTTTTTCTTTGAGCTTCTTTAGTTCATTTTTATATTGGGTGGCTATAAGGACGATATCTACATATAATGCAAGAACAACACAAACCTTTCTTCTCTTTTAAGGATGTAGACATAATTGTCATAAATTATCCTCCAAAAGCCCATGTACCTCATGAAATCATCAAATCTCTTATATCATTGTCTCAAATTTGATTTCAAACCATATAATGTTTTTAGGTTGTTGCATGTAAATGGTCTCCTCTAGGTTTCCATGTATAAATGTTGCCTTTCCATCTAATTTTTCGAACACTATATTATATTAGTTAACAACTGGCATTAAAATTCTCGTTGAATAACAGTTTATGACATGTAAGAAGATCTCATTATTGTCAACCTATTCCACTTGTGTAAAACCTTTTTTCCAATAGTCTTGCCTTGAACCTCTACTCTTTTATACTTGGTATTCTCTCCTTCTTCTTGAATATCCACCTGCATCCTACCACTTTATGGTTCTTGGTAGATTAATAAGCATCAATGTGTGGTTCTTCTTCAAAGATTTGAGCTCTTCCTAATTGGCAACCTACCACTACTTACTTTATACGACTTCCACAACATCTTAAAAGTTGTTAGGTTCTAAAGTTTCTATCACTTTAGGTGTTGGAAAAGGATAGCCAATAAGGTCATTATATCTAAACCTTTGTCCAGGTTTGATCATCCTCCTCTCCTAATAATGCATAAGCTGAGAGTTAGAGTAAACTTCTACACATCTCTAACTTCAAAGGTAAGAGGTACAAGGTGGTTTACATCTAAAACTTGTAGACAATCTTATCCATTTCCAGAAGGCTCCACCTCAATGTGGACTTTGTCCTTACTTGTCTTTATATGTCTAACATCAAAACCATTTGAGTCTCACCAGATGTGACATTCTTGCTAACAAAACATATAGCCTCTACAAGCCCCAACCTCTAAAGCTTACCCCTTTACATGTTCTACATATCCAATGAAGATCATCTCTTAGCTCGTTCTTCTAGTTTATCCTTCTTGTCAAACTGGTGGCCATATATCCTTCTACGCCAATTGTTGAGTTCTCAACAATAATAATGCAAGAAACACAAAGGTATTACTTTTTCAATTTATCTTCCTAAAATTTTTAAATTTATTTGGACCAATTAGAAAACCAAATTTATTTTCATATTCTAAAAATGATTTGAATAAGCTCATATATATATATATATATATATATATATATATATATATATGGAAATGAATTTAATTTTGTGTTGATAGAGTATATTATTAATAAAAGTTTCACTAAAATAATGTTTTTCTTTTTTATGAATCTTATTACTTTTCAATAAACATTCACTACAATCATTAAATAACAACCAATTTTAGAGACAAAACATAACTAGTCACTATAGACTCTAACTAATTTATAAACTAAAAATTATTGGTATCTAAAATAGTCACTATTATGAATAAAAAAATTATAATTGGTTTATGAGTTAGCCTTTAATTTAGTCACTAACATTAGCGACCAAGATTTTACATATAAATGAATTAGTGTGTAAATTAGCAACAAAAAAAATATTTCTTTATCTTAGAAGCGCTAAACTTATGGGTCTTGTCTAAATAATACTTTTTATAATAATTTATATCAAGAAAATTATTAAAATTGAGTTTTTTAATATTTGTGGCCTAAATATTTCATTATTTGTTTAATTGAATGTACACCTACTCAATGAGAGAAAGAGAGAAACAAAAACTATGGAGAGAGAAGGTCTTTATGGCCTAAAATCCTGAATCATGTCACTTGATTTTCTATTTGAAGTTTTATTATTTAGTTCGACTAGTATTAGAAGAGATTAAGAAAAGGAGTTTAAAGAGAAAAGATAAAGGAGGAGGTATAACATAAAAAAGAAACATCATGATTAATTTATCATTTATGTCTCAATGACAAAAAATTTGTAGACTTGTCTTACTTATTCAGTTTATATCTACTTGAATCTTACAAAACCAGTTTGTAAGATAAACATTACACTCTACTTAAATATATTATAGTTTGGCATTATTTTTAGCTAATATGAGATTTTCAATACATCAACTCACTGATGAATAAATGTTTTGAACCTTAGATTAGACATTTATGAGTGATCTAACAATATTCTAATAAAGGTGACAGAATAGCCTCCAAAGCTTGACTTAGGATAACCTCTAACACATTGTTAATAAACAAGTTTAAACCTAATTCAAACCTACAAAACGGACTTTTATAAGGTAAAGATTACACCCTTCCCATTTACATATTATAATTTGGTTATTCCTAGTTGATATAGAATCTCCAACAAAATAAAATATAAATGTTCAATTTTGTGGCCATTTAAGAGAAAAGGGTAGAAAGATAGAAAGGAAAAGAAAATTTCACAATATCAAAACCTTCATAAGTTAATCATTCTTGTATCTCATCGTATAAGTTATGTATAATAAATTGTATGTTCTTCTTACGAGACCGAATATACTTTGTGGAGTCTCCAAAAGAACTACTAAACTTCAACTTCTAAGTACTTGTCCTTCTAACACCGGGTGGTGTTGTGCTTGTAAAAGACACTCTGAAGTTTAAGTTATCCAAATGCGTCAGCAAGTAATTAATGCAATGATTAATGAAAACGTAATTATTTACGCCATTGTGACGTGTTCTTTATATTATTATATTTTGTAGATCCTTATGTGGGCGGCCCTAAGTCAAGAGGCCTGATTACCTATGAGGTCCAATCAGTTGAAAGGCTCCAATTACCTGTGGGCCCAATTATATGATAGGCGTATTTACCTAATAGACCCAATTACATGTGGGTCCAATTACCTAATATTGTGTCACCTTAGCCGAATAAGAGAGGGCTAGATACATGTCGGCCTACTGGCTAGATACATATCGACCTACAGGACAGTCATGTACTCGACTAAGGGCATTGCTTATCGAGTCCCAGGGTGACATAGTCTTATAAAGTAAACCAGTCCCCTGGTCTTTAGCATGGATAATGCCAAAGGCTTGTAGTGTTAGACGTCAGTAATCACACTTGGTGATCCGTCTTCCGTTCTTGGTAGTCGGCCTTGAGTGCATGGTAGTCGGTCTTTCATTTGTTTCGTAGATAAAAGTTGTATTTCTTTGGGTGTGGCCTTATAGGTATATATGCATATACATACCATGTGTTCTCTATTTGTCCATGTTCATATGATCACATTAATGGGATTTATAAGCAACATATTCCACGAGAAATGAAAATGATTAATTTAAAATGAAACTTAAGCAAAGTCAGGCTCACCATTGATGTGTATTTTTATGATGAAGATTAAATATGTTTGATCAAATATGTCCTTATACATATATACATGCATGTGCATAAATGTGTGTTACTCTTAGTTTTCTTCATTTTCATATTGGCTTTATCATAATGATGTAGGAAAGAGATTCTTGTATTGGAATGGAACAGAACCAAGGTTGTGTCTAACAGACACTGCACTGATAAAGGAATTTCTGTCAAAGTACAACTCCATATCTGGAAAATCATGGCAACAACAACAAGGTAACAAACATTTCATTGGGAAAGGGTTGTTGATGGTCAATGGTAAAGATTGGCACCACCAACGTCACATGGTTGCCCCTGCATTCATGGGAGAGAGACTTAAGGTAATTAACCAGTCACACATGAATACATTTTTTGACATGTTTCTTCAAAATATATTTTATGATTATTAGTTGAAATTGTTTTGGAAATATCAATTCTAAAATATCAGCAACTAGTTTCAGCGAGTGATTTTGAGACCAAGTGGATTGTTGTGAATATTGATAATTTCTTGAGTCTCTTAACAATGATATCAACAAATGATTGGAGTTAAATGATGATAACATTTAATGTACAGGGCTATGCTGCGCACATGGTGGAATGCACAAAGGATATGCTTCAATCACTGCAAAATTCATTAGAAAGTGGGGAAAGTGAGGTGGACATTGGAGAGTGCTTAACTGAACTCACTGCAGATATTATCTCAAGAACAGAGTTTGGCACAAGCTATAAAAAGGGAAAGCAAATTTTCTTTCTCCTCACACAGCTCCAGAGTCGTTGTGCTCAAGCAACTCGCCATCTATTCCTTCCTGGAAGCAGGTATATATAATATGCCAATTACCATTTAGAGGAATAAGCTAAAGAATATCACATATTTATATATAATAAAAAGAAAGATAGTTGACTAGTGAAAATATGATTGCAAAAAATTGTGAAGCTTTTATTATGGGGTAAATTTTAAACGTAATTCAGCCATTAAAGATTCATTTGTGATATGAAGTTTGGATTCACTTTTGTATATTGTAATTGTATTTTATATTTAGACATTAAAGAGTCTTTAAAACACTAATTCATTCATGTTGATCCAAATTGAGACTAAATATTTATAAATGGTCTAATAATAAGTCAATAATGAATGACAGGATAAGTTAACAATACTCACTAAAATAAGTTTTGTTACCATATTAGAAAATAAACTTTAAATCTATCTTAATTTTAAAAAAAATCTATAAGATAAAGTTTACTCTCATTTATATAATATAATTTAACTTTATAAATAGTCCATACAATTCCTGACTTTATTTAATTAGTAAGTATTTTACTAAATCACAAATAATTTTTGATATATGTCCACTTTTTTTACCGGGTGCATTTATCTTGGTATATTGTCTTTCCATTATAGTAATAATTATAATTACAAACTTGACTAATGATAAATCTTTTAATATGCTGAAAATCTTATCTTTTACCTAGTTTATGGAGTTCAAAGTATGAAATGATTTTCATGAAAAAAAATTATAGATAGTTGTTTTCTTTTTGGCTACCTGTGTAATGCAGTTTTGTCATTAATTTGGTGTGATCTTCCCTATTTTTATTTCTTTTTTTTATATTTTTAAATAAAATCTTCAAATAATGACAATAATGCCTAGCATAATCTTATTTAAAACACTTTTATTTTTACCTCTAGGTCAATTTTTGTGTTATTGTTTGCTAAAATTATGATTCATAATAGTAGTAAAAATATTTTGGTCTCAAAAGTTACTTTGATTCAATTTTTTTCTTTAATATTTATGTTGCTAAATCTTGTCCTCTTTATGATATCTCAATTTGATCTTTTTATTTACTTTTTTTTCCTCCCCTTTTGAAATAGTGAATTGACACACATGTCCCCTCGTTGTTAAATGTGAACTTACACCATTAATGATGAAATTGACATGTTGTATAGGTTTTTCCCCAGCAAGTACAATAGAGAGATAAAGAGTTTGAAGAAGGAGGTGGAGAAGCTGTTGATGGAGATCATAAAGGGTAGGGAAGAGTGTGTGGAGAAAGGGAGAAACAATTCATATGGTAATGATTTGTTGTGCATACTCTTGGATGAGATGAAGAAAGAGAGTGGAAACTTAAATCTTCAACTAGTTATGGATGAATGCAAAACATTTTTCTTTGCTGGCCATGAAACCACTGCACTCTTACTCACTTGGACAGTTATGTTGCTTGCAACCAATCCACATTGGCAAAACAAGGTCAGAGCTCAGGTCAAAGAGATTCTCAAAGGGGAAACTCCTTCACTTGATAAACTCTCCAAGCTCACTCTGGTTAGTTTCAAATTATACTCTGTTTTTCTCCAATTATATCATTATGTCTTTCATTTTTAACTTTACTTTATTTAAAGAGTTTGATTCTCATATATATCATAGTTTTATCTACTAATGAAAAGTATTTTAGATATGGTTTTTAAAATATTGGTATAATAATTAACCTTTTCTAATTATATGATAATGCATGATAGGAGTATAATGTACACAGTTTAAAACTTTTCAGACTCAGAGGATTGAAAAGCATGATATATTGAATGAATTTGTTCCGTTATTTTCATTATTTTAAAATATTTTTACATTTTTTTTCAAATAATGATTAAATATGACCATTCTAGTAAACAGGAGTATATATTAAAGATAAAATAATCAGTGTATACTTTGGGAATATAATTTTTTGTATTTTGAATTGTATATTTCATATTGCATAACATATTTAACCCTACAAAATAAAAACATTCATTTCAAATTGCATAAATATATTTAAAATATAAATGTTTTCTAAATTATACAATTCAAAATACATTTTTTGTATTATGGACTATACATTTTAAAATAAAAAATTATATTCTAAACTGCACATTTGGGGATACAAAACTAAAAAATGCAATTTATATTATACATTTTACAAAACAAAAATTATATTTTTGGATTGCATAATTCTGAATACAAGAATTTATGAAAATGTAAGCTGCGGGAAGGAATGGCTCTTTCCGATGCCAGTTACATTGTAAGCCCAGCCCAAGTAGCCATTTACTAGAAAATTTGTGTTCCTAAAATAACATAAAGTTTAGGGACAATATTATATTTTCTTGTTGCTATTTTTCTAATTAAAATTTAAAATTTATTCTGATTTCTAATTAAAATTGAAGGTTTATTTTGATAACCATTGTACTAGAGGATTTTATTAAATATTTAACTGAGGAAAAATTTAAATTCAATTGAAATAGTACCAGTAACACCTATTTCTAAATTTTGTGCTTTAAAATAACTCAAGTTATTAACATATTATACCTTTTATGATGACGGTGATGAGATGTGATCGATTTTATGATTTACGTGTTCATTAAACGTCTTCTCTATTAATTCAATATTAACAACCCATGTTTGAACTTTTTTACACATTGATAAGGAATCCACTTTTAAGTAAAAAAAGAGTAACTGACGTTTTCAAATAACTTGTCCTTTTTAGAACTTGAATATAAGTAAAACCAGTATGATCTATGGTAGACAAAAACAAAATAAATCTAACTATTTTAATTTTATTTAATGGTGTTGTTTTTAAACAATTTTTATTTAATGATATATATATATAAATATATTAATTACGATATCAATTCATGATATTCTCTCCCATATTTATAAAATCCATTTAAGTAATTCGTTATAATTAATGAAATTACTTAATTTAGTTTGTAATATTAAAGTTGTCTCAAATTTGCATGTTTTCTCAAATTATTTTCAGAAGTAATGAAATTATTATTTTAATCTTTTTCATCATCTTTAGTTCTATTGGTTATGTGTATGAATAGTCTTCTAAAATACACTTTATACAACACAAACCTATTTTCAAGGTAGTGAGACATATAATCCCTAGCAAAATGGGATACTGATATTAAGAAATATCAATCTCGTTAAAAAGGAGTCCAGATTCTCTACTGATTTGTTTGGTATTGTCCTCTGTTTGACATTAAAAATACACTGTACTGATATTTTAAATATCTTTTTAATATATTTTAAAATGTTGATATTAATAGTAATCAGTGTATTATGAAAACACAGTAAAGAAATAACACAGAAAAAATCAGTAGAGAATCCAAAACCTTAAAATGATGTGAGTACATTGAAAAATTAATTATAAAATTTTAATGAAACTATATATAAGATTTGATGGGATTGACACTACCTTTCTAACATGTAACGAGTTTAAGTTTTTTTTTTTCTTATAATACTCAACTTTCTTATTTATATCCAATGTAGAACTTAGACTCAGACTTGAATTTCCAATAAAATTTTAGTCATAAATATACAACTACGTTATGTATATACAAATATTATTGTAATAATAAAACTACCCTACTAACCTAAGTTGTTTTTTTGATATTGCAGCTACACATGGTGATAAACGAGTCAATGAGGTTGTATCCTCCTGCAACTGTGTTTCCAAGAATGGTTTTCAAAGACATTGAGTTAGGAGACCTTCACATTCCTAAGGGCTTATCAATTTGGATTCCAGTGTTGGCCATTCACCATAGTAAAGAACTATGGGGTGAAGATGCAAATGAGTTCAACCCTGAGAGATTTGCTTCAAAATCATTCATACCTGGTCGCTTCATACCCTTTGGTTCAGGCCCTAGAAACTGTGTTGGACAATCATTTGCAATGATGGAAGCCAAGATCATACTCGCCATGTTGATATCTCAATTTAGCTTCACCATTTCTCAGAGTTATAAGCATGCACCAGTGGTTGTCCTTACAATTAAACCTAAATATGGTGTTCAAGTTTGTTTAAAGCATTTAGATCCATAATTATAATATATATTAGAAACTTCTTGTTCTAGGCTCTTATAGAGATTATGTATTTAGGATATGCGGATAATCTCATTGAGTAAGAGTATCATGTTTTTACTAGAAATAAATCATTGGAAAGTCAAAACTTTTGAGTCAAAGTTTTGACTTGTAAAGATTACATGATGTTCAAGTCAATATGAGATTAACGAATAATGAAAAGAAAAAAAAATAATAAATAATGAAATGATATTTCTTTTTCTTTTTGTTAAATATATTTTTACATTACTTTTGGGCCTCCACAAATAAAAATAAATAATAGAAAAAATAATGAGGATTACTTAAGATATTTTGTTGGATTTGTTATTGTGGATATTTATAAGTTGTTCCTAGTTAATAAGTTAATATAATGAATAAGATTATCTTTGGTTGATAATAGTTGATATGTGATTATTCTATGAAATACTTTGGTGTGGGTATGTATACAAACCCTCAAGTTTGAAACAAAAATCCTTTTACTTTTGCATGTAGACAATTTATTTAGTTTTTCAACTTTTAAGATGATCAAATAATATTTTCTACAGTTTTTTATGTTCATATTTGTGACTTTTACTCAAGTTAGAGTTCAAATAATAGTTATAACTTGAAATAAGTAACTTTAATCTTTAGTTCTAACATGTTTAAATATTATAGTCACCATATATACCTTATCAAGACTTGGACTTTCTTACCAATCTTACATTTGTGTTAAACTTTCAAATTATCTCATAAAAAAAAATTTACATATTTTATACAAAAGTCAATAATGAAATTATACATTCATTTTACAATTACCATATGTATTTATATGTAAAATACTTCTAATTTTAAGAAATAAAAAAATTATTAAGAAAATGTAGCAATCCTTTTTATTTGTAATACATATCTGATAATTAAAAAAATGTATTTTATTCTCGTTATATATTTGTTTGCATGATTATATATATATATATATATATATATATATATATATATATATATATAATGACTAACTTCTAACATAGACCAATATAAAGATAAAAAAAATTGATTTTGTCTTCCATGTGTTTGGCATAGGTAATTTATTTTTCAACTTTTACCAGTCAATGGAATTGGTGGAATTTCATTCACTTGATGTCCATTAAAGGATTTCTTCAACATGTAGGAAGGATAATGACATTTTACAAATCTTTGATGCTAAAGATATATTGTCTTCCTTCCATGTTTTGATTGTTGACCTCTAGTGTCTTCACATATAACAAAGACTTTATAACTCTTAACACTATTTTTTGATAAGTTAGCATGTGCAAAAATTCATTGGTGATACAAAATAACATGACAGTCATTTGGTAAGATTCATTAATAAACTCATCAAAGAATTTGACCCTCTCATCCCAAATCAACTATAAATCTTCAATTTGAAGTAGATCAACATCTATGCCATTTCTTGGTTGTTCTAGACTAGAGATCATCATAGATAATATAATGTATTTTTGTTGCATGCACAATTAAGGAGGAAAGTTGTAATAACTAGTATAAAACAAGCCATAAATTGTGGATAGTACTTGAATTACCACTATAAAAGTTGCATAAATTGTGGCAATTTTAATATGATGGTTCTAAAAAAATGCCAAAATTATCTTTATAATACAACAATTTTATAACTACCACATTTTGTATTTAAAATATGATAGGTTTTTTCTTTTTCTTTTTTGATTCCCTTCATTTTAGCCTACCTTTTGTAATTACAAGAATAACAAAAGTGAAGATTTTGTTCCTAGTGTCCTTTACTGTGGAACCTCACTTTTAATAACCATCTCACCTCTTTTGCCAACCCTCAATGTGAATCCTCTAACAAACCCTCATTGTGGACCTTTACTGTCAACCCTAATGAAAAACCTCACCTTCCCCCTTATTGCAAACCTTATACCATCAATCCTCACCTTGAACCCTAATTTTTATTTATTTTTCACTAAGACACTCATCATAAAACACACACCTCTCTATCATTTCTGTCTCCCCCAATTGATTCACGAAATCCTAATTTCAATGGTTCCTATTTTGGGTAGCGAAGAGTTAGGTTGGATTTAGCTAAGGTAACAACTATAACAACTTCTCTTTAAGGAAGTGAAAGGTGGCATCATAATTACTATGAGCTCTTAACCTTGTTATATTTGAAGGATTGTTACTACACAACGAATGGCTTCATCAACAACATCAAGAAACTCTAGAGATGCAAAACCCCATTTTCTTCTCTCTAAATCCTAGATTTTCTCTTTTCCTTTCTTTTTCCCTAAAAAAATCTAACCTCATTCTTTATGTTCTTGAAGATCTAAGCCCATCAAAGTGATCCTTGTGAAGAGTTCTACAAAATACCCCGATCAATTTTATCTTTAGGTAAGTTTAAATTTTCACCTTTTGCAAAGAGCAAATATGTTTTTCTTATACATGCAACTTTTCTTGGGTTTCATGTAATTTTTATGTTTTCTAGATCAAACTCTATCTAATTGTGGTTATAAAATCATGTCTTGATAATTGCTCGGGCTTTTTGTTGTGTAGCTAGAACAATCGTAAGTGGTGGAGTTGTGTAGGAGAAGAACAATGTTAGGTGTATTCTTTAAAGTAAGGAAAGCTAATCTATAAGTTGTTAATTTTCTTGAAATGTTGATTCTTGGTTTTAAGATTTAATTTGAGGATTTAATATTTTGGAGTGTGTTTGAATGTCGGTATGTGTGGGTTGATCAATGGGATTGAAAATGCGACAATGCTAGAAGATTGTGGTTTTAATATGTGAAATGCTATGAATTTGTGATGTGTTTAGATTGTTGGTGAATGAGAGAAATGAGAATGAATCAGAGTGAGGGCAACAAAAGGTTGTGAATCAACTGTATAATGACTTATAATTGTGAACCAGAAGGATTTGTGATGAAATATTTGTGAAAGGATGCTATTATGCTAAATTGAAAAAGATATTTTGATGATGACAGTTAATGCGTCTTGTTATTATTTATGTTATGGTGTTCTATTGTTTTAACTTGAGTTGTCAAACCTTATATTAAAGGATGACATTGAATGTCTTTGAAGAGAGGTATTTTAAAAATTTAGAATTTGCTCGAATGATGAATTATTTGGTGACTTGGTTAAATCGTGAATCCTTGTGGTGTGTAAAGAGTAGAAATGGGGTAAGCATTGAATAATATGGTATTAAATGTGGCATGATTCTTATGTTTTAAGCATGTAGTATGCTTATATGATTGTTATAACATATGAATTTAGGAATGAAAGTAAATATGGAGAGCTATAACAAATTAAAGGTAAGCAAATTAAACTAATATTGAAGCTAGTGTAGACAAGTTAATAGCCTCAGGAAAACTATTTGATGAAATTGTGCAATTCCTTTTACCACTATCGACACCAATATCAAGTTGTTCTATATTATTTTGTGTCCTTTTTCCTAAGTTAAATAATCTCATTCTCCATCTATGCCATTATTTTAGTCATGTTTTTCATTTGAGTAGTCAATGTGTCTTATCTTGTTGTGTATAACGCTTTTTGGGCGGGAAATAATCTCTGTGATTTACTCCCGTTGCCCTAAAACGACTTGGATACTCTGGGAGACATAAAGCTTGAGCAAGAATGTCTAAGCGAGCATTACTCATCTCTTCTAAATGTATAGTTTGTATTGTGAACTACAATTTCTAAGTAATTAATACATTTAAACAATAGCTCAATCCTTTGTAAAATTGGTTGACCAAATTATGTTTTGGCTTAATCAATTAATGGGCTTTAGTTTTGTTTTATTTTCAAGTTGTAATAAGGGCCCATTTGGCAACTTAGGAACCAACCTTTGGAAGACCAAGAGGATGATGCATTGGTGAATGCTTTTGGGTGACTTTTGGTTACCACAATTTCAGTTACAATCAACCATTAAGTAGTAGGATCATTATTAGCTTAAGTGGGATGGAATTGAAATTAATGGGCCTTTTGTAATTTTGATGGCCAAAGCTTTTATATAAGATGAACCATTTTTATCAATGAAAACAAGTAGAGTTTTATTCAGAAATATTAGAGTTTTATCTCTTCTATCTTAGTGAGAGTGATTCTGATGAGTCCACTCTAGGCCCAACCCATGGCCCACATGCACCACAAGGCCCAAGCCTAGTTAAAGGCCCAATAACAAGAAGCATGTTAAGAAAGATTCAAATAGGCTTCTCTCAAGATGGCCAAAATTCTCACGGGCTTGAAATGCTATTTTCATCAGCCAAAGAGGATGCTAAAATATGACAGGTTTCATGTTAGAGCATTAGTGTAGACTTTAATTTTGGGCCACATGTTAGGTCATGCTTTATAAAATAAAAAGCCAAAGTAAATTGTTGATTAGCTTTCAAATTGGGCTAATTCAAGCCCAATTGAAAGGAAACATGGTGAAAAGGCATGGAAGGTGTGACTTGCCACTTGGTGCATGATCCTTGCTCCCATTACATCACACGGATCTAAAGGCTTCTAGTAGCCTAAGCCAAGTTTGCATTTCATTTCATTATGCATTTGTATTTCATTTTGTTCAGCCACTCTACTACAAATGACGGCCTTCACCACTTGTATTGGGTTACTCTTTGAATGGTAATTGATAGATGTTGAGGGCACTCCACACAATTGCCTTTGAGAGTCATGCTAGGATAGTCTCCTTTCATAGAGTTTCACTTCCACAAACCACACATTGCTCAAGGGCCTTCAACCTTGCTCCATCATTCTACTGCCTCAATGGAGTTCCTCCTCTCCAAATTCACGCTTGAAGCTCCATTAGATTCTCCTATGTTCTTGAGTGATTCAAGAAAACCTTGGTTGTATAAAATGATTTTCCTATCCTTTGTGTGTTACCTCACTTGGAAAGAGTGATTCTTTCCTTCCACCTTTGTTATTCACCTAATATTCTTTCTACTTCACCCAAATTCAGAAAACCCAATTCTACCCAGATTTATCTCGTGATCATAACTCTCGTTTAACTCACCCAAAATTAGTGATTCTTAAGCCTAAATTAAAGTTCAAAATGTGATGTTTCTAAACTATTGCCTAAAATGGAATTTCAACCACTTTCCAATTCACCTTTTCATTAATTTTCCAAGTTTCCTACAACCCCAAAATCCTAAGTCAGTCGTTGAGCAAATGAGATTCACATTAGTTTGTGATAATATCACCTAAAATAAACAATAATTAAACATATCACACTTATTCTCATATCACACACACACACACACACATAATTATTAAAGTTCAGTTGCATAAACCCCACCTCTTCTTGTCGATCTCCATTGTTATTATCAACCCACTTGCAACCAAATGTGGGAAAAGTTTTTGTAATCCAACTCCCATATATGTTCAACTACCCCAAAATACGACACATTTGCATAAATAGGAGTTCTATATTTAACACTTGAGATATGCATAGATTCAGCCACCAATGGGCGCCATTATTGTGCATAGTACTTTTTGTTCTTTGGTATAAAATGTGTAGTCATTAGTCATATAAGTAGTTTAAGAGAAGACTTGAAAAGTAAGACTATTTGCTAACCATCTAAATTTGTCACAAATTAAAGAGAGGTTCACATTTAACTCTGCAAAAATGTGGCTTTTTAGCCATTGTATAAAAGTTGCATTGTGTTCTCTACTTATCCAATTGTCAGGCCTAGTTGTAATTAACCTTTTATCATGTCTTTGTATCTCTCCAAATATGGTTCAACTTCATCGTTATTATGTAGAATATACAATTGATCTCTTTCCTAATCTTTCCTCGATATGGTTACCTATGGTATTTCCAGTAATCTTTTCTCATTTGGTTCTCGCTAAGTGTTGAAGTCCTATTGATTCAACATTAGAGAGGTAATCAGTACAAAATTCAATAGCTTCTTCAAGTATATATCGTTCCACTATACATCCTTCTGGTCGACTTCGATTTTTCACATAGCCCTTTAATATCTTCATATAATGCTCCATTAGGTACGTCCATCTTATATAAGCTGGTCCACAATATTATGTTTCTTTAGCTAAGTTAATGGTAAAATGAACCATTATGTCAACCAAAGAAGGTGGGAAACACATTTCAAGCTCACACAAAGTTACAATAATTTCTCTTTCTAGTGTTTGCAATTTTCCAATGTCAATCACTTTGCTACAAAAGGCTTTAAAGAAATAACATAGTTTAATTATGGTCCATCTTACCATTTTAGGCAAAATGAAACGTATGCCTATTGATAACAAATGCTCCATGAGAACTTGACAATCATAAGACTTTAACCCTTTTAGTTTTAAATATTTCACAGATACTAGGTTCTTGGTGTTTGATGAATACCCCTTTGGAACTTTAACACCTTGTAGAAACTTACAGAACACAATTTTCTTCTTTCTAGATAGAGTATGAGTTGATAAAGGTAGATATTGACGTTCACCTTTCTTTGTTGTTGCTAGTAACATCCTAGGCCAATATTACTTAATTAAATAATTTATAATTTAAAATAAAGTTATTTAATGATAAAGTTCCACTAGTGTAGTTTGGACTTTTGACAACGCACTATATACCTTAGTTCCCGTACAAACGAGGCATAAAAAGACACGGTGGCATTTTTGTAATTTTTGTAAATTTTTATGTCTCGGTTCTAAATACAACCGAGGCAGAAAATATTTTATGCTTCGGTTAAAATTCACTCGAGGTATATATGTTCCCAAAATTTTCATTTTTCCCCTTTTTAAAATTTATAAAATGATCACATTGTTTTAGGCCTCGGGTCTAATTCTACCTAAGGCATATAGATTTTTATGCCTCGATCTCCACTTAACCGAGGCAGATAGCCTTTTTAGGTTAAATACAAATCGTGTCACTGTTGCAACGTCTTCTCCGTGGAGCGGCAGCATCTTCTTCGTGGAGTAAAACAGCTTCTTCGTCTTGGAGTGGACCAGCAGGTTTCGCATGGAGTGGACCAGCAGGAATTGCAGAACGCCAAGCACAGGTTCCTTTCTTCCACTGTTGATCCGTCGTGTAGTTGCAGAACACCAAACACATCCACTGCTGGTCCGTCGTCGCACATGCCGTTGCGATGTCGCCTCTATCGTTGTTCAATCCCACCAGTATATACTTCTCCTTTTTCTATTCATGAAACTTTTTAATCTATGCACCTTTATGCCGCCTCCATTGTCCACTCGTGTGCATAATTCTTGAACGTTGTCGGACAAGTATAAAGCCTACAGAGGTGGGTTCAGATTGAATGCAGTGTGTATATCCAATGTTGGTTTCCAAAATTAACATCCAACGTCTTCATACACTAAACCTTTATGCCCCTTTTGTTCTTAGTCAGTTCTTAATTTCCAATCCATTGTTGTTTGTTGTGAAACAGATGTGCTTTTTGTGATTGTCAATCCAACTCCCAATTTGAAGATGCTCGGGTTACTACAGGTGGTTTTAGTTGGTCAAGGATTTTTTTTCCTTAAGTTATGAGAATCTATTGATTGATTTATAATCATTATAACCCTCTGTTTCTAAATTCCATTTGTTGGTTAGTTTACTCAAGTATGCTTTTTGAAATTATTCCACTGCTTGAAGTGTTTTGTTGTTGGTTTGATGCTCAAAATATCATTCTTTGATTTGGCTCACAATGCTTTGAACTCACTAGGCTTCTTGAAAGGAAACTTTTGGGTAGGAAGTGTGCTTTCTGCAACCATCATTGTCGAGGCAGTAAGATCAAGATTGTATATCAGTAAAGTTATATTTTTCCTCTTGCAGAAAGACATTGAGAAGCTATTACAATCTTGAGTGCTAAAGATTTGATTATATATAACATATAATGTTGCACAAGTTAGTTTTTCTATCATTTACTTTTCAACACTACTTTCTTCTTGATGAGTATTGTGTTGTGGGAGCTTAACCTATACAAATTGTCTTGTAAATTCTAAATCTTGCATATGCTAGAACACATCCATTTGTTAAACTGTTCACTGTTGTTAATCTCTTTAAGTTTGTCCTTTGTTCTTTTTGTTCAGGAAATAGGTAATTTTCCAGTGCTTTCAAAAGACAAGTATCAACTATGAGACTATATAGGTATATCATCAATGAATATGTATTCTGGAAAACTTTTAATATATCTATCTGGTGTATTTTGATTATTCAATAAGTATGAATTGGATATCAAAACCATTACATAATATATCTGGATGCATATTTATGTTATTATTCTGCATGATCCATACTACATTGCCTATATATTACATAGCTTCTGATTATGCAATGATCTTAGTCTTGGACTTTGCTCCATAATATTTATAGAAGGAAGCAATAGGAAGATATAATGTATTGTTCTTTTCTCATGAATTAATATGAATTAGATCTTTGAGAAATTAAATGAGTAAAACTTCTGTAAAAGAAATAAAACACGTCAGAGAAGTTCAATTTAATTTTTTTCCTTTTTTTATTTTTACATAGAAGTTTATTTAAACATTTGAGTTATTTGGAAAAGGCATACACTATTTGGGACAGGACAAGTATTTTTACTTTCAGAATTTATGCGTTATTAGATTGTAGAGTCATTGGTTGTCATAGAAATATAAGACCATCACATAATTATCTTATATTTTTTCTTTAGTGTTTTAGCGTAACTTTTTTAACCAATTTGATTTTTGAGACAGGTTATATTAGGTGCTATAACATCTAATGTCAACAATTATTTAATAACTTTTTGTGATGGTGTAAGAAATTCTTCAGAATCATTCGTTATGTGTTTTTTTTTTAATAGCATCATCAATATTGTGCCTCGGTTGTGCCATAACCGAGGTATAAGCCACACTTTTCTGTTTTTTTTTTAATGTCTATTAGGCCTCGATTATATATGAACTGAGGCAATAATGAATGGATATGTCTCGGTTGAGAACCGAGGCAGAAAAGTGATCCTTTTTACCTCGGCAAGATATGCCTCGGGTCTTAAATCGAGGTCAAATAGCCAAAATAACCGCTGTAGAAACCCTTCGCTGCACTGGTGTTCCCAAAAATGGGAGAAATTCAAAACTTTATTAAATGCACTTAAATCCAAAATCCAAAGTTCAACTTAACTATTACAAGTTTCGAAGTCTATAACCAGAATTAAAACAAATACATGATAAAATAAATATTTTTCTTTAAATCTATCCCATAGCTAGCCCTCCCTTTGGCCCTATGCATAAACTACATCACTTGCAATATCATCTACTCCCGTGTGACAAGTCACACGATCATCACCAAACATAAACAAAAAGGGTGAGCTCAATGAAATTAAACCTGCATAGTAAATCGTATGATATACTCTCACCCACAACCTCCTGCTCGTAGTCCAACATGTGTGGAACCATCCCGTTACAAACCTCCCGTTTGTAACAATCAAGTAGAGTCATCCAACACGAACCTCCTGCTCGTATTCTCACACAATATTCCATCATCATAGACCTCCTGCCCACGATTATCACGTGTTCAAAGTGCATTACGAACCTCCCGCTCGTAATCCATGCAAACATATCTTAGACCAAAACAATCACCACACAACACACAAACTCCCCCACAAACGCAACCTACCACTACATTGTCGCTTGGCGCTGCTTAGGCGCCTCCAGACAAAACTTTAGTGCAGACCGCCTGGTAGTCCAACCAATGCGGCTAGGCACTAAGCCACTGCACTCGCTCTCGCTTGGCGGTTCCAGCGTGCCGCTAGGCACCACACATTATAGAGCTTCCCTACGCCTAACCATCGCTTGGCGATCTCCCCCATGCCGTCAGGCACTATACCAGTAACACAAGTTTACTAGTTTTTGGTTCCCTAAATAATGACCAAGGCAATAAATCACACAGTGCATGCATCCAGAATATGAAATACACGTTCATATATCTCAATATGACTCAGTTGTACTATCATACATCATATGCTTCAATATTCATTTCACCCATATACATTCCCCAATTTAGATCATGTTAATTACTTAAATTTGACAAAGACTCAAACATTCTCGTAGAAAACTCAAAATCAGAACCCAACATTGCATTCGAAATCAAGCCAAGTCATACACTTACATCAAACAACCCCTACAATAATTACTTTATTTCTATACTCCTTACCTAGTCAAATTTACCCCATTACATGGTCATACATTCATGCCTTAGGCTCACAACAATACAATCGATAAATTTTATAACAATATACCATGCCTAAACAAGAGTAATATCATTAGAACCCAACTCGTAACCATCATAGTGAATACGCAACATAAAGCATTGTTGTCACAACGCATCGCCTGGCGGTTCTTACTTCCCGCCAGGCAGTGCATCAGGATTCATGGCAAAATCTAGATTTCTGCACCTGTGAGAAATCCCCAAAGCCTTTACCTGCATAACCCACTTATCCCCTTGCACGCAAATCACCTCAATTTATTTCCATCATTCTTACAAGTTTAATTAGACCAAGTGAACACACTAGCACAACAATTATAACATAGCCATCATGTTTTCAATTCATCCCTTATCCCATATAATTCCCATAACCCTCTAATCATCGCGAAGCTCATGCATTATCAAAACATCAACGTATTCAATCAATTTATAAGCATAAACTGTAACACCCCAATTTTGGGATGTCACGGATAGTTAGAAAATTAACACATTTGACGAAAAAGGATTATTATTGAAAATGTACTAATAAAAACACTTTTAATTTGATTTAAATACATAGTTCGAAACGTCAATTTGTCTAGAAAAATATAAATAACAATTTTGAACAAAAGAAAATTACATAATCTTTAGTATTTGATTTAAAACAACTAAATAATATTACAAAACTCCAGAGTCCACCATAGCCTTTCGTCAATCTACTCCATTTCAAAATTATCTGCAATATCATTTGCTCCCGTATAACACACATGTTATACGATCATCGCACATACAGCAAACACACAAACAATCAAAAAAAGGGTAAGCTAACCATAAACAATGATATATAAAATAATTTTGTAAATAAAACATGACAAATAATACTCACATCTCATTCAAGTAACACTTAAGCATTAAGATCACAATCAAACTTTATTTTGAACACACAACCCCTAACATCCAAACAACCATATCAAACCAACAGACTATCGCATTCGTCTAAAATCCTTAAACATAATAACCATAATCAAGCTTTGGTTTTCCGTGAACTTTTACCCCACACTAACATCTAGTTTCCTAGAAATAGATGGTTCGATGTGTCCCACTATCAGAAAAAAAAAACAAAACTTGAAAGCCAGAACAACAACTAAAATACGGTAACCATGATGCACCCACGCGGCCCCCACGAGGCTTAAGATTAATTACATTACTTTTCCACCCAAAGAACTTAGGTATCAATCACCGAGAATTTAACCGAACCACTACACCTAACACCCTCAAACGTACCAATTTCATTAAAACCAAAGATGGCATACAATAAGATAGATAAACTACTAGGTAATACCTACGGCCCCACCACCAACTAAAGTTTGGCTAACACCCCAAACTATGGAAAACATTTACTATCATAGAATGCACCAGAAATAAAAAGAAGCAAACTAGGTTTATATGTGGTAATAAAGAAACAAGAAATTGATACTAGCTATTCCTAGGCTTGCTGTAGCGTAAAAAATTGTGGAACAATTCTCATCCCATCCAAACAAGACAAAGCACTAGACATTAAATGATAATATACTATTCATTACACGGTCCGCACCTCACATGTGGTGTGGCCCACCTATTCAAAATTAAATCCCACACATTTACGTGAAATAATCTAAGCTAGGAAAGAGAAACAAGTCATGCCACCACCACAATCTTGTTAAAGTAAAAACCTACTACAACACATAAAAAGGAAGAAAGAAATCGGAGTAAAACAAGTTCATATGTGATAAAAAGAATAACCAAACTACACCAAGTAGTCCCCCCCATGAATAAGAAGGAACGTATGCAACCTATGGGTTCTTTTCAAACCCACATCAGGATAAAAGAAAAGAACCCAAAAAACAACATGTTGTACCCAAAATATAATGAAGGGAAATGGCATGTGGTGAATGATATGACCCCAACAAGCCCAAATGCACCTTCAAGCCCAATTTCAAGTGCAAGCCCACTTAAAGGCCCAATTACAAGATCAATGATTAAAAAGATTCAAAAGGGCCTCCCATTAGATGATCAAAAATTCAATGGGCTTTTCACATTACTTACATGGGCCAAAGATGTCACAAAGGCTTGAAGACGTGCATGTAAATTTAGTAGTGTAGATTTAAATTGGGCCATTGTTTGGGATTTACTTTCAATAATGCATAAGACAATAAAAACATGTTGATTATGAGATACACATTGGGCTCGACCCAATTTTGGCTATGCTTGGCCGAGAGCATCACATGGTGCAAGGAAGGAGAGCTCATGGTTTCATCACACCGTCATCCAAGGGCTAGGAGACTTGACTTTCTTTTCAAGCTAGGATCTCACGACCAAGATCAAACCTTCTTCCCCAAGCTAGCATCAAAGGCCAAGATGCTTTCTCCTTCTCATCCAAGGGCCAAGATTCCTCATGTGTAATGGCTTGAGTATAAAAGCCATAATTTTTCAGCATTGTATTCACTCTTGAAAATTTATGCAATAGATGCTAATTGAGTTGAGATCATTCCTCCTTCTATTGCCTTTGAGAGTCACTCTTTCTAGAGATTTCCTCTCTCTAGCTCTAGCCACCTTCCTTAGGCTAGCATAAGTTAGGAAATCCTATCACCTCCTTCACCTACCATAGCTTGTAAGTGCCTTCAAAACTTTCTCCACTCATTCTTCCAAGTTCTGTTGCATCGTGGAGTTCTTCACGCACCTTTTAAGCTCCATCATAATTGTATCAAGCCCAAATGCACCTTCAAGCCCCATTTCAAGTGCAACCCACTTAAATGTCCAATTACAAGATCAATGATTAAGAAGATTCAAAAGGGCCTCCCATTATATGATCATAAATTCAATGGGCTTTTCACATTATTTACATGGGCCAAAGATATCACAAAGACTTGATGAAGTGCATGTAAATCTAGTAGTGTAGATTTAAATTGGGCCATTGTTTGGGTTTTGCTTTTAATAATGCATAAGACAATAAAAACATGTTGATTGTGAGATACACATTGGGCTCGGCCCAATTTTTGCTATGCTTCGCCGAGAGCATCACATGGCGCAAGGAAGAAGAGCTCATGGTTTCATCACACCTTCATCCAAGGGCTAGGAACTTGGCTTTCTTTTCAAGCTAGGATCTCACGGCCAAGATCAAACCTTCTTCCCCAAGCTAGCATCAAAGGCAAGATGCTTTCTCCTTCTCATCCAAGGGCCAAGATTCCTCATGTGTAATGGCTTGACAACAAGAACAGGGTCAAGCTTCAAACAAAATAGAAAACAAAGTTAACTCCCCTTACCTTGTGTAAAAGTCCCTCCAAAATTTACGTCTCTCTCGCAACCTCATCTTCACGGTTCCTTGCCTTGCCACTTTCTTTCCTTCTTTCTAACCCCCAAACCCTAAATAACTTAGGATATATATATCACACTTTCCACTACTAAACCTAACATTTAAAACTAGATTTATCTCCTTTATTCCTAGCCTTTTCTGTTTATATTTGAAAAAATAAAATATATGATTTTGCCATTTATTTTGTGTGGCAGCAACAACAACAAAAGTTTATACATTGCATGCTGTAGCAATCGCAAAAGCCATCATAAAAGAGAAAAAAGGAGAGAGAAATATAAAGGTGTTCTCATGGGACCCACCAAAAGAGAAGAGAGAAAATCACAATTTAACCATTTTAATGCTACCTGGAATCGAATCCTTGCACTTTTGACAACAACACGTACACCGACCACCAAGCTAATTGCTTTCTCATAACATAACGCACATTATAAGTTGATAAACACATGTACTCAATATTAAATATAATATTAATAATTAAAATAAATACAACAATAACTTAAATCACTCAAATAATAATTATTTCATATTTCATAATTTAAGAAACTAATTAAAGTAAATAAATAAAAAATCTTCATCAAGCCATTCATTTTTTCCATGGTTTTTCAATATTCTAATTTTCTCGGATCATACATAAACACTACAATGGGAACAGATACCTTAACAGAACACCCACACGTGTCCCATCCTCCAATCAAAATGTAAAATTCAGAAAATACAGCTTGCATTGCCTGGTGGTTTGTGACTACCGCTAGGCGGTTCTTAGTATAAACCTAGAAAATGGTTCATACTGAATACGTCGCTTGACGGGCCTTCATTGATGCTAGACAGTTTCTAGGAAGGAACCTAAAAACTCGAAGAGGACATTGCAAAATGATAGTTAAAGGGACTTCCATACATTCCACACACCACACAACATACAATTCACAAATTAAACAATTAGGCGAAGCTCCCCTTACGTGGAATTCTTATTCCAAAAGCTTTTCTAGAGTTCTTCTTGCACAAGAAATTAGCCTAGCTTCAATACCCTTCATAGCCCCTTCAAAATTTTCCCTTTTGGTGCTTTAAACTTAGTGCTCTCAAGCCACAATCCAATCCCTCTGTTAACTCATTAAAACCACCACTCTAATATTCAATTTTCAGCCTAATAAAACCCATTAAAATGAAAAAAATGAAAATTAATAAAATAAGTAATGGTCTTTTAAGTGCCATTATCATGGTGATTTCTCTACCCCTCTAGCTTCTCTCTAAAATGGCTAGGTTTTCTAAGCATTTCCTAAGTGGCCAAAATAGTCTAAACGTAAAAAGGACTATTTCATGCTTGCCAAAGTTCAAATTTTCATCCACACAATCACAAACCTTGTGCACAAACCAACAAGCTATTACATGTTTCTTGGAATTTCATGCACATATAGCTTTATAGTTTCGTATCACAACCATGCATGCATCCAAAACAATTAAATAATTAAAACATTACACTAATGACATACATAAGACTCAAACCCAAGTCCTCTCACACTACAAGAAAGTTACATATTAGCGAGGGAATAATCCCTAGCGAATCCCTAGCTAATCTTTCGCAAAACGATTAAGCGAGGGATTAGCAAGGAAATCGCGAAGACACTATGTCATAGCTAAAATATAGGTAGCTAAGTAGCTAGAGAACCACTTTGTCGCTAATCCCTAGCTAATCCCTAGCAAATCGGTTGTAGCTAAACCCTAGCTAATCCCTAGCAAATTGTTTGTAGCTAAACCTTAGCTAATCCCTAGCAAATTGGTTGTAGCTAATCCCTAGCAAATCAATTGTAGCTAATTCCTAGCTAATCCCTAGCAAATTGGTTGTAGCTAAACCTTAGCTAATCCCTAACAAATCGATTGTAGCTAATTCCATGTAATCCCTAGCAAATTGGTTGTAGCTAAACCTTAGCTAATCCCTAACAAATTGGTTGTAGCTAAACCCTAGCTAATCCCTAGCAAATTGATTGTAGCTAATCCCTAGCTAATCCATAGAAAATCGGTTGTAGCTAATCCCTAGTTAATCCCTAACAAAGTTGTTATAGCTAATCTGATGAAGGATTGACCCCAACCAAGGATGGAGGCAAATGCTTAAGAAGACTAAGCATGTTTAGAAAGGAAGTTCACTAATCCTTCACCCCTTTCATTTGTGTTTGCTATTTTTGATTCCCTAAGTTGACTTAGTTGAATCAACTTTAGTTGACTTGTTGACCTTTGACTAGGTTTGACTTGTTGACTATAGTTGACTTGACTTAAGCCAACATGCTAATCTATGTTTATTTGCTTTGTAGGTTAATTAGGAGTAAGAAAGCAATGCTAGGTGGTGCATGGTGATTGGGGAGCATAAATGATGTGGAAGAGAGAGTAAAGCA
>Ga0214542_1001048_pt1 | contig 55283 bp, 22 predicted proteins | sample CNSS1metaG_FD_160096 | JGI IMG/M metagenome (GOLD analysis project Ga0214542, IMG submission 160096) | Root nodule microbial communities from cowpea collected in UCLA plant growth center, Los Angeles, California, USA - CNSS1 | ecosystem: Host-associated > Plants > Roots > Nodule | place: USA... | reverse complement strand
GTTGTTTTTTTTTTTTTCTTGTTTTTTTTTTTCTCTCTTTTCTCTACTTCATTTGTTTTTTTAGTGAAACTTCTTCTATACTTTTTCAAGTAAAAAAAATAAAAGAAAACATGATATACGTTTTCTTTCGTAAATTAAAATTATAATATATATACAAAAATTAAAATTTAGATGTTAGAAAACTATAATAGAGTTTATCCATACAGACGAACTAAATGTTTTTACATGGATAACATCATATGTTTACTTGTAGTAATTAGATGAAAAAAAATAGAAAGATTTTGAATTTAATCTTCCTATTAGTTCGTTTAATAGATTTAGAAGAGAAGGTGATAGAGATTATGATTTCAACTCCTCACTGACAACTTTGCCCAACAGTATTATTTATTAAAAAATGATTTGTTGAAAAACTTTTTTTTACAAACTTTCTACAAATAAAATTAAATAGATTAATTTTTATTTTTTAATTAAAATAAAATAATAAAATAGTACCTTCCTTACCTTAAAAATGTAGTTTGTCAAACTTTCCTTAAATTTTTTTTTCTCAAAATATCATTACCATTATTTAGGTTATATATTTTTCTAGTGCTTTTGAAACCGAGCTCATCTGGTCTCATCTCCTCAATACTAACTTATAATTTTTTATTTTTGTTAAACTTATAAAGTAGCTCGTTAAACTTGGAATCTACTATACTTGCTTACCATTATCTTCAGAAATAAATTGAAGATTAACCCAATGAAAGGTAACACTTTTAAGCACACGTATATATAAACACCAAAGAACCGAAGTTTTCATCACTAAGACTACAGCTATGTATCATTCTTCGCAGGAGTTCACCGGAGTTCATAACAGTGTGGCCAACGTTGGAGGCTCAGAAAACAACACCTTCAACTTCCAACATCATGACCAACATCTGTTTGATGTTCCCGTTTCATGTTTGAACTTCGATTCGCAAAATTTTCTGTGTCAGTCTTCTGGGGACAACTCGGCTCAACTGTTCGGAAGTGTTGTTGATTCCTTCTTATCCACCCATGAAGACACGTTCTACGAAACGTATAGTGTTTACGAGCATTTCAGAAACGAGAAAAATAACGTATCGGAGGGTGGTGCTTCTGCCCCAGTTGATGGGGTTGGTGATTGATGTTTGTGTTTGGTGTTTTGTTTTTGAATCAGACCTATGAATTTGATATTGAATTTTGCTTCTCTCAGGTTGAGGTTGTTTGTGCCACTTCTGGAAACACAGCTTCTAGCATGGTTCCAACGAGGAAAAAAAAAGGAATAAAATGGACCAAAGATTTGCACGAACAGTTCGTAGCAGCTGTTAACAGCCTTGGTGGTGCTCAAAGTAAGTTAAGTTAAAATTTGATCACTTTATGTCTTAAATTTCAGTTTGGTGGGATAAGTTTTCAGAGCTTTCAGTTTGATTATGAAAATATCACATTATTAGAGAACAATGTTAAAGATATTGCATTAAACTATGTATAAAGTTTAAACTACAAATTCTCATGCAAATTTTCGTTGTCTGTTTTGTTTATTTTGAACTTGCAGAAGCAACGCCCAAGGCAGTGCTAAGGATGATGAATTCAAAGTCCCTGACAATTTTTCATGTTAAAAGCCACTTGCAGGTTGGAATCTTTTGTTATCAAATTAGCATTTTGTTCTTGAATTTTATGTTACTTAGTAGTGTAACATAATTGGCATAACTTGGGTGCAGAAATATCGATCCACTATGTTCGTGAAGAACACTTTCAGAGGTATAAGTTCTTGTTCAATGTGTTCATGTATAGCAGAAATGCATGCCTTGTTTTAAAATGGAACATGTATTTATCTTTTTCGTCATGCTTGTTAGTCTTAAATATCACTTAAATTAATGAAAAAAGATTTGAATTAAATTGCATATACAATTGTATGGATAAATCACCTCGCACTGTTGCCTTTCAAAATGCAGAAGGGCACGAAGAAAGTGATGGCAGAGACATGGTCACTGAACTTCAACAGAAAATGTAACGTAGTACCATGCAACAATTATTAGGTTTATTCTATTATTATGTACAAATGTTTGTAATAACGTAATTGAATGTTTGTGGCAGATGTATGCAAATTGAGGAATCACGAAAACTGCAACTTGAGATTGGGAGGGGTATTCAAGAACAATTAGAGGTGCGTGATGAAAATTTTCATTTTTCATTTTCAATGGTTCAATTTTTTTTAAAATTTGAAAATGTTATGATAATAAAAAGTTAATAGAAATCTACTCTTATGTTTTTACTTTTCTGATTTTCAGCTTCAACGAAATTTGCAAATGCTGGTCCAAGAACAAAAGAAACAGGTCAACGATGCAAAGAAAGGAAATTGAAGATCATCATTTAAGGTTCTGAAATTTTGTATCTTCTTTTGAGAAAAACTCTCCCATTTTGTTCTGATGCCATAAACTTAAAGAGTAATGTGTCAACATATTGAAGCAAAGGTGTTTGTGTGGGCTTCATTTTTATGATATTGTTAGCGTCATTCTTGTGATATTCTTCGGTTTCTTTCACTTCTTATGCAATCTTTGGTCCACATTCACATTTAGAACTACGACATGATGAAGACCAAGAAATGAGAATCATTCTTACAAGTGTCGACATTTTCTGTCATTGTCGCGTTGCATCTTTAGAATCATGTCGCCATCCTATAGTCATTATGTTTTCTATGTTGTTTGACTTTTTTTTTTCTCAATGAAATGATATAATTATTATCATTTGTGTTTTCTAGTTAACACTTCACTTTTTCCTCAACAATCACCTCTCACTCATTTATTTATTGTAAAATGACAATTTGAAACAAACTTTTAAAAATATATTTATTTGACATCAATTTTTGATAATGAAATATTAAATTAAGACATTAAATTATATATTATTAAAATATAATATTACTAAAAGCTTGTGTCTTAATTTAATATTTTATTATTAAAAATTGATGTCAAATAAATCTATATTTAAAACATGTGCCAAACTATCATTTTTGTTTTTTTCTTTTTCATGGATGACGAGTTAGATAAGATTGAAAAAAAAAATGAGTTGATTGACAAATGAAAAATAAAGAGTAATAATTACGTACTAAAATTAAATCAAACAATAAAAATATTTCAAACACTTGATAAAATATTTTTTTAGTAAAGATTCAATTAAAAACACTGAAATTTTATAAATTACTTAAAAATAGTTAATCTTAAAAGGAATTTAAAGTTATTTTATAGTAACTTATTTTTAAAGTTATTATTATAGTAACTTATTTTTAATAGATTTTAAAATAATTTTATTTGTTTTCTCAGTGTTGACAATTTAGTGAATAAACGCTTCATTGGGTGTATGTCTAGTTTATTTTACTTTAAAAAAAATTAGTTTTTTGAGACAAATCTTGAAATAAAATATTATTTTATGAAAAGTTTAACTATAACAAATAGATAAAAAATAATGGACAATATGTTTCTATATTCTTTTTTTAAAATGGTGTTGCTTAATTGATGAACAAGTATAATTGTTATAAACGCTTTGAGATACGTCGGATTCCACTATATAAATGTTCCATCATAAATGCTTAATTCCTAAAAAAATGTAATGAATAATATCAGCCACTTAATTCTCACTTCTCATATTTCATCTCAAATAATTTGTAATCTTATCCAAAGTATATAAAATGGGATGCAATTTGATTTTATATGCAATGTCCAAAATTACTTTTGTTTAATGTTAAATTTAATTATTATGCATAATTCAATCTCATAAACAAGTTATACGTACATGACTATAAAATATTTCGAAGTCCAAAATTCTTATTTCTTTCATTAATTATATACCAACATATATAAATCTTAAACATTTAAAAGGATATTTAATAAAATATATATTTATCGATGTGTTTGGAAAAAATCTCATCAGATATATTGTACTAAATATTAACTCCAAATCAGAGACGAATATTACCAGTGCAATAAACTTTTCATTACTTGAAATTTAATCTTTATTAAACATTTGATCTATTTAAACAATCTTACTTCATTAACAGTACGTCAATTTATTTATCTGGATCAAACTTTTTTATATTATCAAAACTCCAAAAACTTCTACTTTCACAAAATGACATATCCATTTCCGTAAAAAAAATTCATCCCCATCCTCATACCAAAATCCAACGGGTATCAAACTTTTATCTCATCCCCATCCCCACCGGATAACAGGTATAATCTCGTACCCGTACCCGTTTCCCTATTACTTCAATATAAATTTTAATTAATTTTTATAAAATAATAAAAAATTAATGTAAAGGAAACATAATATTATCAAATATTCAATATTAGTAGGATGGTTGTTTCTTCGATATCAAATACTTTGAAATAAATTATAATTGTTTACAAATTTCATGAGAATCAAAACATTTATTAAATTTGCAAATTGCAAACATTAATGAAACCTAGTTGATAAAATTTAAAAATATTTTTAAAAAAATTTAAAGGAAAACAAATATTCAAATTAAAATATATTTCAAATGTTTGTTTACTTCAATTTTTTTAAATTATAATGTATCTCTTTTTTTATACACTAATAAAAATGATAATACATCACTTAATCAATGACGCAAATAACAAATAATAAACATAATAATAAAATTTTAACATAGATATTGTATTTTTTGAATTCTAATATATGTTGGATGGTGATAAAAAATATTCATGGCAATTACATTAAATTTTTATATTGTAGTAAATAAAAGTTAATTATACAATTATAGTGAAAAAATTACAGTATGATTGATATAATGAGCTAGAAAATAAAAAATAATTAGATAAAATATATTGAAATAGTATTCTACATGATGAAAATAAACAACAAATAAAAATATTAAAAAATTAACAAATGTGTGCCTTAGAAACAAAATGAGAAACTATTGAAAGAGATCGCACAAAAGGAAACAAATGTATAATTAAGGGTTATGATAAGATGAAAAATACCTTAGACATTTAAGAACACTTTTCAAATATCAACATATATACTCAATGGTTGAGAAATAATTGTTTTAGCGAAACAAAAAAGTTATTTAAATGAAACAAAAGTTAATAAAAATAAGTAAAGATTTTTTTTTTTATATTACCTGGTAAATGAAAGGTTTATGCTATTAAACACTTAAATTAAGAGTATTAAACATACTCATGTGAAAGGAAAATATAGAATAAATAAAAAAAATTAAAGAATAATAGAAATATTAAAATATGAGACATAACAAAATTTTAATTGACATACATCATTTTAACATAATTACATAAATGTTATGATAAGATGAAAAATATTTTGGAGATACGAATGAGTTTCATGACAAACCAAATAATTAGAAGAAATAAAAAATTAAATATATATATATATATATATATGATTACTTAATTAATTGTGAATATTTTAATAATTTAAACGATGATAGAGATATGGCGGGGACGGGTATTATGGCGGGGATATGCATATTCTCATAACCATCCACATATTCAGTTGAAAAAGTCGGGGATTCCTCATACCCATACCCATACCCAGTCAATGCAGGGATTCCCTGTCAAAACAGAGACGGGTTCGGGCAATACCCACGGGGACGGGTTTATTTGCCATCTCTCATACGTAGAGATGGCAAATAAACCTGTTACCATGGGTATTGCCCGAACCCGTCCCCGCTTTGACGGAGAATCCCCGCATTGACTCGGTATGGGTATGAGTATGGGGAATCCCCGACTTTTTCAATTGGGTATGGGGATGGGTATGGGGATGTATATATCCCCGCCATATTTTCGTCCCTGTTTAAATTATATAAATATTTATATATAAATAAATAAACATATATATATATATATATATATATATATATATATATATTTCTTCTAATTAGTTGATTTGTCATGACCTTTATATTTTTCATCTTATCATAACCTTTATGTAATTATGTTAAAATGATGTATGTCAATTAAAAAATTGGTATGCCTCACATTTGAATATTTCTATCATTTTTTAATATTTTTATTTATTATATATTTTCCTTTAACATGAGAATATGTTTAATACTCTCAAATTAATGTAATATAAAAAAAATCTTTACTTATTATTATTATTATTATTATTATTATTGATTTTTGTTTAAGTTGAAGAACACTTTTGTTTCGTTAAAATAATTTTCGTTATTTTTCAACCATTGAGTATGTATGTTGATATTTGAAAAGTTTTCTTATTTCTCTAAGGTATTTTTCATCTTATTATACCCTTGATTATACATTTGATTTTCTTTGTGCGATTTCTTTCAATAGTCTCTCAAATTATTTCTTATACACACATTTGTAAGCTTTTAACATTTTTTTATTGTTTATTTTCATCATGTAAAATAATATTTCGATATATTCTATCTAATTATTTTTTATTTTCTAACTCATTATCAATCATATTGTAATTTTTTCACATTAATTATATAAATAACTTTTATTTACTATAATATAAAAATTTAATGTAATTGCCATGAATATTTTTTTTCATTGTCCAACATATATTGGAGTTCAAAAGATACAAAATCTAAGTTAAAATTTTATTATTATGTTTATTATTTGTTCTTTGTGTCATTTTGATCAGTGATGTATTATAACTTTTAGGTTAAATTATGTCTTTGGTCTCCATTTTCGTAGCAAAATATCAATTTGGTCCCTTTATTTTTTTATCTCAATTTGGTCCCTATTTTGAAAAGTTTGATGCAATCAAGTCTTTTTCGTTAGTTAATGTTGTTGTAACAACGTTAGATGGGGTGTTACGTGTCAATTTCTGGATTTTTTGAATTATTTTTTTTTCTTTTGAATTTTTTTTAATTTTTAAAAAAATTAAAAGTTTTGCCACGTGTCAAGCTGACATCGTGCCACATGGCAGTGACAATGCCACGTGTCACTATTATGTCAGGTGTCATTTTCTCATTCTTAATTTTTGTCCCTATATTTTAATTTTTGTCTCAATTTAGTTCCAATTTTTGCAAAAATTGTGCAATTTCGTCCCCCTCCAAATTGAAAAAAAAAACTTTTATATAAATATTATACGAATATTTTTATTAAATTTGATGTTTTTATTCAAATTGATATTTCTATTATATATTTTCAACAAAACTAAGTTTATTTAAATTTGTTTCACATTCAATTTTACTTAAAATATTTTTCAAAATTTTAATTTATTTTTTTTATTGTTCCATAAACTAGTTAATTTTTTAAAAATTTATATAATTGTTATTTTTACACCAACTAAAACATTTGTATATAAATTATTGAATTTTACACATTTTAAAAATATGCAATTATTTAAAATATAAATTCAAATAAAAAACAATATTAAAGTATGATGTAATAAAATATCAATACAATTTATGAATTTTTTTTTTTGTTATTAGCATTATTTTCTATTAAAACAATTTTAAATAAAGTTTAATGTAAAATATAAATTAAAATAAACTTAATCTTGTTAAAAATATTTACTTGATATATTAATTTTGATAGAAATATTTGTGTACATTTAAAAATTAAATTTGGTTTCAATTTAGAGAGGACAAAATGGTATAATTTTTACAAAAATTGAGACTAAATTGAGACAAAAATTAAAATATTGGGACCAAATTGAGAATAAGGAAATGAAATGACATCTGGTATAATAGTGACACCGTTATTACACCACTCCCGGAAAGGACTTGATTGCATCAAACTTCCCAACATAGGGACCAAATTGAGATAAAAAAATAAATAAAAGGACCAAATTGATATTTTGTTACGAAAATGGGAACCAAATGTATAATTTAACCTAACTTTTATTAGTGTATAAAAAAGAGATTCATTAGAATTTAAAAAATTGAAGTAAAAAAACATTTAAAATATATTTTAATTTGAATTTTTTTTTTCCTTTTATATATATTTTTTAAATACTTTTTAATTTTATCAACTAAGTTTCATTAATGTTTGTAGTTTGCAAATTTAATAAATCATTTGGTTCTTATGAAATTTTATTTGGTATTCTAATCTAAAATGTAAATAACTATAATTTATTTCAAAGTATTTGATATGGAAGAAACAATCATCCTCCTAATACTGAATATTTGATAATATTATGTTTCCTTTACCGTAATTTTTTTCTTTTATAAAAATTAATATTGAAGTAGTTAGAAAACGAGTATGGGTATGAGTACGAGATTATACCCGTTACCCGGTGGGGCGGGGCGGGGACGGGTTTCACTATCCCATACCCATCCCCGTAAAAAAGATTCATCCCCATCCCCATATCCAAACCCAACGGGTATCAAACTTTTTTTCCATCCCCATCCCCACCGGGTAACGAGTATAATCTCGTACCCATACCCATACCTGTTTCTTTACTACTTCAATATAAATTTTAATTAATTTTTATAAAATAATAAAAAATTACGGTAAAGGAAACATAATATTATCAAATTTTCAATATTAGGAGGATGGTTGTTTATTCGATATCAAATATTTTGAAATAAATTATAATTGTTTACATTTTAGATTGGAATACCAAATAAAATTTCATGAGAACTAAAACATTTATTAAATTTGCAAACTGCGAACATTAATGAAACCTAGTTGATAAAATTTAAAAATATTTTTAAAAACTTTAAAGAAAAACAAATATTCAAATTAAAATATATTTTAAATGTTTGTTTACTTCAATTTTTTAAATTCTAATGAATCTCTTTTTGTATACACTAATAAAAATGATAATACATTACGTAATCAAAATGACGCAAATAACAATTAATAAACATAATAAATTTTTTTTAACATGGATATTGTATCTTTTGAACTCCAATATATGTTGGATGGTGATAAAAAATATTCATGGTAATTACATTAAATTTTGATATTGTAGTAAATAAAAGTTATTTATAGTAAAAAATTACAGTATGATTGATATAATGAGTTAGAAAATAAAAAATAAATAGATAAAATATACTGAAATAGTATTCTACATGATGAAAATAAACAACAAATAAAAATATTAAAAAATTAACAAATGTATGTCTAAGAAACTATTGAAAGAAATCCCACAAAGAAAAATGAATGTATAATTAATGGTTGATAAGATGAAAAATACCTTAGACATCTAAAATCACTTTTCAAATATCAACATATATACTCAATAGTTGAGAAATAATTGTTTTAGCAAAACAAAAGAGTTCTTCAAATGAAACAAAAATTAATAAAAATAAGTAAAGAATTTTTTTTATATTACTTAGTAAATGAAATGTTTATGCTGTTAAACATTTAAATTGAGTGTATTAAACATACTCATATGAAAGGAAAATATACAATAAATAAAAATATTAAAAAATAATAGAAATATTCAAATATGAGACATAAAAAAATTTTAATTGACATACATCATTTTAACATAATTATATAAATGTTATGATAAGATGAAAAATATATTGGAGATGCAAATGAGTTTCATGACAAACCAAATAAATATAAAAAATAAAAAATTGAAATATATATATATATATATATATATATATATATATATATAATGTTACTTAATTAATTGTGAATATTTTAATAATTTAAATGATGACGGAGATATGGCGGGGACGAGTATTATGGCGGGAATATGTACATTCCCATAACCATCCCCATACCCAATTGAAGAAGTCGGGGATTCCCCATACCCATACTCATATCCATACCCATACCCATACCCAGTCAATGTGGGAATTTCCCGTCAAAACGGAGACGGATTCGGGCAATACCCACAAGGACGAGTTTATTTGTCATCTCTACTCATACGTATAGAAAATTCATATCAATAATTTGAAACACAAATTCATTTTTAGTCCAAACGAGTCACATGCAAGTATCACTCTACCCATGTATGACAAAACATAAAAAATAACTCAAGAAAATTGATAGAAGATGAACTTAATTTAATTAAAATTTTGATTGAACATGATTATTCTTCTTTACCTCAGAATATCTAAGTTAGACTTTAATTTTTAAAATGATGAATAAATTCGTCATAATTTTATAGAAAAGTCAAAGAAAGAAAAAAATTAAAACTAAACTTAAATAACCATTTTTTATATTTATAAACTCAACATTTTAACAATAAATATATTTAAACCTCCCCACAATTGTATTCGGCTATTTTTAATCCTTACAATATACATGTATCTAAATATAATTAACAAACCTTCCAAAATAAATAATTTAGTTTTGTCAATTCAACATTTACACGATTTGCTAATATTAGTTACCATCCAAATAATTTTACCATCCACATATTTCCTCTAAGTCTAAAATCTAAGTAAAATACAAACAACATCACAATTATTAGGTTGTTTTAGTTTAACTGTAAGTCCCATTTCTTTTAGCTTATAAGAGTTGGGTCTGGCCTTTTCGTAGGCCCAAGACCAGCCCACCAGGGGACCCCAATATCCCTTTCAGCTCACTTATTCTGCACTTGTCTCCATTTTCAGAAACTGTCTCCCTCCCTCAAACACTCTTGACTCCAATTAGAGCTCTGTTAGGGCACAAAGATTGTTCCATCTTCGAGCTAGATAAGGTTGTTCTGTCTCCAAGTAAGTTACTCCTCATATCTGTTATAGCCTTTCTTCCCCTTTCTAGTTGGGTGCTTTAGTTGCGTTAGGATTCTTATAATCGTTTTGGGTCCTGGGGTTTTTGTTTCAGCTCACTATCTTAGTTCGTGGAGTTGTTGTGCCTGGGTTGCGTTCTCTAAGTTGTTGCTCCCTTCTCTTGCGCCTAAAAAGGTAAGGGAAGCTAGGTTTTTAAGTTCTAAAGCTATTTTTGTATGTTTGAGAGTTGTTGTGTGTTTTGGGTGCTTGAATGGTATATTAATCATGTGTAAATGGTTGACTTATATCCTGGATGTTGCTCTGTGTTGTTTTTCTGCCTTGCATGTGTGGAACAGTGAGGGAGAACTGATATTCTCGCCCAAGCAAGCTCGTCTCCCCTAAGCGAGAATATCAGAGGCTCGTCTAAGGTTCAGCCTCGAGCGCTCGCCTAGGCAGCCCATTCGCATTTTTAGCGACGCTCTGTCTCGCTCAGGCGAGAAGGTCTCGCCTAAGCGAGAATTCGTGAAAATCTCCCAGGGCCACTGTTTGCAGACTCGCCTAAGCGAGAGCCTGCAGCTTAAGCGAGGCAACCTCCCTCGCCTGAGCGAGGGCGCTTAGCTTGAGCGAGGCTGCTGTAGAGGGGTGATTTAGTTATGTTTTATTTCCTGTTTGGTTGGTGGTTTATGTGATTGGTTTAATTACCCCTTTCAAAACCTGAAGTATGTGAATATGCGTGGTTGTTTGATTTCTATGGACTGAAACTGGTATGTTGGCATAAGTAACACATGGGTTTTGGTTGGTTGGTTGAGAACTTGCACGATAATTGGATGTTTGAGATAAAGGTGGTGGTTATGGTATGAACATGAATTTGGTGTGAGATATGCGTAATTCCATGAGTCTCGTAGGGAGATCTCATGGTGGTGTGTAGTGTATATAATTAAGATAAGGATCCAAGTAAGGATCACATCCCGAAACTCTAAAGGATCAGTGAGTCTCATGTAGAGCAAACTAATCCAAGTGGTAAGAGTAGCGGGAGGCCTTAGTCGTTGGCAGGATAATGGCCTTAGATGCTGGAAAGCTAACCTTGTGTGTGGTAGGGTGAAACCCATTGGCAATGACTCTGCAAAGTAATAGAGGCCACCATAAGCGCAAACGTCCAGTGAATCCGATCTTATTATATTTATTCGGATAATTGAGTCATAGTGTCTTACTTGTCTGCCATAACATGATTTTGTGCGTGCTGTGTTGTATGCTTGGAGATGTCACAAGTACTTGCCTGTCATATTATGATTAAAACTGTTTTACACTAGCTTACCCTTTCATTTTGTGTATGTTCTTGTGTTGTTTTCTCTTTTGCGATGATCACCTTTTTGTGGAAGCATATGGGAGGAACGCTGAAGGTAGACTTGACGGCGACAGCGATGCAGTTTAGATGGCCTGTTGTGTGTGGCTCTTAGGAGCAGTTTTAAGGCTCTAATGCCTTTGTAATCCCCTGTTATATGAACAGCTTCTTTTGCAAAACAGTTAACTTTTAGATTTATGTTTTGTTAGAGGCATTTGTTTGATATGCCTCAATATCTTTTAAGTACTTCCTAGATGACTGTAATGGTAAATCCTTATATGTACTGTCTATCTGATTGCTCGTTTATTACTATAATTATGCGATGTTTTTATTTAGTAGATTATTTTATTTAAATGGGATGTGACATTATTTATGAAATTTAATGTAAAATCAGAACCTGTATAAAGATCGAGACACTTTTAAAGTATTTATATCTATATATATATATATTAAAAAAATTTACTGATAAAAAAAGTCAAGTTAAATTTGTATCTAACTATTCTACGTACATGTTGATTCCTCCACTCTCATAATCTAACTCAAATAAAGGTTCCTTTCGGAACAATGTCTTACTCAAAAGTACTCTCTTAGATCTAAAACAATAATGATGTTGATAATGCGAAATCCTCTAATTATTCCCAAAAGTAAAAGCCTAATAAATAATTACATTACAATAAACTTCAATTAATAATTAACTGATAGTTCCATAAAAAAGTTAATGGAAGATCGTTATTGAATCATTCTAGAGAAAAGATAAAGTGGAGGTAGACAAAAGTCAAAAATTTAATTTTAAAGAAACAATAATTTTATAAATAAAATTATTCTAACTTATATATATATATATATATATCATTTTTAATTTAAAATAAAATTATAATTGTTCGCCAATTTTAAACTTTATCTTCTAATATTGATAAAAGCATTTTCTTACAAATTGATATAATTTTCATAATTCGTTTGTTGATACCCTTTCTATTTTTCTGAAAATATTATATGATTAGGCCTTATTTCCTTAATTATTTTGATTATTTAAATTAATGTGATTTTTTTATATCATCTATATAAAAAATTAATGTTGATACCTATACATAAAAGATATCTCATCTTGATGTTCATATTTTTATTTTCAATTTTATCTTTTAATAAATAACTATTTTTTAAAATTAAAATAATTATGTAAGTAATCGTTTTAATAAATTTATTTTTTTTATTTTTTTTAAATTACTTATTTTTAAACTGAAATAATTTTTTTAATAAAAAAAATCTACAAAATAACATGTATTTTCACTAGTTATATTTAAAAAAATTTATTAACAATTTACTCATAAAATCTATTTATTGAAATTTAAAAGTCAGAAACAACAGGTGTTATTTAAAATGTTTAAAAAATATTATTAATGATGTTTAAAAAAGTGTTATTTCATTGTAAAAATCAAATAAATAACATGTCAGAATCATCACTAAAATAAATTTTAACATTGTTAGAAATGTAAGAATCAAAACTAATGTTTTTGAAAATACATACTAAATGATATCAAAATTTTGATTAGTAACTATTTCTTTTTTAACATTGTTAAGAAAATTCATATTTTTTGTTAATTTTGTTCAAAAATATTATTAATAATGTTTAAAAAAGTGTTATTTCATTTTAAAAATCAAATAAATAACATGTCAGAATCATCACCAAAATAAATTTTAACATTGTTAGAAATGTAAGAATCAAAACTAATGTTTTTGAAAATACATACTAAATGATATCAAAATTTTGATTAGTAACTATTTTTAATTTTAACATTGTTAAGAAAATTCATATTTTTTTTTTAATTTTGTTTTGAATTTTCTTTTGTAAAAAATATATATAAATTTTGTTGTAAAAAAATTGCAAGAAAATGTTACTATTTTTTTAAAATATTTTGTATAAAATATTTTTCGCAACAAATTTTGTAAAAAATAATTACAAATTTTATAATTTTATAAAAAATAATTATTCACAAAAAAATTATCTATCAATTAAAATTTTTAAAAAAATAACAGAAAAAGGTTTTTTTTACAAATTTTTTAGCAATTTGCAAGAAAAATTTATGGTAGTATAAAAAATTTTAGTTGAGTAATTACTTCGAAAAAAAATATTTATCCCCAGAATATCTTTTATAATCGGATGCAACAGTGATATAAAGTAATTAGACTTATAAAGAAAGAATAAAGAAGAAAAGGTTCTTTTCCAAAGTAAAAGGCACTGAAGCCCCCAAAGCAGGGGGCATTTCCCAATTAAAGTAGTAGTACGACACTAACATGCCCTTATTATTACTCAATTGTGTCCCATGAAGTAGAGAAATATTATTTTATAAAGTAAAAAAAATAATATTTTATAAAGTAGAAAAATATTTTTAGTTTCACATAGTACACTCGATGAAAAATAAATTGAATGTATACAGGTAAAATATAAAATAATAATTAAACACGGGTATTAGAAAAATAATAAGTATATATTTTAATTATTTCTTTTTTAATATAATAAATATGATATTATGCTGTTTAATTTATGGATATCCACTATTTTTTGATAATTTTACTTAAATATCTTAAAAAATAAAAGACAAAATTAAAGTTATTAATAAAAATATTAATCAATGGAAAATAATTTAGAATTTAATTTTATAAATTACATTTTTTTATTTATGCTTATAAATGGAATTTCTTTATATTTTAAAATTTATACTTTATTAAACAACTTATTTGAATTAGGTTTATGTGTGCTCATGTTTATTATATGTCTTATCTAGAATTATACTTTCAAACATATTTTTACTTTATATCTTAAATAATTATTTAAGTAATCTTTTAAACCACAAGTATCTCTAGATATAATAACATCAGGAACATTGTCATGTGGGTTAAGTAATAAGATGTAGGAGAAGTGGGAAAAAGTATTCAATAATTGAAACAAGGTTTGCTATATTGCCTTTTGAATTTTGTTTTTTACAATATTTAACTTGATTTCTAAAAAAAAATGTGATTAATTAATAACTTTAATATTTGGAGTACGAAATTATGGTAACTTTTAGAGATCCAGTTATAAAATTTACCCGAAATCAAAGTCTAAATTATATGTATTTTAAAAATTTGAAGATCTAATTAAAAATAATAATTTATGAACCTATTATATATTTAAATAAGATGTTCTTTGTATTTATTTTCTTGTGGTTTAAAAAATTGTGGTATTATACTTGTAACGTTCAATAAAAAAAACCTTTAACCATTTAATCCATGTACACCAAAACTTACAAAAGAAACAAACTCATAAAAGGGACATTATAACATAACAGACAAAAGCTCTAAAGGCCACTTTAAAAGTTTGCACTTGAATTTACTTCTTCCTGTACAGAGAACATTTATATCAATCATAAATATGGAGATGTTAAAATTATAAATTGGTACATTTACAAATCATCAAATACATATTGATATTAGTATTCATACATCAATTATATGTCCTAAAAATTATTTACTGATAAAAAATATTTTTTAACAACTTAATTTTAACAATTTTTTCTTACAATTTGAGATGATATCTCTTAAATGACTTTTCATTTTTTTTTAATTTATAAATATTTAAAAATTACTTAAAAGATATCACAGTGTACCAATTCTTTGTTATCTTATTTGATTATCTTATTTTTATTCTTGTTAACTCTTTGGGGAGTGTACCAATTCGTTACAAATAGTAAAAAAGGAAGTCCAAGTATAGTTTTTCCAAGGGATTTGTGTTCGTTTGTCTAAGTGTGATTATTTACTAATTTTAGCAATAATGCCAACATAAACGATTGGTTTAGTTTAAGATTAACATGCAAAATTAATAAACACTAAAGTGATAAAAGAAATTAGGAAAGACTTCACCAAGGTTGGATGTCATGAACCATACTAACGTAATATTTCCTACACAATTTCTCTATCTTGCTTAAACATCCTCATCATAAGCTTACTAGCCCCTAATTCCTTTGAAGTAAGTTCTAAGTCAAATAGTTAGAATATTAATTCCTTAACTATTTTAACACATGACTTGCATTAAGATTTAGTGTATAGAATGACCTAGAAATTACGTCTATTCCTAGAATCCAATCTCATGGTTGTTCTATCTAAGGTTAAGTTCCAATTCATTTTCCAATAATTAGATACAAGCAAATAGCAAAGATTTCCATCAAGCACATTTATAATTGAGATAGAACATATGAACACGAAAAAGATTACATTGCATAGGAAAATTACAAAGAGTATAGGTTCATTACATCCAACCCCAATGAAGGAGGAGTTTAGTCACTCCTAAGCATCTAGAGAACAAAGGATGGATGAATTTGATGGAATGGATGAATTAATGTGAAGTCTCCTTGCCCTAGAATGGCACTTTTTCGTATCTTTCCTGGTCTTGTCGCGTTCCCACACTTCATCACAACAGTTTCGTGCAACTTTCAAAACTATAACCACTTCAGAAAACTTTCCTCTCGCTGGGCGAGATGACTTACTCGTTGGGCGACCGATGATCACTCGCTGGGTGACAGAGCACACTCACTGGGTGACTGATCCATCTTGCTGGGCGACTAGGTCCTGACAGAATAACCTCACTTCTTCTCCAATCCTTCACTTTCCTATACAATAATCTCCAAGAAAACACAAAAATATATATAACCTAAAAGAAACCTAAAAACAATCTAAAACTTCCCACAAAACACATGATTGAGTACAATTAAGAGGTCCAATAAAATAACAATAATAAGTATTTTTCATACTTATAAATTCTTAAATTAAAAAGTTGTTCTTGTTCTCATTTTCATTTTAATATATATGATTTTTTTGTCTCATCCTCATTTCTATCAAAATTGAGTAAAGACAACTAGATTGTGTGAAAATGTGAAGCTAATTACTCATTAGATTGATTCAAAATATACTTATTTCGTTTAAACACTTATACTTTTGCTAAGTGTTGGAAGTCTCACATCGATCACAATATTTAAGTGGGTGTAATCCTCATCTTTCAAACCGGTTTTGTGGGGTTGAGTTGAGCTTAAACTCCACTTCCATAACATGGTATCAGAGTCAAGTTAGAGTTTATCCTACCGACATTTCTTGGACATTCTGTTCCATCCGCTATCGGGTTGCTAACCGACTACCCATTAATTTTTAGTCCCACGCACGAGATGAATATTCATCGGCCGGCGTGAGGGAGTGTGTTGGAAGTCTCACATCAACTAGAGATAAAGCCAATTCACAATATATAAGTGAGTACAATTCTCAATTTACAAACGGGTTTTATAAATTTGAGTTAGGCTTAAAATTCACTTTTAATACTTCTAATACTAAGTGAAGGTATTAAACGAAAAATTGATCGTAATAACTTAAGTGATATTTTCTATCGATGAGTCAGATGAAACCTGTCATTCTTCATATTCTATATATATATACATATATATATATATATATATATATATATATATATATATATATATATATATATATATATATATATATATATATATATATATATATCTATAACTCGAGAACCTTGTATATACATGCAACTAAATATGAAACGAATATGGAAAACCAGGTTTTCAGATTTTATATTATGTAATAGACAACCTTAGGTTCTATATACCTTTTAATCAATACTTAAAAGACGTATTTACTTTTTTATAATTTATTTTAGATCTTTATTTATCATAATTTTATATTAATTAATTTAATTTTCATGCATGTATTACTTTAAAATTAATTTTAAAATATATATTCTAGTCTCTTAAATTTGAATTTGTTGTTCTTTATAAATTTGAATTTTTTTTTGTTCTCTTATTTAATTTTTTTTAGTTCGTAATTATTTTAAATTATTTAATACCCCTTTATAAATTTATAAAAAAAAAGTAAACCATTTCAAAATTATTTATTTTAAATTTCAAAATAAAGAATTTGATTTAAAATTTTCGAACAAGATCCAGAAAAGAAAGATATAGTATTCTTTATTTTGTTTGGTAACATCATTTTCAGACACAGTTCCCACTTTGACACGAGAGATGTGTTAACGTCATGCAATAACTTTTTACCTAGTTTGTGTTGGTGAGAGACACCAAAAGCACTAACAGAAAATAACCGATGGATACACATATTTTGTAATAACAAATAGTTATTACAGTAAGAAAAATAATTGTCACAAATAAAAAAATTTTAAAAAATGTATAAATAATTATTAAAATTAGTATAATCATTATACGGATAAAATGGTAAAAAAAATGAATATATGCAAAAAAAACTATTAAATTATATGGTACTTTTAATGTAAATATTATTATCACTAATTAAAATATTTTCATATCATTAAAAATTCAAAAAATAAACTGAATGAAAAGGGAACCCATTTTCTTCGTATTTCATTCTAATTTCGAGAGAAGTGTTTTGTCACGAGTTTTACGACAACAATAATAAATACATAATAATCATTAAAAATCAAATACTAGTTTTATTTTATTATATTAAAAATAAATATATCAATACTTTACCGTATGAAATGACTAAATATTAAGTTATTTTTGTCTTGAAAAGTACCATTGATATTAAAAAATATAAAGAAGGAATAGTGGTTAATATAAAGGAAACAATAAATATAAAAAAAAAAATAGTAAGAAAAAGTACAAGCTCCATTTTCTGTCTATGCATTCTTCACCTGTGTTCTCCTTGGATTTGGACAGACACATCTCACTGACAACTTTTTTTAAGTAACTTTTATTTTCTTTTATCTTTACATGTAACTCTACCACTTATTCTCTCTCCTTCTTTCAAAGTAAAAACATAATAAATTTTATTAAAATAAAATTTCTCAAAAAAAAATGTAATATAATATTAGGAAAGACTAAAGTAAACTATAAAGACTTTAATTAGTTTTATCCAAAATTTTTAATACATAAGATAGTACTATTCAAGACATTATAATATTTTTCTTTTAAGGTATGATAAAGATAATGCTACCTTAACAAATTTAAGATTCCAATAATAGTTTTCACATCTATAACCGTCCACGTACACATTAACGGAATCTTTTGAATATGAGTAGGTTCGAAGTACAAAAGTGATAATTACAACATTTATTTGAGTTTATACATAAAATTAATAAAAAAGTAATAATAGTAAGACATCAAAAGTTAAAGAATAAAATTGAGAAAGAAATGAAGCATGGAATATGTCTGTGTTAACTTTTTTTCATATATCATCAAATGTTTAATTAGATGGATGATAATCATTTTTATTTAGATGTGTCAGTTTGATACATGTTTATAAAAAAAATGTTAATTAAGTTTGAACTTTTAAAAAGATGTATCAATTAGGTTATTTTCAGTAAAAAAATATTAACATCGTTAATGATATTGATATTTAAAATGACTTACAAAATTAAGTATTGATATTTATATCAAAATTTAGTGGTAAAAGTCATGAGTTAAGTTAACGATTTTAGTAATTTTTGTCTGAAAGAGACCTGGTTAAGACATTTTTTCAAAAGTTAGGACTGGATTGACACGTTTTTAAAAATGACTACTAAACTGATACATTTGAAAAAAATTGAATATCATCCGACTAATTAAATCTATTATAAAAAATAGAGTTATTTAGATAAAGATTCATTGAGATAATAAATATGTGATAATTCGAAATCACATAGTTTTTATGTGATTTGAGAGTATTAGTAATAACATCACATTAATATGTTGTAGGTTCTTTTAATTATGTACTTAGATATTTTAGTTTTTTAGATTTTATTGGTTTATGAAAATAGTTTCAACTATGTTGAACATTCTTTATAAGGATTTGCAGCTTTATTTTGTATATATTTGTGTTGGAATATTTAAGTGGACAGTGCATATTTTCTTGATTGTTGTGCTTAAAACGAATGAACTTTTGTAATGATAAGTTCATTTTACGAGACAGTAAACCTATTAGACTGTAGATCTAAAAGATATGAACACTTATTATATAGTTGGTTGCTCTACAATTTACTTTCTAAATATCATAAAATATTTTAATTATTTAACATGCTCAGAAAATATACATTATAAAAACACTACATGCAACATTTTTTAATATATTTATATATATATATATATATATATATATATATATATATTTTTTTTTTTTTTTCAATAGTTGCAGTTTTTAAAAACTGAACACGAAATATTAATCTGTATTCACGGATCAGATAGCTAAATCCCAATGGTGCGGGACGGGACATGTCTTGCAATTCTTATAATAATAAAAATAAAAATTATTAAATAAAAAATTTATTAAATTTTTATTTCATTTTTAAATAATAAAAAAATAAAAAATACTAAAAATTCAATATTAAAAAATGAATTATTTTTTTCATATTAAATATTATAAATAAATAATAATTATATAAATTTTAAATTAAAATATTATATAAAATTTGATGAGAATGAAAACATTCATTAAATTTAAAAATTTTAATAAAATTAAGAAAATAAAATTTAAAAACATTTAAAAAAAATCTTCAAATTAAAAATATTTTAAATTATTATTTAGTTTAATTTTTAAAATTTTAATAATATATTTTATTTACATTGATTAAAATTATTATATTAATATAAAAAAAATTAAATTAATAATAACATAATTTTAATATAAATATTTTATTTTTTTGAATTTTAATATATGTTAGATATACATATTAAAAAATATTTAAAAATTCTTATAAACATTATATGTAAGCCCCTTTTTGCTGTCCCAAAGAAGTTTGGGCCTGCCCTTTAGTAGGCCCAAGACCAGCCCTTTAAGGAACCCTCTATACCCACTCAGTTTTCTCATTTGCCTATTGTCACCTTTTCAGAAACAGTCCTCCTCTCCATCCCACATCTCAAGCAAGGAGCTCTGCTAGGGCATAGAGAAAACTCCATCTTCAAGCTAGCTCAGTGTTCTTTTTTGGTAAGTATCCCCGAATCTGTTATAGCATCTCCTTTTCTCTTTCCACCTTCTTCCAGTTGGGCGTTTTGTTGCGGTTAGGGTTCCATTTCTTACTCTCGTTTTGGGTCTTGGAGTTTCTGTTTCAGCTCACCAGTTTAGTCCGTAGAGTTGTTGTGACTGGTTGCGTTCCTTGGGTTGCTGCTTCTTTTCTCGTGTCTAGAAAAGGTAAGGGAAGCTAGATTCTTCTGTGTTTTGAAGTATGTGGTGTGTTTAAGTTTTGTTTAATGCTTGAAATGATTTAAAGGATGCTTGTACTCATGTATGAATGAACTGCGTGGTTTGGGTTGACTATTCTTGGTACTGCATGTGGGAAACAGTGGCGGGACCTCATATTCTCGCCCAAGCGAGCTCATCTCGCCTAGGCGAGAATAGCAGAAACTCGCCCAGGTTCTGCTGGAGCGACTCGCCCAGGCGGAGGGCTCTTGTCTTGAGCGATGCGTTGTCTCGCTCAGGCGAGAGTGACTCGCCCAAGCGAGTTCTCGAGGAAAACCTGGTGTACTCTGCTCGCATCCTCTTCTAAGCGGGGAGTTTTATTTTTGGGCGAAAGGCGATCTCGCCCAGGCGAGCTGGTCTCGCCTAGGCGAGGGTCAGCAGAGGGCCACTGTTCCAGGTCTCGCCCAGGCGGGACGACCTAGCTTAAGCGAGATGGTCGCGGCGGCTCAGGCGAGGACAATGCAGATTTGTGTTTTAATTCCTGTTTACTTGGGGGTGGCTATTTACTTCGAATATGTATGATTTTGGTGTAATTGCATGAGTTGTGTGGGTAGTATGCACTGAAATTCTGTATGTTAGCATGAGTATTGTATGGGATTATGTTTTGTTGGTTGAGAAAGTGCATGGGAATTCAATGTTGAGAAAATAATTGGTGGTTGTATTACGAGGAACATGAAATTGTTGTGTGATAGGCGTAATTTCATGAGCCTCGTGGGGAGACCTCATGGTGGTGTGTAGTGTATATATTAAGGTATGGATTCAAGTAAGGATCGCATCCCGAAGCTCTAAAGGGTCAGTGAGTCTCAAGTAGAGTAAACTGACCCAAGTGGTGAGAGTAGCGGGAGACCCTAGTCTACAGGCAGGATAATGGCCTTAGACGTTTAAAGGCTAACCTTGTGCGTGGTAGGGTGAAACCCATTGGCAATGGCTCTGCAGAGCAATAGAGGCCACCACAAGTGCAAGCGTCCAATGAATCTGATATTGGTATATTTATCCGGATAATTGAGTCATAATGTCCTGCTTGTTTGCTATAACATGATGCTCTGTGTCTATTGTGTTGCATGTTAAGGAATGTTTAAGTACTTGTCCGTTATGTCATGATAAGATTAAATTACACTAGCTTACCCTTGCATTTCTGTTTATGTTCCTGTTGTGTTTTCTCTTTTGCGATGATCACCCTTGGTGGGAGCAGATGGAGGAAGTTCTGGGAGCAGGCCCGGTGGTAGCAGTGGTATAGCTTAGGGGACCTGTTTGTGTGACTCTCAGGAGCATTCTATGGCCCTAGTGCCCTTGAAATTTCTAGCTCTAGGAGCTTTTCTTTTGCATGACTGTTAACTTTCTCTTATGTTGTTTATGGCATAGTGGTATGTCCAAATTTGTTTTCACAGTACACTTCTGGATGACTGTAACAGTTACCTTTACTACGTTTTATGTTCATCTAAGTGCTTCTCGTTATTATAATTTTGTGATACTTTATTTAGCAGTTTAATCTATTAAAAATGGGATGTCACATTATAATTATATAATTATTAGTATAAATTCAAATTAAATTTACATACATTATTCTCAAAATAAAAAAATATTTTTACTATAAAAATATATTATAGTTTTATAAATTAAATATTTCACAAATAAATATTAATCAAATATATTAAAATATCATACGTAAATATATAAATAATTCAAAGTAAAGTATTAATGTTCATAACCTGAATTATATAAATAAATTCATTTAATTTTAAGAAAATAGCTGTGTATTTTATTTCATCCACGTAATAAATACGTGTATGTATTATTTTAAAATTAAAATATAGATAAAAATAATAAGAATAGAAAAGATTAATATAAATTTTGAAAAATAAAGAAAAATAGAAATGGGTAGCTAGAGGAGGCTTGAGCATCAGCAGCAGAAGAAGCTAGCAGCAAGAATGAGTTTTTCTGGTTCAGTGAGCAAAGTAGCACTACCCTCTTCCTCCTCATCACCCAACTCTTCCATTGAGTCACTTGATGGCTTGAAATTTGGCCAGAAAATCTACTTTGAGGATGTCAGTGTTGCAGCTGCACCAACCACTCAAGGGGCCAAAACCAGTGCTGGGGTTTCTTCTTCTTCTTCAAAGAAGGGAAGAGGTGGTTCAGTGCAACCGGTTCAGCCTCCTAGGTGTCAGGTTCAGGGTTGCAATGCAGATCTGAGTGGAGCCAAAGCTTACTATTCTAGGCACAAGGTTTGTGCCATGCATTCCAAGTCCCCAACGGTCATTGTGGCTGGTCTGGAACAGAGGTTTTGCCAACAGTGTAGCAGGTTACCCTCTTTCTCTCTCTCTCTCTCTCTGTTTTTGTTTATTATTGACTTCATAAAGGAAAAAAATCTTTTTTTTTTTCTTATTCTTTAGCTTCTTGCTATTTTTGGTGTTGTTTCTATATTGGGTAGTCTTCTTGTTTTACTTTCATCATCTTACATCCTGCTTTGCTTTTTGCTATTTTTACCAGTTTTGCTTACTTTCATCATTTTGCATCTTGGTTTTTGCTATTTTCAGTGCTTTTCCTATTGAGTGCTTTTTTCTATTTTGAGTGCTTTTTTTAATATTGTTTTTTTTTTGAAAAAAAAAAGTTAATTGGCACTCTAATTTACTGATGTGCTAGGATTAGTTTCAATGTTAGAAATAATCAGTTATTTTTTCCATTGATGAAGGTAAACATCAAATTGGTGCATCTACTTTTTCATGGTTATTGACTATATATTTTGCATTTATTTTCAAAGTGTTGCTTGTTTACAAATTTCAGGGCTTTCAGCAAGCTGTTTTTTTGTTCCTTGTGATTGCTTTCTGTAGAGTTTCTTTTGTTACTGTTGATTCATGCGCTTCTCTTCATAAATTAAGTGTGTGAAGTGAAGTGTTGCAAGTTTTGTTTTGTTTTTTGGTTTCTGATGCTACTAATTGATTCTAGAATGGCTCATGTTTCTGGATTTGATGTACCTATTGTTACTGTGACTTATAAATGATAGCATAGAATAGAAAAGAAGTTACCAAGGTTTCCCCCTTTTAATCTAGTATATGAAGAGGGTACGAAAGTGAGGAAGAGACTGATATCTTTTGGAAGTTAGATGTTAACAGAGGAGGGATTGTTCTGTGTTTTTTATTGTTCAATAAAGATTATCATTATGGCACCTGAATTCTGATTCAGCTCTTAAAAACTGTTTATCCTTTTCTGTTTAATAGTTCAAGCTTGATTAGATCTGAAATCAATTTTCTCTTCAGTGACTCATTGTGCCAACAAATGTTACAGGGCATTTTTTGGGATGTTTTTAGTGGCAAAATGATACTGACATGTGTGTAAGTGGAAGGTTATCATGATGGCAAATTGCTACTTTTCTGCTACTGTTCTGGATTGAGATATCTTATGGATTGATTCTCTTCATGAAGAACTAAAATTTTCAGATTAAGATGTACCCTTTGTAAAATTTCCAACTATTGAAACATACATACGAATTTGTGCTCTAATATAATGGTGGATCTCATACACCTTCACTGATCTTGGATCTCATACAACTATTGAAAGGAAATCTCAGCCAAGTGATTTCATGTTTAATCTTATTGACTGAAAATGATGGATGTTAATCAGTTATTTTGAAAAATGATATTTAACAACTAAAAAATGTTGTGAATTTTTGAATGCTATCCTGGTTTATGGATATTGTACATATTGAAACCCTTTGAGTGGGAAAAAGACTTGGGTTGTTATTTTTTCTCTTGTGCATTGAGACACACATATGGTTTTGAATATCCAATATTTGTGGCTAATTGGTTACTAATTGAACTTAAAGTTGAGTTGTAGCCCATGCCATTGCAACCCTGAGTTTAAAACCTTTGGTTCTGTTGCCAATTATGTTATCCATTATCTAATGCATGAACATTTCCTGCATGTTGATAAGAAGCAATCTTTCTCTTTTGTAGCATACTACTTAAACCTGGTTATGTTTCTGAAATCTTGTGTCTGCTCATACTATCTTTTATAGCATGCATGGCATATATATATATATATATATATATATATATATATATATATATATATATATATATATATATATATATTTCAGAAATGGTAATATCCTCTTTGTTAGTCCTTGCCCAGGTTTCATCTGCTCTCTGAATTTGATCAAGGAAAGCGAAGCTGCCGCCGGCGACTTGCCGGCCATAATGAGCGCCGGAGAAAGCCTCCACCCAGCTCCATATTAACCTCTCGCTATGGCAGGCTTTCTTCCCCTATTTTTGGTTAGAAATTATCAGAACATAAATTTCAAACCTCCTTATGTGCTTTGTGCATGTTTGGTTTGGCATGGATCAAGTCAAATGTTGATTCATAATCCAAATCCAAACTGAAACTACTTTGAGTAATTTCCATGTTTTGCATCCAAAACATGGATTCGGGATTCCATGCCAAACCAAACACACACTTAATGTATCCTAGGACGTATCAATAATTTCAGATTTTGCTCTTCCTTGCCTATAAAACACATTCAACTGTTTCACTCATGTTTAGCAGATAACAATGGTAGAGCTGGTGGCTTTCTCATGGAATTTGCTTCATATCCAAAGCTTACATTGAGAAACACCTTGCCAACTCCAAGATCAACCGAGCCACTACCTGGAAATCATGCTGCAACCTGGCAGAGCTCAGACACACCATCTGAATTCTTCCTGCATGGATCAGGAAGTGGTGGAACAAGCTTCCTTGGTTCCAAACATCCTTTTGTGGAAAGCTACACCGGAGTCACCGACTCAAACTGTGCTCTCTCTCTTCTGTCAAATCAAACATGGGGTTCCAGAACCACACAACCAAGTGTTGAACTGAACAACAATAACAACAATAACAATAACTTGTTGAATTTCAATGGGACATCCATAGCACAATTCACTGCTGCTTCCTCACAGGTTGCAGGCTTCCATCAACTTCCACATGCCACCTCATGGTACCTGAAGGCCCTTGACTCGCCGGAGGGTGTTCCTGATCTCGGCCTAGGCCAAATTTCGCCGTCTCTTCATGGCCATCTTCATGGTGAGCTTGATCTGCCACATCAGGGTAGGAGGCATTACATGGATCTTGGGGATTCCAGGGCCTGTGAGTCTTCTCAGTGGTCACTTTAAAGATCTTCTTTGCAATCATATGCATAATAATGGTAATGAGGGGAATCTGTGCTTTCTTGATCAGTTACCAAACACTTATGGTTTCTTTGAACTTAGCAGCAAGGTGAGTGTATCCTTCCTTTGGTTGTGGAACTTTGAAAATTGAAACTTTCTTATTTTGTTTGAAGTTGTGAGCAAGGTTGGTAGCCTTGTTTCGTTTTGTGGAACTTTTCAGACATTGTTATCTTGGTATTGGAACTTTTTAGCAAGATGGGTATCCTTGTTTTATTTTTGTGGAAATTTCAGACATGGATCATTTGATGAATGTGGCATGACTAATGTTTTCTTGCATCTAGGTCTGAGATTCCACTGAATGCTTTTTAATGTTGTATTGCATCTAGAAGAACTGGTAATGTTAGTCACCCCAAAATCTTTAGACTTGCTGATGAAATTATAGTTTTTTATGATCTAATGGTTTGAAAAATATTTCGTTTTTAATTGTCAAATTTAAAGAAAAATGAATGATGGGGTAGAAATATTTTTGGAGTAATTTGATCTCTTTTTGTATAATTATTTAAAAGAGCAAAAATTAGAACTTCTAGAGTAAATCCTTTTAGTGTTGCCCTCCTTTCAAAGTTTTAAAAGTTGTAATCTTTTCAGTGATAAGCGCTTCATATTAAAATCTTTATTATCTATGTGCGATTTATAATATTAGATTTTAATCAGTAACTATATATATATATATATATATATATATATATATATATATATATATATATTGACAAGAATGTGAACGATTTTGTAAGATAAGATTAGAGCAAACATGGCCTTTTTTATACTGGGTCTTTCTTCCTACACCTATGTATTTTCGTCCTGCACTCCCTGAATATTAAGTTTCCCATACTTAAAAATGACTTCTGAATTTTGCAATCCAGAAATTTTTGGATAGAGTCCAGAATTGCATGATTCAAAAAGGTTTTGGATTGCATAATTACAAACTTAGAAACTTAAAAATGACTACTAGAAATTGGAGAAGATTAACAAAATAGTTTTTAAATTACATAATTTACAAATATTTTAACTTTTAGATTATATAATTCAGCAGTCTTTTTCTTTTTTAAAAATAACTTTCAAATTATATGATCCAAAAAAAAAAGAAAAAATAAGAATTTTCCTAATCATCAAAGTACAGAACGAAAAATCTGGAGGTGCAGAAAGAATTTGCCCCCATTACAGTAGCACAGTTATCAGCCCAACAGAAAAAGCCAGAAGCAGTTCTGATTCAAAGATTTGTTAAGAAAAAGAAGTGAAGAACTATATGAAAGAATATTTATAAATTAGCTTATGAGAAGTTGATTTTAGCTTACAAAAAAAGTATTTAAAAATTTTCTTTTCATTTATTTTTCGTAGTTGTTCATTTAACTTGTAGAAGTTTTAACCATGCAGACGTTTTAAGTAAATTTTGTGGTTAAACTTAACTTGAACAAATATTCAAATTAATTGAATTCAATTTATTCAAAATTAAATTGAGTATAGTCAATTCTTTAATAATCCTAAAATATACTTCCTAGCTTTCTAAAGGTAGTTACATGTATTTGAGAAAAAAAAAAAGTTTCATATTCTAAATTTGTTATAAAAGTTGTAGTAAAGTAATAGTAATGCAAAGGATCCCAAAAGAGGTTCAACAAAATAGTGTAGCTACCTTGAACTTGAAACGCAAAAACGTGGCAGCAGCTATGGTGTGAAATGAAAGAGGAGAAGAATGCCGAAAGCTTTTGTTCATGTTTGTTAGGATCGAATATATATTTATATGTTAAGAAAAAGCATATGCTAAAATTTTGTTTATTTAATCTTGTTAAGAATTTGTTCTTGTAAAAGAACATGTTCCTTTTATCATATCCTCATCATAAGCTCTATTTCCCCTAATATATTTTAATCCAAAAATACACTTAATGTAAGACAGTTTCAAAATTGTTTTTGTGTATCAAATAACCTATGTTCTAATTATGCAAACAATGTTACTCTATCATCTAATCATAATTATATTATCATAATTTTTATGGTTAAACTCGTAAAATACTATACTCTACAAGAAAAATAAAATAAAATATTATCATGGTATATTTTCTTGAGATTTTTTTCATCAACTCAAGATATATTTTGCTTTAAATTAGATAATTATTCTATAAATAGGATGATTTAAGAATGCACTTAGCCAGCCAAAACGTGTTATTCTCAAGAAGAATCGTTTTTTTTTCTTTTATGTGATTTGATTGAACCCTAATTTGTGTCCACAAAAGGAAAATAGAGGGTTGTTTGATATACGTGAGGGGCACAAGGAAAGCATGATGAAAAAAATGCTGTAGTGGCACACGGTGGCAATGGCAACCTAATGCCCCCAATTTACAACTCACTATTTATTCAAACTTTGGATAGGGCTTTTGTCTTCATACGTAGAATTTTTTTAGTATGTTTTTTTTTCTTAAAGGTTTTATTTAAAGTGTTTTAATAAGATTAATTTCATTAAATTATAAATATTTTATTTCTATAATATATAAAAATCATTTAAAATATTCTTTTCAACTACTAATTAACATGTAAAAATTATATTATAATTTAGTATAGAATTTTATTTATAAAAATACTTTATGTTCTATTTTTGTTGAAAAATAAAATATAAAGTATATAAAGTACATAATATTGCTTTAAAAGATATATTCCTTATTTTATTTTTTTTAATTTTGGTAAGCGCATAAATTTAATTAGTTCCATAATACTAACTTTCTTTAGATATGTCAATTTGATATTCATTTGTGTCAATTTAGTTTTTATTTTTAAAAAGTATCCTTTTAAAAATTATAATTCAATTGGTACCTTCTTAAAAATAGTATCAAACTCTCACATCGAAATAAAATTACAGTTTCATCCGATTAATTACACCTAACATATTCCATGAGACAATGATTCTGCAGAAACTGTTTGTTTGGTTTTCACGCAGTCCATAACATCTTTTTATTTTCTCTGTCCCATGTTCTTCAATATATGCTTTTCACACCAATGCTCAAATCACTATAAAAACCAAGCTATTGTTCTGCAACTTTAGCAAGTAAGCACTTAACCACAATCTTCAAACCAAAACTCTCCTTCAGAAGCAAATACTGATTCAAAACCCTTCCAGAAAACTACGCAAAAATGGGGAACAAAAGCTCAACACCTTCAAACGCAAACTATAGCAGCCATGCAGCGAATATTGCTTTAAAAGAACCACCCCGCCACCATCACCATGTTGTTCCAAACCGAAGAAACTTCTCTTCAAGGCCAAAGGGGCACCGAGCAGAACAACAACATGGTACGAAACCACTGGGAAACGATGAAACTTTCTCCTCTTACATCAAAGATTCAAAATTTAAAATGAGGAGCAAGTCAAACATCGGAGGCCATGAAGATCATAGCGACGCTGTTCCTGTGGATGTGGCCAGTGAATCCAACGACAGAAACATGGAAAATGAAAAAGATCATCATTTTTCAGATTTTATTGCGAATGCTAGGAAGAGGTTAAGGACTGTAACCAGAAGGAATAGCTCCATCAGAAGAGGGTAAGATCAAAAACATTCAACTTTCGTGATGTGTTGTTCTGCAGTTCATCTTAGTTGTTGTGGCAAGTGCGTTAGAATAAGCAGAAATTCTTGTATCTTTAGCAAAAGTTTGTCTTTGTGTTTGAGTGGGTATCATTCAGGATATAGTAATATTTCAATAAAAATACTTTTGTCTCCTTTACTTTATTTAGTTTTTCAATTCTTTTACTTTTTCACCCAATTTTGTTTTATCCAACCCATTATTTTTTTACACTCCATTGTTCCTTAAGTTTTATGTTTTAATTAAATATCTTTTTATTAAAAAGAGTTGCTGGTGGTAATGTTTAAGAAAAGAGCGATTGTAAGATTTTTTTTGATCATTTTGACATATATAGTTCTCATTGTGTTTTCTAGTTACTAGAACTTTAATCATGACAAATTATTGTTGATGAGACTATTGGTAGTTATTAATTGATATTTTTATGATAAAAAGATTTAAAGTAAAAAGAATAATTTTACTATTAGATTATTAATGATATATTATAAATAAGGTTGTAAAATAAGTTTTTGAAAAGGTTTTTCTCTTTAAGATTTTTCCTTGTCGTTTTGCTATCTTCATCCTTTGTAATCTCTCGTTCTTTTTAGAACATAATCGCATCTTACAACAGTTAGAAGATTCTAATTCCTTCCAAGGATGTAAAAAATAATCAAAAAGTTCACCTTTGATGGAGAAAACTTCACTTAAAGGATGAAAAAAATATGAAAGGAAACACACATTGAACGAGCATAGAAATATGCTAGACTAAGATAATCAATTTCATCCCGATCTAAGGTAAACCACCTTCATTTCAAAGTACCTATCACCAAAGAAATAGGTAGCAACATAATTAATATCATCCAAATCATAAAATTTTAAAATCTCATATGAAACCCTAACTTTCTCTACTTAAGTAGGGATTCCTCAAATTCAATATTCAACATATTCCTTTTTGGATTCTGAAAATAATTTGACCCAATTAACAAATTGTTGGCACTTTCACGATAAAAACTTTCTTAAAAGTTAAGAATTTTTTTGTCACAAAATAATAGCACAAGATAAATCCCAAGCCTTATATTCAACAAAAATAATGTATACAAACATACACACGATCTATAAAACGATTTTTTAAGGTTTATTCAAATTCAAATCAAATACATACACAATTCAACATGCAAAACAATCCATCTAAAAATAATAACTAATAGTTCATCAATGTTTTGATCCAGAAATGGACATCATTAGGATTAATTACAATGCATTCGAGATATTGTATACTTTGGAGCATGGCTCCATCGCCGTTTTGTTGTTAAAATGTTCCTAAGAGGATTAAAAAAAGAATGAGTATTTAAACCGTCTTAAACCTTGACTTCTAAACAAAGTGGAATTATCTATTGAGTGCGATAAAAACAATAACAAAATTCTAAAATAAGATTTACAAATAAGGATTACCAAAATCCAAATAAACAAATCACGAAACCCAAATAAAAATTGACTTACTTTCTCTGAATTAAGTAGAGATAGACTTCTAAAAAAAATTTGAATTGTAACACTTAATGTAGTATTCCTTTCAATGGATTGCAATATTCAAGTGAATTTGCAAGCACATATTTCATGCAAAGAGTGTGTCCGGTTTTTGCGATATGTAATGAAATAAGAGCGTCAATTTCGGGGATGAAGGGTTTAATTCATCCACCCAAAACTGAGGTGATCTGCGCATATTTTGTATAACATTACGAAATTGTCCCTCTATAACAACAAAAACAGATGTGGGGTGTGTGTGAATTGAATGCATTGGTAGTGTGGGCTTGTGAGTAGTGCAGAGAAATGGGACTGTGGTGGGTGGTGGGGGAGGAAGATGGTGGTCGTGGTAGGGTGTGGTGGGGGAGTAATGTCGTAGATGTGGCGGAGAAACATGGTGGTGGAGGTGGGGTGTGGTGGGGGAGTAGTGTCATAGATGCTACCTATCACCAAAAAAATAGGTAGCAACATAATTAACATCATCCAAATCATAAAATTTTAAAATCTCATATGAAACCCTAAACTTTCTCAACCTAAGTAGGGATTCCTCAAATTCAATATTGAGCACATTCCTTTTCGGATTCTGGAATTAGTTCGATCCAATCAATAAATAGTTGGCCCGTTCACGGTAAAAGCCTTCTTAAAACTTAAGAATTTTTTTGCCACAAAATAATAACACAAGATAAATCCCAAGCCTTATATTCAACAAAAACAATGTATACAAACATACACACGACCTATAAAATGATTTTTTGAACTTTATTCAAATTCAAATCAAATACACACTTCAACATGCAAAACAATCCATCTAAAGATAATAAATGATAGTTCATCAATGTTTTGATCCCAGGAAAATCATTAGGATCAATGTTACATGAATTCGAGATGTATGTTTTGAAACTTGGTCCCATCACATTTTTATCCTTAAAATACTTCTCAAAAAATAAAAAAAGAATGAGTTTTTAAACCGTCTTTAAACCTTCACTTTTAAAAATGGTGAAACTGTTGAATACTATAAAAACAATAACAAAATTCTAAAATAAGATTTACAAATAAGGATTATCAAATCCTATATAAACAAATCACGAAATCCAAATAAAAATTCACTTACCTTCTCCAAATTAAGTGGAGATAGACTTCTAGAAAAAATGAAATCGTAACACTTAGGGAGGACATCTTCTTGCTAAGAAACCGCAGCGAATGAAACATCTATAACAACCAAAGAAACGAATGATATATTAACTAAATGAAAAATTACTCGCACACAACCGAAGAAAACCTCTATTACATAATTCTAAAAAGATATTTTGATTTTTTTATCTTTTAGTTATTTCTTTTTTAAATTTGTATAAATTTATCTATTTTAAAATATTAATTATTTTATTTTGGACATGACCGGTAATATTCATTTTAAATTTGAATTATTTTAAATTTGTTTTTATAATCAATAATTATATGATTTGTTTTTAAATTTTTTTATTAATTAACTGATTAATTCGATTGTTTTGAATTTTTTAATTATAAATGAATTGTTTTTTATTTCATATGTTTTTAAAATTTTTCACCAATTAATTGATTTCATCAATTATTTAACTTATTTCTTTAATGACTAATTTTAATATTATTATTATTCTAATAAATATTTATATTGTACTGAAGTGTTTTCTTTAATTATCAATTGGCAATAATATTATAATTACTATTGTTTTTTATATTATTGTTTGAATCAATAAATATACTTCATTTTAAATTCTTTGTATAATTATTATTCAGCAAATTTTGAATTGATATTTATTTAAAATATTTATTATACTTATTACTTTTATTTACATCAGTTTTAATATTAATTTATTTTTATAATTTGAATGAAACAAAATGTTTTAATCAAAATGATTATATTTAACTTTGAAAAAAAAAATCAAAAATCAATTCACATCCCTTTCTTAATTTGTAATATATTTATCATTTATTATTGCTATTATTAATGTAATGATTTTATTCAATAATTATATTTAATTTTTAACATTCTTTTTTTTTCAATTCTTAATGTTACTTTTATTATTATACATAAATATAATATTTAAATATAATTATATAAATAAATTATTTATTTAAATATAATAATTATTATATTTTCATTGTTTTTTACTACAATTTAAAAAGAATTAAATATATTTTTTGTCTCTTACCTTTCATTGAAAATTATAATTAATCATTTCTGAAACTTTGAACTAATTTAGTCCCTTAATTTTAGAAATGGGTGAATTTAGTTCTTTTAATCATATTTTAGTAAGATTATTTGACTTTTGAAATATATTTCATGATAACATCTCAGCTGACATTAAAGCGAGAATGCATCAAACACTATCAATAAAACACGTGTAGAATATCAAAAAAACTTAACATTTGGTAAAAACAATTAAATCCATGTATTTCTAAAAAATTGAGAACTAAATTAAGTTAAAGTTTGGAAGAGAAACTAATTTCAATATTTACTAAAAATAAAGAAAAAAAAATATTTAACCCAAATTAAAAAACAAAACAAAAAAAAAAACCACATGTGCGTCACACGTCTAAAACTAGTTTTAACAAGAAAATAAAACGTTGAAAGGATTTCATATAAAGCTAATTAAAACAAGGAAATGAATGCAAATCTTTTGAAGATCAAATTTAAATTTCATCGAGATGATAGAGGCATCAAAATAATACTGATGTGAAAAATCCAATAGAAGATGGTTCCTTAAAAGAGCTCTACTCTTGACCAAAGAAAAAACTAATGTATAGACGGTGGAAAATGATCATAATATATCCAATTGAGTAGAGATATGTGAGTACCCAGAATGAAATCTTCATGTGTGAAAATATGACAGAATATTTGAATCTTTCACATCTTCCTTTCTATTGTTTGCCCATATTCACAACCACACACTCTTTGCTTTATGCTACCGCCCAAACACTCCTCACTTCTTTTATCTTCAAATAACTTCAATCATAATATATCAATCAATCTTGCCTTGTTACCTTATTAGGTTCATTCTTCATGTTTATATAAATTCACTCAAATATTTTATATTTTATATTTAACTATCAAATTTAGTTTAACTGCATCTTTTATTTATAAAAAACAAAAAAGGTTAAATATGTTTTCTGTCTCTCAAGTTTAAGTGGAATTTGAAATTAGTCTATCTTCAAAACTTTTGACTAATTTAGTCATTTATCTTTAAAAATGCGTGAATTTAATCTTTTAACCAAATTTTGTTAAATTTATCTGACGTTTCAAGTACATTTTATGATAATATTTGAATTGTTTACACCATTTGACACATTTTCGCTTCAAAATTAACTCAAATATTATCATAAAATACGTTTAAAATGTCAAATAAACTTGACAAAATTTGGTAAGAATGACTAAATTCACGCATTTTAAAGATGAATAACTAAATTGGTATAAAGTTTCGAAGATAGACCAATTCAAAAATTCACTGAAACTCTAAAGACCAAAAACATATTTAATTCAAAAAAAAAAATTAAAGGCTTCTTCCTATTGAAAGGGTCATTCTTGATTAGGGAAACTGCCCTCATATTCCCAACAATCAGGTGGGTTCAAAGGATAAAGTTAGAAGAAAAAAGAAAGTCTCACATGGTGTGGCCAAGAATCTTATCTTAATTGAAAGATATACACCTTCTGCAAACCCTTCTTCTCTTTTCACCCCAATCTACACACTATAAAACCAACCCTTTTCATCTCTTCCAAAGTGTGCTTAACCCACAATCTTCTCATCTTTTAAACCTCTTTGCAAAAACCCTTATAGTAGTGATCCTCAAAGTTTGTGAACTCGTCAACCTTTGCAATATCAATAATGGGGAACAAAAACTCAGCAACTTCTAAGGCACTGAGAGCAAAGGTTGCTTCATTCGAAGAACCACAGGCACAGTATGTTGTTGTTTCCATGCAAAGGAAACACTCAACAAATCCAGAAGTGGTGAGTGTTAGGGCGTACCCAACAGAAGAACAAGGTGAGAAACCACTATGTGATGATCACACTTTCTCCGATTACATCCAACGTACTAAGTATAAAATCAGGAGCAACTCAAACATTGGGTGTAATGAGGATCAGAGGGACCCTGCACATGCAGATCATGTGGCTCCGGCTACCAACAAGAACCAAAACGAAGACCCTTTTTCAGATTATATTCAGAATGCAAGGAAGAAGCTCAGAATGAGAACTTTATCTAGAAATGTTTATTCCTTCAAAAGAGGGTGAATGAGACCATGAACATCCAAAGATAACTAATAAAGCAATGTGGATTTTACAGTAAAATGTAATGTTGTGTGCCTTTAATCTTCCATGCTGTCGTGCTATAATAAGGAGAAACTCTTCTGTCTTTTTCAAGAAAGTTTCTATAGCTTTGTATCAATAACTGTGATTAACAATGAGTTTAGCACTATTATTATTATCATGAGTCCAGATCCTTTTACTTTTACTGAATTTTTTTTATTATTTTTTACTGAATATTAAAAATATAATGTACTGATATTTTAAATATTTTTTTAATATATTTTAAAACGTGAAATTGATAATCAAAAGCATAATAAAAAATAAAAGCACAACAAAAAAATTTAGAGAATCTAAATTCTATCACTACGACTTGAACACAGTCTAACACTATCTTAAACCTACCTATTTGAATATTAATGCTTTCGGTTCTGTGTCTGCAAGACTCAGAGCACTGCAATGAATACATATCAATAAATCCACGCATCCTTCTTAAGTTCACTTAGCACCAACCTTTTCTTTCATTCTCATTTTTTGTATGTTTCATTCTCTAAATTTTTCGGCTACTATTGCATAAAAAAGTCATTGAGGCAGTGGGCCATTAATGTAGCGCTTGTTTTGGAAACGAAAATGGAAAATAAAAAATTTTACTGTGGAAAATAAAAATGAAAAAAAGTTTTAGAGCAGAAAATTTTGGGAGAGTTTGAAAAAATTAAATGGGTAAAATAAACAGTAAAATTTTGAAGTACTTTATGTTTATACTGATTTAATTTATAATCTGTAAATATTGAAATATTTAATATTTTTTAATTCAAATATGTAAATGAAATTATAATAATAAACAAATTATTAATTAAAAGTTAGGGATAAATTTGTAAAATAATATATAATACTGTAATTTACTCTGCAAATCTTCTCTATTATGAGAAGATCGATTCATCCTCTCTCTCTTCCCTGGATCAATTTTCACATATCCCTCAAAACAAATTATAGATATCATCGAGTATACATTAAAAGCAAACATAACTTTAATCATTATTTCACAATTTTATAGTAGTGTATGAGTATCAAATGAAAAATATAAACATATGTATAATTAAACACATGATAGAAAGTAGTGTTCTTATACCATATATTTGTATACAGATAATGTGAATGTTTAACAAGTAAGATATGCTTTGAAATTCTGTACTTGAAAATTGTTATTGAATACTGAAACTGATTACACATTTAAAGTCAATGGAAACTAAATAACTACTCCATTACTCACGCATAAAGTAATGACATAGCAGACTAATACTTGAGCTAGAAAATAGCTAGCTCTAGTACTACCTAGAATATAGGTTCAGTTATTGACCTGGTTTATTCACAAATAATAACTGCTAAACAAGAATTTAAAACTAATTAAAAGCAATTTAAAACCAATTAACTGGTAATATTCCCTCCTTTAAACTAAATACTTGCATCTAGTTTATTTCCTGTGCTTCAACCATTCCCAGCATGCGTCTAAGTTTTAAAAATTGTTCCAATTTAAGTGGTTTGGTCATTATGTCTATTGCTTGGTCTTGTGTATTGCAATAACTAAGATTAATCCTTCCATCCTTAACAAGATCTCTTAAAAAATGAAATATAACATCAATGTGTTTACTTCTTCTATGAAAAACTGGGTTCTTGGATAGTTGAATGGCTGAATTATTGTCACATAACATCAGAATCTTATTTTCTTCATTGAAACCAAAAGTCTCCATGATTCTTTTAATCCAAATGCTTTGACATGCACAAGAGGCTGCAGCTATATACTCAGTTTCTGTTGTGGATAGTGTAACTATTGGTTGCTTCTTAGAGGACCAAGAAACTGCTCCAGATCCTAAGAAGAACACAGATCCTGAAGTACTTTTTCTATCATCTGAATCTCCAGCAAAATCACTGTTTGTATAGGAAATTATACTAGTGTTTTCTCCTCTCTTGTAATATATCCCAAGCTTTGTAGTTCCTTTCAAGTATCTTAGTAGTCTTTTAGTTGCAGTCCAGTGAGCCTCAATGGGGTTGGTCATGAATCTACTGATCAAGCTGACTCCATATATAAGATATGGTCTAGTTGTTGTCAAATACATGAGACTACCTACCACTTTTTTAAATAAAGTGGCATCCACCTTGGTCCTTGCATTTTCTCTGGATAATTTTGTTCTTGGAACAATTGGATTCTTGACAGCTTTGCAATCCTTCATCCCAAACCGTGACAGTACATCCTGGGCATACTTCCTTTGACAAATAAAAATTTCCTTTCAGTCCTGTAAAATTTCCACTCCAAGAAAGTACCTCATTCTTCCTAGGTCAGTCATATCAAATTCTGACATCATAGATTTTTTGAAGCTATGGCATAGGCTCACATCATTTCCAGTATATATCAAATCATCTACATATAAACTTACAATTAAAAGTTTACCTCCTTCAACTGATTTGGTGAAAAGTGTGTGCTCCCAGAGACATCTCTCAAAACCATTATGTAGAAAATAGTTTTCTATTTTGTTGTACCAAGCCCTTGGTGCTTGTATGAGTCCATATAATGCCTTTCTCAATTTGTATACCTTCTCTTCTTCACCAATCTTCATAAAACCAGTTGGTTGTTGTACATAAATTTCTTCATTTAGTTCTCCATGTAAGAAAGCACTTTTCACATCTAACTGAAAAATGCTCCAACCATGGTGTGCAGCTGTTGAGAGTATTATCCATATGGTGTCATGTTTCGTGACTGGTGCGAATACTTTTGTGTAGTCCATTCCATATTGTTGTGCGTACCCTTTAGCAACTAATCTTGTCTTAAATTTGTTAATTTCTCCATTTTCTTTGAGCTTTGTTTTGAATATCCATTTTACTCCAATTGGTTTCATTCCCTTCGGCAAGTCAGTTAATTCCCAAATTTTGTTCTTTTCTATTGCCTCCATTTCTCTTCTCATGGCATCTCTTGATGGCTTCTTCAAATGTAACTGGATCATCTTCTGTCACCAACATTACAGTTGTAGTATCATCATCTGAAAGACCTTCTCCTTTGTCATAGTCTGCCATTCAGATTGGTTGTTGTTTGCTCCTTCTGGCCCTCCCTTCAACTAATGCTTCAGCTGCAGGAATATTTGGCTCATTATGGGCTTCTGCTTGTATGGAGTCATCACTTGAAATTTTTGCATCTTGTTGTTCTGCATCATTGATTTTAGTGCTGCTCACTGCATCTCTCCGATCTAAATTGTCTTGATGGCTCTCTTGATCATTCTTTTCCCAATTCCAATTTTTCCCTTCCTAAAAAATAACATCCTTGCTGATTATGATCCTGTTATTTATAGGATCAAGCAACCTGTATGCTTTTGATTCTTCACTAATACCAAGTAGGATGCAACTTTTACTTTTGGTATCCAGTTTGATTCATTGTTGGTTTGGTGTGTGAACATGAGCTAGACATCCAAATACTCTGAAGTACTCTACTGTTGGCTTCACTCCACTCCATGCCTATTCAGGAGTTTTATCTTGTACTACTAGTGTGGGGCTTCTATTGAGAATGTGGACACACCATTTTGTTGCCTCTAGCCAGTATATTTTTGGGACATTCCTTCCTATTATCATAGCCTGAACCATATTCATAATGGTCCTATTCTTCCTCTCAGCCACTCCATTCTGCTGAGGAGTGTAAGCAACAGTAAGTTGTCTTTTAATTCCATGATTCTGACAAAAGTCTGCAAATTCTTGGGATGTAAATTCTTCTCCCCTATTTGTTCGTAAGCATAAGATGCTCTCTTCAGTCTCCTTTTCAACCAATGCTTTGAAAATTTTAAAATAATGAAATGCTTCTGATTTTTCACTCAAAAAATATACCCAAGTTTTTCTTGATAGATCATCAATAAAACTCAGAATATACCTTTTGTTGCTGCTTGATACTGGTCGAATAGGTCCACATAAATCTGCATGAATAAGTTGCAAGTTCTTTAATGCCCTCCATAAGCTCCTTTTTGTCATGGCATTGTGGTGCTGCTTTCCAGCCAGGTAATGAGTGCACAAATCTTTGGGAGTTGTGATTGATGGCAACCCTTTCACCATTTGTTTAGAGACAGGCATTTTGAGGCCATCATAGCTCAAGTGTCCTAACCGATTATGCCACAATTGAGAATCCTGCTTCAAGTTCACTTGAAGGCAAGTTGCCTTTGTAGACACAATAGGTGCTGAAAGAACAAACATCTGTTGCCATTCATACTTACTTCCATGATTTGTCCTCGATCAGGATGAATAACAACACATTTGTTGTGCTGAATTGTTATCATCAATCCCTTCTCTTGCAATTGTCCTATACTCAATAGATTACTTTTGAGTTTAGGAACATAGAACACATGTGAAAATACATGTGTGATGCCATGTAGAATAATTCGAACACTGCCTTTTCCCATCACAGTAATTCGTGCGTCATTTCCAAGTTTCACTTTGTGACGATAGGTCTCATCTAATTCTGAGAACCAATCCTTGTTACCACTCATGTGGTTACTGCATCCAGAGTTAAGAAACCAGTCTGTTTTGTTTCCATCATTGAGGTCTGCAGTGGCCATTATAAAAGCTCATCTTCTTCTTCTACTTTGTCCTTCTCTACTTCAGTATAGTTGGCCTTCTTCCCCCACGTAGGACATTCATATTGAAAGTGTCCAAATTTATGACACTTAAAGCACTATATCTCAGCTTTGTTGAATGATTGTCTTCCCCTTCCTCTGCCTCTGAAAGATCATCCTCTGCTTCGTCCTCTTCCACTTTTGTCATCAGTCATGACTTGCATGACTTGTTCTTCTTCAAGAGTGAGCAACATTCTCTGTTCATGAACGAGTAAGCTACTTTGGAGTTCATCAATGGTCATAATATCCATATTATTGGATTCTTTGATGGAGCAAACGACGTAATTAAATTTTGCAGTCATTGACCGCAAGATTTTTGCGGTTATGATATTTTCTTTCATGTTTTCACCACATGCCTTCATGTTTTTGGCTACCTTCAGTGTTCGACCAAAGTAGGAGTTAACTGATTCACCTTCCTTCATATGTAATGTCTCAAAATCTTTGCGCAATGCTTGTAATTATGCTCGTTTGACTCGTGTGGAGCCTTGAAACTTTTGCTTCATTGAATCCCAAATGTTTTTGGTTGTTTCATCATTTAAAATTGTGTCCAATATTTCTCTATCAATTGCTTGATAGAGATAATTTTTTATCTTCAAATCCTTCATTTTTTGTTCTTCCAATGTCTTCAGTTCAGCTTCAGATGCATTCATTTTATCAGAAATGTTTGCAATTTCGTGTTCCACCAAGTGCCAATACTCCTTTGATCGTAAGAAGTTATCCATCAACTTTGCCCAATGATCATAGTGTCCATCGAACTTGGGAATAGCAGGCTGCACATACTTTCCAGAATCTGCCATTGTTCTGTCTTTGACTCTCGTAGTGTTTCTCTTCACACTCACCCAATATTTGGTTTAAACCCCTCACTTTAAGTGTTTCTCTCACACTCTCCCTATGTATGGTTTAGCCCCTCCCTTGGTGTTTCTCTCTCTTAACTCTGGTTTTGGTTCAGGCCCCTATAAACCTGGCTCTGATACCAGATGTGAACGTTTAACAAGTAAGATATGCTCTGAAATTCTGTACTTGAAAATTGTTATTAAATACTGAAACTGATTACACATTTGAAACCAATGGAAACTAAATAACTGCTCCATTACTCACAGATAAAGTAATGGCATAACAGACTAATACATGAGCTAGAAAATAGCTCAAATACTCCCTAAAATATAGGTCCAGTTATTGACCTGGTTTATTCACAAATAATAACTATTAAACAAGAATTTAAAACTAATTAAAAAGCAATTTAAAATCAATTAACTGCTGATAGATAATTCGACACAAAATAAGAAACAAAAGACAAGCGTGTATCTGACTTTTTGTATTTTTTTATTTTTCATGAAAGTTACGTTACATGCACCTGAAAGAAAAAAAAAATACTAAAATGTATGAAGAAACATTTTTTAAGATTGATTTGGTTGAATATATATATATATATATATAATTTTGAGTAATTGAAAGTGTGCACATGATGGATTCCCTCACTTGCTTACTTCTTCATTATTACTATAATTTTTATTAACAATAATATCAGGCACAATTATCAGGCACAATTATGTACAGCCATCCTTCAAAACGACGACGTTCTGGATGCCCTTACTTGCTTACTTCTTCATTATTACTATAATTTTTATTAACAATAATATCAGGCACAATTATGTACATCCATCCTTCAAAACGACAACGTTCTGGGGTCCTGTGAGTTTCCACGGTTGGAATCCAGAACTTCTGGGAGTGAAAAACAAAATTATAGCTAAAGACAAAAGAGTTTCTATACCTATTATTATACAATTTTGAGTTGTCCAAACAAAAAATAATATTAAAATCTTTTGTTTCCTTGTATATAGAAAGTGTGGTGGATACTATTTATAAAGACAAAGATAATCTTAAACCAAATTGATTATTATATGAACATGAATATATAAGATAAATTCTTTACAGCTTTAAGAAGTTAAACATTACTTAGTCTTAGTTAAATATACTGTTATATCATAGCTTTGTTATACAAAACGAATATTAGAAAGTTCATGATCTATTTATAAATATTATTTATTTATATTTTGTTATCATCAAATTTTCATTTTGAGATAGTCTAGAATCAAATTTTCATTTAGAGATAGTCTAGAATATTTGAACAAGTACTTCTTAATAATATGCTTTTAATTTTTTCTTTAATTTTAATCACTAAATAAAGAATTCTTTATTATATTTATTTCAACTAAATTCAATATGAACTCATTTATAAATTTCATATGTCCACTTACCTTTTATTAACAGTTTTTATTAAATAAAGTAAATATAAATATTAAAATTTATGGTAGAAGTAAAAGAACTATTAATTAAAAATTTCCTTCATAAAAATACATATTATGTTGTATCATTTTTCTTGTGGTACGCTTTAATCTGTTGAAGTTGCATTTTTAATATTGAAAAAATAAATTAAAAGTAAAATTTCTCAATAAAGAATTAATTTGACTAGTAAAAAACCACAATTGACCTCTTGCCTAAAAAATAAATAGCTTCAAGAATAAGTAGTGAATAATGATGTATATATTTTCATTACAACTGTTATAATAGTTTGAGTAGGGTACTGAAATATTTTTCTAGTAACTAAATTTTTAAAAATGTAAAGATCTTTTAAAGCAAATTTTTAATAAAAAAATACATTTTTTTATGGTTTAATTTAGTGTGAAATGAATTTGAATATTAACATTACTATAGGATAATCTAAATATTAAAATTACGTAAAATCAAATTCATAATTTCTGAAATCTAAATAATAAGAGTAATATTATAATTTATTTGCTATATGTCAAAAGAAAAACAAAAAACAAAAAATTAAATTATTCGAATTCAAATGATAAATATTTTTTATTTAAACAATTGTTCGAATATGATGAAATGCAACTATGATGGATTTAAAAAGTATAAACTCTTTCTTAGTCTCAAAGCTTTCCCATCATATGTATTACATATACATATTTATTAGTATGTATTGTTTTAGAATGTAAATTGAACAATAGACGATATTACAAGAGTATCTGAATACAAGTTTAATGTATCTTTTGGAAATATTTGTATATAATAATGAGAATTTTATTTCAAAATTGTATACCACTTTAAACATAAAATATAAAATAAAAACAAGATGACAATTTTGTAAGTATTTGAGAAAATTATGTTCTTGAATGAAACGATATTAAAGCATTCATAATATATAACTGATTATATTACATGGTGTCTAATATAAAAGGAATGTTAAAAGTAAATTATTTAACTTGTTATAGTTAATAAATAATTGTCTTACTTGCCAAGTTATTGTTCTTCAAAGGTTAAGTCCATATATGTGATACCATTAGAATCAAGAATGAAATTGTTGATTAATAACAATAAATAGAGATACGAAAATTATAATTAAAGAAAAAGAAGGTTTGTTACTTCTTAGCTTCCAGAACATTGAAATAAATTGTTAATCGGAAATATTAAAGTGGAAAAAGCAAGTGAGAAGATGATTTTTGAAAGACAAGTTTAAGAAATTGAGTCAAAAAAGAAGAAAAGATTATCATATTATATAATCAATAGAAACAGAACAAAGAAAGTGCAGAATAAAACATGGATCGAATCTACAGTGTGAAAACTGAAATTCTTTTTATGCAATTCTCAACCATTGATCCTCTATCAATTCTCTCCCTAAATATTAATCTCTTTCTACATTATTTTATAGCCAAATAATTTTCCCAAGATTAAATTATTGTTGATCATATTAACTGTATTTCAAAAATATTGTAAGACTAAAAATTTGTTGGTTTTAGTTTATTTTGGAAAAATAATTACTTTTATAATGATGTTTTAAAAAAGGAAATTATTTTTTAAGCAAATTAGTTTCACACTTTAATACCCCCGACTAATCTTCTAACCTTTCGTTCTGCAACGTTTTCATTTTCGGTTTCCTTTTTTTTTTTAATCATTTATCTTGTTTATATTTATTCTTATTTTTCAATGGGACAATAACAAAACTGTGGCAATTGGCTTGGTATTTTATAATTAGAAACTGCTGCTATTATCATTACATTGAAACCAGACATATACAAGGAAGACTAAAATAAAACGAAAAGAAAAAGTGGAGTAACAAATAAAAAAAAAGCAATAAATAAATTAAATATATTTAGTGACAGTTTAATAAATTATACTGTCCGGAATGGTTCCCATATGTCCGGAATAGAGAATATTCAAATTAATTGGCCAAAATATAAATGTGGGCATTACTTAAATATATATTCAGTCTCCATTCCTTTTATATTTATTCCCGTTTTATTAATTTATTTAGTATGTTATTTTAAAATTTATATAATTAATCGGGGCAATACTTCCTCAGAGAAGCATTCCTCATATATACCCCACAGCTATATTGGAATGGATAATTAAAAAATTGGAAGGATTTCTAGCATTAGGGTCGGTCAACAATAGCATGTTAATAATTAACATGGCTTTTGCAAAACTATCTTTCCTTATCATTGTCTTGCAAATCTCACGCACTATAAAACCAAGTTTCTGCACCTCTTGCAAATTGCAAACTGCTCCTCTCTAAATATCTCAGAACTAGTCATCCCCTCGAAGATTTTGAACTCATAATATCAATGGGGAATAAAAATTCAGCAACTTCAAAGGCACGTAGTGGCCAGAGAGCAAAGCTTGCTTCAATAGAACCACAACCGCACAACGTTGTTTCATGGCAAAGGAAACTCTCAACAAAGTCAGAGGTAGTGAATGTTAGAGCGTACCCCACAGAAAAACAAGGTGAGAAACCACTGTGTGATGATCACACTTTCTCTAATTACATTCAACGTACTAATTATAAAATCAGGAGCAACTCAAACATTGGTTGCCGTGAGGGCCAGAGAGATCCTGCATATGCAGATCATGTGAATAATGGTACCAACAACAACAATGAAAATGAACAAGATCCTTTTTCAGATTATATTCAGAATGCTAGGAAGAAGTTGAGAATGAGAACTTTATCTAGAAATACTAGCTGACAGAGGGTAAGACCTGAGCATCCAATTTGAACTAAAGCTATGTGAATCATAGTGATGTAATGTCAGTTACCTTTTTCATTTCATGTATGTTGTGCCTTCAATCTTCTTTGCTGGGTGGAATGAGCTAGAATAAAGAGAAACATTCTCTTGTTCTGAAGTTATTACTAAAACTGTACAATGGTGTGAGTTATTTAGCAATGAAAGTTTACTTATATTTAAAATAATATATTATCCGTCAACATGACATAATGCAATGAAATATAAGATAATCTTTCTATTTGCATAAAATTTATTAACTTAACCTACTTTATGAAGTAGAGCCATGCAGAAACCCATCCAAACATAAATATGAGAACTACTAATGAGAAAATGAGCAAGAGAAGTGCCATAAATCGTCCTGATGATTGGTACAGAAAACAGAATCTACATCATGCAAATTGGATAAGACACTCCTCTTACGTAGACAAGTTATTAGGAAAAACTCTCACGAAATATCCACAAGTAAACTGACACCTGCACGAGAACATGGCACTTCCAAAACTTAGTGACGTTCACATCACAGGTATCTTCAAGGAAACACTTCTCTTCCTATGTCAACTCCATATCCAGCAAAATTCCTTGTCACTCCATTCCCACATACCTGCTAAAGATGCATGTTGATCCTTTGCAATTTAATATAATCTGCACAAAGTGTATATTAGAGTAGAAACACCAATAGATAATCATTCCAGAACTTAGCTTGCCCCTCACCAGACCACTCCAATAGAGAACCACAAGGGAGCAACACAACTTACAGATTTCATATTACAGAAGTCTCTCCTGCACACAAACTCAGATTCATCTATATTTTGGAATCACTCTATCCAACAAACCAAATCTATATACCACGAGATTATACCATGCACTGTTTTTCTCAGTTAAACATTGTCATATCCACCTGTTCAAAAGGTTTAGATTAAAGATGTCAAAACGTTCAATACTCAACCGCTAAGGCTTGCTGACACACCTGATACCAACAAACTGAGATACACAATATAGTGGGCTAAAGAGAAATACTTAATTCAGCATATAAAACCTCCCAAATACTTACCCTTTAAAGCGGCAAGTCTACACTTAAATGAATACAATGAAAGGCTTCCATGTAGCCACTTCTCTTCGATTTATATTCAGGCAAAACCATGAGTTAAAAAGGAATCCCGATAATATTTCAATGAAGAAAAGAAACTGCCAGCAAAAACTGATCATCCACCTAACATAGCGAATGAAAATTTACCTTCAAATTTAAACAAGCTCAAAAATTGAGAACAGCGTTTAACAATCACGAGTTATTTATAGAAACATCTGCAATAAGTAAAAAATCATTGGCATAATGTGAGTGATATCTCACCCCCTCCTCCAACCTTAAACCAAAAATTTGCATCCCAGATCGTCTTTATACATTCCTCTGAATTTAAAATTTTTAGCGTTATTTTGTAGGTAATACCAGGTAACCAAAATTCAAAAAAAAAAAAAAGTTCACTATAATAAAGTCTGATTGAAGGAATTTATATAATTAATTTTTCGAGAGATGGCTAATTTCTACACTTAATAACAACCATACATATGGTTGATACTATGTAACATCCATGTCATGTTCAACTCGGGTCACAATCTTTATATATGGAGTCTAAAATTTAAAACTTTTCTGCTTAAACAACTGAAATTTTTTTATATGAACTGAAAAGTTTCACAAACTGTATATCAATCCATTTTCTGTATATGGCAGGCACGATCTCCCTGGGCATAGATGAAGATGAGGCAGACTCCTATCTGAGTTCATATGAATATTGACACAAGAAGTGCTACAAGTCCATTCATCGCCCACCGCCCCACCGGATGGAAGCTAATCCAGCTCCATTGACGTAAGCATTGAAAGCTTGCAGTACTTGCTTGACAACACAACAAATCTGATCATGTCCACTGTTCACATCAGAAATCTTCAATTTAGTGGTCATCTTCATTGGTTCCAGGGCAGTTGTCTAGAAGGGCTTCGCTTGATTCGTACTGAACAAATAGGAAGGAAGAAAAAAAAAATGCAATCAAAGTTAGAGGCTTCTAATTTCTCAATCATACTGGATATGCTATTTCATCTGATAAAAATATCTTAAAATGAACTTTTACTGATTACCAAGAAATAAATCAAGCGCTTACTTACTTTGCATCCACAGAAGAGGCAATAGTTAAATTCATCCCTCAGTTTCATCAAAACAGAGTTTAATTCCTGCATCCATTACATCCCGTCACCAACACCGTCAAAATTGCAAAAAATACTTAGACCAAGTTCAACAGTAATGAGCTCAAAAAATTAACAAATGAATCGCAACAATTTCTGAATGTTGTAAAAAAGAGAGACTTTGTATTCCGTTTCCATACTATTTTGCGCAATAAACATAATGAGAACCAAAAACTGGGTCAAAAGAAATATAAGTGAAAAAGTTATGGTTAAGTTACGTGCCTCTTCTGTTATTTCTTCCTCTTCTTCTTCTTCAACCTCTGAATCATCATCATTCTTTTGTGGCTCAACAATTTCCCTATTTTCCAATTGGTCAAGGGCAGCCTTTGCCTTATTATAATTAATTATAACTCTCTTACTCTGCCACTGTGACTTCTGCCTGAACCCAAATTCTTTCATTAGATCCTCTTCTTTCCTCCTTTTCCTGTTCATCATGATTTCCTCCTTTTTCCTCTTCTCCTTGTGGGGATCTTCTAGTCCTACACCAGCTCGGGACCGCCGAATTTCAATCCCCACTGGTTCGGCCCTGCCTGAGCCCTGCTTGCCAAGGGCAGAACCTGGAGTGTAACCCATCTGTTTGAGAAGCTTAAACCCAATGTTGGATTGTGGTATTGGAGCTTCAACTTTTGCTAATGTTTGCTCATCCTCTTCTTGTTGCTTCCTTTCTCTTTCAAGTTTTCGCCGCTCTTGCCAGCTTAGAGATTTCAACTGGTCCCTTGAAGGATTGACCAAAGGATCTTTCTTGCTGGAAATCTGCATGAAATAAAGCGATTTAGTATCACTTTGTATGGTAACTGTAAGCTGTAAAATGAAAGGCTAAGGAAAATTAATCATCTGGCAATAACTCTTTGGAAAGGCAAACAAAATAGCTTCCAGTATTCATACTTCATTCTTTTAAGTTACTACTCAAATTTGGTCCGCTTAAGATACAAGCGACATCAGCAATGACCGTCAAAGCTTAAAATAGTCATCCGATTACCCCATTGATGTATCTATGAACACCAATTTGATCACTACAAATGTGCATTTACATCAACTTTTAATTCAAATTCTTCAAAAAAACTAACTTAAAAAGTTGAGCAAACCTTTCTTCAAGGTTTAATTTAAATATTTACTCTTATTTTTCAGAAAACATAACTTCTGTACACGGCCTAGTGCGGGTATATATAAAGTGGGAGAAAAAACAGAAACATGCACACACGTACACATAAACCCAAAGTTTAAAATACCGTCCGCAAACACAATTGTTACTTCACAACACGGTTTTCTCAAGTCTCCAAAACTGCAATTGCAGCTACATTTGTCTCCAAAATCGAGGATTGAGACAAAATTGCAACCTTGACTACTACAGGCAAGCAAAACTAACTTCTTAGTAACCATCTAACACAAATTTGCAGAAATTAAGAAAAATAAAAAATCAATTTTTCACCCACGGAAACGAATGTCCAATAAAATAACTGTGAACAGAAACCAAACTGATAATGTTATGAAACTGTTTGTTAGCAATAAAGCACCAACTTTTCAGAGCTTAAACTTAAATTCCAAGACCAAATTGTAAAACCATGTGAAGTTACTGCAGGGGTATGGGAAGGGGGAAAGTTAAAGACCTAATGTCATTCATACGCCATGGCAGAACCAAAACGACAACGGAGAAGGGTAAAACGGTGAAGTAACTAGTAACCTTTTTCGATGAAGAAATCTTGGGAGGGTCGAAAGCATCGGAAGGAAGAAACTGAGAAAGGTCACCCATGTAGTCATCTTCTTGCACCTCGTTTCCTTGTGAACCGTTTTCTCTCTCTCTCGTCGCCGGTGATGAATCCATCGCCAACAAAAACTACAATGGGCTTACGAAGACGCGAGCTGATCATGAATGTGCTTCGAGATGGGCCCATCAGGCCCATTGATAATAGCCCAATTCAATTGTCATGAAATATCTTAGAAATAATCCAGAGACTATTCTTTATATGTTGATAATAATATGTTTTTTTATATGTAAATTATAACTTGAGATTTGTGATAAATTTTACATTTTGTGCATAAACACTATCTAAGAAAAGAGGATTTTCTTAAGAAAATGTAATGATAAGCAAGAAAAAACTAGAAAAACTATTAAAAAAATTTTACTATGTCACATATTAAAGTCACAGTATACTTGAAATTGTCCCTATTATCAATAAATTATTCTCCCAGCCACACTTCGCACAAATAAAATTCACCTCACGCAAATAAAACAACAATACTAAACCAAAATCAATAAGTTCCCTGATGTTTTACTCAACAAAGATTTTATCTCACACATACTTGTAATAAATTGAATATGAATAATTCCTCTTATTTGAACGAGAAACCATTAAAATTAATTAATTTATAAAGTAGATCTTTATTTGACTGAAAAAAAATATATACACAAAAGCCTCTTAAAATTATTCAATTTCTCTAGTTATTCGTAGTTGGAAGTGAGGAATATCAATATAAGTATTTCAAAACTTTTTTTAGAAACAAATACCACAGCCTTAGTTCTATTCCCTTAGACAATTTGTCTCTTCTCTTCTCTTAACTAAGTGCATTTTCCATCCAACTCAATCTTGTTCTTTCTCTTTCTCTTTTGATCTTCATTTCTTCTTAAATTATAGGCCAGTTTTAGGTTTGTGGAAGACTCCTCTTCAAATCTACTTGAACAATCGTATAAGTTGATAATTTAACCTCCACCTCCTTTCTCTATTTTGGGATGCTAATTTATGCTTTGATCATGATTAGAGCCTCATTCTTTTTTGTGTTCTTGTGTTTTGGACTTCTTTAGGTTGAATTGAAGGTTTTAATGCTCGAATTCCTTGAGGTTTTCTTCTTTTTCTCAATTTCGGTATACCTTTAGAGTAAGGGAAGCTAGATTTTGTTGAAATTTTGAAATGAACTGTTTATATTGCTCATTAATTGTGTTTTGATATGTTGAATTGTTGAGTGCATGTGAATTGTGATGGTTTGTGTTTTTTCTGGTTTTGCAGGCTAAGAATATTTGAAAATTTGTTGTTTTAGCTTGAGCGAGAATCTTTAACTTAAGCGAAAGCACTTGTCGCTCAAGCGAGAGAAATCTATTTCAAGCAAAAATAACCAGAATTTCACTTTGCTCTCTATTCGAATTTTAGCTTAAGCGAGAATCATTAGCTTAAGCGAAAGCCTTGTCGCTCAAATGAGAATCTCTAGCTTGGTCAAGAAACCACTGAAACTGTTTTTGTTTTTGTTTAATTTTAGCTCAAGCGAGAATCTTTAGCTTAAGCGAGAAACTCTAACTCAAGCGAGAATTTATACCTCAAGTGAGAAGCTTTAGAGTTTTAATTCCTTATTTTTTTAACCTATGATTCACTAAGTTAATTAAAAAAATATGATGTATGAAGCAATGCATGAATTATGTTGGTATTTTGAGACTTGACTTGGTATGTTGCTGCAAAATATGTTATTGTTTGATATTTAGAATTTGAAATGAAATTATTGATATGTGAATATAAAAATATGATTAAAGATGTATATGATTGTGAAAGTATTGTTGTGAAACTGTGATAATAATGGGTTAGCAATGACTCTCCAAGCAGTAGAGGCCACCAACAGTGCAAGTCTCTAGTGATTCTGATTTCAAATGTATATATCCGGATAATTGAATTAGTATCAAATGTCTTTGTGCAATTATGTTAATTATGGAAGTTTGTCTATATATGGCTTATAATTGATGAGTCTTAATGGTCTTAAGATAAATCTTTTGTATACTAGCTTACTCTTGCACTTTGTGGTCTTATGTTATTTTCTTCTTTTGCAATGATCACAATTTTCATATGAAGAAGCAAGTTTAAAGTCACCTCTGAAAAATGCGAAGTCCTTAGGAAGAGTTATGGGATTGCAACAAATGTATGAATGATTAGTGTGTTCAATATAGGAATGTTTTTGCAGATTTAGTTTTGTTGTATAAATTATGTATTTTTATAATCTGAACTCCTAAAGGACTTTATTAATATATTTTTTATTTCTTTAATCTTCCTTTAGATATTATTATGAAATGTCTTATTTTATTAATTTTATACTAATGAGATATTACAATGTTAGTATAGATTATTGATATTACAAGAAGATACTTTTTTGTTCTTTTTTTTTATTTTAAATGTTTAATTTTAATACAATAAACAAATTTGTTTAGTTTATTCGCGTTTATTTTTTTAAAAATACATGTCTATTTAATACGATAAATGTATGTTTACTTGTTTTAATGTCTTGTGTAGTAGTTTTGTTAAATAAATAATATTTAATTTATTCAATATGATCTATGTTACTAATGTAACCATTTTTCATATAAACAAGTAGTAAATTGGTTAACAAATGAATATTAAGCATTCTAACTTATGACAGATAAATTATTTGATTATTTTGAAATGTTCACATTTAGTAACATCAGTATAAAAAATTATTTGATTATTTTGAAATTTTCACATTTAGTAACATCAGTATCAAAAATTAAACTGCAATTATTTTTACTTATTTATTTATTTTTAAATGAAAAATGAGAAGGCACACGTATATTTACTTGGGCATTGCGCGCCAAAACAAACTAACCACAACGAACTCTTATTCGTGAACCACACGGGAAACTCTCCCTCTCTCGCAACAGCAACCATCGCAGTGTCACTGCACTGTGTAAACGATCACTGTATCGTTCGCAAGCGAAAACGAAGAACAAGAATTAGGTAATAAACTCGTTCGTTCGTTAATCCATCGCTCGTTAAACCTTACGCGGTTTCTTTTTCTCTTCACTTCGTTTAACTCAAATTCGATTTCGTGTTTGGGAAGGGAGAAGAAAATAGAAAGACATGGTTTGCAACTACGTCTGCGTGAATCTCGCATTCGTTGTCGTCTCGGCAACTTTGATTTCTCGCTGTTTCGGATTTACGGATCCCGCTGACGGTGATTTAAATATCTGTTCATATTGTTCTTGATTATTCTTGTACAGTTCTAGACCAATCTTTCACTCAAAGTTATTGAAAAATTGATTAAATAGATTTGTTATGTGCATTTGCGTTGCCTTTGAATCTCATCAATTTCATGTTCACATGGAAGAAAATTCTGTGGTTAGGATTCTAGAGTTTATGTAGTTTACTTTTGCGTTTTTGCAGTATAACAGAGATTATAGAAAATTAGTGAAGTTAGAACGTTAGTTCGGAGTTGTTGATCAGCTTTATAGAGTGTGCGTTGTATAATTTTCATCTTAACAGTTCAATATGAATCCATTTGAGTTTTACTCTCATTGCTAAAGCTATGGCTCCCGACGTTGTCTCTACGTGCTGAATGTACATTTTGTGGTTGTATGTTACTCTTCATTGAGATTTTTTACTGTTTATTGGTTCGCTCTTTAGTTTTTGTTAAATGAATTTTGTTAGTGTTTACAAAACTGAAGTCAATTTAACCAATTTTGACAGAATAACCAAAACAGTACAAGAATACTCGTTTTTGTTTAATTCGTAGAGTTAATTTGAATGAGACATGACACATTTAGATACAGATAGAAAAATCGAAAATCCATGTACATACTACTCGTGAGGGTTGTATTTGCAAATGAGAAATAATAAACCATTTGCTTGATTATCATTCTCAGTGAAATTGAACTCGTTTTCGTACAGCTCACAATTTGCATGGGACTCTGCTACTAAACTATGTATTTTCTGTAATTATTTTTATAAACAGTCACAGCTCTCCAGGATATATACAGGACCTTAAACAACCCTCTAGCGCTGAAAGGATGGAACGGTAGTGATCCTTGTGAGGAATCTTGGACGGGAATAACATGTTCTGCGTCATCAGTTATACACATGTGATACCATGACTCTGTTGATTACACTCGTATTCATATTTTAATGCCACTAATAAATAGACCTATTTTACCTGCTCTCTTCTTCATGCAGCCAAATCCAACGACTAAACCTTACCGGGCATCTTGGAAGCTTGCTCAATAATCTACAGAACTTAAATCAACTGTAAGTAATTGTATAGCTTTAAGTTCTTGCGGGGATGGTTTTTGTCAAGATCAGCGATTAATTACGTCCAAATCATTCTGGTTTGTGTAGTGATGTCAGTTTTAACAGCATACTTGGGGAAATCCCTGTGGCTTTACCTCCGAATGCCACACATATGTAAGACTACTATTCGTTTATTTCTACTGCTTCGTGACTGTTCTATGCTTTCTGGTTATGTATACACCTGTATCTTCGCAGTGAGTTTTACTGACAATTTCCTATTTCAGAAATATGGCTTGCAACTATTTCAGCCAAAATATCCCCCATTCGTTGTCAACAATGACAAAACTAGCATACCTGTGAGTTACATTAGTATTGATTTTAGTCCAAGCTTGATAGAGGACATAATAGAAATACGGAATGCTCTTACCAGTACATCTCTCGTATTTGTTGATTATGATAGTGTTGAGTTTTACAAATGGCTGTGAAATAATCACACTATTTATCTTGCAGGAATTTAAGCCACAATATCTTGTATGGACCCATTGGCAACGTGTTTACCGGCTTAGATAATCTCAAAGAAATGTATGTTTTCTTCCCGTCTTTTGCTATTGTAGTTTAATTTAAATGAAAGGAATCGTTGATCCAATTAAAACCTAAAGCATTTACGTTCATAGATATTTTTTTTCTGTATAATATTACTAATTTTAAATATTATGGATCAAAAGAATAGACGATGGAGCCAACTTAAACCTCAATTTTTAAAACTTATTTAAACCTCAATTTTTAATAACAAATTTAAATCTCAATTTTTAATAACTTACCAGGGAAAGAGAAGACTGTGTAACATATATAGACTAAAATAAAAAGAAACAAACAAACAAACAAACCAAAAGACATGACACATGCCTTTTAATCGTTCCCCTTTTCTTGAAATGCATAATAAAGAACAAGGCGCTGTTGTTTTTCGCGTTCTAAGGTTAGCTGAAGTAAAGCTTATAATGAAATTAGATTAGTCTTGAGAAAGTGAGGCCACAAATTGTACATGTCTTGACTATTTTGGTTAGATATGAATCTTCAAGTAACAGGATAATTTCTTACCATCAGGGACCTTTCGTACAATAATTTCACCGGTGATCTGCCAAGTTCATTTGGGTCCTTGACAACCCTGGAAAGATTGTAAGTTTCTTTCGTACAACCGTACCATATTTCCTGAACTTAGATTAGTATCTGTATACTTAGACTGGGCTTTTGTTATAAAGGGTAATTTATTTTATTTATACATTAGGGTCATGTTGGTTTGATCTGTCACCTACCTGGTGCTTATTTTCAGATTCCTGCAGAACAACAGATTCACCGGATCAGTCACCTACCTGGCTGAGCTTCCACTCATTGATTTGTAGGTTACCTCTAAACATTTTTCACATAGTATGATTGATTATGAAAAGAAAAATGAGAATTATGTATAGAACTAAGGTACAAGAGTTTATAGATATAACCGCTGGCACTGTGAGGGTCCAGCAACCTTCCACTAACAATACTATTTTCTGTGTTCCCCTAAAGACTCGAAAACATATATATATATATATATATATATATATATATATATATATATTTACAACACAAC
>Ga0214542_1001042_pt1 | contig 55352 bp, 26 predicted proteins | sample CNSS1metaG_FD_160096 | JGI IMG/M metagenome (GOLD analysis project Ga0214542, IMG submission 160096) | Root nodule microbial communities from cowpea collected in UCLA plant growth center, Los Angeles, California, USA - CNSS1 | ecosystem: Host-associated > Plants > Roots > Nodule | place: USA... | reverse complement strand
CAAAAAAAAAAAAAAAAAAAAAAAAAAAGAACCAGTAAAAATCAGAACTTTTATTCATCTAAACTTCATTTCCATTCCCTCCCTTCTGTTTCCCACCCACTCAAACAAAGGGGTTGAAATTGAAAAGGAAGAACTTTCCCCCCCAAAAAGAGAATTCCAAAATCTCTAACCACGTTGGCCAACATAACAGCATGAGCGAATTGGGTACACACTGATTCATCCATTCGTGCAAACAACCTTTGTGGGTGGTAGAATACCCAATAGAGAATAAAGGGCAAATAACGAATAAAGGAATTGGGAAATAGAGAAAATGTGAAAAGATACAGGAATAGCTACCTCTTGGGTGGGATAATGAAGGGGTTGTTGGGGCGAAAAAGGTGATGAGGGTGCGTAAAAGCAAGTTCAGCCATTAAGAAGAAGAAGAAGAAGAAGAAGAAGAAGAAGAAGAAGAAGAAGAAGAAGAAGAAGAAGAAGAAGAAGAAGCAATTGCAGATGAAGTTATGGTGGGTATCTGATAGTGTAAAGGTTGAAGTGGTTCATGAGAGGGTGGTGATGAGTGTGAGTGAGAGTTTGAACGAGAAAGGAAATGGTTATGGATAGAAAGATGGATGGGTGGTGGTGTGATGGTGAATGGGGGCATAGGGTACTGCACCAACACAAGATAATGAGTTCACTTGGCGCCTTCTGTAATTACTACACTATGCAAATTGTTTATACACATCAATAAATATAAACACTTGTGTAAATAAAATAAGGGCTTAAATTAAATTGATGTGTAATTATAAAAATTACTTCAAAATTTTAAATTTTCTTTTAATTTAGTTTTTCCTTCTATTTTTTATAAGAAAATTTAATTACGTATACTCAATTAAAAAAACAATAACAGTTCGTAAATTCAATTAAAAGAAAAATTGGACCTAATTAAAATATCTTGAATGGTTTACATTAATTTATAAATTGTTTTCACAATACTCCTTTAGCTTTTTGTATATTACTTTTGAAATTATTATCGGCACCTACATTTTTAAATTCAGGTTTCTTACCTCCTTATATCGGTATTGTCACCCCCAATAAATTTTACATAAAAATGCTGATCAATGTTTACAAGTGTGCTAATGTCCCTTTTTATTCGCTCTTATAAGTTATTCGTAAACATACCTAATTTACTTTCTTTGAATGAACCTTTTAGTTAAGTGATATTTTTTTTTTGTTGGATTTTTTATTTACTGGTAAGTTTTTTTGTAAAAATATTGAATATGTTTTTTTTTAAATGAAGTTTTCAATTGGTAGACTTCGAACTATTTAAGTATATAATTAGGATATAAAATAATGTGTGACTTTTACAAGATAATTTTAAATAATTTAAGCGTGCAATCACTTATATGAGCGGATAATACACGATAGACTCAACAAACAATAAATTTTTCAATAATTTTTCAATAAGAAGTGGTACAATTAGTCGAACAAATAAAAAATTTAACTAAGACAGACTCTAAACAATGGTTATGATATTGTTAAAAAATGAATTTTAAGTCTAATTCAATCTCATAAAATCAACTTATAAGGTGAGTTTTTCACTTACTTATATATTATGAAATTGTCTTAATTCTAGTTAATGTAGGATATGCAGCATAATAAATTAATGTTTTAAGTGAAATTTAACTTATTTAACTTAGTCAAAGGAGAAGAGTAATGAGTAACTAACTTCTTATCATTGTTATTTATTATTATACTCTTTGATAGGATGATCTTAAGCTTTTTGAATTGTCCCTTTTCAATATACGACATTGTTACATGCTTAAAAGAATAATAGGTCTAGTGCCTAAGAAAAGAGACACAATCCTTATATATAGAACTTTGACCATATCAAAGTGTTTGGCATATATGATTGTTATGTGAATGTGATGAATGTTAATAGTAAGTTAAACTTAGTGACTAAATGGATCATACTCATAATATAACTCTCATAAAAAAAATAGTGACCAATTAAAACATAATCTTTTCACAATCAACACAAAATACAATTGTTGCTTATAATTTAGAAATTACACAATTTTCTTAGTTGTTGTGTGATCCACTCATTATCTATCAAAAGAAATAAAATATATGAATTGTGACTATAAATCCTATAATAATGAAATTTTGTTTATGTGTTACTATATCAAAATTTTTATTAATGAATAAATTATATGTTTATTCTATTTCAACATTAAATGACATTTCTAAAAGTAAAAAATACGTGCACAAAATAAGTAAAAAAGAAAAATTATATTTATAAAAATATCATCAAAGTACATCAAATGATCATATTATAAAACTAAGTCTCATTCCTCTTACATTAACCTTAAAATATATTGGGGGCATGTCTTTAATACATGTTTGGCAATCATTAACTTAATGTTAACATAATCAATAATTAGGACGGGGCAGAATTAATTGAACTGTTCTAAATTATTAACTACTATGGTGATTGAAACTACTTTAAGGTTTCTCATCTTAACCAAAGTAGTTGAAACAATTTTTTTACACCCATTTCTTCATTATCCTTTATTTTTTAATTTTTTTAGATATACAAATATTCACTTTTTATTTAAATCATTTCATCATGTATAAAATTTATTGGTGTCAAATAATTCTTTCCTAATAGTTAATGCAACTGGAAACTCCACAAGCTTTATGAAACCTACAACAAAAGAGTAAATTAGAACTGTGATGGATTTTTCTCTACTCACATATTCACTCTCTTTTGATTTATTTTTACTGTAATGTTTTTCAAATTATATAGTATATGGTGTATGTAGTTATTGGTAACATCTCTTGTTATATCTCTATATTTTTTAATTGTTGATAAATGTATACTACTAAAATTGTACTAATTTAACTTGCATTGATTTAATTAAGGTGTTGTAATTTTAAAAATAAGATATTGCATTTCTTCATCATAATTAAGTGATAATTATTTTCACTTTATCACAATATTGATAATGATAATGATTATATATGTTTAAGAATATATTATGTAATATTTGAATGTGATACTATTAACATATTTTTTAGATATATAATAAATCAATAGTTATATTAATTTAACTAAAACACTTTTAATCTTGAAATAGTAAAATAGGTATGGTCTCGTGAAAACATACGTTTGTTTATATATATATATATATATATATATGCTTTGTAGTTTTTCGTTGTTGTAGTATACACTTTCCACAATTCAATAATTTAAGTATGAAATATAAATAGAAGATGCATTTTAAATATAATACAGTTTGGAAAAGAGTTTAGTTCATAACAATTCAGTTTATGTTACAGTTCAAGTCAGTTAAATGTAGTTCAATTTAGTTTAGTTTGTTATAATAAAAAATAGTTCAGTTCAGTTTATCTGAATTATTTTTCAGTTCAGTTCATGTGAACTATTTTCTAGTTCAGTGTAGTTTTTAATAGTAAGCAGTTCGATTCATTTTGGTCAGCCCTATCAATAACTACTTTTTTTAACATGTTCACTTATAGCTAAATACTTTCGTGCTTATGTATTTACTTTGACTTTCAATTTTGATATTATTAGTCATAAGCATTGTAGCAAAGTTAAAACAATAGAAATTTAATAACCTAGATAATACATAATATTATTGATGAATGCATATTCAATCATAGTTAGAACATTTAATCTTAACTTTCCTAAATTTTAGTTGGGTTTAAATCTATTGTTTTAACTTCAATTTATTTAATTGAGGGTAATTGGCAGATGTTAGACATTCTAGGCAAACGAGCCTAATTAAAGAGTCTAGTATGTTGAACTTCACTAAACAATATGATAAATCATCCATGAACTAAACATTGATGCTATGAAGTAATGCATAGGCATTTCCTAAACATTTTAATTCGTGCTTTATGCAATTGAAATATAAGCAAACTCATGATGAAACAATAATAGATCATCTAATGGATCTATAGACGATGCTAGTAAGTTGATTTGGAGATTTTCCAATAGATTAGAGAAGATGAGATTGTAAGCTTAATGAAGAAATAAAGTGTTTTTTCATGACTTGTCTGATATGTATTACTAGAATTATCTACTTTGTGCACCATTAGACTCGTCTACTATGAAAAGCCATTAGACTCATTTCATGATTTAAAGGCCTATTAGATCGCCTATCGTGTTAAACCTTTTACAAATAGAATCTATTACCTTAGAACATCTTTTGCACTAGATTCTTTGCACCAAAATATGATATTTTGGATAAATCTTTTGTGATAGAATTTGTTTGAATTTTCTTCCACGTTGAATATATACTAGAGAATTTTTCAATCCATATCATCTACCACCTTAAAATCTCTACAACTAAATTGGTAAATTTGGATTGAATGAATCAAAGCCCAAAGATTTTCATCTCTAAAAAACATATTCAATTTACCAAAGTCTGCAATAAATATATTTCAATCACCACCAATTATTTTTCATCACTCATCGCTTACCATTGCTCATCATACCATATTTTATTTTCTTGTTTGTAATGTCTTTTGTTGTCTTCTGCTTGGAAAGATAAACCTTATGTGTTGATTCTCCTGTGGTTTCATAACTAATTCTAAGGTTACATTTTCTAAAATTTCTAAAAACATAATCTTTTTCACTTACACTTTTTCAATTCTAAGTTTTACTCTTAGGATTGTTTCAAAATGCTTCTTAATGTGTTCTCTAATTAGAATTCTCTAATTAGAATTCTTGTTAGTTTGCTTAATTCTAATAACCACTCGTTTGCTTAACTCAAAGAGGTAAAGAATAAAATCTTACACGTATAGGCTTATAACAGATGAAAAACTTAATGAATTAATTGTTGTTTGTTTGGTTAATTCAAATTTGTTTATAAATTAAATGAATAATAACCATATGATAACTAATGAAAAATTCATCTATGAATGAATTGGAGAATAGATTTATCTTTATATAATTATTTTATTCATATTGTCTACAACAAATTCCCTTTTATTGTTATTTCATGTTCTTATGGAGAATGTTTTTTCTAACATGTCTCATCTGTAATTTTTTTCCCATATAGAGTCAATTAAAAAGTGATTTTGAACATTACAAAATTATATTCACATACAATTTTAAAATCATACAACCATAAATACATCCAATCATAACAAGCTTTTGGACGAATCATAATTTTATGGTGGTCATATCTTTCTTTTAAATTATTCCACAATACATGAGAACCTTCAGAGTAAGACATTCAATTTTCAAGACATTCAATTTTCAACCCTTTATGGAGGTGATGACAAAAAAATCATAGTTTTAGCCCTATATTGCTTAGATGCTTTATTTGTTTCTTTAATAATATCACTAAGACCTATTGCATCTAAATGTGTTTCAGCACCTAATATCCAAGATAAGTATTTTTTTTTTCTATAATATCAAGATCACAAATGCAAGTTTTGCAAGATTTGACATGTTTAGAACTAACTCACAAAAAATAAAATATTAATTGTACCTGATCGATACTATTTCGGTGCGGAACCAGACGATCTCAAGAACCATCTGTGTCAAACCTCCTCCTGTTCCTCCCTGGACTCCTCCTAAGTCTCCTTACCATTTGCACTTCGGGGATGGGGGTACCTGCAGGCACTCCGACGCTCAAGTCAGAGAGTGATTGATATGGGGTGTAATTGGTTAGTGAGAAAAGCGTACTTTTACCTGTTCACTAGGCCTTAATTTATACTAATTTCTTAATGGATCTGTTATTATTATTTGCGGGTCGTCTGTATTCAAGGATCGATTCTTTCCCTTTCCGACTGAGGTTGCACGCACCGGTTCTTTCCTTATTGGCTGAGATTGTTCGTCTGTGTCTTTGTTAAAGATCAGCTCTTTCTATTCTGAGATTTGTCCGTCTGTACTTTTTGTCAAAGATCAACTCCTTCCTTTTTTGGAGTTTGGCCGTCTGTACTTCTCAAATATCAACTCCTTCTTTTTGGGGTTTGCCCGTCTGTACTTCTCAAATATCAACTCCTTCCTTTTTGGGGTTTGATTGCGCGCTGCCCCTCTGTACCTCTGTGTCATAACCACATGTTCTGCCTGCCACCCCTTGGGCCGAGATGTACTCGGCCAAGAGGGCTGGGATGTACTCGGCCAAAAGGGGCGGGAAGTACCCAGCCACTATGCTTATTAGGCTGCCAGCGTTGTGCTGGATCCAAGCCGCCGCAGTTGGGCCAGAGTGTAAGGATGTTCACACTTGGGCCGGGATGATCCCGGCCATTTTCTCCTTGTTGGGCCGGGATGTACCCAGCCATACACTAACACCAACCCCCCTAGGCTCGTAGTGAACAAAGTTCACAAGAGGCTATGATGTGTTGTTTTGGGAAATGGTGTCGAGGCGTCCCCAACAACTTGCGTTTATGAGACTTGCTTTAATTATGGGAAAGAGAAAGTATTAACTTGGCTCGCCGTTCGAGGTTGTCTTGTCATAATAATGAGATGGTGTAGGTGGGGAGTTTTAAAGGAGATGTGCCGACAACCGTTGGATGGAGCGAGATCTCATGGTGATGAGGGGGTTACTCTTATGAAAGTGGTCCACTATAAATAGAGGTGGGGTCTTGATGTTGTGAGGCAAATGATCCATTTAGGAAGTGAGCCACCACCAGCCGAGCATTTCATGTCTGCGCCATCCCAGGTATGTTGTCCTCCTCTGCTTATTATCTTTTCAGTAGGCATAGCGACTCTGAGGAGGAGGGGACCATGTCTGACTCCCCGTGCAGTGATAGTGTTCAGAGGAACGATGAGGACTCTGTGGGTGTCGAGGAGTTCTCGGCCCTGCGTCACCCGGGGTACGAGTGGGTAGATCCCCGAGTGAAACTCCCTCTGTATAGGTTTAATAAATCTGCCACCATGGTTGATTTTCGTAAGAAGTATGACATTCTAGCTGATACAGTAGACGATCGTATTGTTAGTGTAGAGCGAACCAGGAGTGGGGATAGTGTATGTCACGGTCGAGAAGGTCATTCGCATGATTTTTTCTACATGTACTCTACCTTAGTCTCTAATTTGCATGTGCCTCTCCCTTTCGATGATTTTACAATGGGAGTGCTAAGGGTGCTGAATGTAGCACCCAACCAGTTGCATCCTAACAGTTGGGCGTCCCTTCAGGCGTTCCGACTGGTCTGTCGAGTGTTCCATTTGAGACTCTCCCCGCAGGTTTTCTTGTAGTACTATTGTACGCATCTGGGGGAGCTGGTTAGTTGGTTGTCTCTAGTGGGTCAAAGCCACCAGTGTCTACTCGCGTCTTATACGCAATCTTTTAAAAGGTCTAAAACTGGTTTCTTTAAGGTAGTCATCCGGTCCGCTGGAGCTGAATATTTTTACTTTGAAAATGGTGAGCCCAAATTCCCGTTCTACTGGACCAAACATCCCACCCCATATTGAGTTTGGCCGAGAACATCCGTTACCCAGGAGGACCTGTATGTGCTATCTTATTTGGACCAATTGCCCAAGAAACTCTCATCCAAGAAAATTATTGGTGTGTTTAGTTCCTCTCGTCCGCGCGATGACCTTTTCGGTATGTATGCTCGTCTGACTCCCCATAGATATGCGTATGGTATGTTTAGACTAACGCTTATTTCTTTTTGCAGATATCATGGCTACTGCTGGTCTCTCTGGTAAAGAAGTGTTTCTGGAACTAAGGAGGAAAAAGCTAGAGGAGGAGAAGAGGAAAGGGGGTGAGAGTGCTAGCCGTGTTCCCGCGGAGATGACTTCCCAAAAGGGCGACCTGATGCCTCCTGCTGCGGAGAAGAAGAAAAGCAAACGTAGGGATCGTACCGCAAGGCCGAGTACTCCCCGGTCATCCTCTCCCAAGAAGTCTCGAGGCACTTCCTCTGTTGATAGTGCGACTGACTCTTTGTCTGCAATGTTTGATGCACAACTCAAAATCATCCAAGGCATAGAGGTTTCCTTATCGTCGGAGGAGGCTGAGATTGTTTCAACCATGCGTCCTGAGACTGTGTTGTATGCATTGAATGAATTTCATGCCAGGGCAATGGTGATGGGTCGCCATCTGAATACAGTGCTAAGCCAACTGCCAGAGACAAGCAAATTGGCTGCTGAGATAGAGAGTCTATAGAGGGAATTGATCTTTGACAAAGACACAGACGAACAATCCCACCCAATAAGGAAGGAACCGATGTGTGCAACCTCAGTCAGAAAGGGAAAGAATTATCCTTGAATACAGACGGCCCACAAATAATAATAACAGGTCCATTAAGAAATTAGTATAAATTAAGGCCTAGTGAACAGGTAAAGGTACGCTTTTCTCACTAACCAATTACACCTCATATCAATCACTCTCTGACTTGAGCGTCAGAGTGCCTGCAGGTACCCCCACCCCCGGAGTGCAGACGGCAGGGAGACTCAGGAGGAGTCCAGGGAGGAACAGGAGAAGGTTCGACACAGAGAGTTCTTGAGATCGTCTGGTTCCGCACCGAAATAGTATCGATCAGGTACATTAACAATAATCATATTTCGTGTATGAAACTATAAAATTAATAAAACAATATTAGTTTACAGTAAACAATGTAACCATAAAATGTGAACTAAATATAAGTTTGTAAATTGAGAATTTAGAATTTTAAAACATGTCCACAAAAAACACATAACATTCATCGTCTTATGAAGAATGCAAAAGAAAGAAAATTATAATTTGTTGATATACATAAAATATGGTTTATAACACTATAAAATATTAATAAAATATTTTATTAATATTTCTGTAAATTATGGTTTATAACTTAAAAAATAAAATATTAATAATAATCATATTTAGCGTATGAAACTATAAAATTAATAAAATAATATTAGTTTATAATAAACAATGTAACCATGTGAACTAAATAAAAATTTGTAAATTGAGAATTTAAAAATTTAAAATATGTCCATAGAAAACACATAAAGCTTATGAAGAATACAAAAGAAAGAAAATTAAAATTTGTTGATATACATAAAATATGATTTATAACACTACAATAAAACTTTTAAATAATATCAAATTTTATTGACAAAAAATTATTAATTATTATGATCAATTTAAATATCAATTTACAAAATAAAAAATTATTAATTATTAAAATAATTATTATTTTAAATAAAAAAATTATAATTAATCTCTAACATTAGTTACTAACGTGACTAATTAGTAACTAAAATAAAAAATAAATAATGACTAAAGTTTAATGACAAAAATCAGTAACTAAAAATTCATAAATAATAAATAATTTAAGTGACAAAAAAAAATATTAGTTAATATTATAACTAATTTAAATATTAAAAGTTATTAATAAATAAAATAGTCACTATAGTGAATTAGTCTCTAAATTAATACCTAACATTAACCGCAAAGTTTTAATAATAGTAACCTCTTTATAAATACAAATACAACAAATAATACAAATCTAAGTATGAGTATAAATAGAAAACCGATGTACATCATAAGACTAACTTATTAAAGTCATATATATTATTAATATAAATAATTAACTGTAGACATTAATACAAATAATTAAATATTATAAAGAATAAGCAACATACACGAATAACTATATAAAAGCAATAGATAATTATTAATTTATAAAAGTGGCTTATTAAAGTTATATATATATATATATATATATATATATATATATATATATATATATATATATATATAATGTCAGGTGTGTATATCATGCATACATTTAAGACACAATAAACTGCAAAGTCCGTTTGAAGGAACAACTTTATGTAATAATAATCAAATATAAAGAATAATAATAGTAATGATAATAAATAATAATAAGGTAGACAAAATCTCGAAAAAGTTAAATAATTCTTACAATAAAAAAATAAAAATATAAGATAAAAATTATAAATAAAGAAATAATTAAAAAATGTTTGGATTGAAACACCTACATTGATATCTTTAAAGAAAAAACATATATGCGTTTACATTCTAAAATCGATCATAATTATATATAACAAAAGATATTTGAATTTTATAAACACTGATATTTTAAAAGTTTAAAAAGATAATATAAAATAAAGGACTGAATTTTTCTTATATAATTTACTGTTTTGTTGTATTTGTTGTTTCTTTTCTCATGAAAAAATAGATAGTACTTATAATAAATATGATCAAATAAAATATTAATTTCTATTAAGATTAAAAATGTTAATTCATAAATAACATTTATTCATGTACATAAAAACATTAGTAAACATAAAATTATTTATTTATTTTTTAAACTTACATTAAAGGTTTCTAGAAATATTCTGAAGTCCGATATAAGATGCTGCCACTCTCATTTTTTTTTCTGGCTAAACTTCTATTTTATTTTGAACATTCTGAAATTAAATATTTAGCTTTTGGCAGTTTAAACAATGGAAAGTATACAGATTGCGTGACCGTGTGTGTTGATTAGAACAGAGTGTGATGAATAAACAATTTTTGTGGAGCAAGAGTGAAGTACTTTACTCATCCTCCATGTTCAACAGTGGCATATTATGAGAAGAGATTTGAGTCAAGAAAGAAAAAAAGAGAGGATGATGACAGTAATAATTGGTAAATTAGGTGGCTAATCAGCAGAAAACAAGTATTGTGCTTGTCTGTGATGAGTGTCGGTGTCAAGAAGTTGGTTGAATTGTTAATTGTTGGGTTGTGTTGTGTGGCTACAACCACCACAAATGTGGCATCTTTCCACTAACAACATAATATTCAATCATGCTTCAACTCAATGCATCTTTCCCTTTTCTTCCCAACATTCACACCCCTTTTGCCTCTCTTGCTAATCCACACCTTCTCTCTTTCACTCTCATTCATATTCAACTTCTTCATCATTAATCATCAAGTTCTGCACGTCACCATCAACAATTTTACTGCTAACTAAATCAAAATAGATACTGTGAAGGTCAATTAAGCAGATTATGTTTGTGTATGTTTCTGAGCAGTGAGCAAGCACTTACATTCAGACAATTCCTTTCATGGTGTTTGAAGATCGAATTCGTTGGGCATCATTTTCTATTCTCAGCTTTTAAATAAACAGTTCAATAAAATATTTTGAAACAGATTTATTCATAAACTTAACTATAAACTTCAAATATAACTTATTTGGATGAGTTTCTACAGAAAGATTATTAAAAAGTTAAAAACTTTTTAAAAAATTTTATACACCACTTTTACCAGTTATAATAAATTCTACCATGGTTTTTATATTTTTCAAGCCAAAAGAAAGTAATATGCAAAAGTTTTCGCAGTTATTTAGAGGCCCTGCTACAGAGTCAGGAAATATATACTGAAAACATGAAAGTAGCACCACACAAACCTGCCCTATAGGCCTATATCAGTTTGTCTGCATAATTGTGCTAATCTGTCATTCCGCTGAGTGGTCGCTACTTGCATAAGATTTTGACAGAATCAACATCAACCAAAGCTATTTGGTAGGGCTAGTAACATAGATCCAACATCATACTTTGTTGTATTGAAAATCAAATTTTCAAAAAAAGCATTGACATAAAAAAGAATAAAAAGAACACCCCCATTTTAATAATGCAAAAAAGAACTTAACAAGATATCCTCCGTATATAGCAGAACCAAAACGATTAGTGGTTTTGTATTGTTTAGTGATAACTGAATCTTATTGCCAACCACAGATATTTACACACTGCACTATTATATACATGATGGTAATGAGAGTTGGAAAGGCAAAACAAATGGATTCTACAATCCATGCTATGCATCCAAATTAGGATCAAAATGCCCAACATAGAATTAAGGCTCAGAGGTACAAACAAGGTGGGCATTATGAACAAACATAATATGCAAGCAAAAAGTATACCCCTCATTTGTGCTAAAGAGCACAGACAGAAAAAGGGAAAACAAAACCCTCCACAAACTCTAGACCATAAAAGGCAAAAGGTTAAAGCTTAAAAAGGTGGCAGAACTCAGATGCGTGAACATCAAAACCCTCAAGAATATGTACACTACACTGTACATGGAACTCTCTTATTGGCATGCTCACTCATTTTGCTTACTGAAAGCAAGGTGTGTCATCTTCAGGCATCAAGGGAGTCCTGCAAAGTGGGCATGTGATGTTCCAGTAGTCCAGCCACTTCTCCAAGCAAGCTTTGTGGAAGAGATGGCCGCATGATAAACGGTTAATCTCAGATTCTGGTTCGAACTGAGTGAGACATACAGAACAGTCATGTTCAGGTCGTTTGCAGCAACACACACTGTCAAACCTGAGTGTTGGTGTCCGGCTTCTGAACTCTTCAATGTAACTCTCAGAGGGACTTAGATGGAATTCAAATGACTCCGGTGGAGCTTGGTAGGGATCTGGTGAAGAGGGTGAAGTGGTGGATGATGAAAGATGGATTCCAACAATGTGTAAGATTGTCCTAACAATGCCCTTGAATATGGAAATTGACAATACAGTGTTCACCAGAAGGACACATAATACTCCTTCAGATGGTGCTGGGAGACTTGAGAGGCCCATTTTGATCAATGCTGAGAGTCCTTTAAGGATACCAAGTTACAGATAAAATTGTGTTGAAAGTTGCAACTGTTGAAGCTCAAAACTGAGCTAAGAAGACACAATGGATTCCCTTAGGATCAGGAAGAATCCACAAACATGGAGATGAGGAACCAAAAAAGAGGAAGAAACACCAAGTATGGAAACTCTGTTGGTTTCTTCTTGATATCTGGCCTGTAAACCCTATAAAAGGAAGATTGGAACATTAAAAACTCAAACGAAATTAAGAGAATGATTCATTAATAAGATAGTGAACAGTCAAATAAAAGATTGAAAAAACAAAATGCCAGGCTTAAATTCTAGCTATAAATAGCTATCATAATATTTGACTTTACAAGTTATTCATCCAAAATTAAAATATCCATATGAAAGTGAATGACAAAATAAATTGCAAGAAACACACAACACACAAACACATATATTTGTCCCTTTTCTCAAGGGAAAGACCTGCTACACAGAAAAACTGGGTTAAATCCAGTACCCTCACAATCCTGAAATGAAAGAGAAAACATACAAAAATAGGAACAAAAAACTAAAATCCCATGTAGGAAACACGTTGCAAATTTTCCAGATTGAAAATTGAGAACACGAAATTAAATAGCAAGCATTCGGTTGGCGTCTTCATCATCAACGAGATCTAAGACAAACCAGAAATATTTTGATCAAAGAGAAATATCTTTGATCAAAATCAAAATAAACTTCTGACTAAAAAGTAGAAGGAAAATAAAATTAAGAACTTCACATGTCCCCAGAACACTACCCCATACCCAACACACGATCTAGCGATTTCGAGCAGAAACGCATAATTCTTAAAAGACCCAGAGAAGAAAATTGAAAACCCATAAGAAAAAGAACGCATTTTGATGAGACTTACGAAGTGGGGTTTGAAGATTACGGTTCTGGAATGATGGAAAATCCGTAATTTCTTCTCTCTTTGCTTTATAGATAGAAGCTGAACCCCACCATCTCAGGGATTCATTATTGGCAACAGTACCCAGTGCCTTAACCATGGTTACGCGTTACCTCTTTCCTAAGGATGCAGCCATAAACCATGGTTAACAATTTCCTTTTTTATAAAGAAAACTCGCAATTATGATTGGCAAATAGTTAAAAATAAATAAAAAAGTTGGGAAAGGGACAAAGAAGTTACAAGAAGCAGTATTTGTGCACTCATAATTTATGCTGGAGAATTAATCATGTTACCACAAAGTTGAGGATAAAGTTAACTATTTTTTATTTTTAAACCCTTAAACAGTGTTTCATGCCATGTTTCCAATTTTGGATTGGTATACTTTATCCTTATTTTCAGCCTCAATTTATGCTTACAGCAACTCAATTTTTTATTTTGTCACATACCGTAATAAATTATAAATACTTTTTAAGATAAGATGAGTTATTAGATATGCTTTCATTATTAGTATTATTTACAACTAGTGTATTCATTTTTAATAGTTATTTTAAAGTTCATACTGTTAGTACACAATTATTAACTCTTTTATCTTCACAAATATATTGCCCAGTTCATACATTAAATATATTTTTTCGAAAAAAATTCAATCTTGATGTATACATAATTATATAATATTGTAGGAAAGTAATTATATCCTTTAAATCTAACCCTATTAGTCAATATAAAAAGTTTATTTTCTATTTTTGGTTGTTTCTACTTTTAGGATATTTTTGGCAATATGGTGATGTGGATTTTATTAATATTTTCAGCTTTAAAGTTCCGTTCACAACTTTCTTCTTTAAAATTAAGCTTTATTTTTTTTTTGTGAAGAAATATTTTCAAATGATACTTTAACAGCCTTAGCATTTTATATTTCTTGTTAAATTTTATAAATAAACTCAGAAAATTAATAAAAATTTCTAAATTATGAATATATTCAAGTATAAGTTTGTTCTCCTTCATTTAATGTTTGTCACTTTTCGTATATCTGTCATTTTTAATTTAGGACATTAAAACGCTAATACTCTATGAAAAGGTTAGTGTAAATATACTCTTTAGGATAAAAATGAATAACTTTTTTTCCTTTTTCTATTTAACTTTAACTGCATATTCAAATACACTACTACTTTTAAATTATATCAACTTTACTATTTAGATGTCTCTAATAATTTAAATATTTTAATTCATATTTAAAATTTATGTAAATTCAAAAACATTCTAAATCTAAGCTTAAAAATAATTGTTTGCTGATAATGCAAATGGATGTAGAAACATAAAATGACACATAATTTGGTCAAGCACCATGAAAAAGAAAAAATAAAGGTCAATTCCATTTAAGAAAATGTTATTTAACACTATTCTCCAATTTAAAAATATTTCTACAAAAAGTAATATGAAAAGAATTATCGTTTTCCAACAAAGTGGAAGAATAGGAACAATTGTAAAAACAAAAAACAAAAAACTCATCGAATTGCTTACATACAATCACAAGGCTCTTTATGTAACATGTTCACATTCTTCTTTTCAGAAGTGTCATACAACTGAAGTAAAAACGTCATGTAGTTGAAGTGTATCAATGACACTCAAATAAAATACAAACAAAACTTTTATGAATACATTATACAGTTCCAATATAGAACGTTTTGTAATCAAAATTATAAATAGCAGCATCCTATTCTATACATAAATAACCTTCAAATTTACAATTTGTCATACCTAAGGAACTGTTGGGCCATTAAACCTCTAGCTGCACACATGTATATTCTGCACAATACATGGCAAAAAGAGAGGAACAAAATATTACAGCCTACAACAGAGTAGAACATTGTCTAGAACTTATCAAATTTGAGCCACTTATCATGCCATCACAGGCACTTGTACATGTGGCTTAGGATCAGTGAGGAGTTGACATATAAAATATGACAAACTATGAGCAAGATCAAGGCCAAGGACTAAAAGAATTTTGCATTAGATTAGAATGAAGAAGCAGGATTTGCCAAGTTAAACAGAAGGGCAATCAAAATTCATGACACATTGCCTGAAGGAGGCAGTTTGTGATGCTGTCATGTAAGCAGAAATTGCAATTGGTGATGTCCATTGCAGTGAAGGACACACAACCTGCTCCTGAGCTTACACTGTCTGTTCATTGTAATAGGGCCTGCTTGCAATCTTCTTCCCCTTTCAGAAAATCTATGCCCCTGTGATCAAATCAGACAGTTTGTCACTGCATGGATAAAGAATGTATCAAATTTCATCTATTTTTTCAGGTAAGAGTTATTGTTTTCTTTACGAATGATTCTTTCCTTTTATAGAACATGGTTAAAAGTTGTACACTCAGTAGCTTCTGGTTTGGCTCAAAGGGTCATAGTCATAGACATCACCGGCTTTAACAAATCGGCCCTTCACACGCCTTCTGACATCGGCCCTGGCCTTGCGAGAGGCATACCTTACTTTCTTCTCAAACCTATTAAGATAACCACAATTGATTTAAACCACCAACAGATCAAACAAATCCAGTAATTGAAAAGTAGTTATATTGCAAAGCTAGCAAATAATAAAGCAACTAGTAACAGGAAATTCTTATTGGCAGATCAGATTGTGTCAGCAATATCATGCACTAAAGTTTTAGCATTTGGAAACAAGCATTTGCATGATTAGTGGGCCTTCTTTTGGTAGAAATTTCTGGCACCTAATTAGTTCATCAATACAACTTTGTCATTCCAGCGAACTGGAAAATGATAGAGCAAAGAGAAAAGTAACTTGGCTTGTTAAGTTGGTCAATGAGATGATAAAACCGGTATTATATATGGTAATGAATGTGAGGTACGGCGTGCCAACAAAAAGCCATACAATAAAGTGAACCAGACATGGGGATCTTCTATTGGATGAGTGGTAATACAAACCAAAGATTTAGAAACAAATGTAAATGAGAATATCAGACAATCGCATATTGAGAACGAAATGACAAAACTTGGATAAGGCAGTTTGGTCACCTGCCAGATGATTAGTAGAGACAAGGACAAGACCATAAAACATCTAGTCAGGCAAAAGTCGACAGACTGATGGTATTAGCGGGATACTAGCCAGAGATATTCTATAATAAGTATAAAAAACTACAGTCTAGATATATAATTTCTTAAAAGAACTTGAGTAGTCCTTCTTGATCCTTCAATCTGTCCCTGTATAAAGGCTCCACCTAATAGGATACGGGTTGGTTGCTGTTATTGTCATAAATTCAGAGTCAAATTGACCCATGTTGAGACCAGCATAAAGCCCCTCTACTTTTATGTCAACCAAGAACCAATAGTAATATGGGGTCAACACCATCGGCCATCCTTCAGGAAATACAGAAACTATTTTTTTGAGTCAATATTTGGAAGAAGTTTCCATTTGATAAGAACTTCTAAGTCACCTTGAGTGGTTTTTCTTGTATCTAACCGTTGTTCTGGATATACTTCCAGAATATAGTCTTCAGTAAGGCAGGGGCTGGGTAGATGTGGCTGGCTGCCCCCCCTGGTGACTAGTGATGCTACTTGTTATGACTGGGGTCTCCCCTCTACCTCTATTATGACTACTTGCGACAATAGAATTTCCCACATCTATGGAGAAACTTCTATTTATTGAATATGGCCTATATGGCCTATACCCACTATTGCTCCTGTTTCCATTCGGTGTGTTCCAATTTTACTATAACTCTGATTTTTTTCCTCAACTACCTGAGCCTTCATCATCAATTTAACAAGATTAATGGATTTATATAATTTCACCTCTGCTTTAATGTCTTCTTTCAAGCCATTCAAAAATATACCTATCAAGTAATCTCGTTCAATGCCCTTCAAGAATCCCGCATATTGTTTACTTGCTCTATGTAATCTTCGACCGTATTAGTTTTTGTTAGTCCGGTTAAAATTTCAAAAGGATTTTTTAACATAGTGGGTTAAAACCTTCTTACTACTGCAACTTTGAAAGCGCCTCACGTGCGATTACATGTTTCCCACCATTGAAACCAATTTAATGCCTTTCCTTCCAAGCAATCATCACCACTTGCATTCTTTCATCTTCAGTTACCTCCTTCAACTGAAACTACCGGTCAAGCCTATTTGTCCACCCATAAGCTTCTTCACATGCAAAGATAGGAATATCAAGTTTCCTCCACTGTGAATGAGGATTCGGGTGGCCCCTATCTTCTTCAGCTCGTGCTCCAATTCCTTCATTCACTGTGGATGAGTCGTCAGATGGTTTCCCACCACAAGATATCTTTTCCACAACTACCATTAGTTCGCTAATCAAATTCTCCAGCTGCTAGAACATCTCATGATGTTCCTTTTCTGCTTTGTCATTATCTTGAACAAGTTCTTGCACTATCTTTTCCAGCCCATCCAATCTTGATTCCATTCTTGTATTCACCATGCCCCCCCCCCCCCCCCCCCCCCCCCCCCCCCCCCCCCCCCCCAGCGACCATAGGACCAACTAGCCAATTAATACCATGTTTCTATATAATAAAGAAATGATATTGAAGGGTCAAGTAGGAACAAAGAGAACAAACTTTTTGAAGTTTCAAGGAGAAAGGGAAACTTGACCATTTCCTTGAAAAGCTACTTTAAGTTTGTTGACTAGGTTATAAAATGAGGTAAGAAAAGGAGAGAAGAGAATAATAGGTATAACCAAATATATGATCAGAAGTACTTGAGTCAACTAACCATGGACTTTGGCTTTCCAAAGATTGTGAAATGCAAGATGAAGACAAATTAGGATTTGTACATGGAAATACTCACGATATTACTTATCACAAAGCATTGGTTCAACAACCTCGATTTGAAGGCAGTGGTCGTTTTGTCAAGGAAGCTAGGGGGAGTATGACCCGTTCTTTTGTAATACATATGTTGATGTCGTCCTCTACCACCACCACCACCACCACCACGTCCTCGTCCAATTCTACAAACCCTCTTCCATGTGCAGATACCATGCCTTAAGATTAAGTGAATTCAAGAAGATTTCTACATTTAAGAATTGGAACACCATGAAGCCTTGTTAAACTTTCCATGGTTAGAATTTCTTGACCAATTAGGATTTGATCCCTAATATGATCAGAATCTGGGTTCATTACAGAGAGGATCATAACCATATAAAATTTGTCCAAATTCTTAATTTCTTACAGGGAATCAACTTCTAAAAACATCTTTAGTTCAACAATAGATTGACTGTTGACAATAAAAGACATCATATCATGATCTATTTATTTAAGAGATGCTAGCTTGTGGATAGAATCATAGAGATGCTTAATGTTGTTTGCAAAGATACCTTGAGCCTTCTTTCAAACAGGTTGTGCAAGTTTTGAGGGTTCTCAACATATTGGGTTCCACTTATTGCCACAATAGAGCACCAAGTTGAAAATCCAACTTTGCCCATTGTGCAGAGTTTTCTAATGAGATCTCATCTACATTCTTTTCCAATTGATCGTGAAACCTTGGCTAAGAAATCAAAGTTCCACAAAGGTTTCCCAAGATAAATAACTTTTTCCATTAACCTTTCCTAATGCAATGAAAGGAGAGCCTGAAAAACAGTGTTCTGGTCCAGAGGCCATCTTCAAAAGGCACAAAACAAAGGAGGTGCCTAGCAATGACGGAGAGACAGAACTCGAGAGAGGAGAGATATTCCCTTCAACCAAAGCTAGTAAGCACAGAGGGTTAGAAGCGGCAAACCACACGAAAAAATCATGGAGCGAATCCATCAATGGGAAGGTAGTGCGTGGGTTTCACACACTTAAGCTATAGGGGAAAGAAGACACATGGAAGCGCGTGCAGATGTTTCTAATGATGGGATTGGCAAGGTTGGCCATCACTCAGGCTTTCAATCCAAATGTGGTCATCAAACAAAACTGAACCGCCAGTGGTGACGACGGACCCAAACAAGATAATGATAAGCAAAGCTGAATCAATCTGCTCTGATACCAACTTGGAAAAATAAAGAAAAATAGAAAGTATACTTTTTCGAGCGCTTTAAAAGGTCTCCCTTAGAGTCATATGTATATACAACAGATCTACGTGATACAATGGTGAAAAATGGGACAATAAGAAACAAGTAGTCCTGGGTAAATATAGGAACTACCCAAAACAGATTTTGAATAAAGCATACTTAGCCTACTCTGAAAACATTCTAAAATATAATCAGCACAATTAACTTACTTCCGGGTCTTCTTCTTTTCCTTATAGCGCATTACAGCATTGCTTCGGTTGGCAGAATGCAGAGAACTCTCAGAGCAAGGAGGACACCAGGGAGGCTCTCCCATGAGAAGCATTGAAGAAGCATCACAGTCTTGATAATCACCAGCACTATCTTTGGTAACACCAGAAAAGGAAATGTTTGATTGAGATTGCCTTCCCGTAAAACAAACAATAGGTTCAGTTTTTGTACTCAACATTGAATCTGCAGATGCTGCATTGCTGCATGCCGGTTGGATAGCATTGACCAGCCCAGCAGATGATCCCTAGAAAGTAGAAGAAAAGTTTAGACATGATATTAAATGTGTAAAATCATCCAACTCACACCCCACAAAAGAAACTAAATTTTCTGCATATTGACCAATATAACTTCCGCATTACAAGCAAAAGTACTGGAAAGAAAAATCCCATTACTCAAAATACAAGTAAACCCTTCACATAAAAAAAGGAGATTTAATGAATTGAAAGATATGGATATATTCTACCCAAAAAAAGAAACATGTTTATATTTTTCATTATTTCTATTACAACATTTTAAAAAAATAGAGAGTTCAGGCAATCGGGACTAAACCTCAGAACTTTGGATTATCAGTTTGTACATACTGCAGATGAAGTGTATAGTTGACAGAAAATTGATTAGAAAATGAAGATAGCTGGAACCACCATTGAGGAGAGTAGATTGCATGGATTTTTGTTATATGAAAATGGGGTGCGAGAGACTGAGAGGGACTTCGGAGAAAATTTTTAAAAGGAATTACATCATAGATAATACACTTCTAGTCCTGTATACAAGAAACAGATGAGGACATTTTTTGTCCTTTTTATTGGAACACAGGACCATTTTCAGATGTACTAATTATTAATTTCTGTTTATACCCTTAATTTCTCGTAAAGTCTATTAATGAGGCATGCGTTCATTTCATATAAAGGTGGATCCATTAATTGAGTTAATACAAAACAAGACATTAATTATGAATCATTTCATCATGCAAAAAGATATTCATTATCGCCAGTACCATCACAGAAATAACAAGACACGGTTTACACAAGTGAACAGGCTAATGGATGGTTGAAATGTGTAAAATTTAATCATATTAAACTTCATAGATGCAGAACTCAACAACAATAAACATGGTTCAGTTATGTGAAATATAACAGATGATGATCGAAGAATAATAGAAAAAACAATTTTTTTTTGCAGGAATGGAAGGTGAGATTATACTACCTCAGCAGCAACAGCACCATGACAGTGGGATTCACCAGCACTAGCAGACATTTCTTTTGTCTCAAATAAGCTATCAATTCCACCATTTTCAAAAAGCTCTTCTGAATGACTGAGAGCCATCCCAAAAAGTTCTTCGTAGTTCTCAAGTTCTAGATCCACTTCATCCATGATGAAATCATCATATAGACCATCATCTTCGCATATCCTTGAAATTTTTTTCCCAGGACAGTACAACTGCAGATTCATCATGTGGTGATTAACTAAGTTATTAGATGAAACAACAATATAGTAATCTAAGGATTGTGCAAGTAATTTAATAAAAAAATAAAAGTTGGAAGAATCATAGCCTAGTAGTTAACTTGTAACCATTAATGTATGCAAGCTACAAGGCTATTGTATTTTTGCAAGCACATCGTATGTCATTGCCTTGTACTGTAATCAAGTTGCATAGGTTAAACTGACTAAAAGTCAGTAGTGAAGGGAGAAATATATACATACCCAAACCCTTGTAGATAAAGTGCTATTATCCATGCAAAGAAACTACAAGAACAATATTCATATTATTTGCATACCACTGATCATTTTGTTTCCCTTGTCTTCAAAACCCATGAAAGAGGGAAGGCCTTGGTAATTTTAAATGTAGAATTGAATAAGAATGTAGGCACAAATACAACAGTGGCCAAACCAAGTTAATGAGTGATATAGACTAGGACATTATAATTTATTTTCATTTATTATCAGCCCTAAACCTCCATTTCCCCCACGTTCTATAAATATTTTTCAAATTAAATTGGCTACTATTGCATGCACAGATGTTATCTAAAAGAGAAAAAGTATTAGGAAAGGTCAGTTCTTCCTGGTTTGAGTTCAAGATAACAATAAATCAGGAAAGCTGACATTTGTGTGAAACTGAAACCAAAATATAGTTTTGACCAAGAAACAGCATATAGGTAGAACCAAAGCTAGTCAGTTTCAAATGCTGTTATAGTCATCTAGAAAATGAATGGAAAATCAATCACAATTTAAAAATGATTTAGCCAAAATAAAAGTTGATGAGAAACTACTTAGGAAACTCATTGTCAGATAGTTTAGCTATTTATGTCATGGCTTCAGCAATAAAACATCTACATCAAAACCATATAATAATTGACAGAAAAAACTCATTCCTTGCAAGCATGTAATTTCATTCACTGATTCATTGTTAGATTGTCCGTCACGCCAACAATGGTTATGATTTCTCAATAGATTTTACCTGTGATGCAAAAGATACATTGCATGTCCAAGATAAACCATACTGATTCAATATGGCCATGCGAATGTTCTAAAAATATAGGATACAAAACATCTTACATAAGTATCTAGATACGTATAAAAATTCATATTGCAATCCTGAAGATTCAAATTAAGAACATAATTCCTGGATATTACAAAAAAACAAGAAAATATTATTGTTGTCACAACAGGAATAGTACCAATTTTAAAACATTCACAAAGAGGACAATTTCTATTTTTGGTTCATCATGGAGCAATGTTTCTATATTGCGATGTAGTTGCATTGGATTTTCATAACTTTTTTTGAGTTTGGAAACTTCAAGAGCATCGAACATGGATATACACCGTATCTAATAAATGCAACATATATGTGCATCATAAACAGAAAACCATTGGGAAATCACGACCATAGAAGAACATTCTAACAATGGAACAGTGAATGAAATCTCATGCTTGCAAGGAATGATTTCTTTCTGTCAACTATTATATGCCTTTGCTATAAGTTGACAAAACCATCCAACAAATTTGCTCAAAGAATTCATTTCTTGCAACCTTACAATTTTGTTCACTCTGCAGTTACTAGAATGTCCATCAAATCCAGTACAGTTGTAAAATTGGAACACAAATGAAAACATGTAAGTATACCTTGGGTATACATTCATTCCCAGGTCCAGGTGGCTGGTCCAGGATACGAGATTCTGAGCCTGACACAGGTATTGAAGAAGTACCAGCCCAAAATTTATCCTTGGTGGGTAGATCTGTCACTTGAGATGAACCAGACACATTCTGCCCTTCTGGAGGAACCAAATCACTCTTGTTGCCATTCTCATTAATGCTCATCAAACCCAGTTCCTGCTCACATGCTTCACCCATAGAAGGGATATCTAAGAAAAAGGACCATATTGAAGAAAACTCTGCAGCTGAAGGACAGCCAGAGTAGCAATTGATTGTTTGCCTCTTGTGTGTCGAAGAAGTGGGTGAGGTACCATGAGCCAACCAATCACAGTTCTGACAAAGTGAAATTTTCTCTTCAGCACACCTCACGAAAGCAGGTTGTGAATTACATCTCTCACATAGAAGGGTTCTCGAATGACGCCTAGATAGGGCATTAGCAGAATGAACATTTCGATCACACGACAAACATAAGCACGCAGCATCACTGCGGCAGTACACCAATGACCTCTGGTCTCCACAAAAATCACATAAATAACCCATCTTTAAACTTTCTCTGCTTGTTCCTGAATCTGAATGAAAAATTCTCAGTTGTTAATTACAGCTACCAAAACCACAATAGAAGACCCTTCTTATCCTACGATGTTAAAATCAAACCGAGCTGTATCATAGAACTTACAAGATGTTGGAAAATGTGATACCGACGAAGGAAGCTACAATTCAGTTCTGCAAACTCAGCTGCAGCAAAGAGGTAATAAGTAAGCATTTTGATAAGAATTTATACCAATTTAGTAATATGAAGTGAAAGAAAAACGAAAAGGGGATTCTATGCAACTCTGAACAATGTATTGGAACTGGGATGAAACAGTACGAAAACATAGAGCCAAGATCAAAAAGTGTAGATTAGAGACCCTACTCAAAGAGAAAAAAAAAAGAAAAAAAAAACAAACTGAAACTAAATCGACAAACTAACTGGTAAAAGTATCTCACAGCAGCAAACAACTTCACATCAGCACACAATTCTTTCTAAAGAAAATTGATGAAAGATAAAACTAAATTAAATCATAAATAATTAAAACATCATAACAAGAAAGAATTTCCAAAGGGAAATATGGGTTTAGATTTAGAAAAAAATAATAAAAAATATATATACAACCGGGGTTTTCAGCAAAGCAACCAACCAGAATTTTCTGTTAAAAAAAATTGCATTTTTATAAAACAAAAAAGAAAAAAGAAGAAGTAGTAGTAGTAGTAGAAAATTCAGCAAATAAAAAGTTAACTGGAGTTTCAACCGAATTATGAAGAGCAGATCAATTCTCAAAAACCAAAAAGTCAGAAAAATCCCAAAACATCATCACATAAACCCCCAAAAGAAAACACAAGAGGCGGCAGAAACAGCAAATCAATCAAATCCAATTACCCGTTTATCAAAATTCTCAACTTTTCCTTATCTTAATCTTCCAGAAAAGTCCTCACGCCAGGAAAACAAGAACTTTGAAAAGAAAAGAAAAAACACAGCACTTTTTTCAATAATAAAAAAATATAAAAGAAAACATGTATCTGTACGAAAGATGGAACAGGGAAGAGGGAGAGATCAGAAGGGAAGAAAATTACCATACGGCAAGAAAGACAGAGAGGACAAGATCGGTAAGGAAAAGGGGGTTTGTTGCTTTTTTGAGAAAAACAATATAAAAATAATATTTTGATGGAAAAATTGAAAGCAAAGGAACCCTAGAGGTGGATGCTGGAGTTTTGAAGAGAAGAAGCACAGACCCTTTTTGTGTTGTGTGTGATTCTCTCTCCTCTGCTCTGTTCAGATAGATAGGAATAGGTAGATTTTAGATTAGATATGATGGGGAGGGTTGGTGTAGGTGTGTGTGTGTGTGAGTGTGAGAAGAAGAGAATAATAATGCAATGGAAGGGTTTGTTTGTGTGATGTGTGTATTGTAGGTAATGTGACATGAGGAATGCAAGGAAAAGTGCTGGTAGATAAAAAGTGCAAAACAAAAGAGTAAAAAACTTGAATTGCAAGTGGGACCATGTCTCTTTCCCAGTGAAAGCAAAAGGTTGAGTTTTTATTTATTATTATTAGGCCACACCCCTTTTTCTTGCTCCTTGGTCCACCCCTTCACAAAAAAACACTGTTGCTTTTACCTCCACAGTTGCTGCTGATTCTGCAGAACAACATGGTAGTGCCTCTGTAGTAACAATACAAGGTAAGAACAGTGGTGTTGTTTTTGTTGATGATACCTTTGCGCTTGGTGGCATTTTTTATTATGTTAAATGCTAAAAGAACATTATTAGTTGTCGTACAGAGGATGAACTTTTTGCTAAAAAGTGCGTCACATGTTGGATGAGGTGGACAGATAGAGGTTATTTTGTGACGCTTTTTCACAATCTGCTGCGCTTTTTCTGTTGCCTTTTCACACCTCTCTTTTAAGCCTTTTCCTGCATTTTTTTTCTTACTTCATTCTTTTCACAACTCTCTGCAACAATCCTTTTAATACATAGATAAAATAATTAAAAAATACATATTTTTTGCATAAATCAATTCAGGTTAAAAAAATGTGTCCCATATGATTCTGGTGTATATATTACCGAGACAGATAACTTTTTAATAAAATCATTACATTTCTATTTCTTAACATGTGTGTTTAATTTTTTTTTATTTCAAAAAGAAATAAATAAATCTTCATCAAATAAATATTTTAAAGTAAGTAATAACTATTAAAATAATCGCGAATAAGATTTGATTAAAAAACATAAAAAAACTACTTATTTTTAAGATAAACATATTAAATAAGTCGATGGGAAAATATAGAAATTTGTTTATTTTATAAAAAATATTTCATTAAAAAAATACAGACAAATTAATTCCTTGTTGAATAAGTAATTTAAAAGAATGTTTGTCGTATATTATACAAACTAACAAAAAATATTATGACATTTATAAAGTTTTCTCTACAAAATTTCAAACTACCATATAGGAGTATCGAGTTCGAGTTAAAAAATAAATAAAATTGTTTAATTCGGTTAAATAAAATAATAATTAATATTTACTATAATATTCAACATAGAAAATAAAGTTCCACAGAGAATCATTGAGTTTTGAGATATAATACATTTTTATATTTAATATTAGGCACTTCAAACAGAACCCCAAATATCAATACAAATAATTTATTTATTTAATTTTTAGACAAATGTTAACTGTACATCAAATTTATCTCATAAATTTAAAAATTCAATTCTAATTGTTTAATAAAAATATACATACTCATAATATTATTTAATAATAACAATAACGGAAAAAATAACGTTGTATAAAAATAATAAAATATCTTACAAAAAATTATTAATTTCTTTTAAAACGTGTCTTTCAATAAAGAGAAATATCAATTTTCTTTCGTTGTTTATATTTTTTTCTTTCGTTTTTAATTTTCTTAAATTTTCTTTTACTGTTTTAATAACAATCTTAGTATCCATCTAAAAGAATAAAAAATGTGAATTATCTTGTTACTAAAAAAACCCACAAACACCTAACAATAAAGGAAAAACTCAAGTTAAATTTTCCTAGTTTAGAGATTATTCACCTAAAACTCACATTTACGGTGTATTAAAGAGGAGATTAACATTTGAATTCAAATTTTGCTATATATTGGATTTTGTGTTTATTTACTCAGTCAACTCATTAATTATTCTTAACTTTGTATATTTAATTTTTTGTACATCTTAATTAATTCCAAAAATAATGATGATTTAAATAAACATGTTGAGTCTAAGGTTCAATTAGATAAAAGTAAGATAAAAGAAAATATTGAAAAATTGATGTTTAAATAAAAATTATTAACTTTTCTAACATATGACTAAATAACGTAAAAAACAATTGTTAACATATAACTTTTCTACCTGTAACTAAATCTTCTTATTTTCTTAAAACATTAACCAATTCAAATTATTTCAACTAGTTGACAAAAAAATTAGGTCACCACATCTTTGATCCAACCGAAAGTTAGTTAATCAATTATTAATCACGGAAATAAGTTGGATTGCTTAGGAATAATGTGAGCAAGCTCTATACGTAGCTTTATACGTAAGCTCTACACATACCTTATACTTAACGTAGAGTAACTTCATTCAAATAAAAATTAGTTTCACGCTTAAGAAATAGGAAATAAAAAAAAAAAGACACTTTATTGCCCGTAAAGAAAAAGTAATAATATGAAAAAAAAAAGTCAATTCTAATATTTTTGGAGCACAAAGAACATTTTTCAGGGACCCTAAAAAAGTAATTTAAAAACATAGAATAGAACTTAATTAATTGCGTTTGATACACGTGTTTTTAGTAAATTGACTTTACATACAAATTCTAATTTTTCAACTATAATTTTAAGACAAACTTTTAAGAAATGGAAAGATGAATAGCCATAAATAGGGAAAGATAAATTATAATATTTAATTTTTTGTTATACAAATATTTTTTTGTGGCAATGAGAGATTAATACTCTTTAAATGGAAAGATATGGGAGTGAATTTTACTCTCTTTAAAAGTTCAATTAAGTTTTGAATACCTTATCCATTTGAGTATTTATTTTTTAATTGAGTTTCTATTACGAAAATTATTTTATTAATTACTGAAATATATTTTATTTTTGTGTAAATTATTTACGGTTTGATTTTGTCGTGGATGAAATTACATGATCTTATTTTTTGTTTTTCTGTTTTGAACTTATTAATCAACTCGTCAGCGACGAAATTTTTTTGTGTAGGAGGAACCTTGTTCTCCACAATTTTCTTTTATGTATATAAAAAATAATACATAAATAAAAATATTTTATTTTAATTTTAGTACATATTTGACGTTCCATAAATCAAATTTTGGCATCGTAAAATATTTTCTTAAGATCTGCAACTCGTATTTTTCTTTTGTAATCTATATTAACTCAATCGATTAACTTACTTTTAAAGTAGAAAGAGATTAGGCTTATTAAAATCAGTAATGTAGATTTTCCAAAAAATAAACATTTTAAGCACTTAAAAGGCTTAAATTTTAAATTTTTTTTAAAACATGATAATTTGATGGATCTTGATAAATTTGATTGAAAAATGATAAACAAATTGATATTCTTAATTATATGAAAAGAATAAATTTCTTTTTTTCAAATGCACATATTGTTTATACACTAATGTTAACAACTTCATTTACTTTAGTCTTCATTTTTATAGTGTTTGTTGCGAATGATCCTCATTTTTATCAAATATTTAAAATGGTCCTCATTTTTACCAAATGTTTAAAATGATCCTCATTTTCATAATTCGTGTTTAATTTAGTCATTTTCTGTGACGCCGTTTAAATCAGTAACGGAGCATTATATATGTAGCACTGTTTGTTTGTTTGTATTACGTTGTATTGGAGTGTATTACATGTACTGTACGTGTGTAGTAATTAGATATTTGGGGATAAATAAGTGAACTAAGATTTTGAAAATAAATTGTTTTTGAAAATGAATTGTTGGACAGTTGGTGAATTGCTGCAATTGGTGAGGTAGAGAATGTTAAACATGAATACACCTCAATTGTCCAACCTAGCTCACCTATTTATCCCCAAATATCTAATCACTACACATGTACAGTACACGTAATACACTTCAATACAACATAAAAACAGTGACACATGTACAGTGTTCCGTTATTGATTTAAACGACGTCACAGAAAAGGACTAAATTGAACACGAATTGCGAAAATAAGAACCATTTTAAACATTTGGTATAACTAAGGACCATCTATAACAAACACTACGAAAATGAGGACGAAAAAGGTATTTAAGCCAATAGATTATGTCTAATTGCTTTTCAAAGTAAAATAAATGAGTTAATTAGTAAATTGAAAAAACAAAAGAATTACTTAATCTCATTGACGACGGTCAAATATCAAAATAATTAAATAAAATGAAAAATACTATAAATATTCAATACAAACATTTAAAACTTAATTAAATTTAAAAAAGTATTATCTTTTTTACAAAAACGTGTAAATAGTAATTTTTCAACAGAAGAAATACCAAATTCATGATGAAAAAAAACGTAATTTTCCGCTATATTTTTTAAAAGAAAATTGAAGTATATCTATTACCAGTCAACCTCGTGTTTTTGAGTTAACTTTTGTAAAAGGTTTGATGCGAGAGCATAAGAACAAAGTCAACCATTAACGTGTTCTGATAGACCTCAAATCACGTTTCTGCTAAGAAAATTAATAATCGGATTCAAGAGTATTTATGATGTTTGACTACTTACTCATCAAGTTAATGTTTAGTTTGGCGGATTTTTATTTTAAAAGATGCTTTCAAATTTAAAAAAATGTAACATTTTTGTTTTCAAATAGGCCTTGAAATAAAAATAAATAAATAAAAGGAATTTGGTAGTTTATTCTCTTTTTCATTTTTTTTCTTCAATTTATAAGAAATGGTCATTAAAAACAGGAAAAAGATGCAAGTGATTCCGAGTAACAAAAGTTCCTACAAAATCGAGAGAAGAAATAATGTTTCATATAAAATTATATTTTGCATCAATATTCCTATAAAAGGTTTGATAATATTTTTAGTTTTTATATTATTTGCAACAATAATTTAATGTTTTTCTTTATTTATTTTTTATTCTTATATTTTTAAAATGAACTTAACGTAATTAGATCATTGAGAAGATAATAAACTGATATATATACTCATTCAAAATACTTGCTTCTTTTATATATTTAGTATCCAATCTTATGAGATGCGACAAATAAAGTTAATGTTAATCAAAGAAAAAATTACATTGAAATCTTTTAAAAAATATGGGAATTACATTAAATCATCACTATAAATAATAGAACAAAGATACTATTAAACCAATTATAAAATATACAAAAATGAAATGATTCAACTTTTACATATACATAAAATTCCAATTATATCATATCCAGATAATAACTATCAAGACTTGAAATTAGATATAAAGAAAAGAAAACTCTACCCTAATTAACCTATCTTACAATATAGAAAGGTGAAACTGTTTGTAAAAAATGTAAAATAAATTGCACATGATTGGCTAACACAGTAACGCATATGAGGGCCCAAATCTGCATTTTAAAATTCGACAAACGTCACCAAACAATCACCTGAAGCTAACTAACAACAGTAACCATGCTTCTGCCTTCAGCAACAAGTGTCAAAAAATTACACTTAAACAACCACTTCTTCAAAATCATAATCAATATACTCAAGGAAAGATCTATTTTATGGTAAAACCATGCACCAATAGTCACTTTCTGAAGGACTTTCTGTTCCTACATCATTCAACTTCACATTTTAAATTTCACAGGTTTGATAAACTTGATTGGGTTGAAGTTTCAATACACCTATAGGTTGTTGAACTACCATCTAGTTTCTTTTCATTCCTTGTCTTGTTCATTATTATGGTCAATAAGTGCATGTTCATCTTTAAAAATGGAAAAAGGGTTTTGGCATAGCGATTTAGTTCGTCAATTCCTAAAATTTAGCAAGTTGGGTTGAAATTTTTAACAATCAGTCTGTTTTGGCCCATCTCACTTGACCCGCCAAAATTGTAGGTTGTCATATATATTTATATATATATATGAGATTATTTTTCTTTAGAATAATTCAACCCTTTATTTGCTTTTAACATATCATAATTAAATTTTATTTAAAATTCTCTATTTTACCCACATTCTTTTAACATATCGTGTTTTATTTGAAAATCACCTAAAGTATGTAATGTTAGACCTAAGAACTTTCTTTGCCTTTGTAACATCAAATACTAGATTGTGTAAGTTGTGATACATTAGAAATTACAGAGCTTACTTTACGACATGACAAATTGCATGGCTAGAATGTGAGAATCATGTTTACAACTACAAGTTATAAAGATATTTTTATGATATAATGGGAGGGTCGGAATATTGTCTCATTTGAAGCAATGTGATTATGACTCGATAAAAGGATGTGATTTTGGCATTTATTGATAATTGGTTGAACATTATTTGTTAAGGAAAACCATATATGACTAGCTTACAATCTACATAACAAGTTAGCATAGCATGTCTTTTTTGCATTCATGTAGTTCTTAATGTTCATTTTTATATATCTCAAGTTTAGAACAACACCATATTCAGATGTTGAGATTAAGATAGATTTCCATTTTTTTAATTATTATTTCTTTTCATACTTTTTTATGCTTGGTAAACTATATGCACCATATATGTTTGATAAACAAATTAATTTATAAATTATGGTGACAATCTTTGTCTTTTTTTTTTCTTGTTGGCATCATATATGAAAGAAAGAGATAATATTGACCCCTTTGCTAGATATTATTTGATGAGTGGCAGGTTTTTCATCCTTTTTATTTACTAAAACAATTAGTTTAATTATAATTTTGGTGGAAATTAGTGAAACCATGTGAAAATTAAATTGTTACCATTTGTGTTCAAGTAAAGTTACAAGGATTCCTTAATTTTCATTTATTTTCTCAAGTAATTTGAGGCTTCCCGTAGAGATTATAATTTATTTTTGTTCAGACGATGGATATTGATATAACATAACCCTATGGTAAGTTGTCAAAATTTCTCTCTAAAGCTATATCAAATAAAGGAGTTTGTATCACATATTCAAACTATAAATTGTATGTATGTTGAGCTAATAACCAACTATAAGCTCTAGTATAACACTTTCTACAACATATAGTTTGCAATACGAATATACTTAGTGTTCATATCTTTACCTTGGTTTTGGACATCTTAATATAAATTTCTTATTCTATTATATATATATTCTCTTGCTTGGTCTTAGTTTCATTTTATAAAAGTTTATCTCATCTCTTTTATAAACATCATTTAGAACCAAGGCGATGTAGTGTCATCCTAATCATAACTAGAACAATAAAGATGCTTTTGAGGCCATATTCAAATATGTAGTTTGTGCATATGAAGTCATACAAAAGAAAAGAAAGAACTTGAATTTGCAATTACCTAACTCCGAAAAACCTCCCAAATGAGGTATTCAAATTAATCATCAACATTTCTCTTAAGCCTTCTTGGCTATTGAGCTTTGCTTAACCAAACATTCATTGTAGCAAAATCATCACTACCTGCTGAAGTAGCAAAAACATATACTTGTCTAGATAGAAAAGTATCACTACCCACTTAGGTATCAAAATCATACTACCCGCTTAGGTAGGAAAGCCTCACTACTAGTCAAGGTAGCAAAAGCTTAATACCCGCCTAGTTAGCAAAGCATTACTACTCTCGTCAAGGTAGCAAAAGCGTACTACCCACCTAGGTGGCAAAAACATACTACTCGCCTAGGTGGCAAAATGTAGTACCCCCTAGGTAACAAAGCATCATTAATCGTTGAGGTGGCAAAAGCGTACTACCCATCTAGGTAGCAAAGCATCATTACCCGTTAAGGTAGTAAAAGCATACTACTCACAGAGGTAGTAAAAGCATACTCGCCGAAGTAGCAAAGTATCATTACCTACCGAGGTATCAAAAACATATTACCCACATAGGTAGCGAAGTATCATTATCCATTGAGGTAGCAAAAACATACTACCCACCTAGGTAGCAAAACATCACTACTCATCGAGGTAGCAAAAGCATACTGCTTACCTAAGTACCAAAGTATCACTACTTGCTAAGGTAGTAAAATCATTACTACCTATTGAGGTAGAAAATTATAAAACTACCTGTCAAGGTAACATAAAATCAATATTATTCACTGAGGTAGAAAAATATTAATTACTTGTCAAATTAAAATTGATTACAATCCATCGAGGTAGAGAAATACTAACTACCCACCAAGGTAGGAAAATATTAACTACTCATCAAGGTATAAATTTATAAAACTACCTGCCAAGGTAGAAAAATATTAACTATTTGCCAAGTATAACATCTTGGTGGCTTCATGCCCAGTATAACAACTTGACGGTTCCACGCACAAGTATAAAAGCTCAACAACTAAAAAAGACACGGTTGAATACTGGGAGTATATCATCCTACCAACTAAGGTCAAGAAAATATATAAGTTTAAAGTTATATAAACGAACAAATAGTCCTGAGTATAACTCAGTCACAAACAATTTGTTACCTCACCTTCTAAGCTGTTGAGCGTTAAACCCAATCTCCTTCATCTTATTTTCCAACTCGTTGGCTCATATTAATATATTGTTTGTCACAATCTTACAAAATAATAGCAAACTTAGCATTGGAGTATTACTATATTTATTTACCTCATCTAAATTATATTCGTAAGTATATATACCAAAATGTAAAATTTGTCATAATGAAATATTTTCTATCAATAAAGCATTTTTCTTGTTTATACAAGTTTGTTGATTTTAATTCATATTTTCTTAACCGGTTTCAACTTTGAAAGCATATCATTTTCCAACGAGTTTCATATGAACAATAATTAGGAAAAATTTTATACAATTAAAAGAACATAAATTTAATCACAATTAAATCTATTTGTCAAGAATATAAGTTTAAATGAATATGATTTCGTAAGTAGAAATGTAAAATAATAGTAAATAATAATATAATAGGAGAAAGATTAAATATAGTTTATACTTTCAACCTTGTGTACAGAAATGACTTTTAGATCACTAGATGTCTTATATGGATTTATGTGAAACAAATATAATTTGTTCCATATATTAATTATAAGAATATAACAAAAACTACCTGTAACCCTTCTTTCCCACTTTCTAACATCATCCGAGTCAAATATCCATTTCTTTTTACCACACTGAAATATAACAATTTTTTAAAATTAATATCCTCTAAATTTATGCTAATATTAATCTAATAATCGAAAATTGTTTTCTACTTATTATCGATATGTACTTGTCTAATAAGTGTGCCAAAATAAGGAGATTTTACTGTTTTTAATCATGATTTAGTTACTCTGTAAAGAAAATATGCAATTCAAAATTTGATACTTTTTATGTTTACCCAAACAATATTTACAATATTTTTATACTAATGGAACTTGCTTCTGAAATCTAACTTGTTTATTTTTATTTTTTTCAATTTATTAATTGGTTAATTTAGTATATTTTATAAAAAATACCTTAATTTTGTAAAAAAAAAATTATCTCAAACTTTGTTTGTAATATAAGATTAATATTATGTCAATTATCATGTCATCATCACATAATGAATTGTGTCGTGTCCGGGGTCAAATTTATTAAGTATATCACCATCGATGAAGTAATTATATTTATGTATATGTGAAAGTTTCAATCTACTCAATAAATGCTTAGAAATAAAATTAATATAGTAAGTATAATAATGATACTTTGGACATTAACAAAAGCACTATTGATTTAGTCAATATTCATTAAACCTTAAAAACAATGCTGTGGTTGGATTGCAAGCCTGAACTGGAGTGAGAGGGAAATAAACCTAATAATAATAATAATAATAATAATAATATTATTATTATTATTATTATTATTATTTGTTGAACATGCATTTTATTTCCTAGTGACACACTCTCATAACAAGGAAGAATTGTGTTCCCCACTACTTGGATTATGTGTTTGATATAGGAGGGTATCTTCAAAACACAACATTTGTCACATCAATCACTTTCCTTTACAACATAAACCTTATCTCATTTCATTACCATTATCTTCACAAAAACTACTACAATGCACCAAACTTCTTTTTTATCTTCATCTTTTTCGTCATTTTTTCTATTTTATTTTATGAACTTAAAAAATATATTTGACATTAATGAATTATAAATTGATTCATAAAAAATATTAGAACAATATGTTAAATTCAATTTTTTTGACGATAAATTATTGATTCTTATTATTTATGAATTATATGACTTTTTTTATATTCAATATCTACTACAAACTCACAACAAAGTAACACTTGAATCCATTTAATTGTCCTCTTTCCATTTGTTAATAACTAATTTTTGCATAAAATGTTAATTAACCAGTTTTAATGAGACGTTTAATGAATGGGTACTTTATTTAATCACTGAAATAGATTTTTTTTTTACAAATAAGATATAGAAAGTGTTTTTTCCTTGATAAAATCCTTAAAATGTCTGTTGAAAGCGAAAAAAGTTAAGGTATAAGGCAATGCACTATTGAATAATTTATTTATGTAAAATTTTTTATTTGGATGTATATAAATTAGTATATTAATCTTTCAGTAATTAAAATGAGTAACTAATCACGTACTTTCTTTCATCTAATTAGGGAGCTAACTAGTAATATATGCATTTCGTTTATATTTTAAGATGTTAAATATGTAAATATAATATTTTCATAAATATTATAAAGAAACTGCGTAGATTTAATGTCATATCAAAGTCACTTTCACGTCATAGACAATGCTCAACTAAATTCCATGCATGAAAAATAACGAATGAGGTTACTGCATAGTGAAACACCACTTTAGTCCTTGTCAATATGGATAAAATTATAATATTAAAAAATCTACAAAATTCAAATCAACAACAAAACTTATCCATTAAATTTACGCAATACAAATCTAATCCTATGTTTTACTACCATAAATTTAATAGTCTCATATTCTTTAGAATTTGAGATATAAGACGATTTATATTGCTTTGTAAAGACTTTATATTATTCGACACTTCAAGAATTAAACATTCTTATGCGAATAAAATAAATAATAAATAAAAATATTAAAATATTAAAATACTAAAATATAAAACGTAAAAAATATTTAATTTATCTACATCATTTTGAACATAAATTTATAAGTATTATAATAAGAGAAAAATATATTGGAAATATAAATTGATTTTATGGTAATAAGTCCAACTACTAGAAAAAAAGAGAAAAAAATGTGTAGTTAAAAGAAAAGAAAGCTACAAAATTAAAAATTAAGTTTCAATTTCTTTCTTATTCTTCAATTTTGTAAAATCCTAAGCTCTCCACCATGGAGAGCAGTTTCTATTTGTTGATATTATATGTAAAAACACTGAATTTTTGTGTAAAATTGTGATGTAGATTGTTTCTATGCTTAATTTGTGATTCTTGAAGAATTGAAATATCTTTAAAATCTAAACTTGAAGGATTTGAGTATATTTGTGAGTTTATTTTAACATGAATATGGAATTGAGATGATTAATGATGCAACAAAATGAAGTAGATAAAGTTTAGTCTTGACAAATTGTAAATACACTATGTTACATTCTTATTGCACACCAATTTGGGACAATTAGATATTTTGAAAATCACATCCTTTTGTATGTTTAATTGAAGGTATTGTCTTAAGACGGACGTTGTGGGGTGCTAATACTTTCTCCACACGTAACCAACTCATGATCCAAAATCTGGTTTTTTGCAGACCGTGTCTTACTTTTTTGTTTTTGTTTTTGTAATTTTCCAAAATAAACTATGGTGACGAATCCAAACTCTATTTTTTTCAAATTTTATTTTTGGTTCGTCGTCCTGTCGTGATTTCGGTTGTGATAGATGGCGACTCCATTGGGGAAGCTAGAGAGTCCGGCCATTTATTTGGATATGAAAAATTGATGTGATTTTTCTTTATATTTTTTCTTTCCCCAATTTTTTTTCTTTTCGGGTATGTATATTCTTGTCTCTTTTTGATATTTTGAATAGTTGTATGTGTATGTTCTTCTTTATTTTGGTATTTGGAATGTTTGTTAGGCGGGTGTTTGGGTATACATTGTATTCTCCCTTTGCACACACGCATTTTGTTCATTACATGAGTGAGACCCTATACTCGGGTATGAGTTGCTTAGAATTAGAAGGTATTGTGTAGTAGTGTCACATTTGATGTACTTCCCAAGTGGTCATTGTGAGAACCCCAGCTAGAGTTGTTTGCTTCATTGGTACTCCCACTTCCATTTGTTTACCAACTCACGTGGAAAATGCCATGAAGTGGATCATAACTCTAATGACCTTGATCTTTAAGTATTAGGGAGCTATCCTTGTGAGCTTCGCCTCAGAACTTTAAGCGTAAAAAATCTATGTTAATTTAAGGCACTAAAAGGAGACTCTCTGCGTACTTTACCCTCACCTTTCCTTGTATATAATAATAAATTCATCACAATCGCACCATTATTAAGAAAAAGGAAAAAATGTCTTCTAAGGCATAAACATACATTTCATTAGCATATCATGTGAATAAGTGTGCCTGCAATGCACAAACATGCATTGCATTTTCATTTTGTGGTCATTCATGGTACCTTGTTCAAAGATTCAAACACATAGCATGCATCGGCATAAATTTTGGGAAAAAAACAAAAAAAAAAATTTACACTACAACAAGTTCAAATTATTTCCCACTTTCCTTATCACCAAATTCTTGGAATCTTTCTTATGAAAAATGAGAGAATAATGAAACATTTTTTGGTCAAATCTGTGGATTTAATAAAGAAATAAAATATTTTGTTATCATTTCTTTTGAAGCACTCATCTAATCTTGCATGCATGAAATTGCTCGAATCCATCTCCCTTTCCATCTCTCCCACCATAAACCTTGTTTTCATTTTCATGAAGGTTTATCATAAAAATGGGCACTGCCTTAAGATGATCACAAACAACTCTTTTAACACACAAAAAATGAAGAAAAGTTTGTTAAACTAAAAACTCTGAAGGATCGTCTAGTCAAGAATAAGACAAAAAAACAAAAACAAAACAAGGGCATCCTGTCATATGAAATAAATTATTTTCCATATGAATTAAAAATTGTTGAGAAAAAGAACCATGTTTTGAAATGATGTGTGGCCATGTTTCTTTATAAAAAAAACACACAAAAATAATTATTCTTTGCTACCCAATTTGAGTCTTCCAAAAAATATTCTTCCAAATTACCCTAAACAAGGGTCACCCTCACACTAAGGGTTGACATAATGTTTGTATTTGTTTCATCTGACTGGTAGTTCACCAATACAAAAATATCAAAATAAAAAAAGAAAAAAAAAAGAAATGGTTATATCAAGAAAAGAAAAGAAAAAGAGAAGCAAAATTTGAACAAGAAAAAGTCAAACAAATATTGAATTTAACATTATTCAAATATCCTTGTTTGAAACAACCCTCACATCACTTTTTGGGTCTTTACTATTATTTACATCCATACTCTTATCCTTGACCATGATACAAGCCTAATAAAGTCCACACCGATCAAAGATTGGTTGTTATCTTTCGAAAGTTTTAATTTAGAGAAAAATTTTGATTCGCTAACAGGTTTGTTCTAAAAAAATGATAAAAAAAGGATTAAAGAAGTGTGTTCAGAGATTTGCTTTTAAACACTAGCACAATTTATTTTTAGGTGACATGTTTTCAAAGCTTCAAAATTAGCATGAACAATCAGACAATTAAGTTAAATTTGGGTTGTCCCCTTTCAATTCATTTTTCATGAAATTCCATCCCACTCTAAGCCTCAACCTTGATCAACCTTAAAATAATCTTTATCAATCCCAAACTCAAATTGGGACAGTCATTTTATTAGTACATCATATATTCTCATCATTCATTCTGAATTAGGGCATTTATTTATATTAAAGATTGTGATCACATTAAGGGCAACTTGTGAAAATCCCGTCATTTTTCAATCTCCTCAATTGGAAAAAGTCAAACAGGCTTTTGCACCCTGAGGCCATTCTAGGCTCTCACACTAGGGGCAAATTTTTAAAGTCCCCATCATCTCCTTCATACCATCAATAACTACGGAAAGCCCAAACATATTTTGTGCATCGATACCAATTCAAATTGGGGCAACTCCCTAGTTAATCTTCATGACCGCATCTAAGTCTTTTCAAGTACTTGACAATTTCATGCATGTTAAATAGTGTTTCAAAATAAATGATTAGAAAAAAGAAATGATTTGGAAAAGTAAAAAAAATTCAAAGTAGAATGATTCCATGAATTCAAAATAACAATGAAATGGGGATCAATTTGAATTTGTTTTAAAAAAATACAAAAGGAAAGTTCATACATAAGGCATTTCATACATCATACTAAGTCATCCATACATAATCCATCTTTTTCAATAAAATATTTTCCACCTTTTCAATCAAAATCATCTTCACTCATATGAATGATTGTCGAATCCTTTTATTTTGGGTTTTAAAAGGAAGAAAATTAAAAAAAAAAAACCAAATTTGTTTCTATGATGTTTCTCAAATTCATGGTACTCTTCATTCATATGAATAACCAATATACCCTAAGCCCAGTTTCCACACTGGTCTCCAAGTCTAGTTCCCACACTAGCCCCTAAGCTCGATTTTCGCACTTGTCCCCAAGCCCAGCTTTCACACTGGTCCCCAAGCCCAGTTTTCACATTGGTCCCCAAGCCCAGTTTTCACATTGACCCCCAAGCCCAATTTCCACACTAGCCCCCAAACCCAGTTTTGTTTACCTCAAATCCATTTTTTTCTAGCCTCTAAACCTAGTTTTCCTTGTTGTCAAATTAAAATAAAGGAAAAATGAAAAATGAAAAAAGGCAAATTCTAGTCATGCATCCATGTATGCATCATCATATAGGTTCAAAAAGAAAATAACAACATGTCATGTATCATCACATCATGTCATCCATCATACTCCACAAAACCAATTGAAAATCATTTCCAAAAAAATTAAAAAAATTTGGAAAAAAAAAATAGAAATGTCAATTTTTTGTGTAAGTCTCACAAATGTTAGGCATTCACGCAGTGTTTGTCGTCACTTCAACAGCAAAATCTAGGTTATCCTTTTATACATCAAGACTCTCTGCGAGTCAATGGTCATTGATTTTCTTATGTTTACATCAAGACCCTCTACGAGGCAATAATCATTAATTCCCTTATGTTTACATAAAGGCCCTTTGCGAGACAATAATTATTGATTTCCTTATCTTTACATCAAGACCCTTTGTGAGGCAATGATTATTGATTTCCTTATGTTCACATCAAAACTATCTGCGAGACAATGGTCATTGTTTTCCTTATGTTTACATCAATACCCTCTACAAGGCAATGGTAATGGTTTTTCTTTACATTAAGTCCCCTTTGTGAGGCAATAGTCATCGATTTCTTTACATCAAAGCCCTCTGCGAGACAATGATCATTGATTTCTTTGTCATATCGAGGTCTTTTACGAAGCAATGGTCATCGATTTCTTTACATTAAAGCCCTCTGTGAGTCAATGGTCGTTGATTTCTTTCTTTGGATATAGACCATCTTCTTAGGATTGGTCTAATATGTTTTTTTCAAAAAGTCAAAAGAAAATAATAAAACAAAGTGTTTTGTCAGATTGGGACCCTCTACATGATAATGGTCACTGAATCTTTTAAATATAGACCCTATCCTCGGGATTAGCCTAATATTTTTTTCAAAATGTCAAATTTACAAAAAAGAATGTGGATTTTTAGATCGGGCCCTCTACATGGTAATGATCATTGAATCCTATGAATAGACCTTTTCCACGGGAATGGTCTAATTTGGTTTTTTCAAAAAGTAAAAAAAAAAACAAAAACATGGTATATCGGATGGAGATCCTCTACTTGGTAATAGTCACCTAGTTTTTTTCTTTCAAATAGAGACCATTTCCTTCGGAATGGTCAAGTTTGTCTTTAAATTTGTTTTCTTTTGAAATCCGAACGAAATTAGTATTTCTATATTTACTTATCTTTTACTACGATAATATGAAAAAGTCAAACTTTTATATTATCTAGTAAAATTTAAATATAGAGGGGGCAACAGTCAACACCAAATTTCGTTCGGGTGAATAAATTTATTTTTGGAAAAAAATAAAAAAATGAAATGGATTTTAGTTAATGGTGAATAAAAAAAGGTGAAATAAAATTTTTCTTCAAAGATTTCAAACCTTAATTTTAGCAAAAAAGAAAAAGAAAAGAGAAAAAAAAGAAGAAAACATTCTATGCACTTTCTCTTTCTTTCTCATTACCACCTATACATACACATCTCATTTTTATCTCTGTTGGAAAAAAAAACAAAAATCCTAGAAAATGAGGCATGAAAAAGAAAAGAGAAAAAGTAATTGTAATGTACAAAATGAGAGGGTGAGATTGATATAGAAGAAAATATATTGAAATATTTTGATGGTACGTCACTGTCAGTTTCTTTTTCTTTTGATTTATTTTTTTCAATTTTTATTATATTTTTTTTAAATCATCAAAAAATATTTTTTCTCATTTATTTAGTATATGTCCAGTTGATCGCGTCGCGTGACACCAATTTTAAGATAATACTAAAATTTTAAATAAAAAGTTTTTCAAAATTATTAAAAAGGTCAAAACATTTTTCTAAATAGTTTTTTCTACGTAACCCTGATTCTCCATTGTAAATGGAGATACGTAGGAGCGATGATTAATCATTGTCAGACACAAAAAACCAAAAAATTATTTTTGTTTCTTTTGTACATTCTTTTATTATTATTTTTTTGGAAAATTATATATTTTGAAAATCACATCCTTTTGCATGTTTAATTGAGGGTACCATCTTAGGACCGATGTTGTGGGGTGCTAATATCTTCTTCATGCGTAACTGACTCTAGACCCAAAATCTAATTTTTTGTAGACCTTATTCTTTTTTTCGTAGTTTTTCATAATAAGTTATGGTGGCAACTCCAAACTCTTTTATTTTCAAATTTTATTTTGGTTCGCTGTCCTGTCACGATTTCGGTTGCGATAGGTTGTAATGTTATTTGGTTTATCTAATGCGCCTGTAACCTTTTAGTGTTTAATGAATTAGATTTCCAGTGGGTGTTGGAGAAGATTTGTCTCTTTTTTTTGCCATATTAGTGTATAACACTAATTGGAAGGATCATTTGCATCATTTGGAAATAGTGCTAAAAATTCTAAAACAAAATCAACTCTGCCAAAATTTCCAAATGCACATTTGAAGTCCAACGAATTAGCTATATGGGACATACCTTGTCAATTGTTGGAGTAACCGTGGACAATGAGAAACTAGAAGTTGTTAACAACTAGAAGAATCCAACACCAGTCAAATAGTTAAGGGCATTTTTAGGACTCACAGGCTATTATAGACATTTTGTTAAGGGGTATGCTCAAATTCTTTCCCCACTTACTGACTTATTGAAAATTGATGCATTTAAGTGGACTACAGTTGCAAACAAGGGTTTTTAAGAATTAAAACCAACTCTTACCATTACTCTTGTTTTAGCCATTCCCAATTTTGCAGAACCATTTATTTTAAAAATTGATGCTTCAAGATCTAATATTGGTGTTTTGTTATGCCAAAATAAACATCTAATTGCTTACTTTTCAAAAAATTTATCATCAAGGATGCAAAATCCATATGCTTACACAAGAGAATGTAATACCATCACAATTTCGTTGTCCATATTTCAACATTATTTGTTGGGTCACAGGTTAATTATTAAGACAGATAAAAGATCTTGAAAGATCTTCTTGAGCAAAAACTTCAAACTCTGGAGTAGCAACAATGGCTCCCAAAATTCTTGGGTATGATTTTACAATTCATTACTCTCCAGGCAAAGAAAATGTGTCAGCGGATGCTTTATCTAGGAGTCCTCATATGGCTTGGTCATAACCAGTGAATAATTGGCTCCATGAAGTAACGGTGGCAATGAAGAAGGATGATTAAATGATGAAAATCTATATTGACTGCTTGAACAATGCTTGGAAAAATGGAAAGTATTCCTTACAGCAAGAAGTGCTTATATGGAAAGGAAGGATTTTGTTGCCCAGGGATAAGACTTTGATCAAATTGATTATCAGTGAATTTCATGCCACAAAAATTGGTGGTCATGCTGGTATTCACCACACCATTGCTAGAATTAGTGGCCAATTTTTTGGCATAAAATGAGAAAAGATACAAGACGATTTGTTCAAGAATGTGTTATCTACCAACGAGCCAAAGTAACTTGATCATTGTTATAGGATTACTTCAACTACTTTCCTTTCCCAATCTGATTTGGAAAGATATTGCTATGGATTTCATCATCTTGTTGCCTTCACCTTGTGGATACTCTAATATTATGGTGGTAGTCGATAGATTATCAAAATTTTCTCATTTTATACAATTAAAGCTTGGATTTGATAGCAAAATTATGGTTGACGTCTTTATTCAGAACATTGTTAAACTACATGGATTTCCAAAAGTTATTGTATCATATCCAAATAGGGTGTTTATGAGCAATTTTTGTAAGCAACTATTTATAGCGCACGACACAAATTTGGCAATGACTTCAGCCTACAATCCACAGTCAGATGGCCAAATGGAGAATTTAAACAAAACCTTGGAAATATATTTAAGATGTTTTGTATTTGATCATCCAAAAGATTGACTAGAAATGTTGTCATGGGCTCAATATTGATATAAACGAAAGGTTTGTTGCTAGTATAAAGGAAGAAATAGTTGAAGATAGAAGCCACATGTCCAGAAAAGAAAATGCAAATGGACCACATACGAGTTGTGGGGTCATGAAAGAGAGTGTTAAATGGCGTGATTATGTGAGAGAGAATTAGCATTGAGTAGTATGAAACTTTCTCTCTTATTCTCTCCGAAACCTTCTTTCTCTAAGTTCAACTTTCAACTTTTATGTATAATTCTCCATTTCTTACCTCATCATACCTTGATTCCCAATTGTAGAAATTGAATGTTTATTAAGCCCACATCCTTCACAAGTTATCAAAAAATTATGCCAATCTTATTTCTAATTCGATGTATTGAGTTGTTTAAAGAATACAATCCAAATTGTGCATTGAACAATTTAGGATACGCTTTTGTTCTGTTTTCATATTATATTATTACTGTTACATTAGTTGGTTATGTGATTTTGAGTTTAATACATTACAGCAACCAATAAATGTAATGTTTGTGCCAACTAACTATATTACATTTTCACTGTGAAGCTAGCATAAACAAATTTATACTCCTCTATTAAGATTATTGAGAAGCATAAGAAAAAATGACTCAAGAGTCAACCTTGTCATAAAAGAAGCAATTGTAACCATGTAGTAAAGGGCCTAAGGTTGATCAATAGAAGTTTAATGAGTTTGAATTAGAAGAGTTCATACATTTCAAACTTATTCCTTTTATTTTTATATCAATTTCAACCATGTGATCGGTTTTGTTTGGGCAAACCTTGGGATTAACGTGTTGCAAGTTAACTAGACAAGTATAGGTGAGTTTTTTTCTTAATGGTTATTCAATATGATTGATGATGATCTATGATGGATAGTAAAAACATGTGTGGAGAAAAATTGATATGTTTGGGATTTTAGAGATGTAAAGTCTTTATCTATATTAATTTGGATTTAAATTTGAGAAAAAATTGAATGTATTGTTATAATTTTGAATGATCAATTAGTGGATAAAGTTGACTATTAGTTGACCATTCAAACGATGCCAGCACACAGAAAAGACTCACTACACAACACTTTCATTTAGCCTCTAATGGGACATAGGAAACAAAGTGATAAGGCAAAACTATAAGTAATGATATTTAATTTAATATGAAAATAAAAAATCTAAATTTCTTGTCTACTTTCTATTTGTCAATTCAATTTTCAAACTTTTCTCTTTCTTTTCATTTTCTCTCGTATAATGCAATCAAAAGACTTTTGAAATTTAAAATTAATAGAAGTCCACAGTTTCAGGCTCAAATAAATTATTTTTGTTTCGAGTATCTCATAACTTTAAATTAAATACTTAATAAACTGTAACTTTTTTAAGTCCATGAAAGAAATTATTTATATTTTATCTATAATATTATTATGTTAATTCTTTTAAGTTATCCCGCAATGCTTTTAGAAAAACTTTAATTAAAATGAAGTTATCTCTAATATTTGTATATGTTTTTTTTTTAAAAAAACTTGAATTATACATTAAATTAGATGCCCTAGCATTAGAAGGAGGTTATTGCAATTAAATTTTAATAACCAATAATTCGTAATTAAAATTTGAAGTGGATAGAAATATAAAAAAAAACATTATCGTAGGTGGTGGAGCCATAAGACAAAGAATTAGTATTAACTAACCTTCCTTTTTTTTGTCTCAACTTGTGAAAGTTGAAGAAACTTTGTTGAAAGCACGGTTCATTAGCTTCTGTTCCTTGTCTTTCGGGCACATTTTCTTTCTAGCCTCTAAATGGAGACTTTTTCTCCAAAGAATAAAAACACAAACATTCTCCTCAACCCTCTCTTCTTCCCCTTTCTCTTTCTCAGCCCACACAAATTTCCCTTCGATTCACAACTCCATCACCAATCAAGGTTCACATTGTCGTCAAACCTCATCATCATCAGTCACAGCAACTACTTTATCTTTTTGAATTTTCATAAATTGCGTTGAATTCCTCGACCAATATGCCATTGCTTCTCCAAAGGGTCATCTACAGTTCCATTGATTCCCCTCACAAGGATTTCATGAAATCAGATTCCAGCATGAAAAATTTGCTCTCTTTCTTTTGATGCCGCAAATGGGGGTCTAAAATTTTGTTCCTTTCCAAAATCTGTGACAAGATGATGCATTTCCATCGTTCTTTAAGATCACATTCAGTGGGAACAATTCTACCCGACAGAACCATAGAGGAGCCTTTGCCTAGCAAAGTAGCACAAAGCACCGTCACATGTTTCTACCAAGCCAATATTATGGGCTATTGGAGGAACGTATCTGTGCTGTGGTGCAAAAATCACATGAACCATTCCTTGCACATCACGATTGATAGCGTAGGAGGTGAGGTGCAGTATAGTTGCAAGATTGACGTGAAGCCTTGGCACTTTTGGAGCAAAAAAGGGTACAAAACCTTTGAGGTTGATGGCAACCAGATTGAGCTGTATTGGGATCTCCGGTCGGCGAAATTCTCCGGCTCCCCGGAACCCAGCAGCGACTACTACGTAGCCTTAGTGTGTGATGAAGAGGTTGTGTTGTTGTTGGGGGACTACGATAATAAGGCTTACAAGAGAACAAAATCTAGACCTGCCCTTGTTGAGGCTATGTTGTTGGTCAAGAAAGAAAACGTGTTTTCCAAGAAAAGCTTCTCAACGAAGGCTCAGTTTGATGAGAAGAGAAAAGATAGTGAGATTGTTGTGGACTGCACAACTGGGGGTCCTAATGACCCTGAGATGTGGATTACCATAGATGGGGTTTTGTTGATCAATGTCAAGAACCTGCAGTGGAAGTTCAGGGGGAACCAAACTGTGATGGTTAACAAACAACCTGTGCAAGTGTTTTGGGATGTGCACGATTGGTTGTTTAGTGGGTCTGGTTCAGGACCTGGGCTTTTCATCTTCAAGCCAGGGCCTCCAGAACCTGAGAATGAGAAAGAAGGGAGTGTTATGGAGGGTTGTGGTGAGAGTGAAGATGACAGTGTTGGATATTATTCAACTATGAATGTTGCAGCCATTGAGTTCTGCCTCGTTCTCTATGCCTACAAAATTGAGTAACAGATAAAACATTCACAAGTGTGTGTGAGATAGTTGAGGGCAAAGAGTAACAAGGTTGTAAAGATAGTTGTATTTTTCTGTTCTGGTGGATGGATGTACTACTTATATTGTGAAGCCAATGTTGCTTATGCTAGGTAACTGGCAGATTTTGAAATCAGAATAGAGTGATTCATAATATTTGCAGGATGTTTTCTTAAAAAAGACTATCTATTTTAAAGCTATTCTATGGCTTGTGAAAATTTTCACTTTTGTGAGCAATTGCCGTATGAGTAGATAGCAAAGAACATTACAACTTTCACCTGATCCTAGTATGTGTTAATGAACATGGTTTCTAATGTTCTATTACTCTGTGTCTCAATGCAAAAAGAATAAACCAGCTGAACTCTACTTACTTTCCAATTACCTTCTCTGCTATTTCTTCACAAACCTGAATTGCATATGCATATTGAGACTGAATATGTTGACAGAAGATATGTTTCATTCATTTTGATGAAATGACCACAGCCAAGAGATATGATCTAAAGTGGATCAATATAAGTTTAGTTTTTTCTTTTGTAGTTTTGATTGTGCCTTTTTTTGCAATGAAGTGGCTGAATTGTCACATAGAAAGATGAAAAGCACAAGAGAGATGAATCATTCATATTTTTATAATAAGAAATAATCATGCATTGCAATGAGATATGAATTCTGAAAGAAAAATCATTTTTCTCTTTATAAGAATTTTATGGATCTCTCAGTTATATAATCTTAAAAAGATAATTTATCACTATCTTTATTACTCACTTTCTGGTATTTTTTTTAAATGATTTCAATATCCTTCTTCAATCTGATTAATCTTCCATGTTCTCATCACATCAAAGAGCATCTCATGAGAGGGGAAAACGAACCATTTTGTAAATTTGAAAATTTTGTAGTTTGTGTTACTATTGGTTTTGAATACAACATTTTTGTACATAGAATGGTAGATAGTATCTTATGAATCACACTTCCCTTTATATCATACATCATCCAACATTGAAAATGTGACCTATAGCACTCAACCCCATCACTCTCTCTCACAGTCGCACAATTACCTAATAATCAAACCCACCCAATTATTCATAATAGCAAACTTTTCACTGTCTTCCAAAATTATCATAAACAGAAAGCATCAATTCAAGAGTATTACCATTTACAATTTCAGGCAGAACAGGAAAGAGAGGAAAATTAACTAGACAGAAAATTGGGTGTTGATTGTTCAAATCCTGTCAAAAGATAAAAGAATATTTTTCACTATTGGTAGTTATGCTAGACCAGAAAGGGAGAATGTAAGATGAGAGTGGCGAATGAAGTGACACAAACACAAAAGATGAGAGAGAGAAGCAAGCAATTATCATGTGAAGGGATAAGATAGTGTTGGTTTGAAAAGAATTTGCATTCTCTTGTTCAATTGTTTGTGTTAACCCTCTTCTCAATTTTTAAAATATACCGATGGATACTGATTTTGATATTTTAAAATATATTAAAAAATATAAAATACTAACATCAATACATTTTAAAGGTTAAGAAAAAAAAAAAGTATCATAAATTCAGTAGAGAATCTAGACTCGTTTGAAAATAGTAGCAACAACAGACAAAGGTTGTGCAGTTTGACACTCTTTGATAGAGACTTCTTTAATTATGCAGCATGCTACCTTGCCACACTTAGATTTTGGTACCATTTATTGTTTTTCTTTTCCAGTGATACAGAACAGCAAAGTGGGGACAAGGCCAGTATATGTGACAAAAACCTGGGCTACAAATAATTATAAATGTCCTTTGCCTGAGTTTTATTTACAATTATAGAAGAAATTAATGAAGTTACCTTTACATAATTTCCATCCACATGATTCTCAAATTCTTTGGATAAGCACTTGTAGAAAAGAAAAATAAAAGAAATGAAAACATCCATTTTATTTTTCTCTTGTTTTTCTCCTAATCAGGTTCATGAGAACAGGATCTTATATCAGAAGAACTTGCAGACTGAAGGATTAAGAAAGTTGTATTGATTTCTTTTCTTTTTTCATGTTTTAAGCCCAATCTAGCCTGTACTAATCCTCCAAGGTTCAGCCAACTTTCCTTCCTTGTAGTTACACTGATGCATACAATTTAAATTGCATCAAAGAGTTTAAACCTTTTTTCATCAATCAAAGACCTAATAGGAATAGAATCTATATCACAAGAGCACCAAAATTACAATTATATTGAGGCCAATGAGGCAGAAAACAAACTGACAAGATGTTGACAACTCTGAACAAACAATGAACAAAATTTTATGAATGAATATGATTAGGTACAGAGACAAATTTATAGCTGTCATCATCTTCAATGCCAAACACTGTATGCTTATTCTTTTCCCTTTGAGGAAAATCTGCAGAATGGTGAGAAGGAAGAGAAGGATGATCAGAATTTGTTTCATCTCTAAAACTTTTGCGGATTTCCCACAGAACCTCTGCACAGTTCTTCATAGGTGGCCGTGATTGTTTCAAAGGAGCAACGCATTGGAAAGCTAGCTTGAGAACCTGTTTTACTGCCTTGATGGAAGCTGGATTTCTTCTCAGCCTAGGATCCATGGCAAATACAGCATCCCCTTGTTTCAGCATCTTCATTGCCTGCATCCATGCAAATTATGTTTCTTTAATCTTGAGCATGTAACTACATATTAGACTCTCACATTAGATTCAGACCTAAATTTTTTAAGCTTAATTCAGTCTCACAAAAATCAAACTTGTAAAGTAGTTTGTTCATATTTTTAAGTGATGTAAAATACTATGATTTAGTTATAAGACAATTTGACCATATTTCTAATCAAACTTGATAAGGTGGTTTGTATCTATTTATACACAATAAATTTGTCGTATCTTTAGTTAATGTGGGATCTTTAACACACCACTTCACGCCGAAACATATATATCTTGAGTATAGGACTAACATTAATAGTAGTTTGATAGTGGATGATACGATAGATCCAACAAACAACAAATTTTTTTAGGATAGTCTTTGGATGACTCTTATATCATCTTAAGAAGTGAACTTTAAACCTAACTCAACCTACAAAACTTGCTTTTAAAATAGGGTTTGCACCCACTTATATGATATAAATTCATCTGGTTAATGTGGGATCTCCACCAGACAACATGGTAATCTGCATAACTAATTATCTCACAAAAATTACCGAATCACTTGGAAACATGACCAAAGCTGACCCTGTTTAGCATGGAAGACTGTAAGGATCTAACTTCATGACTCACTGGATTAAGCAAAAATGCTTATATATCACATCTTCCATACACATATTCTATGAACAGAGAAACCGAAATTGACTTCCCTTGTAGCAAGTAAATTTATTTTTCTATGATCATGGAATTTATTGACTGTGCACTTCAAATATAAGAAATCTTCACAGCTGAACTAGGCCAGAAAAGAAGGAAAAGGACTATTGCACTTATGTGTGCATAATTTTTTCAAAAAAAAAAATTAACGTGAAAAGAACAACAATTAGCACAATGTTAAGTATAAACTTGCCTTATGTAAAAAAAAAAAAAAAAGCACTTCTAAAAGTTTATGTTTTTATTAATTATTATAGATGATAATTTAATCTTCAAGGTAACTAATAGCAATAGCATCTCCTATTTTTTCTCACATGTACACCGACAGATAGTATCTAATTAGAAAGACAGAACAAACTTCCATTTGATTAAAGTTTGCTGAAAACTTAGTTTTCAATCAATTTCAACCAAATAATGTGTGATGGTAGTAGCATTTATCATAAAGAGAATTAGGTATTTCTCTCTAGATAAGATACCTCCCATTCCCCAAAGCATCAATTCTCTCACAAGCCACAATATACCTCCTTTCTCTTATTTATTATTTGGGCAAAAAGTCTTGTTCCTTCAACCCACTAACCTAACTAGATAATGTGTATCTATCATGCCGGTAAAAAGTTCAGTTCTTGCTTTCAGAATTTTGATTGAAGTTTTGTTTGACTTTCATAAGTATAGTTGAAACAGTTACTGCTTACTCCAAAGTAATGTGGTAATTTTAACTCTGAAGTTGAAATTTTGAAGAACTGATACACTTACCCATCTGATTGTCACTCTTTCATCAAGGGGTCTCTTTGGTTCAATTGGATGTCTTCCTGTCACCATTTCAACAAGCAAAACACCAAAGGAGTAAACATCACTTTTTTCTGTGAGTTGGTATGTTCTGAGATACTCAGGATCCATGTAACCAGCTGTTCCTTTTACTTGAGTTGAAATATGAGTTGCTGTAGGATCATCAGATAACCGTGCAAAACCAAAATCTGCCACTTTGGCCCTTAGGTTCTCAGTCACTAAGATGTTTGATGCTTTGATGTCTCTATGGATAATTGGATTATCTGTATTAATCATCAATACAAGACGCAGAGTAAGGTTACTTCAACAGATGTTGCAAATACCCTTCCCTCACTGTTCAATTATATACATCACAGTTATACAGAATTCAAATATGTTGTAACAGATTTGTTCCTTTCTAATTTAGTTCTATGAACATACCTGCGTACATATGAAGGTAAGTTATTCCATGAGCTACATCAATTGCTATGTCTAGACGCTCCCCCATTTCTAATCCTTCTCCTCGAATCCCTGCAATATAATTCACTACTTTTAACTCACCATTGTGTTGTAGGGAACGGATTCAGTAACTTTTTTTTAATACACAGGACTTACCATCAAGGTGTTCTCGAAGGTTACCATTACCAACATATTCAACAACAATGATCTTCTCATTTCCATGTTCCAAATATCCATACAACCTCACCAGATTCCGATGCTCAATTTGAGACAAGGTGTATATTTCATTCTTGAACTCATGTAAGTGATTGTGTATTACTTCCTGCAAGGAATTCACCACATTAGGCTCATATCACATTTGTGAAAGATAGCAGTCTAATGAACTGTGCTTGTAAGAATTATAGTATCTGATGAACATGTTTCACTTTCATCATCTGCAGCACAATTGAGACAATTTTGAGATGGGAAACAGTCAAATATGAACATTAATTTACCTTCTTGGCACGCTTTACCGCAACTATGGATCCATCACTTAGCTTTCCCCTGTAGACAGTTCCAAAGCCACCTTGTCCAATTTCGTTATCTGGTGAGAATTTTGCAGTTGACTTGTAAATTTCTTCAAAAGAGAAGTTTCCAATTCCAAGTTGTCCACTTGCAGTGCTAGATGAAGCGTAGGAATAAGAAAACTTCCATTTTGATGAATTCTTGGTGTTACTCTCCGAAGATAAATCAGTTGATGCTGCAAATTAGGGCACATCTCAATTTAAGAAAATCTCACTCAAGAATTCTACAAAAGCATCATCCTGAAGTGCTTTGGCATTTGCCATCAGAACCCAGTAACATAAAGGGATGATCTTTAGCAAGAACAACAAAAAATCATTTCAGATCACCAAAAAACCAAAACTTTTTTCTATTTTCATCATCATACTTACATGATGCCACCCCTCTGACTTTAGATGTATTTTTTCTGTCATCATTTCCACCAACATATGAAGCTGATTTTCTTTTGCCAAGTAGAAACAATGAAAAAACTTGTGCACATTTCTTCACAGCATTCTTGAAATATTTGAGTGCAGAACTATGCCTCTGTTCATCATTGACTGTAGCAAGAACTTGGAGATTAGCATTCTGTTTCCTTTGGCTAGATTGCTGAAATTTGGGAGACGATGTTTTCTTCATTTAGAGATGGAAGAGTTATTCAAAGACCAAATCATTTCTTGTGTCAAAAATATAAAGGAGAAGGTTTCATATTCATTCTGCTCATCTGTTACTTTCTTGCCTCATAATTTATTTGTCTCAGACCATTTCTTCATTCATGGTTTGTATCAGTCCAATCAACACAAGTTGCCAGCAACAGTAGGTTTGCCTTTACAAGTTAACATTTTGAAAGTCAAAGTCATACAAATATTCTAGCAATCATGCAACCACGTCAAAGAATGAACTCAAAATAATAATGATGATAAACTGGGTTCCAAATTTTAGGTTTTGAAAAGAAATTGAAAAAATTGTCAAATAAAGCTTCAAAATTAAAATTACTGTAATTTTAACATCTGTTTGAACAAACTTGTTTATAGAGATAAGAATGAGTGGCATTTTACAGTTTGAAAATTAAATGATAATTTGATGATTTATTTGGAAAAAACTAGGTCAATGGTTTTGGTTGTTGTGATACCAGGTCAATAGCTCAGTGGAACATTGTAACATCATGGCCGGCATCAGTGCCAATGTGGAAGTTCTTTGGCCAATGGTATTGACCCACGTCACTCTTTACTTTTCCAACTGTTTCTATTTTTTATTTTTCGGGATGAGAAATTATTTTATTCAACGGATTGAGGTTTTTTTTTAGTAAAATGGTTTGTTTTTTCTTAAAAACATTAGCAAACAAATAACAATTAGTTAAGGTGGAGTTTATATAAAATCATTTTATTGAAGTAAAATTTCACATATTAGGAGTGACTTGATAGTGTAAGATGTAGAAAAATTAATTAAGATATTATATAATAGCTCTTATAATGTAAGATTACATGTCATAAGAAGAAAAGAAAAATCATTTTATAACATCAATAAGAAGATATCATTCAAATATTAAACCTAATCGTGTTTGAAATATTAAACTTTATATATTCAACCTTATTTTGTACTCTAAATCCACCTTTGTAGCATACTATTTTCGTAAAAAAGTGAATTTTTCACCCTTAAGTTTTCTTCAAAATTCACTAGGCGAATTGGATTCACTAAGTGGATTTTTTCTAGTGGCACCTCTAAATTTTACACGTTCAATTTTCCTCTGCAAAATATATATATATATATATATATATATATATATATATATATATATATATATATATTTATATTTATATTTATATTTATATTTATATTTATATTTATATTTATATTTATATTTATATTTATATTGTAGTTTTTTAGACGAGTAAAACTACCTTATAAGGTCAATGCATACCCTGTTTTTCTTGCTATGCAGTTACATTATAGTAACTGATTTTAAATTATCACACATTATCTAAATAATATTAACGAATTTTTATAGTAATTATTTTAAACAATACTTAACATGATTTATATATGATCAAATCAAAATTAAAATCAAGTAATATTTGCTTTCTACTTAAATATTTAAATTTACTTGTATTCCTTTATAAAATTGAAAAATATTCACTTTGTATCCAAATATAATTTTCCAAATTATTATTCATTAACTTTTTATTGTGGCCTACACTTTACATCTTCTAATAAAATTGATCTAAAATTCATTTATTATAAATTTATGTAAATTTTTGAATGCCTATTATCTTGAAAGATAATAAATAAATATATACATAGAATATGTTATAGCCTCAATAGCTATAAGTATATGGGTCAATATGAGTTATTGTGTATGTTGAAAGTCAAGCTGGCACATCAAACATTGGGTCATTAATTCATTGCATATGTTCTACTCTATTCCATCCAACAATATTCAAAATGATCTTAGAATATTCCTTTTATATATATGCAGTTGTTTATATCTTTCTCATAGTATAATATTTATTTATTAATATTTTTACCCAAAAAAAATGTTCTTCTAAGATAAAAAAATTGATGTTTTTTAAATATATGAACTCAATTTTTTAAATGTGAATATCAAATTGTTTAAAAGATGAATTATTATTCTTATATTTTAATTATAAATTATTTTAGATACATTTAATAGCATTCAAATTAAAGATAATATAAATATATATTGTTTACTCCGTATTTTAAAAATAAAATCATATCAATTATAAATTTTAAGAAAGGTAATATTTCAAATATTACAATAAACATAAATATAAAAATAAGGATAATTATTAATTAATATTTTACTTGATCCTTAGATATATTAAAAATCTAAATTTTAAGATTCTCATGTCTATTTAAATAAATGTAATTTTAACTTTTAATATAATTAATTAATGTTCTCTAATTATAAATACAAAATAATTATTTTTTTAAATATACATATATACTTATAATTGTTATGAATTAATAATTGTCCATTGATTTGATACATTTACTGATATGATTCATTACTCTTTATGGTAAATATTTGTATTAACTAAGTTGATTTGTTTCCTTTATGGATTACATATTGTATCTATAAATAGGACTCTTCCTATCAATAATAATACACAGATGAGTTGCTCCCTATTCTCTTATTTTCTATTCTCTATTGTTTCTTCTCTATTATCTATTGTTCTCTCTATTATTCACTTTATTTCATAACACGTTATCAGCACGATGCTCCAATTGAGGACTAGTGGAAGTTTTTTCTCTCTAAGGACAGTGCTTTGCGTGTCTCAATCCAGGCTCTTTCTAATCCTTTCTCAATTTATAATTTTACCTTATATTCTTCCTCTTGTGATAAGAATTGTTTGACCTTATCAATTTTCATCTCCGTCTTATTATTTATTTTTATTATGACGATGATTATTATTAATATTATTATTTTGATGATGATTATTATTATTAATATTATTATTTTATGTGTTAGTTCTAAACACGCGAAACGTTGCAAAATTTGGATTTGTGACCCTTGATATTGCAAGGAAGAATTCCTTATATTGGATTTTAAATGTTGAAATACATTTAAAATACAATGGATATTGGGATACCATTAAATAAAGAAATAAAGCATCTAAGCAACTAATTTGCTCATGCGACAAAAATATTGTGAAAAAGGATTCACAAATATTATGAATTTATTTCATGCCTATGTATGGCTGGCTGGACAAAGCAATAAAGCTTTTGATGAAAAATCATGAGATCCGCCTAATTTGCTCCATTCCCAGAAGTGAATGCAGCAATCAATATTATGAATTTATTTCATGCCTTTGTATGGCTGAACAAAGCAATGAGCTTTTGATAAAAAATCATGAAACCTGTCCAAATTGGTTCTGCTCCA
>Ga0214542_1001040_pt1 | contig 55374 bp, 23 predicted proteins | sample CNSS1metaG_FD_160096 | JGI IMG/M metagenome (GOLD analysis project Ga0214542, IMG submission 160096) | Root nodule microbial communities from cowpea collected in UCLA plant growth center, Los Angeles, California, USA - CNSS1 | ecosystem: Host-associated > Plants > Roots > Nodule | place: USA... | reverse complement strand
GAGAGAGAGAGGATCGATCATGTTTTAATTAGGGTGGCAATGCGGGTCACTCCGGTCTGTTTAGGCCCGACATACACTTGGATCGTAAAATGTGGGTCAGACTGCCTGTCTCGCATTTTTAATGTAGGCTGAAAAAGTTTAACTCGTCCCGCATAAGTGCGAGTTAGCCTGTCTATTTTTATTTTTTATTTTTTTAAAAATTTTATCATAAAGATTTCCATGTTCAACAATTTAAGAAACTTTAACAAATTCACAAAATTAAGTAAATACTTTGGAAAGCTAAATTGAAACTAAAAACAAATGTAAAAATCAAATTGAGTCATTTTAACATGTGGCACAACTCTGAAGTGACACATGTAAAAATTAAAAAAAAACTTAAAAAAAATCAAAAAAAATAGAAATTGATACGTGAAGTTGACTTTAACGTCGTCTGGTCAAAATTAACGGCAAAGACCAAATTTTAAATCATTTTTAAGAAATACGAATCAAATTGAGACAATAAAAAATTTGAGGACCAAACTAATATTACTTGACAAATAAAGAAACCAAAAAAATAATATAACCTTTAATCTATGAAAGAAAATGATAAAAATTTATTGCATTCTCTATGACAGAAAATTTAATTCATTGTGTAACGGATCAACATTAGTAAAATGAGCTTTTCTTAGGGTCTAATGTTTTACATTATAGATTTAGTGATTGGACTGGATTTATTTTCTCTAAATTTAGTTTGATTTGACAACTATGATGCCTATGAAAATACCATTATGTTTAAATACAAAACGAATGATAAGTTCCTGTTATGAAGAATGGACACATGTGGAATCATGAGTGACCATGACTTGCTATGATCTGTTTGATTTTCTTTGGGGGATTTCTTCTCGCAACCCCTATTTTTTCTTCTTGCACCCATATCTTTTGAAACTGTAATTATAGCCTTCTTGAAATTAATAGTATAGGATGGTACAATCCAAAAATATTTCAGATTACAAAAAATTAATTTTACTTATAAATTTATATTTTAAATTGTACAATTCATATGCAAACTTATGTTTCAGATTATATAATCTATAATATAAAATTATATTCTGAATTATACGTTCTGTGATACAAATTTGAAAAATAATTTAAAATGTAATTATATTTTAGATTATACAATCTATAATATAAATATTATAGATTATACTATCTATAATGTAAATTTAAAAAATAATTTAAAATGTAAATCTTATTTTGAATTGTGTAATTTATAATACAAATTTTCATTTCACAATACAAATTTAAAAAATAATTTGAAATACAAATTACATTTCAGGTGCAGGCTTCTGGCAATGGAAGTGCGGCACCGATGCTGTGAAAGAAGGGAAAATATTAAGATTTTTAATATCTTTTTAATTAAGGGTAGTTAAGTCATTTTAATATTTTAGTTATCAGTTATCCGTCAACAATCACCAGAAACAACACCTTTTATATTCAAGATTCGATTCCAAATTTGCATATTCTTCAAATTCAACACTTTTAAAATAATTTTCAGAAATTTATTAGATTTTAAATGAGAAAGTAACTGCTGAATAATAAGATTTCTTTTTTTTTAAAAAAAAAAAACAGGTTTGAACTAAAAAAAGAAAAGTGACTCAAAGATACCCTTGTAATCATGGAAATTTTATTGGAAAAATATTTACAACAGCAACCATATGACAGATTCAGAAAACTTTCTTACACCAAAATTTAGAACCTCTAGTTATTTAATCAAGCAGAGGACTTATTCCTGGTAGGTGGATTCAATATACTTATAACTTTATGTATTGACACAGCTAGTAAGCTTATAGATGTGTAGTATAAATGGATTTCCCAGTGGTAAAGAATTGCAACAACTGATAGCTGAGGAAGTAACTATATGTATATATAAAAAATTAAAGAAAAAGGAAGCCGAAAAGAATAGTTCACAAAACAGACCCCATTCTCTCCCTAATACAAGAACCTAGTCTTTTTACAGAACGATCATCAAAAGAGATATCAATCTCCTTAATCTTAGACACAAAGTCCATAGCTTGCTCATGCTTCCCTGCTTTACAATAACCATCAACTACAATCTTGTAAGTTAGTTCATTGGGTCTGCAATTGTGCTCGATCATAAATCTAATGACTTCAATTGCTTCATCAAACAACTCCATCGCCACATAGCCTGACAAGAAAGTATTGTATGAAACTATTGTTGGTTGAATCCCTTTAGTGGTCATCTCTGAGAGAACTCTAATAGCCTCCTGCATTAGCCCTTTTCTACAAAACCCCTTGATAACAGTATTATAAGACACAACATCTGGCTCTGGACCAGAGTTTTGAATTCCCTTGAGTATTTCTTCTGCTTTCCAACACTCACCCTCTCGGACATACAGATCCATCAAGCAGTTGTAGGTGAAAAGATTTGGCTGCAATCCATTTTCATGAATAAAATGCATCATTTCATGGGCCTTTGAAAACATCTTGTTCCGGGAAAACATTGAAAGCATGGAGTTAATGACAACCAAATCAGGTTTGTATCCATACTTGTGCAATTGATCAAATGCCCTTTCCATTCCCCTAAGGTGTCTGCACTTGTGGTTTGACAGGATAAGGGTTCTCAAAAGAATCCAACTAGGAAAGACATGACCATCATAAATTTCCTTCTCAATGGCCTCTATCCCCTTGACATTCCCAGCCTTGGAGTAACAATGGAGCAACAGTGAGTATGAAGTCTCATTAGGCTTGAAGCCCTTACCCCGCATGTCCATAATGACTGATTCTGCTGCTTTCCAATTGCCTAGCCGAGCAAGGGCATTTAGAAGAGAATTATAAGTTGTTACACATGGTGTAAATCCTGCTTTAATCATTTCCCCATACATTTTTGCAGAATCAACTTCAGATCCGCACCGAGCATATGCACTGATCAATGTATTGAATGTGTCTTTGTCAGGCTCAAATCCAGAGTTTTTCATTTCCCTCAAGACCCTATTAACATGATTGTGCTTACCCTCCTCACTGCATACAGCAAGCATTGTGTTCCACGTAGCGCGATTAGGAGCACATCCATTCAATTTCATCTCAGAGAGAACATTAATGAGATCTTCTGTTCTTGACTTCTTGCCTAGCATGGCAAGAACAGAGTTGTAAGTGTATACATTAGGAGCACAACCCAAGTCCTTCATCTGGCTGAACAACCTCAATGCCTCATCCTCCCTTCCCGCCTTACCATGGGCATCTATTACAGTTGTATACGTAATAGCATTTGGCATTACCCCTTTGCTTGTCATTGTATCAATCACAGCCTTCCCTTGGTCGAGAAACCCAGCTCTTACATATGTTGCCGCGAGCTCATTGTAAGTGACAGAATCAGGAGGACAATTATTATCCTCCATTTCTTTCAAGATGCTCAAAGCCTCGGTGTATATTCCAGCCTTTCCAAAAACCTGCAGCATAGCATTATACGTAACAGTTCCTGGTTTATAGCCATTCAATTTCAATTCAGCGAAAAATTTCCTAGCTTCATCTAGCATACCCTCTCTCCCACAAGCAGAAATCACAGTACTGCAAGTAAACTCATCAAACTCAAGCCCTTTACTCCTCATCTCATCCAACAACTCCAAGATTCTACTCCACGAACGACCCATCTTGCCATAAACATCAAGCATAACATTGTAAGTGACCAAAGTTGGATCAAGACCGAACTCATTCATCTTTTCAAACAACTCAATTGCCCGTTTATACTTGCCAGTGCGAGCATAAGCATGAAGAACAGTGGTGTAAGCCCGGACATCAAGTGAGTATTGCTCCACAGGAATTAAATCAAACAACTTGGATGCAATAGAATGCTGTGACTCTCTCCCCAATATCCGAACCATCAATTCAACAACCTGATTGTCCAACCTCAAATTTTGTTCACTCCCAAAATGCAACCAACCCCATTCAAACAGCAAAAGAGCCCTCTCCCAGTTCCCAGAAAGGTCCAAAGCTTTCAACAGGCTGAGAAAATCAACCTCAAGCAACTCAAACTCAACAGAGTTGAAAAAACCATTCAATTCGTGCAAAGGTGACCCAACAATCGAATTGAGCAACAACTTACCCTTGTCAGATAAAAATCCAAACTTTGCACCATCAAGCTGGTCCTGTTCAACAACGGGGTCAGAAGCTAAAGAGGGTTGCTTTTGCTTTGAATGAAGGGAGTTGTTAAAATGGGTGGTGTTATCCTTGGAAGGAGGCACAAGGGTGAGCGTGGGAGTGGTGATGGGGACTGAAGAGAGATGCTGAAGATGTTGGAGAAGTGAATCCAATTGGAAAGAAGGAGGAGGTGGTGGTGGCGATTGTGGAGGTAAAAAATTTGGCTTGAATTTTGAAGGCTGTTGGATTGGTCTTGTTGCAGGAGCAGGTAAAACTGGTCGATTGGGGAAGAGGGTACCCTCCATTGGCACCAGCAAGTGCAATGGGAAGAGAAGATTTTAGTGGGTTTAGAGTATGAAGTTTTGGCATAAGGATGAGATTGAGGTTTGGGTGTACAAAAAGGAATGAAATGTGTGGAGAAAATGAAGATAGAAAAGGATGACCTTTAGGGAAAGGAGTGACTAGTGTTGAAAAATGATTGCTTCATCACACATGTTTTCATCTAGTGTTCCACCCTATTACATGCCTATGATTGTAATCGAACAATATTTAAGTTCAATAGTTTTATTTTGTTTGTATAATAATATATATATAACTATAATGTTATTTCTTTGAAATAAATATCAATTAATACCATTTAAAAGTTATTTCGTATATAAAGAAAATAAATTTCACAAACATGTTGATGTATAAAAAAAATTATATTAATATTTCATTTGATATTTGATATAATAGAATATGTTTTTAATTTTTGTGTATATTCTTACCTTTTTAGTCTTTCTCTTCTAAATGCCTGAAACTTTTGTTACTACACCGAAAACGAGGTGAAATGATAGTCAAAGACAATTCTGAAAGATTAAAGGTAATCTGAGATTGTTTTGGGGTTTTGCATGCACCCATATGGGATGGTGTTGAATGTTTAATGACATATACTGGTATAAAATATGTATGTTAAATTAGTTCTAGAGTATATGTCAGATCGGTTTTACGACTGATCTAATATACATTGATATAATATGTTAGAGATATATTAGATCGATTTTACAACAACTCATTTAGTATAAGAGTGTCAAAACAGGTTAGTTTGGTCTGTTTTGGCTCGATCCGCTTGTGGTCCGTCAAAAATGGGTCGGGTCGGACTGGCCCGCCATCAATAAACGGGTCGAAAACTGTAATCTGTCCCGTTTTCGGGCGGGTTGGCGAACCCGCGGGCTGGCCCATCTCTCTTCTTTTTTTTACTTTTTCTAATTTTTTTTAACTTTTTTTATTTTTTATTAAAATTTTGTTTATAAATTTATTTATATAATATAAAAAAATTATTATTTTTTAATTATTTTTAATTTTAAACATAAAAAAAACGGGTTGGCGGGCCCGCCCGTTTTGGCCCGCTAAACTGGTGGGCCAGACGGGCCGAGTTGCAGCGGGTTGACGGATTAGAAATTCCAACCCGACCCGCCCTTTTTTGGGCGGGCTGGCAGGCCAGCCCGGCGGACCTGACCCATTTTGCCATCCCTAATCTAATATCCAAAAAAAAACATTTTTGAAACATCAGTGGTATTCATCAACGTCCGTTTTCAAATTTTCATTGTCCTTGTCTTTGATCTTGGATCCTAAATATGCTTCAGATTCGTCAAGAAAAGATGTGGTTTTGCAGAAGTAGTGAAGCTAGATCTAATACCTGGGTTGAAGGTGTGCGGCACGAGATGGTGGTGGTGCAACACATGGCACAACGACAAACCAACGAAGGAGGTCAAGTGGAGCTTCAACAATGGAAGAAAAAGAGATGAAAACGGCAGTTGGACGCGACGATAGCAACGGAAAGCTTCGTATCCAAAATCTTAATGACGAGCGGCGACCATGGTGGTGAAAATGAGAATGAGAGTGCCTGGGAGAGAAAAAGAGAAGTGGAGCCGCGAAGAAGAACACGAAAAAAGGGTTTTCGCGTAGCGATATTAGATCAGTTGTTTATTTAGCCGATCTAATAGTTACATATTAGATCGGTTCTCCTTGGTTTCTTAATTAGTCTCTGATTAATCAATGATCAAATGACCATTTATAATATTTTATTCATAATAGTGATTATTTTAGTAACCAATAATTTTTTATTTTATAAATTGGTCACTACAGTGACTAATAACTTTTTGTCACTAAAATTGATTGTTAATGAAATATTTTCTTATAGTATTTGTTGATAAATTCGTTAATAATTGAATTTTTTAAAATTAATGGATAAATCTATCAGCAAAATAGACGTCAAATTTTTCACTAAATATGTCTTATAAATTGATTTGGAGATGAGTGGGAGAAAGAAAAAGAAAGAGAAAGAGAAGGAGAAGGAGAAGCTTCAAGTGACAATAGTGGGCAGGAAGAGGAATGAGAGAAGGTGAAGGAGAGGAAGAAAATAAGAACACTAGTGAAGCACGAGGAAAAAGATGAATATGGAAAAGGTGAAGAAAAGAAAAAAAAAAAAAAAAAAAATCAAATTGGTATAATTACCTATGTCAATAAATTTTTGTCACTGATAATTATTGGCAGATCATTACTGACAAATTTTTATTGGTCATTAATTATTGTTAGATTCTCTTTATCTGGCAGTAAAAATGAGTATTTTATTGACGAAATTTTTGTCATCACTCTTTTGGCTATAATTTTATTTTACTAATAAAATTTCACTATAACAAACGATTTTACCCATCATAATTTTATTTTATTTTATTTAGTGATTCATGCATTATTAATTACTTCTTTGCATGTTTTTTTATTCGTCTCTTTTTTTTAGTGATTCTTGCATTAGGTTTTACTTACAAACAAAACTGGATAAATCTATCAGAAAAAAAATTATAAGAATGGTTAAACTTTAAATCTTCTTTTATGTAAGTTGTGATTTAAAACACGGTATTATAAATTGTCATTTAAAGCATGATTTATTATTAAAAAAATTATAAAAAATGGTATGTTTACCGAAAAATGAATCAGGTAGACACGACTTTGTCCTAATCAGAATAAATTTGTATGCATCTCTTTTAAACTGTACATTTGAATGCAACATATATGTGAGATATAATTGGAATATGAAACCATCATTGCAAAATCTTGAACCATTAACTAGTATTTCATCCCAAGGAGAATAAATGGAAAAGTATAGCCTTTTAGATTGACTTCGATATCATGTGCTTTTATCACTTAACAGACTTTGAATGTTGAATGGAAATTTACTCCAATAAGAACAAAAATGGTGACCAGGAACTGACTTTTAAATTTAGAAAATAAATTATCATCTGTATACATCATCGTCATCGTCATCATCTAGAGTAAGATGCTGTTAAATATGGTATCTAGTAGTATGAACTGTGCTAGAGAGCCTCTTGAAAACAAATTGCACCCAACCATCAATGGCTTCTATATCTTTGTTGGGTCTTTCCCTGTAGCTTCTTCTTCTGGTGAGCCATGAAAATTGGTCCATGTTTTCTTTTTGTTGTTACAAAGTACTTGGTATCATTTCGAATACTTTTGAGAAACTTCATCCTCTAAATAAAATTTCATATCGGATATTCAAGGTTCTTACGTAACAAAAGCTTCACGGTGCAAAACTGAGAAAATCCAGAATAAATATCATATATCATGAGGCATCATCAGAGTCATTATAGAGGAATTGAGGTAGGATCCACATTTCACCAACGTGGTAGAAGATATGTTGTGAACGCAGCCAGTGGAGAATCATTTGAATCTGCTAAACCTCAACATTTTCAAAAACCCTTTCGGGGCTCTATCAAATATTACTTTGATGCATTTACCAGGTTTTTCAAACCATACGTGCTGATTGCCACAGTTAAGTCGAATCCTTTTCTTTTTCCCTGTAGAACTAAAGTCAATCTTTTATATAATATCAATCATCAAATTCTTTTGCATGAACCTCCTATTTTATAAAAGAAAACGTGTACTGTTTTGAATCATTTTACTTAAGTTGTTTTTCTTTCTACAGGCAATAAGCATAACCTCTATGTCTCTCCTTGCGGTAGAGAAGTTATCAGATATTTCTCTAACATATTTCATTGGCTTGTTCCAGGTGGTAACTTAACTCTGCTGCTCTTAAAAATACCTTATTAACGCAAGACTTTTGCTGCTTTACGTAACTTTTACTAGTACCTGTGAGCATAATATATATATATATATATATATATATATATATATATATATATATATATATATATATATATATATATATAGATATATATATATATATATATATATATATATATATATATATATATATATAACTAGATGTTTTATCATTATTTCAGGCCATAGTAGCTGCTGCTTTGATGACCTGTTATGTTACAGGCTTCAATCATTTAACTGATGTTGAAATAGACAAGGTATATATGTAACTTACTAACACTATGGAACAATATGCTAAATACTACACAATAGTCACACCCAATTTTAGTTTCAGGACAGAATAGTGATGTGTGCCACATGTTGTTTTGCAGATAAACAAACCTTATCGTCCATTGGCATCAGGGGAGTATTCTTTTGGAACTGGTGTCATTCTCACTGCATCATGCTTGATTCTGGTATTATATACAACATTCCTTTGTAATGCACACCATCACTCTTATTTGATTTTCCTCGTTTATTATATAACTTCTTTTCTATTGGGTTTAAGGAACCAATTAGTTTCTCATTGATATAAATTTAAATATGTAATTTAGATATTTTCTACTGGGATAAGCTTCGTTGACAAGGTTTAGAAAACTTATCATTTTATTCTCCTTTACAGAGTTTTGGGATTGGATGGATTGCAGGTTCACCTCCGTTGTTGTGGGCTCTTTCCATCCATTTTTTTCTGGGGACTGCTTATTCAATCGATGTAAGTTCATTTGGATGAGGGCATAATTATTAAGGGTCATTGTAAGATTTGTTAATTTTCTGTATCAAGAGTTTTATTATGCTTTATCAAAGTTCAGTGAACATTATGCAGTAATTGACTTCTCAAACACTAGACAATATATGTACTAAGTCCTAATTTTCCTTTCAGGAGGAGAACTTTCTGTGTTAGAGTAAGGTTAAGAATTGAATTTGTGTGACACTTGTTTTCTTTTTCGTTAGTCAGATTTGAAATTAAGCTTCTTGAAAACTTCTGTTAGAAAACTTAGTTTGATAGTGACTACATTCATTTTTCTATAACTCGTGTCGGAAATTTCGCAGTTACCCCTGTTGAGATGGAAGAGAATTGCAGCGCTTGCAGCCATGTGCATGGTAGTTGGTCGAGGAATAACGTTTCAACTTGCCTATTTTCTTCATATGCAGGTGGTTTGTCCTTCTAGAAAGTGCTCTCAGTTGTAATGTATATGTGCATAAATTAACTTTTGTACACATACTTGCAACAACAAATGTCTACCAGAAAAGCAACCCTCGTACAAAGTCAAATGTTTTTTGTTGCTAATATGTGTGCATAATATTAAATCTGCAGACCTATGTGTTCAAGAGGCCAACTATGCTTCCCAGATCATTGATTTTTGCCACAGCATTCTTGAGTTTCTTCTCTTTAGTTTTAGCACTGTTCAAGGTAAAAAGGAGAAAAGCTTCCTGTTTTCTTAAAATATGCATGTGTACCCTTATATTTTGTGTTGACTTTCATAAAGGATATACCCGACCATGAAGGAGATGAAAAATTTGGTATTCAATCTTTGTCGGTGCATTTGGGTCAGAAGCGGGTAGTTCTTCTTACGTATAATCTCAGAAGACTTGGTTTTGCCCTCTTGTATCCTTGATTTACCATAAATAAGTTTCTTTCAGGTATTCTGGATTTGTGTTTCACTTCTTGAAATGATCTATGTTGTTGCCATTCTTGTGGGTGCAACAACATCTTCCTACCCCTCGAGCAGAATGATCACGGTGACTTTTTAATTACTTGTATAAATTATGCCACTGTAATGGTTGGTTTTCATTATATCAAGGTTTCAAGGTTTTGTACATATAAATTATCAAAATTTAGTTACAGTATGCAAAGTCAAAGAGTGTTGCTTCTTAACTGATGCATATATATATATGGGGTGCATACGTTGAAATCCAAGCGTGAATCTAAGTCTTATATTGAATAAAAATGAGAAAGTAGAACACTCTATAAGGACGAAAACTCATAGATTTATTGTCTTAAAGTTTTGGATTGAGGGTAGTGTCAATATCTTATATGGTTGGGTTTAGGTCTCATTGATGTTGTATATTTCCGGTGAAACTCTTATGTAAACCTAACAAGTGATATGAGAACCAATAGTTAAAACCGGTTCAAATGAGTGCAAGTCCCTGTATCAAAAATCTTCATGTCAAGAGTTCGAGATAAACTTCAGAATAAGGATGGTACCAAAAGTGTAAACCTAACCGAATGAGGTTTCTAAATAAGGAAATTCCTCCGTTGCAAAAGTAATCTTTGTTGCATGGAATGTCCATGATTTATGAAATTATCACATACCTTTAAGACGGATATATATCTAGTGAATGTGGACGTGGGTGATGATTTGATTATTTTCGTTGAAGTTTGAAGTTTATTCTCAGTTTCTATGTGTTAGGTTTCTGCACATGCTGTTCTTGCTTCAGTCCTCTGGTATCGTTCTAAGTCTGTTGATGTGAAAAGCAGTTTTGCCACAGAATCCTTCTACATGTTTCTTTGGAAGGTAACAATTAACCCTATAAGTTTTTTTCTTTTTAATAAGTACAAACCTATTAAAAAGAAGCAGCTTTTCTTATTAATTTAATTAATATTTTTACTATTAAAAAACTCCTATATTTTCTTTCTCAGCTTTTTCGTAGGAGACAAAATTAATAAGTAGACAAACATACCCATAAATCTCTTACGGTCTTAATGGGTTGTTGTTTCTAATCTTGATTCTGTTTTGTTCTTGTAGCTACTCTACGCAGAGTACCTCATCATACCTTTTATCAAATAAGAATGCAGTGTCATTTTTCTGACTAAGAAATGCTGAATCCCATTTATGCTTCTGTATCAACTTTTTGGATGATTTTGCAATATGAAAACTGTTTATTTCTAGGTCGTGAATATTTCGTATTGTCTTTTCATTAAAAAAAATTATATTACTTATAGCAATGGTTGGACCAATATAATATAGAATACAAATTTCAAACATAATTTCATGGAATTTGTGACTTTTGTTATGATATTAATGGCAATATACTAATATATTATTGTGTCAAATATTTGTACTTCAAGTGTATTTTTTATATTTAAACATATAACAATTTAAATACTACAATTTATAATTTTAATATGGTTGGTTTATTGCTACGAGACAATTTATGTATTACTTTATAATAAGTGTTACCCGCATGATATTATTTTTCATATATTTAATGACTATGCGAATCACTATTTTACATGATATTACGTAGAATTAATGACTTTCTAATATAATGATTTCAGTGGTTAAAGCATTTGAACACTACAAAAACATATTCTATATGTAAACATGTCATCCTCAACTAAAACACGGATAAGAAAAACAATGTATTTTAAACATCAAATAGTTCATAGATCTAATAATCATTTTCGTAAATTGATGATGAAAAAAATTAATGACGTCAAGAAAATGAATTAATTATAATATTCAAATTTATAAAAAAACCTCAAACTTAATTCAAAATACTATATATATATATATATATATATATATATATATATATATACGAACAATTTGAATAAGTGATTGAAATAACTACAAATGATTATTTATTCATAATTAATAATCAAGCTGGTACTAGACCGGAAAATATATAATAATTTAAGTACTCATATAACAAATTATATATTTTTTTCTATTATGTCTTTATTCTAAACACAAATGCTTATAAATACGAGTTCAGATTTTTTATTAATTTTTTTATGCTATTTGTCATACATTAAAAATATATTATACTTTAAATATCTTTTAAATATATTTTAAAATATTAAAATTAATAAAAATCAGTATATTATAAAAATATAATACAAAAACAGCACATAAAAAATCATCAAAAGAATCCAAATTCTTATAAATACATGTTGAAATGAATTCCTCAACTTTTTTCACTTAATATGTATTATCGATGAAATACTACCAGAATTTCATTTATAATCGACGAAATATTAGCCATCAATTTATTTTCCTACAACCTTCATCCCTAATCTGATGCCTTATGTTTTTTTTTTTTTCTATGGATATTAACTAATCACAAATATATTTGTCAATAATATAAATTTAAGTGTGGATCCAATTTTATAATGGAAAAATAAGTTTTTTTTTCTTGTAGTCTCACTTTTTTTCCTTTATGGCTGTTAAATTATTACTTGATATTGGACTTTATCATGTACACTACACTCACTTTAGTATTCTAAAAGTCAAACAATAATTTTAAGTAATTAAATGATTTTTTTTAAGGAAATCCATATTAGGAAAAATGTGCAGTGTAAATAGAAATAGTTAAAAATTTAGGTAATAAAAGTTAACGCATCTAGCCCATCAATGTGTCTGCTTCTAAAGTGAGGCTAAAGGTGCGGAATAGCAACAACAAGCCAAGTATTAAAAAAATAATATTTGTTTTCATAATATTTAAAAAGAAATCATATTTTTAAAACAAATAGAATATGTAAAACTTTATTCGTTAAAAAAACAACAATACAAAAATACAAAAATACATAAAAGAAAGTCGTAATCCCATATATTGATTTTCATAGTATATTAAAAAATATTTCAGTCATATAAAAAACATTAAATAATTAAAAATACATTAAAATAATATTGATTTAGCAATAAGTATAATCATTAATTACGAAAACTATTTTCAAAAAATGTTGTTTTTATCATGTATGATACAATAAAACAACATAAAATTGCATTTGACAAAAATCATATATACTAAATATGATTTTGATAGAAAAAATATCACTCCAAAAAAACGCTTAATTTTTTAGTGATAAAAAAAACGTTTAAAGACCTACTCAGGAAATAATTTTTTAATTAAAAACTAATTTTGAAAATTAATTCTTTTGATAATCATCAAAGCTTAAGTAGTTATTTATTTGTAACAAATTTAAAAATTAATTCATAATAAAAATATTTTAATTATTAATTTAGAGATTAATTATAAATTTTTTTAAATTATTTTAATTAAGAATAATTTTTAATTTATAAATTAATATCTAAATTAATTATTATAATAATTAATTATTATAATAATTAATTTTTATTTTATAAGTAAATTAGTCATATTATTGGAGATATATATCATTCTATACACACATGATTTTTTCAAAGTAAAAAAAAAAAATTGAACTCTAATTTCTTCGACATAAAATTGACTTTTTAGTAGTCTGACTTACCCATCTTTATATTAAATTTAAAGTTTATTTATTTAAATAATTTTACTAAAGTAACATTAGAATGGTACTTTTTTCGAATTTTGTAACACTTTAAGTGAATCAGTTTAGGAGATTGAAATATATGGTTTATTTTTAGTTTTTACTACACCTTGAGTATTTTTCCAGTATTATATTCTCTTCTAAAATAACTGAGGAAGTTTCGAACTTTACGTCATTTTTTTATTTAAACAAAATATTAAGTAATCTTATATCAATAAAATATTGTATATATAATCTATAAGTAGAACCTTTAACCTAAAAAAAAACATTAAATAACATAATACAATATAATGATATAATATTTTTGCTTGTCTATATTCTATATATGTCATTTTATGTCAACCTTTTCACCGTACATTATCTTTTTCTTTGGGGACTATGGTTTTTATTAAACATTATTCTAGTCATTTTATATAAATTATTGCAACTTTCTTGTTCTTGATACCCAAGTAAAAGCATAGTAATAAAATAAAAGTCACGACTTTGACTACTTTTAGAACCTTCGTGTCCAAGCAAGCAAGAGAGTAAAAAAAAATAAAAATTAAGATCTATAAATAACGGTCACTCACACCATAATTAGCACAAATAACTCGGTGTTTATGTTGAATCATCTTCTATTGTCATCACTTTAGGTAAATGTTTATATATTGGAATTTAAAATTTATTAGAGTTAGAGTTAATTTTCCTTTTGATATAATTATAATTTGTTTAGGGTTTATAACATCCATATACTAATTGATAAAAATATACACATTATAAATTTTTATAATATAAATTTAAATTTAAATTAATCTCTGATATTAACGATCAAAAACTTAATTTTTAAATTATATTAACTAATTTAGAAATTAATTTAATTTATAAATTAATATTTACATTGGTCCTAATTATTATTTTTTAAATTATTTTTTATTTAATGATTTTTCTTCATAATATTTAATTTTAGTTTTCTTGTTATAAAGTATATGATTTAATCATCTATATTAATATATTACTTTACATTTACAATTCATATAATTTATGATATATTAATTTATTATTTTATCTTTTGTTATGGTTAATATATTTAATTTAAATTTATAAACATATCTTGAATATTGGGAATCAGTGATTGTTTTATTTTAATTTTTATTATAAAATTATGACATTACATATATTTAATGATATTCATATTATTTAATTATCATTTTATTAAAATTTGCTAAACCCTGCTTGAATTATTAATTTTGTTCAACGAATAATGTAAATTAAAAATATGTAGATATATATAATCCCAAAAAAAATTATTTTCATTCAGAATCTATCATCCAGAGTTTTAACATAAGTTGTTCTCACTCCTCCGCCACCTATGGAAGTTTCTTCGGAGCCGCCGTCGTCTAACGGCGCCGGCGAAAATATAAGCAAAAAGTTCGAGAATGAAATTCCTTTTCACAGTGTAATTTAAATTTGCCATAATTGATTATTATTATTTTTTTCCTTTGTTTTCGCAGTGCACTGAAGCGAGAACTGAAGAACAAACAGAGAGAAGAAGAAAGGAAGCGCAAGGAGGAGGAGAAAGCCAAAAAGGTACTTCTTTATCCGCAATCCACAATGCTATCACCAATTCTCTATGCAATGTAGCTATCGATTAGCAGCGATGTTTTTTTTTTTTTTTATTATTATTATTATTATTGTTAATTGCATGTTTTTCCACTTACGTATCATCATTTTGCATTTTGCAATCTAATTTTTGTCTTGTCTTGCATTACACAATCTTATACAACATTGTTTTGCTACCATTTTATTGTATGATGTTGCCTTGACTTCGTTTTATTTATTTATTTTTCATGCCATGTTATCACCTTGTTAGAAAATTAATTGCTCATTAATATTTGTGAAGATTGAAAAGTTTGACGGTAAAATGTGCCAAAGTGATGATAATTGAGTGGTAAAATATGTAATTAAGCCTTTCTTTTCTGTACTAATTCAAGTTTTTGTATGTTTTGGAAAGATTTTGTGGAATTTCATTTATTCTCTGCTTTTCGATTTCAGTTTCTGGTCACAGATGGAATTTTATTTATAATGTATTTTTATTCTTTTAGGCAGCTGAAATGCAGCGGGCTAAGGATAACAAGCCTGCACCTGTTGATGAGGATGATATGGACCCGACTGTATGGCTCCCTTTTTGTTTGTGAAGTGGAATTTATGGCGAATTGCATTCTATGTTTGTTCATCTTTTTTGGTAATTTTCTGGGTGATTTCATTTCATTGCAGCAATACCTTGAGAATAGGCTGAAGTATCTTGCAGTTCAAAAGGCAGAAGGCAGAAATCCATATCCCCACAAATTCTTTGTCACTATGTCCCTTGATGAATACATTAAGGAATATGGAGGTTTAAGTGAAGGGCAGCACCTTGAGGATGTTTCTGTGTCTTTGTCTGGTAGTCAGCAGTTTCTGCATAGATAGTTCGTTTTTTCTGTTGCTGCTTCGGTGGCTGTATGTTGGTTCATTAATGCTTCTGCATTTCAGGTCGGATCATGCACAAGCGCACCTCTGGTTCTAAGCTTGTCTTTTATGACCTGCATGGTGGTGGTTTCAAGGTCCAAGTTATGGCTGATGCGAGGTACCCAATCTTGTTCTACTTTATTCATATTAATAAAAATGATAAGACTTCTTGGTCATGTAGGGTTGTTGTTGAATCAGGTGAAAAAGCCGATTAGTATTGACCATTATTAAACTTTTCTTTTAAATGTTTAAATTAGAGGAATAATCTGAAAAAATATGCATGGCATATAGTCTGTAATAATTTTTAATGAAAGCCCAGTCATGCACATGTTTCCACTCTTTAGAAATATCTGAATTATCCTTTGGGGTCTTGTATTATAATACTTTTAAAAAATACCATAGGATAAATATGTAATGAAGGTCCTAGTGTTATAAAGGATAAATATTTAGGAGGTTGTTACTTTATACTACACATATATAGTATGGTTACAAATTACGAAGTCATGTTCTGTGGCATTCCTTGCTACCTTGGTGTTTGACTAACTTGGATGTAGCTGTTTGTACTTTCGATTTGCACAGTTAGTTTTTAGTATTTTTAATTCTTTCATAATGATATATTTTTCTTTTCTTTTATCATGTCTTATTTTAATAGGACAGATGAAACAACTGATATTTCTTTAATGCAGTAAATCAGACTTGAATGAGGCTGATTTTTCCAAATTCCATTCTAATGTGAAGCGTGGTGACATAGTTGGTATCACTGGATTTCCTGGTTCGTGGTGCCAAACTTATTGTCATTCATATGCATAAAGTCTGTCTGAATTCTATGACCTTGACTATGAATACATATATATGAAAGTATGATTATAAGAGTTTCTTTAAATAAGTTATGTCTAGGAAATAGGTGTAAGCAAAGATATAAATCATGTTTCGATTATGTGCATTTTATTAGATGATTTCTGCCTCAAGACTAGGAAAGTGGTGCCTCAACTCTGTAAATATTAGATAATTGGCAAAATTTAGAATGTTGCACACTTGCACTCTTTATTCATTATAAAGGGCTCACTCTTACTGATCAAAAGCATAAATGTTTCTATTCTGATTCTCCATAATTAGGATGCATTCTACATTACTATTATATTGTGAATTGTATATTTTTCAACTCTATAATCAGCAAATTTCTCAGTTTTCCATTTTTTAATTATCCAGGAAAAAGTAAGAAGGGTGAACTTAGTATTTTTCCAAAGACTTTTGTGGTGCTGTCTCATTGTTTGCATATGATGCCCAGGCAAAAGTCTGCTGCTGCTGCTGCTGATAATGCAAATTTGAAGGTCAGGAACCTTTCTTTTATTTTATTTTTAATGTCGTTTGATGACCATATGCAATGACATTGTTACATCTTTAATGATCTACAGAGAAATCCATGGGTACCAGGAAGTACCAGGAATCCTGAGATATATATTTTGAAGGATCAGGTATCATTGGCATGAAATGTTTACTTTTATAAATATTTTCAATGTTTTTAGTCTCTTAAAACATTTGTAGCGTCTACTCTCATGTTGGAACCAATTTGTGACAACAGTAAGAGCGTGGATGCACTTGTCAAAGTGAAAAAAATATTGAAACATGATTTACCTTACCCTTTGGTGATTAGGGTTAAGCTTAGGAATAGAAATGAGTTAGAGGATTGTCATTATTATTCAGTGTGTTTTTATCTTTTCATTTTGAAATGTATAGTTTTTGTTAAGTACATTCTATGTATGTCTTTATCTATTTATTTATTCCATTTCTCATTTTTATGATCCTCCTTATGAACTAACGTAGTTGCAGCTTAAAGGCCCTTGGTCACAAATGGATTGATTTTCTTGATTTTTGTGGGAAATTGATTTGCGGGTAGTTTTCTAACTATATTTGCAAAGATGAAAATAATTTTTTACCAAAGAGGATCTTTGTCTATGACGAGACTCCTTTTACATACTTGAGGGAGAGCAATTGTTCCTCCTTCATTCTTGAACTTTGAATAAAAAATAACAATAATGTGTATTAATCTAAACAATTAATCTATTCAATAATTAAAATTGCTTCTCAAGTTAGAAGAGCCTCGTCCATGATTGTACAATTTACTCAGTAAATTGCAATTGTGATGCATATTTTTTAATATCCTATGAGTTGTGTTTTGTTTGTTATCATGAACGTGTTTTGATGACTTATCTGCAGAAGCTGTAGGGAAAATTTTCATTTGCATTATCTCTTGTTTGCTTCATCATTCTCTAAATATTTATGTACTGACGAATGTATGTTTTATTTAATTAACTGTTTATGTTTCAGGAAACTAGATATCGCATGCGCCATTTGGATTTGATGCTTAATCCAGAGGTCCGAGAAATCTTTAAGACCAGATCTAAAATCATTTCTTACATTAGGAGGTTCCTTGATGACCTTGATTTCTTGGAGGTTTGTTCTGTCTGGGAATTTTGGTACTGGATGCTGTGGTTTCTATTCTTCCGTTCACCTACTTGTTGCATCACTTTCAGGTCGAAACACCTATGATGAACATGATTGCTGGTGGAGCAGCAGCACGCCCATTTGTAACCCATCACAATGACCTTAACATGAGGTTGTTCATGAGGATTGCTCCAGAACTATATCTTAAGGAGTTGGTTGTTGGTGGGCTGGACCGTGTTTATGAAATTGGCAAGCAATTTAGGAATGAGGGCATAGATTTGACTCATAATCCTGAGTTTACTACTTGTGAGTTCTATATGGCATATAAGGACTACAATGACTTAATGGATATAACAGAGCAAATGTTGAGTGGTAAGAATATATAGATGTTTTTTACTGCCTTATTGGTATTGACTTTCTTTCATGTATCTTTTCATCAAATTAGCTACTTAATCTCATCTGAAAAGCATTAAACAGGTATGGTTAAGGAACTTACAAAGGGAAGCTATAAAATCAAGTATCATGCTGATGGGATTGACAAGGAACCTATTGAAATTGATTTTACTCCACCTTTCAGGTGCGTGGTGTACAATATCTTGTCATTAATAGCCATCATAGTTATATTCTACTTTTGGATGATAGGTTTGGTTTTTAATTGTTACAGAAGAATTGACATGATTGAAGAATTAGAGAAGATGGCAGGCCTCAGTATTCCCAAAGACTTGTCGAGTCAGGAAGCTAATCAATATTTGAAGGATGCATGCTTGAAGTATGAGATCAAATGTCCACCTCCTGAGACAACTGCACGTTTGTTGGATAAAGTAATCTCTTTTTTCTCTGTCTTTTTTATTATCTACTTGTTTTTAAATTATTCTTTCATTTGAAAGATGATCCTTCCTTGTCAGAATGGATCAAATTTTAAAGGGGCCCGTTTTCCTGATATATCTTGTCATACTTATTGTGTTGCTGAATTTCTGATTTAAAACCAGGACAAGAGTTCGTATGTAGTAAGCAAAATATAAAAGCACTAGTTTTGTGTTATGATTGGGATACTGAAGTATCTATGAACGGTAGGATGGGGGATAGAACTTTAGTCCAAACTTTCTAGTCTTTCTCAAATAACAACTATCCATTCCAGTAATATAACTGTAATTTTCAGTACTACAGCAACTATGAATAATGTAGTCGGCACACAGTCAATAAACATTATAGTCTTCGTTAAACAGATAGTCATTCTAGTAATATAACTAGTTTCCACTGCAGAGCTCCAATGTTTCTATATTGTGAATTGTAACATTAATTTCTATAATAATGTTGGCGCAGGTTTAGTGAGGCTAGGTTACAATTATGGTCAACAGCTATTTTTTCTCATTTTGTATTTTACCTCCACTCAGTCTTTTGTTGGTTTTTAATATGTCCAATTCTAATCGATGCATTTTGTTTGTGTCTTTATTCCTTATTTTGGGCCTCTTATGAAGTTTCTGCGTGAAATATAATTTATATTTTTTTCATATTGCAGCTTGTGGGTCACTTTTTGGAAGAAACGTGTGTAAATCCTACATTCATCATAAACCATCCTGAGATAATGAGTCCTTTAGCAAAGTGGCATAGATCAAAGCCAGGCCTGACCGAACGTTTTGAATTATTTATTAATAAACATGAAGTAAGGTCATGACATTTAAGTGGTTATTATTTTAATAAATGTGCAATCATCGTTCTTCAGATCACTGTTTCTTACATTTCAGCTTTGCAATGCGTATACTGAACTGAATGACCCTGTAGTACAACGACAAAGATTTTCCGAACAACTCAAGGTAAGGAAACTTAATACTAATGTAATATGCACTGCTCCAATTGGTAGGTTTTTTCTCTAGAAAATAATAGCGGCAACTGTTTGGTTATTTGTTTTGTGTAGGATCGTCAATCAGGTGATGATGAAGCAATGGCCTTGGATGAAACATTTTGTACGGCTCTGGAGTATGGTTTGCCACCTACTGGTGGTTGGGGCTTGGGTATTGATCGATTGACTATGTTATTGACAGATTCACAGAATATCAAGGTTCTGGTTCTTACTCTTCCTCCATGCTTGCTTTAGTTTCATAAGTTCTTACCATCTGTTCTTTTGGTGTCTGTCAGGAGGTTCTTCTCTTCCCTGCCATGAAACCTCAAGATTGATCCTTCTACCAAAGCCATTTTGGAATCCTCATCATACACAGGTAATATAAGAAATTAAAAGATGGGATTTCAGTTATGAACTTATTGATCTATATCTTTTGATGATTGGATTGACGATTATGTCATCTGCCAGCTGTTTTAGTTCTCAGTTCCTAATCTTCAGTTGTTTTAGTATTTCATTATTGTTTCAAAACTTTGGTTATTTTAGAATTTCAGTTTGTAGTTGTGTATTTTATTTTTCATCATACTCGTATATATAATGGAATAATTAAGACTATCTTTTAATGGAGAATCAACAGATCTAATTTTTTGTAAGGTACATATTAAACCATCAAGGCCATCTCCATCAGGTTGCTATCGTAACAAATATAGTGCCTTTTTGAGGGCAACGTTGGAGAAGACATTGGTTGTTTTGCTCTGATTCAACTCTATTATGACCCAGCAAAGAATTTTCAACAATAAATAATGTTTACATGATAATACAAAAACAAAAACATAACAATGATTTAACAAAAATTAATGTTGGTGGAATACAAAGATGAAGTCGAGACCTATTTAGTAAAAAGTTATTGAATTGGCGAGTAATGTTTAAATTATAAAAGTAAGAATAAATTATGTTAATGCTTAAATTATAAAAGTAAGAAGAAATTATGTGTAATAGTGAGTATAAAATGTAAAGGAAGGATAAAAGGGACAAAAAGGAAGAGTTGTTAGGTTAGAGACGACTTTGATACTCATTATTATTTGCATTGGAAACCCATATTATCATATCAAAGGACGATATAGAAGTTTCATTTATAAAATATAAAAAAAAAAATTACGGGTATTTTATTTCAACTTTTTATGAATTAAATATTTTTTAGTGTGAGAATTCTTGAAAAGACTGAAATATCATGAATGGAGGAGTATTTGTTTGACATTGGAAGCAATAGATTTCTCGTAATCTAAAGTTGGTAATTTCTTCCTTCATCTCTATTTTCTTTTCTTGTAAAACAAAAAAAGAAAATGGTTAGCATACTCTTATTATAAACATTTTAAATTTTGTAATTTGTTAAGATGTTATTTAACTTAGAATACGTTTCTACGTTATTTAATCTGAAATCATATTTCATATTGTGTAATTCATAATCTGAATACAAAAAAAATACAATTTTGAATTATTTTATTTAGAATATAATTTTATATTATATATACTGTAAAATATATTTAAATTAATTTTTAACTATATAATTTGAAAATATTTAGAATTACTTATTTTATAATAAATTTCGAATTGGTTATGAGGTGTTATGGTAGGTAAATATTATTAATTAATTTCTTATATTAAGGTAGTGGTAAAATAAATTATAAGGGTACAGAAAGAAAAGCTCTCTAAATAAAGTTCTGAGGCTATTGTTTCCTACACCCCTAATATTACTAACTGCTCCTCTACAATATCAAGAAAATACCTAAAAACTTTTCACCATTACACAACGTTACCACTGTTCCTGCCTCCACCGCACCGTTGCTTCAGAGGAAGAAGAAAAGGAAAATACTATAAAGCAAGAGAGAAAATGTAAGAAATAACTCATTCCGAAAAACCATTTTGGAACATATTTCATGTATTCTGAAAAACTCTTTTTGAAAGACATTTTGAAAAAACTCATTCAATACATTTTGGAAACTTCTTTTGAAAATCGTATTCTGAAAAAACTTATCATTGAATGCATTTTATGTGTCTCGGAAGTTTTGTTTTGAAAATCTTATTTTGAAAATTATTTTCCAAAAATTTTGGAAAGTTTTTTCCATTTTTTTTTTTGAAATATGTAAAATGTTTATTTTGAAAATTTGATGGTATAGGAAGTAAAAGCCGAATTCTTAGTGGGGTGTAATATGGGTTACTCCGGAATAGGTTTTCAATCACATTCGTTATGGGCTTGTATTAGTTAGGCCTGTGTTGGAAACCAATCAGAATACAATTTTTTTTTTAAACTGTCGTTATTTCATAAATGAAAAAGAATACCAAATTAAAATAAAGTTTTTAAATAGCGAAAACATATTTTTTATGTGTGTTGACCTTAAATTTGCGCGGAGGATTTGACTAACCAGTAAATTAATTTTTTCAATTTTGATGAGTTATATGTAGTTTAGCTTGTAAAGCTCTCAATTAAATTTGACTTAATATTAGGTTTATGAAGCCTCGTGAAGTCTATGAACAGGTGCGTTGACTTTTGATTTAGCAATAGATAGAGCAAGAGTTGGTAAAAGCTAAAGGAACATTGACCTTTTGGTGATGAAACCTATTAATCAGAAAAACCTCATATTTGTCGTTTTATATTGCCTCCATATTTGTTTGACAATATTGGCATGGACCATGTTAGTTCGTAGGGATACACATTATTACTTTTACTTTGGTAGTCCTTTTTTGGGGTTTTAATTTTTCATTAATGAAGTGTGTGTTTATGTTCACGTGTGCACAGCATTTTCTTGGGACGAATATGTGTTTTTAATGTATTTTTTTCATAGATGAAACGTTTTCATTAATGGAGGAGGAATGGATAATTTGATGGTTGTATCTTAGTCTTGGAAATCAAAGAGTTTATTTCTCAAATTGATTAAAAATAGAAAGCAAAGTCTTAAAAATTTGAGTTAAAGATAATGTCAACTCCTTATATGTATTTGGTTTATATTTTATTGGTAGTTTGATAATAATGTAAATTTTTTTCCTTGAATCTTACTTTTATATTAATGTATCAATATTAATTTTATCACATGGTCACCCAGTAAGGTCCCCAATAAAATAAAATATATTTTTTGTGAAAAAATATATATATATATATATATATATATATATATATATATATATATATATAATCTTTTATCTTTGAATTATTGAAAATCCCGTAATAATAAGATGTGCATTATTTTTTTTAACAAAACTATAAATCTTTTATATATTTCTTTTTAAATGTAAACCTTTCGATAACACATACAAATACCTAAATCTTCTATATATCCAAGTGATTTATTGAACTAAGGTGACATTTCTACAAATAACTATATTTTTATAGCACTTTTTTATTATTTTGTTTTTTATATTAATCGATGTGAGACTTTGATAAACATTTACTAAACAACCAACATATCCTTACTTCACCAAAAGTCTCACATACGCTCTGGAACAAACATTTAACATAGTATCAATAGAGATTCTTAAATTACTCTTGCCACTAGTGATACACACAAACTCATTGACGGTGACAAGCTTTCTCTATCATCGACCCTCGCCACCTTGCACATCTGACTGGTTGTCAATAACTTTTCGATCATTGTCACTGACAACTCATTGATACCCAAGGTGATTCCATCACCAACACCACATTGGTCAAGCTAGACCCCTCCACACATATCAAGCAGAAAAAAATGATGAGAAACACTAATCTCTTTCTAAGAAGCGCAACATAACATTGACATTGCTCAACATGTCAAAGTGTTCCACAACTTTGATATCACTGTTAGGAATTACACAATAAGAAAATAATCTCTTCAAGAAGAAGTACACCCATAAAATAAAAATATAAATAAAAGCACACAAAAAAATTAACGTGGGTCAACATCTCAAGACCTACGTCCACAAATACTTAATAAAAAACATTATTACTCAATGTACAAGGTACTGGTGAACACCCAAAAAAAAAAACCAACAAAAAATGTATAAATGAGTTGTTTGTATAATATTTATTCTTGAAAAATTAAGGTGTAAAGGTTGAAAGTTGCATAGAACTTCATTAACAATGAAAAAAAAAATACATAGTTTTTTTTACTGGAAGATGAAACATCCTTTGGATGAGGTAAAAGAACAATTAATTTTCCTTTTGCTTGATTTCTTACAGAATTAAATGTTAAAAAGATGCTTATTCCCTTAAAGATTCTTAATATTCAAGTCCGTAAAAATTTAAAATATAATAATAATAAATAAAGATTATAAAGAAGTATTTTTAATATTGATATATATATATATATATATATATATATATATATAAGTTAAATAATTAAAACTGTTACTTATATTTATATTATGATAATAGTTACTCATTTATCTATGGAGTCATTAAGTAAGAAATACATATTTAGTATTTATATGAATAACAATTCAAATATAAATTTTTTCTTTTATCAGCAATCCCTAATTATTATTTTTTTTAGTGGAACCTATAATTTCTCCTATTCAACCAAACTAGTTCTATTTTTCTAAATTGTTAATATAAAGGATCTAACTCACCAACTTCCACTCTCTTTCCTTTCTTTTAACCATTTGACTATAAGAAGGTACAGCAAGGGTACCATTGCAGTAAAAAAAGTTCCTTGTTGAATAACATCTCACCTATTTACTAAAGACATAGCATAGAAAATGAAGTGGAGGAATGAGATGATGGTGAAAAACAAAAGTTCCTTTTACATTCCCCAAAACTTTGAAGGCGTATTTGGTGCAAAGTATATCCGACAACACATAAAATATGTCTGCAAGTTATGAATAATAGTTGAACACCAATGCACTTCACCACCTTTTCCAGCAACCAAACAACTACACTATTTCCTTACATGGATCCAACCCCAAATGCTGCAATCTTCCAAAATGAAAAAGAACAATGAAACAACAGAAGAGGCAGACACAAATAAGTGGGTACAGAACATCTCTAAAATTCCCTATTTCAAGTGCTTTGCTTTTTAGACCCAATAATTCTTGACAGCTTTCATTTTTATGCCATTCTTATTGCTTCCTTGGATCACAGTTAGTGTTATTTATGCTAACTTTGCAATGCCAGAGAGGTAGAGACAGATTTGAGTGTTAGTTTCTAAAGTGATATTAAATATGTGGGAGATTCCATCTCGACTAGAGATAAGACAAATTTATATTATATAAATGTATGCAAATATTATCTTAATGATCTTATAATGTTAAATTAAGTTTAAAGTTCATTTTCTTAGCATGATACGAGAGCCATAAATTAAAGTTAATTCTAACAAGATTTTTTGTTTTTTAGGCTTATCATATCATTTACTATTAGGCCGCTATAAGATCATCTATTAATTTTTAGTCATATATCACATATAATGTATGAATGCAACAGCATATTGAATACGACACGTATCTGATATATCAATACATTTATTTTAAAAATAATAGAATACGATACGTGATATATTGATATTAAAAAATCTACGATAATTCTTAAAAATATGGTAAATATATTATTGTTATTGTATGAATTTAAATTAAAATCATATGTATTAAACGTTGTCAACATAAAAAATTCTAAACTATTGTTATCATAAAAATACTATTGCTTTTAAATTTGATACTTCATTGATAAGTATCGACAAATTATCCTAAAACATTAGACAAGTATATGTCGGACACATATACATTATCCAAATTGAAGTATCGGTACATCATAATATATCACTAATTAGTATCGCTAATTAATAAAAAAATTATTAATTTTAGGGTCATACAGCATTGACCGTGTATTACCTTAGTAACATAATATCCTTACTTTAAATTCATAATGCTACAACTAACCTAACATATTTAAGGTTAAAGCTGCAGAAAATGGTTTGGTTGTGAGAACAGAAGAATTTTTTTTTTTCCGACAAAGGTAGCAAAAATTGAAGCAAACACACATGAGGTTTCATAGAAAGTTGAAGCTTGAAAGAGTGAAAGCGTTTAGTGCAAGGAACCCTAGAATAGCATTTGCGTATTGTTCTCAACAACAACGGTTACATTACATACTCCAATGCGTGTGAACTCTGCACCCTTTCATGTCCCCATGGGATAACATATTTCTGCCCTAATTGCCTAAGTTGACTTCTTTTTATATTATAATATTTTTGAGAAAGGTATGAAACAAAGTATGTTACTTTTCCATGGAGAATTTTACTATATTAGACTCTAATACTACAAATTAATTTAGTAAGATTGGATTAGACTCAAACTTATTATCTTATATATTATATTATTTGACAAAATTTAAGATTAAAATTTGAATAAAAGATCTCTTAGGTTTATTTGGACCAAGTAAATATTGTCCTTTTAGGCACCTCAAAAGGAAAAGAAAATTCTTCAATGTATTTTTAATATATTTTTTTTCATATATTTGTATATCTTGTTCTTTAAAGTTTTTGAGTGTATTTTTTCAACCTTTGTCCCAAGTTAGGTGTATTTAGAAAGGCACATTCATCTTTTAAGATAATTAAAATTTAGGTATAACAATAAATATGTAATTAACAAGTAAGATTTAGGTATAGCAATAAATATGTAATTAATAAATAGTATATATTCCTAATATGTAATTGTTATTTCTCACAACGTATTCTTAATTAATTTGACTTTTATACATGTAACACATGCTTATGACTTGTTTATCCGTATAAAAATCTTTAAAGTAGAAATAAATTTTAAATACGTATACGTATAGACATTAAATTAAAAGTAGGTAAGGAGATGCCGTAATAGAATTCAAATCGGTATCGTTTTACCATATAGAAACTTATAGAATGAGTTTTCTTTTTTACGAAAACTAAATTGAGAACATGCTAAGTTATAAACTTTTTTTAATTATTTTAGAAATAAATGTTAGAAATAAAAAACATTAATTAAAGTACATTAATAAATATAATAATAAAAAAAATACACAATTAATTTAACGTGTTTTAACACTTCAAGTTTTATATATACAAATAAACAATAAATATGTTATTATTTAACATGTAATTTATACAATTTATTAAAATGTGATAACAATATACTTAAATTAGTTATTTATTTTTATAATAGTTTCTTACAATTGTTTATATTGTTCAATGGAGTGTTGGTTAATTCCCATTTTAGAAGTAACAATAAATGATAAGTTTTTTAGTTTATTATTTTCTTCTTTTATATTATGGCTATTAGAAAGATAAAAGAAGTTAAATTGATGAACTAACTCAAAGTGAATTGTTATTATAACATTAGCCTACGCGCATGTCTGTACGTAATTTTAAATATATGTTATATTATATTAGTAGGTGATGATAATGTAATGTTATTAAATTAATATATAAAATAAAATTATATTTATTAAAAGTAAAGTGAAATATATTAGAAAAGATGAGAGAATAACTGTTGATAAATAGAGAAAAAGAGAATTTTTATAAAAATGTTTGTAAAAGTAACGGTCAATTTTAAAAAATTTAATTATATTTTAAAGGGTAAAATTGGTATTTTGAAATGTGGACACAAAAGAAGGAATCATCTTTATATATTGTTATAAATTTACCTTCATTGAAAAGTACTCTTTTAATTATTTTTATCTATTTTGTGTGTATCTTTCTTCTATCTCAAAACTAGGGCAAATAAACAAACAACCCTTTGGATTTGTCACGAGTAATGGCTTCATTTGTTTAAAAAATTTGTTCTCCGGTGAAGATGTTGTAGGTTCTTTTGGAAGCTTTTTTGTTGTCTGTGGTGTTCATTAATGATATTCTTAAACAAAGATTAAGAAAGATTCCCAACTTTGCAATAATTTAAACACTACATTATGAGTGAAACAACCACATCTCACTAAGGACTCTGAAACAATCAAAGATTTGATTATGGAATCAATGAAAGATTATGGCTCGTGATTTGAACTTGTATTTTCCAATTAGAGTTTTTATTAATTAATTCTTCAATAAATAAAAAATAAAATTAGAGTTCTTAATAATCAGTGTCAACAATTGTAAGTTGCAAAATCATACTCAGTGCATTTTTAATTTGTCTCAAATATGTATTATTTTAAAAATTTAAATGATTATGGAGTGGTATTTTTTTTCAGTATATTTCACCAGAACGTTTAAAAAGTTTCTTGGTAATAAAATAGTTTTACTGAAAATCGATATTATAGTTTTACATACAGCAACTAAGATGAATTGAGAATTATGATAACAGTGTATTAATAATTAATACACCCTCGATTATCTAAAACAATAATCTCTTAATGTTTTCTACCACACAAATTAAAAAATAATTATTCAATATCAAGTATAATTTAGTCAAAAATGTCTTTTTCTTTTGTTTATTACTTTGATGTTTATTTGTTATGTAAGCAACTCCGTTAATTTCTCTTAATTAGTAATACTGGGAAAAAAAATCTGGTAAAGGAGCTCCTATTATTCTGATAAACAAAAAAAGAAAAATAGACTATTATTTTGTTAATAAGAGTAAACAATGTACGTATTGAGAGTAAATTATTTTTTCCGTCTTATATAATCATTATACCAAATTTCTTAACATTTATAAAAATAGCAATAATATACCAAAAATATTTTGATTTTTTAACTGATATTAAAAATTTTCCGGTACATTTTTTCATTGTATGATATCCTTAAAGACTGGATAGTATTTATCATATTCAAATAAATTCACAAATATATATTATAACTTTTTTAATTAAAAACATTTTCCTTAACAAAATTACTTTTCATAATCATTGTGTAATTAGTTAATTTCTTACATTACTTTAAAAACAACTACAAATTGAAACCGATGGAGTATATATCTTGTGAAAACTTGCTCTTAATATATATATCTTCTTCATTTATTTTTTATATATTTATTATTTTGAGTGGCTAAAAATCAATTGCATAACAACAATTTTTAAGAATCTTTCTGATATATATATATATATATATATATATATATATATATATATATATATATATAATGCCGAAAAGAATGTAAGATATTTTATGGATCTTCGCACTAAATTCTACTTTATATAAAATAAAGGGTTTTAAGTAAGGGAATATTTTTTCAGAAAATACAAATTCAAAACTACAATGAATTTGAAAAAGAATCTCACATTATTGGATTAAAGTTTTTTTAACATAAAATAATTATCTCCATATAAGTTACATAATTATAAAAAAAATAATGAGATACGGGAATGACATTATTTTAATAAAAAAAAAATTATGTGACATTGATTAATAGAGAGCTTGACACCAAAGTTTACCTGTGATCAAATAATGAGGTTGTTTGATATTGTGAGACTAACGTTTTCAATGATTCAGTGTCCAATATATATCACTTCACATGCTTGCATGTTAGGTCTTAAGACTATATAATATAAATTCTATAATTTAATTATTTGTAAGCTATTGGGGTTATCGACTTGCGTGATACCCTAATAGGTAGCAAGACCTTTTTCACCCACTTAGATACCCACACATTTATTCCAATCATTATTATTATTATTATTATTATTATTATTATTATTATAAAAATATTATACTATATTAAAAACACCACCTTATACTAAAAGAAATACCATATTACCAATAAAATTTTATTACGGAAAAGAATATTTGTCAATAAAATAGCACTTATTTATAGGTTTCACTTGTGTTGAAAAAATTCCTAAATAAAATAAAATATATTGATGGATTTTGTTGGTTGATTTTGGTTGTTTTAATCATTGACAAATATTTCTGTCATTGATTTAGTAGGATAGATCTTAAAGTTTTCCTTTTAGGCCTTGACCATATTAAGGTGAAGTTCATTGATAAATTTGTCTATCATAATTTTTTATATTTTTAAATTTGTTGATAAATTCATTAATAGTTAATATTTTTTTGGAATTTAAAATTAGATGTTGATAATTGAATTTTTGAAAATTTATTGATAAATTTATGGATAATTATCTTTTTAAAATACGTCAATAAATTTGTTGGTAAAATGGATGTCAATTCATTCGGCACTAAATTTGATAAAATATTTATTATAAATTAAATGAAAATATGTGAGAAGAAGGAAAAAAAATAGTATGAGAAAGAAAAGGAAGAGCACGATAAACAAGAAGAAGAGGCAACAACAATAAGGGTGGTAACACAATAATAACAAATGAGAAAAAGGAGAATAAAATTCTAATATCGATAAAGAAATAGTAGTTTGTCTAAATAATATTAAAATAATTGTAAGAATGTAAATGAAAATAAAGAAGTTTTATTAACATCAATGAAATTCCTACTGGACAACCAAAATTAATCATTCCAATGCTGGTCGGAAAAAAGTCTAATTAAGTTTATTTGGAAATAACTTTAACGTACGTTGTCTTGAAAATAATCCTAATTGATATTGGTTAAGAAAATCTTTCGAAGCAACAATTAATTAGAAATTAATGTGCATATACCGTTTATTCCAATGTATATATGTATACATACATTTCCACAACAAAACGTATTGCTGCATACTTTTACAAATGGATAAGATTTATTTAACACTCTACTTCATCGATGTTTTAATTAAACTGCTATGCTGTTTTTGCTATTCTACAATATTAACGAAATACACTAAACATTTTCTATTATACTTTTAACCCTTTATTATGACTAAGAAGATAAAACTTGTACATAAATATTTAATCAACCTATAAAATACAAAAATATACTATAATTATTACTTAAGAAATTAAGAAAAAATCTAATATATTATTTACAGAACATAATTCTTATAAATAAAACCCGAAAACGAAAACAAAATGAGAAGGAACAACTAGGGAAGGGGTTATAAAGAATAGTTTAAAGTCAGCATTTGTGTGTTCAAGACAACCATGATTGGACACTGACTTCAGTGGCCATTCTCAAATTCATAATTACCATCATTGTTCTTTCTGAACATTCACACATGATATATATATATATATATATATATATATATATATATATATATATATATATATATATATATATAAATTTTCAATAAACTTGAGTTTGACTAAGAAGAAGAATAATAGAAAAGAAAGGCCCTTATGATTTATGATTTATTTAATTTAAACCACAAAAAGAAAGAGTTTATTAATCGAATTTAGAGTTCTTCTGAAACTTGAATTGGTGCAGCCATGTTGGAACAAATAATTGACCTACAAACCCCATTTGGAGGTGGGAACCTTCTTGGTCATGGTTATCTCTTCTTTTTTATTTTATCTTTTGAGGACAAATAGTTACAATTTGTATATTCTAAAAGTCATTGAAACACTTTGTTTTAGACCACAAATTAATAAGTTTGAGTTTTATTTGTTGACTTTTAAAATTTTCCAAGAGAACATATATACGGCGTTGCTAACTTGTTCATTAAAAACAAAACCACTGGTGGGTTGGTGAAATAATAATAATAATAATAATAATAATAATAATAATAATAATAAACAAATTGAAATATATATGTATATGTGTGGAAAGATTGTAGAAATCGTATTGAAATATGAAGAAAATGACCTACATAACAGCAAATTAAGTTAATCTTTTCTTCGTTAAACAACAAATTAAATTAACCAAATTGCATATAAGCTCCACAGATAATGTTTTCATCGCAGCAATCATGAAAACGAGGCATCATGTATTTGTATGTTGTCAAAACGAACTAGTATACTGAATATTAAAAGGTTTGAGTCATGTTGATAATTATAAGTTTAAAATTTTGAAATATATATTATAATCAGTTTTAATTTTCAAAAATTAGGCTTCTTGTTTAGGATAAATTGTAGTTTTTTTTTTTAATTTTAGCTTTAAAAATAAATTAGTAGAATTTTATAAAAATTATATAATTTCACAGACTAAATTAGGGTTAAACTAAAAAAATTGACTAAGAAAATTGAGCCGATTTAGCAAGCTTGATAGGTCAACGGAGCCTAAAACAATTAACTTCAAAAAGTAGAACATCGATATAGTATGATATTTTTGTTTAAGTTTATGTAATTATAAAGTAAAAAGAAAAAAGAAAAAAAAATTGGTCAATTTTAGTTTAGTATGACATGTTAATGTTGATCCGACTCAACGAGTCAACATGCCAAATTAGTAAGAAATAGAAAATTATAATGTACAACATAATTACATTTTTAAAATTAATAAATAAATAAAACCATTTTTTCTTAGTTCTGAAAATAATTATAAAAAATTTGAACGTGAGTAAAAAAAAAAATCAAATCCTGCTTTACTTCTACGAGTCGAGATTCTCTATTAATTTTTTTTTGTGTTGTCCTCTACTAAACATTAAAAATACACTGTGTTGATATTTTAAATATCTTTTTAATATATTTTAAAATGTCAAAATTAATGATAATCAGTGTATCATAAAGACACATTAGAGGAACAACACAAAACAACTCAGCAAGAGAATCCAAATTCTATTTTTACCCACTAACATTTCTTTAAAAGTTACATTTAATAGTAAAAACTCATACCCACCCACTTCAAATGGAAGCTAAACATAAGATGGTTTTGATGCATATTGACAAATATACTCATATGAGAGAGTGTGAAGAAAAAAGTATTCAATTATTTGTCATAAAGCGTGCTGGGTGATTCAAGTCATCATGTATATGTTCCATTTTTTTTTCCCTTTCATTGTTAGATAAACATACAAAACCCTAAATATAAAAATGTGAGAAATATTTGTCTCTTTAGTTAGCAAAGCCTATATATATTTATATCCAAAGTTGACCAATGAAGTGGATGTGAAATAAGAGTAATAGTATATGATAGATGCCATAGAAATTAAAATTCTTGCAGCGTTTACTAGTATTCGTGGACAATGGTGCTTGAAAGAGAAATATGGTGTTTATTTTCATCAAAACAGCATACGTAGTGTTCTTATGAAAATGATTGATTGCAATTTAGTGCGTGAGATGTGACTCATGCAGTAGTTGACAATAAGAACAAAAAAAGATTATTATTCAAGTAGTTGACACAAATATGTAAAAAAATAAAAATAATGGCATAAGAACCAAACCTAATACATGTAACTCTTGATGTAAGTAATAGTGAAGATTTTCTTTGGCATTATTGTTACTATATTAACTGCAAGTAGTGACATCTTTTAAATAATTAAAGTGAAGTGAATGTGAGTTAAGGGTATGGATGTGATCATAGTTCTTTATAACTACGTCCCAGGTTGTGAGTGCATGCGTGGACAATTAAAAATCCATTGACAATTTTAGAAAGTTAATTAAACCATCATTTTGCGTGGAGTGTCAATAGTAACTCAATTTATGTTTATAGAAAGAGTGTGCACACATATAGTTTTCATATAAAATAATTCACCATGGGTAGTTTTGTTGTTAATATACTCTTACCGTTCCACAATAGCATTCAACGTCCTAAATTAATGGAATTCATTGTTAAGTGAGTGTCTAGTGATCTTATAATAGCACCCAGTGCTATGAACAACTGAATATCAAGTGGACGTCTAGGAGTCTTAGTGTACTGCACTTTGGACTTCTGAAACTCATTCTCAAGTGAACATCCAATGTCCTGGACTTCTGAAACTCATTGACTTAAGTTCTCCACTTGGCACCCAACGGTTTTATGGTATTGTCCGACATTATATCTGAAAACATTTCTTGATTTAGTTAAGATTATCTAAACAATTCTAGTTTTTCTTCGAAATAGCAATTTTTAATTCAAAATAGATCTCATGTAGAGCAAATTAGATAATCCTAACATAATCAAATAGTTCCAAAGACAATAATTCTAGTTAGAGAAAGACACTTATCTTGTGTTAATTCAATTAAAATCATTAAAATAACCCTAATTGTCATATAAATACAAAATGAGGAGAGTAGAAGCTATAAAAAGTGGAATTTAATATATTTATGTTGGCTTGCAGGTAAAATGAAAGAGATTGAGAAGTTTGTGATAAGCCCCAAAAGTTGTAGCTCTACCAGAAAGATGAACTGAAAAATTCAAATTTGAAGTCTGCAATTAAGGAGCGATATTGGCGTTGAACCACATTTTAAGAAACCTTCACCACAAGGAAATCTCAAACTCCATAATGAAAGTTGAGCATCAAGAGAAAACCTCTATTCTTGATCACCAATGTGACTGCCCAAGCTTGGGAGCAAGCCCACTCGTGAAGGAAACCTTCATGAATGATTGTCAAGGATGGAACATCACTTGATTTTCTATAAACAAAGGACATGTATATGTGATTCATATGTTGATTTTGTAAATCATTTTAGAGAGAGAAACTCCCTAGTTAGCTTTAGTTCTTATTATACATCTTTGTAAAGTTATGGAAAGAAGAAAGTTACTCCATGTTCTTATTATATACATCATCATGAACAGCTAACTTATTGTCTAGTTGGGATTGAATGTAATAACCTCTAAACTCTTTCTGTACTACACTTGATTATATATTTATTGTGTTCTTGTTTTACGTGTTGTGTTGGTTACTTAATTTGTATTGATTGCTTTGGTGACTTAGTCGATCATCATACCTCATTAGCACTAAATGATTACACTATTTGCTCTAGTGTTTAGATTGAGTCAAGTCTCCTAATGATTGGCATATACCATGTAAGGATACTATAATTACACTAAAGTCACTAAAATTACTTTAATAATAATAATAATCTAGAATTCACTTATTTATATTTATTTTATTTTTTGTATAGAAAATGTATATTGATTTAATAAATATCCAAATTTAAATAAAAATTATTTTTTTATATGTTTCAGAAATAAACTAGCATTGGTGTTTCCATATTGGTTTATAATTCTTTAAGTTTATTGATAACTATTAACTTGGTTATTTTGGAAATTTTCACAAGTCTAATTATTATGTAGTTCAAAGCTATTTCTTATCTACAATATTAACTAGGAGATTTTATTTTTAATTGTTTTGAAACCGATTCTTTAATGTATATATTTTATTTTTAATTTTCAACTTATCAATACAACTTATTTTATTATTTATAAAAAAATTATTTGCGAATTCCTTCATTTCTTCGATCTCCAATCATTGTAATTTAAAATCATTATACATGAAATTGAAAATAATATAAAGGTATCACTTTTTAAAATAATTTTACTGAAATTTTATTATTCTTTTCATAAATGTATTATTTTTAGTTAAATTGAGGACATACTAGAAAACAAAAACAAAAAGTTAATAATTTATTGAAGGATAAGAATATTAGTCAATTTAGACTTCTTTTAAATAGTTAAAATTACATTCGTTATCTAGACACGAGGAGATAAACTTATTTTTTTTTCTGATCTAGTATGCATTTTGAATAAAAATTTATTTAGATATATTAATTTTACGCATAATTACCTATATAAGTGTTTGAGAGATTTATAACTAGTTTATAGTTTTTCGTAAATTGATGTTTGTTGAAACATACTCAAATCATAAAAATAGATGTAGTTTTTCATGCTATGTGTGTGAGATTTCTTTCATAAGGACTTTGTTGTTGAACTAAATATTACATTCTATTATATTAACCGTTGATTTTTTTAATTAAAGATTATTATTTAATTTTAACTTTTAAAGTGCAACCTCTTTACTTTAAATTAGTCAAATATTATAAATAGTAATCAATTGATTAAATTGACCATGTTAAATATATCAGTTAATAGATTGTGTCACTAATTAATATAGAAAGAATTATGAACAGTAGGTGTATCTTTTAAGTTTAACGTGTAGGAAACTATCTCATAAAGGATAAGAGAAATTGACATTAAAGATGGTTAAATCCACTCCCTTATAGATCAATTTAATAATTAGGTTGATGGCATTTTCTACTTAGGATAGGTGTAATCACAAGATATTTTTGTAAATATTTAATTATTTGATTTATGACTATATAAGTAAATTTAAATTTTATATTGTCCGGATGAAAAAATTGAATATTTATATAAAAAATATATATAAATTTATTGTCTTAAAGATTTGGGTTAATTGTACATGAATTGAATTCAAGTTTTATTTTAATGTTATACTTTCTTGATAAATTTTTTAAAAAAATCTATCGATATCTTCAAAGTTTATGGTTCATCATTATGAATCTTTTCTCAAAAAATCTATCACAAAGCATAATTAATCTCTCAAAATTAAATAAAATAAAAAACAATTGTTGATAAGGAATCTGGTCCAAATAAGTAAGTTAAATTTATTCACATATATATTAAAGTTGGTTGATACATAATGAGAGTATTAAAATTTATTCAAATATTTTTTCTTTTACTTTTCATTTGACTCCACGATTGAAGTTCTCTGTTAAAAAATAAAAAACATCGTGCACAAATCGAGTAAAAATATTTATAAAAGTAAAATTCTACTTTAAAGTGTTTAAACCTGACTACATATCTAAAACTCAAATGTGAAACCACTAGGTTATTTTACTTATTTCAATTGATCTGCTCCTTGGTGGTCTTTGATTTTATTTTTATCTGAGTTTTAATGCCAATTTTCAATTAATACGTAAAATAATTAATAAATACAAAAGGAGATTTGAACATGAAATTAATAAATTATAGGTGTGCAATATTTGAGAACTACTTTATGAGTGATAACTTAATAAAAAATTATAAATATAAATTTTTAAAGATTAAAGTAATGTAATTTAATCATAACTCAATTTCATAAAATAATCACTTATTTGATGACATCATAATCTAACACATTTGATTAGAGCACTACAATAAAATCTCCATATGGTAACCAATTTTTAGTGACAAAACTAATCGATGATTGACTAATTTAGATATTAGTTTATAAAATTTATTGGTTACTAAAATAGTAATTATTAGATTTAATTAGTCGGATATTCACTTTCGTTCGGATGTGTCACTTTGGTATCTCTTTAAAAAAATGTGTCAATTGAGTCTCAACTTTTGGAAAGATATCTCAATTAGGTATCTTTCAGACAAAGATTATTAATGTCGTTAACAATATTAATATTTAAAATAACCTACAAACTTATGTATTGATATTTATATTAAAATTTAGTGGTAAAAGTTATGAATAAAGTTATGGGTGCTAATAATTTTTTTTTTTTGAAAGGGACCTAATTAAGACACTTCTTCAGAAGTTGTGACTCAATTGACACATTTTTAAAAGCGAGTTACCAAACTGACCATTCAAATGAAAGTGGGTACCATTCGACTAATTAAACTTAATCATTATGAATAAAAAATTATAATTGGTTTGTGAGTTCTCTAAAAAGAGTTACTAAAATTCTGACTACCAAAATATATAATTTATAAATTGACCACTAATTAATTTGAGATTAGTTTAGAAATTAATTCCTTTTGTAGCTAATTTTAGAATCAATTTACAAACTTATTATAATTTTTTATTCATAGAAATAAATATTTTAATAATCAATCATTTTTAATCTTATAAATTGGTATCTAAATTAGTCACAAAATTGATTATCATATAGAGATTTTCTTATAATTAAAAAAGTTACAAATGATTATAATAATTTCCTAATAACTATATACAGTACTATCTTAAAGAAATTAAAATTTAAGTTAAACTCAACGTAACAAAATGAATTTGGTAAAATGATATTTGAATATAGTACGTAAATATATAACGATAAAAGATATTTTTAATTTATTTAGTGATTATTTCTTTCAATTCAAATAATTATTTGTAATAATAAAATCATTTACACAATAAAAAAATATTTATTTTTATAATAAATTTTTTATAAAAATATTTTATAAATTATTTATATTTATATTTTAATAATTAAAATTTTTATAATTTAATAAAAAAAGTTCAACACACACGCGCTACACTAATTTGTAATAATGTCAATGAATAGGACATTAATGATGTGTCGGTCCATAAGAAATCCTTTAATTGAATTATTTTTTATTCAATATTATTATTATTATTATTATTATTATTATTATTATAAGTAATACTAATTTTGCAAACGTATGACTGAAGTCATATATCTGGTGTAAAAGCAAGAAATATTTTATATTAGAATGAAAGAATTATGGTGGAGACTCTAAATTGAAAGTTTATTTGACTCTTGTAATAAATTAATTAATTAATATTAATTCTTCTTATTCCCATAAGATTGAACACCATGAGGATTTGAATCGTGTTTTGTCATTTTACAGAAAACTTGTTATTTCACTACACCAAACTCGCTTTGCTATATTATTTCGTTATTAATTTAAACGCAACGAGTCAAACGTAAATAAAGTGGCAACAATAATTCAAACAAACTACAGTGAGCTTCGACCAAAATTGCTTTTTGACAGATTAAAATAAGTGATTTTCGTTAACGTACTTGACATGTCAGATTTTGTTGCATGGAAATTTTATTTAGAGAAATTTTAATTCTTATGTGCTATTTATTATGACTTTTGTAGTTAACTTTTCTTTGTTGGAAGTTACTTGTTTGACCATGGAAGTCATATTCTATCTCCTAACCATCCTCTTTTGAACCGACTTTCATGCATGATAATTAAGAAATTTTTGTTGGTTTAAATAGAATCACTTTTTTTGGAAGATCGATGAATTTATTAATTAAATATTTTGTTTTATTGTGTTATAGAATATAAGAGCATGCTTTGGTGAAAAGGAAAGGAGTTATATGCAAAGTACAATAAAATAAAAAAAACAACTTGATGGGTTATCTTGTTATTCGCACCGTTATACTGAAAATGTATCTCATGGAGCACGAAGCATGCCAAGAGAATCATTGGTGATTAACATAATACACAATAATTTATGAAATCAATATTTAAATGAGAGCCACATGAAAGTTGTAAAAATAACAAATGAGTTTATATTTTTCAAAATGAAAAAAAAAATAATTGGACCCAATTCATGGCACGTTGGTTGGGTTGGATAGAGTGTGTGCATTATTTTAGAAATAGACTATATAACAACCATATTTACTCAACCTATATACATTACTTGAATTTGGTCTTCTTGAGTTGGTTTTCTAGTAGGAATGATAAAATAGGTTAACTTGGTTTATTAATTTTGTCTCACTTTTCTTCATTAAACACAAATCGAACAAGACTTCTTCATTATAAATAACATTAACTCAATGGTCTAACTTACACTTTGGTTTATTAAATTTTAATATATGTATTAGGGTTTTAAATGTAAATTTAATCTCTTGTTAATACATTTAAAGTCCGGTAAACATATATAAATATTTGAACACTAATCCTTTTGGACAACATTCTTGAGCTAAAAAACATATTACACTTGGTAGAGGTAGAACCAATGCAAAGAAAAAAATTTTAAAATATATTACACTTGTCATTAATTTTAAAATTTTAAAATATATTAAAATTATATTTAAAGTACCAAAATATTGTGTTTTTAATGTTTAGTAGAGGACAACAGAAAAAAACTCAGCAGAGAAACCGAACTCCATATTACATCCTATTTTTTATAAATAACCTATTATCCTCTTTCCTTCTTAATATTCTAAAGTTGAGAAACAATCTTCTTGAACTTTATAAACTATTCATACATAACAAACTCTTGAAAGGAAGTTTTGATCAACACATAGTGAATTCTAATATTTCCATAAACTTAATTTGTTTCGCAACTACTATCACAATGCCATTACTTCCTACAACCATTGACAAGCTCACTCTATCATTGACAAAGATGTACCATAAAAACATATGCATGTTACTCTATTAGTCGATATTTTATACGGTTTCCACTTCTTTACCATCTTAACAATCATTTAAGTATTCTTATATACTTGTTGTAGTTACTTATGCAACTCCCTCTCATTTTAAAGCTTTTTAAATATTATGAAATCAAATATTTATTCCTTCTTATTTCCCCCTTAGAAAAAAAAATCCCTCAATTTCCTGTCTATAAAAAAAAAATATCCCACAATTCTTTCTCTCAATACCCTTATAGAAGTATAAAGAACAATTAAGTATATGCATTTCTATAGTCTCTCCGGTCCTTTTTACATTTGTCTACTAAACCTCAAATACAAGTTTACAAGTTATATTACTCAATTATTGTTAATAATTGATTTTACAAGTTTTTGTGATTTAAATGACATTTTTATTGTATATTAAGTTACTTTAAAATAGGTATTTTTTAAATTTAAATTAAAAATAAAATTAATTTCAATATCTAGTTAGAGTCATTTATGTACAATTTTTTAAAAATTATTTTAATATGTATATATAAATTATAATTAGACTTAATTACTAATGAAAAAAAAATTGTTCATTAATATATATATATATATATATTTATGCGGATAAATTTTACGATAAACACCGAGATAAATAAAAAAAATTAAATGAGTTTTCCATCAACTAGAAATAGTTTATAAATCAGTTTATTTTTTATTATTTTTCTCTGCTAAAAAGTATTGTTGGAGAAATTTGTCTGAGTAGTCGCCACAGTAGCTTGCGTTGAGTTTGGTTAACCCAAATGAGACAAACAAACTTATTTCTATACATTTTTTAATACAAACAAATCTCATATTTTTGTTTTCAGAATGTATTTGTTAGAACCAAATATACTACATACGCAAATATCCAACACATTTTAGTTATTATATTATCCTTTTTGTCTTCCATATGTAAAGCAGCGATCCAAATTGTGACATTTTAAATATAATTTTTTGACTATTTAAAACCATCAAATTTTGAATTTACGAAAACGTGACGAGGAAAAAAGCACTTACCCAGATTAGTTTGAAAGTTAAAATATAAAAAGAATTTTACAAAAAAGTGATTTCCATGTCAAATACAGCCAAATGGGAAATGTTCTGATGAGTGAGACAGTGGGAGGCACACACTGCAATTCAATTTCCATTTCCTTTCCCATTGGTCAAACAATATTTATAAATTTTACTTTCCCATCACATTTCCTAATAATAAAGTTAAATTAAAAATAGATCAGAGAAAAAAAAAACTAAAAAATGAAGTTTAGAATTTGATAAAGTGAAGGCCCACATAACACCACTTATGTGCAAGGCTGAAGCCGCCGAAGGTGGCAACTTAGGATTACGATTAGATTCACGCATGATAGATGTTTTTGTTTCATTCGCAATTTTATATAAGGTTTGGAAATTTGATATTGGTTCATTTATCCATCACTGTTCAAGATTTTTGGTTATATTTTATAAATTTTGAAATTAATCCATCTCAAAATTTTAAAAAATTTATTTTTTTATTGTTCGAAATATATAAATTTAGTTATTTAAATTAAATTTTGTTAAATTTATTTTATATTTCAAACACATTTAATAATAGTATCATTTCATAATAGTATTCACTTAACATTAAAGTAAAAATATTTCAAAATCGTATAAACAATTCAAATACAATCTTTCCTAAAATACGTACGAAATATCACATAAACTTAACAAAATTTGATTAAAAATATTAAATTCACATATTTTGAAATATGAAGGACTAAATTGATCCAAAGTTTCAAATGGATTATTTCCAAAATTCACTGAAAATTAAGGCATATTTAACCCTGTTTTATTTTAACTCCATCGATTGTTTAGGTAATAATATCAATTGTTAATAGCATTATTTCATTTAATTGTCGCATTTAAATAATTATCTTCATTAAAATTTAGCAGTTATGATTATCTTCATCGAAATTTAATGGTGCTATAATTCTATTACTAAATATATTATGCTGGTGAGATACCATGAATTTGTTCCTACAATAGACTCTCTTATATTATAATTAGAAAAACTAGACTCATTTATTTTATTTCCTTAACTAAACCCTTATGCTTTAACACAGTTTTCTTAATTCTTTTATTTAGAAAAAAAAATATTCTAACAAAAATTTAAAAATTTTGTTTAGAAAATAAAATTTAATTAGAAAAAAAAATTAAAAATATAACAAATATCAAATTTTTTAATTGAAATTTATAAAATAGAAAAGTATTAAAATTTAATGAAAATTTTTTATTTCGAAAACAAAATATAAAAATTTAAGTTGAAGCTTTTCTGTGCATTTCTTTTTTTTTTTAAAGAAATTTGAGTATTATAAAATTTGTTTTTCTTTATTTAAATAATTTGGATAACAAAAAATATTTAAAAGTTCAGATCAAGATTTGGCTTCATAAGAATCAAATTTTGACTTATTTTCGATCATATTGAAGGTAAGAATTTAAATTCGGATTAACAAAATTGTGACCTAAAAACAAAGTCAAGCTATTTCTATAAATACTATACAAAGTACTATCAAAGAAAAAAAAATCATAACACTTAAATAACTAAATATAAAAACATTAAATTCTTAAAAATATCTCTTACATTTACATATTTAAATACAATATAAATAATCAAATTTATTTTAAATATATTAAATTGCTCTATTTTCAAATTTATAGTTTTATATTTCTTCTAAAATAAAAATTTCTTAAATTTTTGTGTACTTTCTTCCATTCTCAAAATTTATGGATTCCAATTAAAAATTCTATATTTTGCTTCATTTTTTAAATTGCAATATTATTAATAGATATTATTTGAAGAGATATAACAAATGTGTTTGGTTAACTTTTTAAATTTTTTGTAAATATTTTTAAATTTCAAATAGTTAAAATAAAAATTTAGTAAAATAAAACTTGTAATATGTTGGAATTTTTCTTTTCAACATTTATATAAAAACTTTATAACTCCGTGAATGTAATTTTACTATGAAAAATATATATTCATTTTACGCAACTTTCTAAAAAATGTAAAGTACTAACACTTTCATATTCTCCTAAATGCCACAAAAAAAAAAAATACAGAACATTTTCATATTTGATTCTTATTTTTTTAAACAGGAAAATAAGAGAAAATGATAAAAGAAGTAAAATGTTCAAGGGTTTAATTGAAGATAATGAAAGATGTTTTTTTTTTTTAATTACGAGATCCATATACTTTTCCTTTATATTTTTTCACCTATTTCATTTATATGTGTTTTTTAAAATGTTTTCTGTTTTCTTAACTATTTTTGTTTTTATTTAATTTCTCACCTATTATATTTTTATTAACCTTATTTGTCACTGTGCTTTCTTTCTTCTACCAAACGGATCTTACCTAGTTTTATATTCAAACTTAACCTGAAACCTTATAACTGAGCCGGTTAATTTTCGCCACTAAAGTTTATTATTTTTCTTTCACTTTCATTAAGAAATTGTTAAAGAAAAAAATGTTAGATAAAGAAATATAATTATTTTAATAATAATATTACAGAAAAGAAGATGGGGCCCACACCCTGCATTATTGTTCATTAAAAAAAACTGTATCACTTCAATTTGCTTCTTAGACGACTTTCATTATTGTGGGTCCCACATTAAAAGTCAATCTCTCACTTCTCATTATATATTATACACTCTTACTGTTTTTGTTAATTATTGGCTTAAAATAATCTTAAAATATTAAAATACTAAAGTATTAAAATAATAAAATTATAATATTTAGCTCGGCTAATGAATTATTTCAAAATAATCTTATTGAATTTTAAGATTTTTTAAAAACTAATTTAGCATATGTATTTGTGACACACAAAATGAAATATTTTATAGAACTATTTCCCAATGTAGGATGATGAAAAAAGTAACATGAGAAAATGAGTTATTGTAATGTTTATTTAGACAGTTTGTATTTGCATGTTTTATACAGTGAAGAATTTGTCTAGTGTATGAAAGTTGGTGAGCAATAACTATATCACAAAACTGAAATTAGTCTCTGATATAGTTAATTAAGATAAAATTATGCAATGAAGAAATAAAAAGAATTTTATTTTCTGCAATAATATTTGTTAGTATTCAATATTTTAAAAATTTATGGTTTCCATAGGTGAATTACATGTGGCAAATTTCCATATGTTTGATGCAGTCTTCGAGGATCGTGTTTCCCTAGTAAGTCAGTTTCTGGAGAATCCAAAGTGTTTCATTTACCTAGATGAATGAAAAGGAAAGGATAAAGTTTATATCAAGAATAATAAAAATATATATTCATTTTTACATAATCATCATAAAGTTTTAAAATTAAATAACTATATATAATTTTTATCGTTTTCTACGATTTAAGGTGTCACTGTTTGACTTTAACAATTTTTCTATTTAGTAACAGGAATATAAAGACAATTTAAAATAAAGTTTGTTCATTTGAAAAAAAAAAAAACATATGATTAATGTTATGAAAAGTATATTTTAATGAGCTTGAAGCTAATTACTACGGTTAGAATTTTAAATGCTAGTCGTAAAGATCTTTCTTGAAGCGAGTAAAAGAAAGAAAGAAAGAAAATGTTATACTCAATATTAACAAGCATGCACGTTTACTTGCAAATACATATAAAATGTAGAGAGTACAAACACGAGAATGTTTTTTATGTTTTATTTTGTAATTTATGAAATTATATTTTCTTTTAATATTATTTAGTATTAAAGAGAAGAAAACAATTTCTTTTTGCATTGTATCACTACTAAAAAATGTCAATTTTGAATTTTGTTTTGTAAAAAATATTTAAAAATTTTATTGTAAAAAAAATTTACAAAAAATTACTACCAAATTTTTTCAAAATATTCTGTATAAGTAAAAAGTACTTACAAATTTTATAATTTTATAAAAAATAATAATCCACGAAAGAAATATGTGTCAATTAAGAAAAAATGACAGAAAAAAAATATTTTCTTGTAAATTCTTTTATCAAATTTACAAAAAAATCTATGTAATATAAAAATTTATAGTAATATATTTTTATAATATCATAGTAATGTATTTTTTATAATGTTGTGTTTTTTACTTTTTTAAAAATCATTTAAAAGATGCTTTTAAATTTATGAAAAAAAATTTAATGTGACACAATGTTACTTTTAAGTATCACTACTTTTGTCAAACATTAAAATTTAAATTAAAACTAAAGACATCGAAGATGAAATTAAGAAATAATAGTTCTAGAAAAAATAATCTTTTACTATTTTAAATTCAGCTTTAGAGAAGCATTTAAATGAGAAAGAAAAAGGTGACTGACACGATAAAACTGCAAGGATTTTCAACCCTATGGGCAGTCTCTAATTTCTGCATCTCTTCCAATCATACCAACAATAATCTTATCTCACTCTTTTTTTTTTCCCTCATTTATTTTCTTCTCTCATAAAAAAATATTATACAATTAATTATTTTTTTTTGCAACATTAATGTGGCAAGTAAAGTATATGATACTGCAGTGCAGGCCACCTCAACATGGGTAGTACAGATAATTGGGACCCCCAAATTGGGTAACATGCGTAGTTGCTCTTTACAATTTATTTTATTGTATTAAATATTTTAAGTTAAATTAAATGTCATCATTATTTATTTTTTTAACTACCATAATTTTTTAATAAAGTATGAGCATTTCCAAATTTTCAACTAAGAAACATCATAATCAGCAGCATCAGCAGTAAGAACCGACAAGGCACCGGGAACAGTAGAGAGAGAGAGGTTGTATTTGAGGGTTCTTCATTTTGTGAAAGAGGATATATAAAGAGGTGTATGAGTTTCTCATCCCCTCATTCCTTCACTTTCTTGGGGGCACAGGGTTCTCACTCAGTGACCCTTTAATCTTTTTCATCCCTTTCTGGTTTTTTTTTCTCAACCTGTTTCTGGTTTGCAGAGCCTCTTCTTGCAACCTTCAACCTTTTCTTTTTCTTCTTCTTCTCTCGGCTCGTCATGGCTGGGGACAAAGGAAGCATAACTCTGGAAGAGATCAGGAACGAAACTGTTGATCTGGTATATATTCACACACCCTTTTCAACTTCTTTCTTTTTCTCTCAGTTTTTCTCTCTCATTAATGGCTGTGTAGAGGGTTCAATGAAGGAATATCAGAGAAAGACTGTTTCTTTTCTGTGTTTGCTTTGGTGGGTGGCGTGTGCCATCATGAATGAAACAATGATGTTTGGTTTTGGTTGGCTTCAAAGTTTAATGCTTTCATATCAGAAAAAAGTTTAGCTTTCATTTCTTGAGTTGAATCGCAACATGCATGTTTGGATTTCAGATGGGAGAGTTAAAAAAGGCATTTTTGCATATTTCTTTCTCTATTTTGTGTATATCATAGAATTCTGAAAATTATTGTTAATATAATCTAATTATTTACCTTTTCAAAATCTGTCTATTGGTGAATTTGTACCTAAAACCTTTACAATCTACTCACCCTTTTCACCTTTGGGTCCATTTTTCTTTAGAACTGGTCTGAGAATGAAAGTTATCAGAAAAAAAAATTATATTTTTTCATCTATATGATATGATTTTCCTCACCTAACGTTTCATTGCTGAGAAAATCAAGGGGTGAAAATTAAAAGTCAAAAGAGGGAATTTCTGGGGAAGGTAACATGCAAGCAAGGAGAGAGTTTTTGAATATTGGAACCGTTACTTTGAAGGAAAACTATAGCTCTTAATTATAATTATGTAGTATTTATCTTTTTTTTTTTGTCAAAAGTAAACATGCATGAAAAGAGGGGAGGGTTACATATTCAGTTTGTTTTTTTCTTTCCTTGTTGAAAAATTACTTTGTTTGTGGTAGACCAAAATGTTAATTCTCCCTGGTCATACCTTAATTGCGGATCCAAACATGTGAGATACAGATAAGACATAGACTTCAACACGTCTATTTGAAAATGAATTCATGTGTGTTCATATTAGTGTACGGATTGATATTTGATATGTTTTATTTTTTTTTAAATTATTTGAAAGCTAAAAAATTTAAAAGGGTTTTCAAAAAAAGTTGTATAATTGACTAAAATGAATCGTTTCTGTGAATTTAATATGGTTTCGAAAATAAAAATGTGATTTTTGATTCTTTTGTTATTTATATTATCACTCGATCCATGATCATGTGTGTCTCTCTCTGTCTGTGCCTTGTTTGGTGGGAAGGAATTTAAAGTACTTTTCCGTGGTACTTTGGCCTTTTAAAAATATTGTGTGGATCATGGCCCTTGGGATTAACCGTTTTCATAGTAAGTCTCACATTCAACGGTTGTGACAGTGAGGGGTCCATGTTTTGTTTGGATTCATGAATGGGTTGGATTGGGAATTCACCATTTTGCCCTCACTGTGAAGTTTCAACTTGTTAGTTGTATAATACTATAATAATAGAATAAAGAAAGAGAAAAAGTGATTTTTTTAATTAAATAGAGACCAAACGGACCCCAACTTGTGCAAGAAGTGAAAGCTGTTTTCAGGAGCCAATCACATGGACAGATAGCTGTACTGTCCACTCTGACACTTAATACTTTCCTCATAATATAATATATTTTTTTTTTCTGAAATAATTATGTCTTAAAAACGTTGATTAAATATTAAAGAGACCGAATAATTACTGTCAGATTCTTTTATTTTACTTGATTTTCAACTGTTCAAATTATATTATTTAATTGGACTGTTTCATGTTAAAGTTATATAAGGCTGGTATAAAAAATGTTATTTTCATGAAATATTTAAAAGTGGCTTTCAATAGTAGTACTTGTTCTTTTTAATATTTTTTCTTTTGGGTTATAACATTTTTTAGACTTTTGGATCATTAGGATTTTTATTATTATTTGGCTGAGCAAGTTGTTCTGAAGTGGGGTTTTATTTATATTTTTTTTTTCAACGACTAGGATTAGGATTTTGGGTTTGTAGTCAAAGGAAGCTGGTTCATACCCATCACAGTGTTGTGTCCCTGTTGAAGCATGTGCAGCATTTGGCATGATTTGACTATAATTGGATACACAGTAGATGAAAAAGTGATTTTGAAGATAACTCTTTTAAAAGATAAAATAAGACAAAGTTAGATTGTGGTATACAAAAAACTAAAAAAACTCCATTATCCTATAAAACTATATATAAAATTAAAATTTCATGTTTCTGAATTGATTTCCAAGCAAAAAAATTGTAAACAAGAAATTTAATTTATTTTAACCACTGATATACTCGATTCAACTCAGACTGCACAAGATAGATTTCAAACAAAGTACAATAATTTTGTTTGTCTTTGTAGTGGAGATAATGTGTATATGTTTTATTTCAAATTCAGATTTTCTTTTATCAAAATATTGTGGAGAAATCCAACTGTCTCACGCTACCACCGTCATCCCTCTACACGTCTAATTATTATGGCTTTCTGTATGATTGTACTTGTATGCATGTGTGAGGTTACCAAGTTTTGGAAACATAAAAAGATTGAAAGGAAATATATGAATCAGATTGATTCATAATGAATGAACAACAATATTTACTATTTACTATAAGATGTAAATGTGTACAAAAGATCTAAGTTACGTGCAAGAATCAAAGAAAGGAAAACTTGTATTGATTGATAAAAAAACTTTGGATGAAAAATCTTGGTTACATATTAATCTGTTAACTAAGGAGTTCATTTTGTTCTAACAACACTGTGCTAATGTGTTTATAGGAACGTATTCCGATTGAGGAAGTGTTTGAGCAATTGAAATGTACCAGGGAAGGTTTGTCCTCCACGGAAGGAGAGAACAGGCTTCAAATATTTGGACCCAACAAACTAGAAGAAAAGAAGGTTCTTTTGTCTATCTCTAATGTGTTTAGATACAGTGATTAAGTGTAATGTCTGATTGATAATAGTTGTAAATGAAATGATACACAGGAAAGCAAGTTTCTGAAATTTCTTGGGTTCATGTGGAATCCACTTTCATGGGTCATGGAGGCTGCAGCTATTATGGCAATTGCTCTTGCAAATGGTGAAGGGAAGCCTCCAGATTGGCAAGATTTTGTGGGTATTGTGTGTTTGTTGCTGATCAACTCCACTATCAGTTTCATAGAAGAAAACAATGCTGGAAATGCTGCTGCTGCTCTTATGGCTGGTCTTGCTCCTAAAACAAAGGTAATAATAATAATAATATACAACTGAAATTTGTGTCTCTTCTCTCTGCATTTTCAAGTTGTGCATCTTTTCATGTCTCACAAAAATGTTTTGCAGGTTCTTAGAGATGGTAAATGGAGTGAGCAAGAAGCTGCAATTCTAGTCCCGGGAGACATAATCAGCATCAAGCTTGGTGACATTATTCCTGCTGATGCTCGTCTTCTTGAGGGTGATCCTCTTATGGTTGATCAAGCAGCACTGACTGGGGAATCACTTCCAGTTACCAAGCATCCAGGGCAAGAAGTGTTCTCTGGATCAACTTGTAAACAAGGAGAAATTGAAGCCGTTGTGATTGCAACTGGTGTGCACACATTCTTTGGAAAGGCAGCACATTTAGTGGATAGCACCAACCAAGTTGGACATTTCCAGAAGGTTCTTACAGCAATTGGGAACTTCTGCATCTGTTCCATTGCTGTTGGTATGCTGGCTGAGATCATTGTGATGTACCCAATTCAGCACCGCAAGTACAGGGATGGAATTGACAACCTTTTGGTGCTCTTGATTGGAGGAATCCCCATTGCTATGCCTACTGTGTTGTCTGTGACAATGGCCATTGGTTCTCACAAGCTCTCTCAGCAAGGTGCCATCACCAAGAGAATGACTGCCATTGAAGAAATGGCAGGCATGGATGTCCTTTGCAGTGACAAGACAGGAACACTCACCCTCAACAAACTCACTGTTGACAAGAACTTAGTTGAGGTCTTTGCCAAGGGTGTCGACAAGGATCATGTCATCCTTCTTGCTGCCAGGGCAGCCAGGACAGAAAACCAGGATGCCATAGATGCTGCCATTGTTGGAATGCTGGCTGATCCTAAAGAGGTAAAAGCTTGGCCAAACATGATAATAAATTTCAGAAGCCATTTCTTTAGCATTTTGTTTTTGGATAATATCTTGAACAAATGCATTCTAAATATCTGTTCAATTTCAGTATTTACTGTCATTCAGTTCATTATGGAAATTTTCTGCCATGAATTATGTGAACATACGTGCTTATGTATGCATTGTGCAGGCAAGGGCTGGGATAAGAGAGGTGCACTTTCTACCATTCAATCCTGTTGACAAGAGAACTGCTTTGACTTACATTGATTCTGATGGAAATTGGCACAGATCAAGCAAAGGTGCACCTGAGCAGGTAATCTTGATCAGTTTGTTCATAATTTGCGAGACTTATATTATAATTACTTCATTGGTGCTAATGTATTTATTTTTGTGAACAGATTATGTCCCTGTGTAACCTCAGGGATGATGCTAAGAAGAAGGTGCATGCTATCATTGACAAGTTTGCAGAAAGAGGGCTTCGTTCACTTGCTGTTGCTAGACAGGTTTTTATAGCTAGCCAGTGTTCATGTTTAAATTTTATATTTGGCATATCTTCATTTCCCTTCACCTTAACAATGTTTACTCACTGATACTTGTACAGGAAGTTCCTGAGAAATCAAAAGAAAGTGCTGGTGCTCCATGGCAGTTTGTTGGTTTGTTGTCACTGTTTGATCCCCCAAGACATGACAGTGCCGAAACCATTCGCCGAGCTCTCAACCTTGGTGTCAATGTTAAGATGATTACTGGTAACTAATCTCCACCATTCCAATATCTGTAGGAAAATTATGTTAGCAATAAAATACAACATTTGTTATCAGACATCCTTAATTTAAGTCATGAATTTTGTTCTGCCTCCTAGGTGATCAACTTGCCATAGCTAAGGAAACAGGAAGGAGACTTGGAATGGGAACAAACATGTATCCATCTGCTTCATTGCTTGGTCAAGACAAAGATGCAAGTATTGCCGCACTCCCTGTAGAAGAGCTGATTGAGAAGGCAGATGGATTTGCTGGTGTTTTTCCAGGTTCGTGCTTTTATCTTGTTATTGCCTTCTGCCTCTACTCATGTTCATTAGAACTGTGTCATAGATAGCTCATCATATGCTTATTATGTTCTATTTGTTGTACAACAGAGCACAAATATGAAATCGTGAAGAAGTTGCAAGAGAGGAAGCACATCTGTGGAATGACTGGAGATGGTGTCAATGACGCTCCTGCATTGAAGAAGGCTGATATTGGAATTGCTGTTGCCGATGCTACTGATGCTGCAAGAAGTGCTTCTGACATTGTCTTGACTGAACCCGGATTGAGTGTTATTATAAGCGCAGTCTTAACTAGCAGAGCTATTTTCCAAAGAATGAAGAACTATACGGTTTGTTACTTCTTCTTTGCTGTTATACTAGTCTTTTTTTCAACTACGATGCTGAAAATTAATTCCCGGTACCTTTATCTTTTCATTTCAGATATATGCAGTATCTATCACAATCCGTATAGTGGTAAGTAGAGAATGTTACTGTGATTGATTAAATATGTACTTCATTAAGTAAAGGAATAGGTATTGATCAGTTTTTATTTTCTGTATCTCAATGCAGTTTGGCTTCATGTTCATTGCACTGATCTGGAAATTCGACTTCTCCCCTTTTATGGTTTTGATTATTGCCATCCTGAATGATGGTAAAATTCTTATTTATCTGAAACATGTTGATACCTTCTTCTTTTTTATGATAAGTGAGAACCGTGATCTAAAACAGTATTGTCAAACTATTAGGAACAATCATGACAATTTCAAAGGACAGGGTTAAGCCATCTCCCCTACCTGATAGCTGGAAACTGAAAGAAATATTTGCTACTGGGGTTGTGCTTGGAGGTTACTTGGCACTGATGACTGTTATATTCTTCTGGGCAATGAGAGAGACTACTTTCTTCCCTGTAAGAAATATTTACCTTTCATGCTTCCATATTGCGGTTCATGTTCTTGTTTTGGCTCAAATGTCTGAGACACTAATCCATCCCTCCATTGTTACTGAAGGATAAATTTGGAGTTAGAGATATTCATGACAGTCCAGATGAAATGACCGCTGCTTTGTATCTACAAGTCAGTATAGTTAGCCAGGCTTTGATATTTGTAACCCGTTCACGCAGCTGGTCCTTTGTTGAACGCCCTGGATTGTTGCTAGTGAGTGCTTTCGTTATTGCTCAGCTGGTAAGAATCATGATCTTCCATCATTTATGCTAGAATTGGATAAATGGAACTGAAATGTGATCAACTTCGAGTGTTAATTGTTTCATTATAAGAATTGGAATGATGTTTTGAGCTTATGATCTTGCAGATTGCTACATTATTAGCAGTTTATGCAAACTGGGGCTTTGCAAGGATCAAAGGAATTGGGTGGGGTTGGGCAGGAGTTATATGGCTCTACAGCATTGTCTTCTATGTCCCCCTTGACTTCATGAAGTTCGCCATCCGCTACATCTTGAGTGGCAAAGCTTGGTTGAATCTCCTAGAGAACAAGGTAATGCATAGTTTTTTCACTTTTGCTTATTCTTTAACTGTGAAGTTTCTATGCACAGGTTTCAGATTTGGTAACTGTTTGAAATTGTTGGTGACAGACTGCATTCACCACCAAGAAAGACTATGGTAAAGAGGAGAGGGAAGCTCAATGGGCTCTTGCTCAGAGGACCCTTCATGGACTGCAACCACCAGAAGCTTCTAACATCTTCAATGAGAAGAGCAGTTACAGAGAACTTTCTGAGATTGCTGAGCAAGCCAAGAGAAGAGCTGAAGTTGCAAGGTAAAAAAACAACCACATTTTTGTATCACAATTGATTCATTACTTGGCATGGAACTAATACATGAAAATTCTCTCTTTTTCACCTACCCTTTTCAGGCTTCGTGAGCTTCACACACTAAAGGGACATGTTGAGTCTGTGGTGAAGCTGAAAGGTTTGGACATTGACACAATCCAGCAGCATTACACAGTGTAATAAACAACAGAAGAACGTTGTAGATAGCAAAAGGGCCAAAATTGAATGCTTTAAAGGAACGGAGAGACAAGGATAAGGCCAAACTATTTTTATGCTTACTAGGTAGGGAGAGGAAGCCTGTGATATATCCATCTCTCTCAGTCTGTTTATCTTTTTTTTCATGTATTTTCAGATGTTTTAGTCTAAATTTTTTGCTTTGATGCTTGGGGAAAAGTGGTGTTACCTTCAATCCTTGTTTTTCATATGCTTTTGAGTCCTTCCTCAACCAGGGTTGTAATGTTTGATTTGTCGCTTTAAAGTGGCAGTGACTAGACAATGAGCTTATTGGGAATTTTGTGGTGGGAGAATAAGAGTTTATGAAGCTTTAACGGCATCATGCAAAATTCAAAATTTGAAACTTTGACTTCTTCTCAACAAAGACCTTTTTCATGTTTTATTTAATAGATTTCAAAAAAATTGAAAAATAAATAAAACAAAGAAAACTGATTAAGGGAAATATAATTTTTTTATGATGTGAATGAAAACTGATTATATAGAACTTCGAACCTGTAGTTATTTGCATATCACTCTTACATATTCAGACAATTGAACAATTGGTTCTACATGTCAAATTCTCAAAAGGATAACAACTTAAAAGAAGTTTCAGTTTTTAAATCATTAATACTTTATCAATTAAACATTAGAAATATCTTTTAGCCAAAAAGACAAGAGTCCAACCAGGATAGCATTTAAAGTATTCTCTTCATTTTCCCTTGTCATGTGTCCTCTACTCCTTATGATACATTTTTAATGCACTCGTTTAATTCTTATAATCCATTATCTGACCTGCCAATTTAATCTCCTCATCTTTGTTATACTACTCTTTCTCTTAATAAAGTATCCTAGTTGGTATTGAACCAATTAATTGGAGCTATTACCACACAACCCCTAATTTTTAGCTCTTTATAAATATAGACTAAAAGAAAAATTAGTTCAAAATAGCTTACTTTAAAAAAAAAATTAATTGGTTGGATCTATCACCATAAAATGCATAACTACTACGTATATGCAAAACGTAACTAAGCTTTAGTGAATATATACAGTAAAGATACAAGTAGAATTTTGCGGTTAAACCTTTAACTCATGTTTGAAATAATCTAGAAGTGAATTAAGGATACAAAATGAATTTGCGAAATTTTCCACAATGAATTTCAAGTTCACAGAAACAGACAAGCACGTAACGATATGAAATTGACTCTTTTGACCAAGAAATAGTTGTTGTGATTATTTAAAGGGTTAAGTATGTTTTTAGTCCTGAACTTTGATCCAAAATTGAAATTTGTTCGAAGGCCGAAATTTTAATAAATTTTGGTCCCTAAATTTAAAAAATGAATATAGTCATTTTAATCCAATTTTGTTAACTTTTTTTTAGATTTCGAACGCATTTCTCAGTAAATATTGAACTAAGAATGTGTCAAACGGCATAAACAACTCCAATATTAACAAGAGACACATTCGACATGTTGAAAAAAGTTAACGTAATTGAATTAAAAGTAAGGGATGATGGTGTAAAAAACTGTATAACTTCTGTAGTTGGACTGAAGGCACATAAGTGAGAATAGAATAACAAAGGGTGCATCTAAAAGAAAAAACGTGGTGCATAAGGTAACAGGCCAGTGTGTTCAGAATTTTAAAAAAAGAAAAACAAAGGGGCTCTCCATGTTCTTCCAAACAATTCTTCTCCACGTTCAATTTATTTTAATTTTCTCACAATACTCCTTTGACTTCTTCCAATAAAATTAATTACCCTTTTCTCTCTCGTATTTATTCATTGTCGATGTCCTAAATCCACACCCCAAACCAATAAATTACCAAAATTTGAAATTTAGTAAACAAATATAAAATTCGTTTCCCAATTAAAGTGAAATTCCTTTTTAGAAAATACTATATTTCGAAATCTGATTCACAAAAGTAAAATCCGTTATAAATTAAAATGCACTGTATTTTCAAAAACCACTAAAAGAAATTATCGAATTTCGAAATCTAGTTGAAGTTATCGAATTTAGAAATCCAATTGAAGAAATTTCAAAATTTCAAAATTTTCGTATAAATATATAATTCTTTTTTCTTTTTTTTAATTTTTTAATACATTATTATTTTTCTTTGTGTTATTTAATTTTATTTATTTTTCAATTTTTTTAAAATCTATTAAATAAAACTGAATATATATATATATATATATATATATATATTTTGTTTTGGGT
>Ga0214542_1001037_pt1:15000-55423 | contig 55423 bp, 30 predicted proteins | sample CNSS1metaG_FD_160096 | JGI IMG/M metagenome (GOLD analysis project Ga0214542, IMG submission 160096) | Root nodule microbial communities from cowpea collected in UCLA plant growth center, Los Angeles, California, USA - CNSS1 | ecosystem: Host-associated > Plants > Roots > Nodule... | reverse complement strand
GATGAGTTGAGTTGAGTTACACATTATTGGCATATTTCTCCATTCAATCAATCTTCTATCCTTTAAATATGTTATTGTGATTGATAAACCACTAACACACATCAAGTGTCCTTGGTTCATATAGCTTACTATACCAACTACATTGTGTGTTAAGTTTATCAATCTAAGACTAGTTCATATAGTTTGTTATACTAGCTTTGATGCATTACATCTTAGTTTAAACCCAGAATTTTCTTTCCTTCTTTCTATCTCTTATATTTTGCAATATGTGAAGGATTTTTAAATATTTATAAGTGTATTGCAAAAATAATAACATTGCAGTTGTTGCAACGTTAGAAAGCATCCCTCCTTTTCGGATGGTGCATGTCGTTCCAGCGAGATCTCCTCCACAAGTTGATCCAACATCCACATTTTATGGCATATTATTTTTCATACCAGGCTTTAGCTACGGAGCATGGATTTTTTAAATCATTCATCACCTATAAATAGGTGCTTAAATCTTCTTCCAAAACACAACCTTTTCTCATCTCTCATTTTCTTATCTTCTTTCTTTTATCTCTTCTCTTATATCCTGTTTATACCTACTCTATCTAAGAGGTATCTTGCAAGTTTCTAAGTTCCTCAGAAATTTTGAGAAGTTCATATTGTATCCTAGGGGCTTGCGCAATATACCGTGGATAAGTCCTTAAAGGCAGTGAATGTACACGCCTCGGGAAGTCTTTGTGTTCATGATTTTGTCAGCTAATATAACAATCTTAAAGACTTATGGTTGACAACAACAACAACAACTCATCCTCTATGGAGAATCCAAATACTATTTCCGGAGCTCAAACGGTCTTTGCGAAACCTTTCCGGATGTGTCAAAAATCGAAGTATTCTCTGGACAAAACTTTCGACGCTGGCAAGAACATGTGTCTACCCTTTTAAACATTTATGGAGTTGTTATTGCTCTCACATCTTCAAAACCCAACTCTAATATCCCTTCAAAACAAGTTGAAGACTGGAGTCATGCAAATAAGGTATGTCAACACACTTTACTTAGTTCATTGTCTAATGACCTATTCATACAAGGAAGAAAAAGAAATTTAGGATTCTTTGATCCTCAACTATACTGTTGAATACGTAGTCAGACAAAGATTTATCATAGGGAATTACTACCACTGTGAGATGACTAAAGATAAGAACATTAAGATCCAAATCAACGAATATCACAAGATGCTAAAAGATATCAAAGCAGCAAACATAATCCTTCCTGATCAGTTTGTTTTAGAACTCCTAGTCGAGAAACTACCATCATCTTGGACTGACTACAAACAACAGTTGAAACACAAGCACAAGAAGATGCCGCTTCAAAAGCTCATTACACACATTATAGTTGAAGATACCAATAGGCAGGAATGTGCTACTACAAGGGCCAAAGCATTATTTGCAAAAACGTATATTGTAGAAGAAAAACCTGCACCAAAAAGGTATGAGAATAAACCTTATCACAATAAGAAAAGTAATTTTTCAAATTCCCGTCCCAAAGGATCTAACCCCACCTTTAAGAAAAAGGGAAATTGCTTTGTATGTGGGAAGCATGGCCATCATGCACCTCAGTGCAGGCGTAGAGCAAGAAACGACAATCCTCCTAGGGCAAAATTACGCAAGCAGAAGATACTATAGTTGCGGTCGTTTCACAAGTAAATTTGATGACCAATGTGAGTAAGTGGGTGGTAGACTCTAGTGCTACCAGGCACATCTGTGGAAACATAAGTGCTTTTACCTCTTATACCAATGTAGGGGATGGAGAAGAACACGTCTATCTTGGTGACTCTAGGACAACTCTTGTCCTAGGGAAAGGAAAGTTTCTTCTAAAACTCACATCTGGGAAGACTATAGCCTTGAGTGATGTGCTACATGTGCCTTCTATTAGAGTTAATCTAATATCTATAGCACTATTAGGAAAAGTTGGGGTTAAAGTGTCATTCAAATCTGACAAGATTGTAATGATAAAAAATAATTTTTTCGTGGGGAAGGGATATTGTGATCAAGGTCTCTTTGTACTCAATATTTCATAAATTACTAATGAATCTTCTTCTGCTTATATCGTTGACTCGTATGATACGTGGCATGCTAGACTAGGACATGTGAATTCTCCGTATGTTATGAAATTGCAACAACTAGGATTAATTAATATGCATGATAAACAAAGTGGTAAATGTGATATATGTGTAGAATTTAAAATAACAAAGAAAACTTGTTATCATGTAGAACGTCAATCTGAATTGTTAGGGCTAATTCATTCTAATCTAGCCGACTTAAAATAGACTATGTTTAGAGCTGGTAAAAATTATTTTGTAACCTTTATAGATGAGTATTCTAGATACACCAAAGTGTACTTAATCAAGCATAAAGATGGAGCTTTTTATGTGTTTTTAAAGTATAAGGCAGAAATAGAAAATCAATTGAATAAGAAAATTAAGAGGATTAGATCAGATAGAGGTGGTGAATATGTTTTTTTAATGAATAATGTGTTAGAGAAGGAATCATCCATGAAGTAACCCCGCCATATTCACCTGAGTCTAATGGAGTAGTTGAGAGAAAGAATAAAACTCTTAAGGAAATGATGAATGTCATGCTTATTAGTTCTAGTGCACCTGATAACCTTTGGGGAGAAACCCTTCTTACTGCATGATTTTACAAAATAGGATACCTCATAAGAAAATTGGTAAAACTCCTTATGATTTGTGGAGAGGTTATCAACCTAATCTTAAATAGGCTTTAAATAGGTGTGGGTGTCTAACTAAGGTAATGTTACCTGATCCTAAGAAAAGGAAAATAGGCTTTAAAACCTTTGATTGTATGTTTCTAGGCTATGCTGAACATAGTGTTGCCTATAGGTTTCTTGTTCTTAAAAGTGGTGTGATTGAACATAATACTATTGTGAGACACCTGAACAGTCTATAGATAAAATTAGTGATTACATGTGTGAAGTTTTGAGAAGAAGTAAAAGACAAAGGTAGGAAACTTCTTTTGGAGATGACTTTTATACCTATCTAGTTGAAAATGATCCAACAAGCTTTCTAGAGGCTACTAGTGTTCCTAATTCAAAACAATGGGATAAGGCCATTAAGATTAAAATTGAATTAGTTCAGAAAAATAATACTTGGACCTTAGTATATTTTCCTAAAGGAGCAAAACTCATTGGTTGTAAGTGACTTTAAGAAAAAGTATCACCCAGATGGATCCATAGATAAGTATAAAGCAAGGTTAGTAGCAAAAGGTATCACTCAAAAACCCAACATAGATTACTTTGACACCTTTGCCCCTATGACTAGGATTTCCTCAATTTGAGTTTTGTTAGCCTTAGCAGCTACCCATAAGCTAGTGATACATTAAATGGATGTTAAGACTATTTTTCTAAATGGTGATTTAGAGGATAAAATCTATATGACTCAACCTAAAGGGTGTGTTGTCCCTGGTCAAGAAAATAAGGTATGCAAGCTTTTAAAATCTTTGTATGGGTTAAAATGAGTACCAAAACAATGGCATGAAAAACTAAATAGTGGCTTACTATGTGATAGTTTCATACCTAATGATGCTGATAATTGTGTGTATTCTAAATCTGAAAATGTGAATGTATCATTATATGTTTGTATGTGGATGACATGTTAACATTTAGTACATGTATGGATATAGTTTCTAGAACTAAATTGTTTCTAGGATCTAATTTTGAAATGAAAGACATAGGTGTAGCCAATGTGATTTTAGATGTTAGAATCATAAGTGTATTCTAAATCTAAAAATGGTGAATGTGTCATTATAGGTTTGTATGTGGATGACATGATAATATTTGGTACATGCATGGATATAGTTTCTAGAACTAAATTGTTTGTAGGATCTAATTTTGAAATGAAAGACATAGGTGTAGCCAATGTGATTTTAGATGTTAGAATCATAAGGAAGGGAGATAGTATATTACTATCCCAAGAACAATACATTGAGAAACTTCTTAGGAAGTTTGGATATTATGATTTCAAACCAGTGAGTATCCCTTATGATGCTAACTCTAAATTAATGAAAAATAGAGGATTATATGTTTCTCAACCTCAATATGCCCAAATAATTGGGAGCTTACTGCACTTAATGAGCTTTTCAAGACCTGATATTTCTTATGAAGTAGGTAGATTGAGTAAGTATACTCAATGTCCTAATTAGGAACATTGGGATGCACTTGGAAGACTTATGAGATATTTACGGGGTTCAATGGATTATGCCATTGAATATAGTGGATTTCATGTTATACTTGAAGGGTATAGTGATGCTAATTGGATCTCTGATTCAGATGAGACAAAATCCACTAATGGTTATGTATTCACACTTAGGGATGGTACGATTGCATGGAGATCAACCAGGCAAACAATTATTGCTAGATCAACAATGAAATCTGAGTTTGTTGCTCTTGAAATGGCTGGTAGTGAGGCTGAGTGGTTGAAAAACTTCTTAGCAAACATTCCTCTCGGAATGAAACCAACCCCATCTGTGTCAATACATTATGATTGTTAATCGGCATAAGCTATAGCTAAAACAAAGAATTAAAATGGAAAGAACAAACATATACAATTGAGACATAATTTGGTTAAGCAGCTGCTAAAGAGTGGAATTATTTCCATTGATTATGTGAGGTTAAAACAAAATCTAGCAGATCCTCTGATTAAACCCTTGGGAAGAAACATGATATTAGAAACATCGAGGGGAATGCGACTTAAGCCACTTGAAAACAAACAAGTGATGGCAACCCAACCTTTGTGATTGGAGATCCCATGAATAAGGTTCATATGGGTAAAAACAAGTCACTTGTTAGTTCTGATAGCACAAATTGATTTTAAATCAATTATGTCAATTTCTATGGTGTGTGTGAAAGTGCTAGAGACTACAATATTGAGAGGTTAAACTTTGTAATTAAAATTCTATGTGGTGTAAGAATTTTAATTTAAGCCAAATTTTAATGATTTTCATATCCCTTACGGGTGGTGTATGATTTGCAGCATACACTTGATGAAATCACCTATATGAGTGTCAAGTGGGTCTGCTTGTATGAGATCTTAACATGACCTCTAGAGCACTCATGAATACCGGGAACTCGCATGGCCTAGTAAACGCAACACAATGATAATAGCAAGAATTTTGGGGATGTATTATGATTGATAAACCACTAACACACATCAAGTGTCCTTGGTTAATATAGCTTGCTATACCAACTACATTGTGTGTTAAGTTTCTCAATCTAAAACAGGTTCATATAGCTTGCTATACCAACTCTGATGCATTACATCTTAGTTTAGACCCAAAATTTTCTTTCTTTCTATCTCTTATCTTTTGCAATATGTGGGGGATTGTTATATATTTATAAGTGTATTGAAAAAATAATAACGTTGCAGTTGTTGCAATGTTAGAAAGCCTTCCTCCTCTTTCGGATGGTGCAGGCCATTGCAACGAGATCTCCATAAGTTTATCCCACATCCACGTTTTATGGGATATTATTTTCCACACCAGGCTTCAGCTACAGAGCATGGATTTTTTAAGTCCATTCATCACCTATAAATAGGTGCTTAAATCCTCTTGAAAACACAATCTTTTCTCATTTCTCCTTTTCTTATCTTCTTTCTTTTCTCTCTTCTCTTATGTCATGGTTATACCTACTATATCTAAGAGTTATCTTGCTAGTTTCTGAGATCCTCAGAATTTTGAGAAGTTCCTATTGTATCTTGGGGGGCTTGCGCAATACACCGCGAATAAGTTCTTAAGGGTAGTGAATCTACACGCCTCAGGAAATCTTTGTGTTCGTGACTTTGTCAGCTAATACAACAAAAAGTGAATCGTAGCTTTTATCTTATGATACTTAAATAGATTGATTTTAATTTAAATTGAATAGTTCACCCAAGCCGATGCAACAATACGTATAAAACATTGTAATATAAATAAAATAGGAAAAGTAATTGTGTGTGTGCTTAACCGACACCTTATTTTTCTTTTCTTTCTTTTACAAATATACAAACAACATATATATGATTTATTTTATGAGAAAATACTCATAAAAGAAGAAAGAGAAAAAAAGACTGACAATTAAATCTAAAGATTATGCTTGAGATTTTATCTATGATATAACATTGAAGATTGATTTAAGATGATTCACAAAAATGGAAAGATAAAAGAAAACCAAAGAATGGAAGAAGCAATAAGCACTAGATATTGTATCACAACTTTTCTGAGTCAGAATAATAAAATAAAGGGTTAAATATGTTTTTGGTCCCTTAACTTTTAGTGAAAATTGAAATTAGTCCCTCTTTGAAACTTTAGACCAATTTAGTCCCTTATCATTAATAAATGGTTGAATTTAGTCCTCTAAACCAAATTTTGTTAAGTTTATTTAATGTTTTAAATGCGTTTCTAAGTAAATATTGAAGCAAAAATGAGTTAAACGATGTAAACAACTCAAATATTATCATGAAATGTGTTTAAAACGTCAAATAAACTTAAAATAATTTGGTTAAAAGGACTAAATACAAACATTTCCAAAGTTGAAGGACTAAATTAGTCTAACGTTTCGAGGAAGGACTATTTCCAATTTCCACCGAAAGTTAAGGACCAAAAACATATTTAACCCTAAAATAAAACCAATAAAATGGATATGAAAAGATATTGAGGAAATTTTAAAAGAAGGACTCAATGGTCACATCATTCACATCATTCGAATGCTTATAAATTGAAGTATAGTGAAGTATAACCTTCTAAGATTTTATTGTACTCTCTTACTTTGACAGTGTTGCTCATTATTATGGATAACGTTATCTTTGAAGTTATCAAATTAATACCAATTAGTTCAAAATTTAATTAAATAAATTATAATTAAATAAATAAAATAATGAAGTAAGATAATAAAAATTTTATTAAATAAAATATAGAAAAAATTTCAAAAAGAAGAAAGAGAAATAATTAATTATATCAAATTTGATGGAGTGAACTTAAGGAAATGTGGTCTCAGTGCAAAGTTGAAGAGTTGAGTTGAGTTACATATTATTGGCATGACATGTTGGCCCAAGTTAGAGCTTAAGAAATGGAATTGAACTTGTCATTGGAAACCTGCACCAACCTCTGAACAAAGAAGAAGTTGGAATAAACAAAAGAGTTGTGAACAAGCTAAACTTAGAGAAGTGTAACTTGTTAGACCAAAGGCAACAACTTGTTGTTATAGGTTGGAACTCTAATGGTCAAATTCTGCACACGTAGACTCTTTGTGCCAACCAGTGAAGGAAAAGAGAAGTTGAATTATATTACTTGCTACTTAGGTGATTTGAATAGTTAAACTAGGCTAGTCTAGGTAGTTTCTACATAAGTTTTACATGCTATTAGTAGTTCCTATGACTAGTTCTAGGTAGTTTGCATATTGAAAAATAGGCTTAAATATACATTTGGTCCCTATTTTTATTGTTTTTATTCTATTTGGTCCTCATTTTCGTTTTGTGTTAAATTAAGTCCTCATTTTCGTCAATTTTTTTCAATTTGGTCCTTTTGACTAATTGTGTTTAAATAGTTAAATAAAATTAAAAAATTAAAAAAAAATCAAAAAAATCAAAAAAATCAAGAGCTAACACGTGGCATGTACAGTTCAAAAACGTTAACTATTTAAACACCGTTAGTCAAAAGAATCAAATTGACCAAAATTTGACGAAAATGAGGACCTAATTGAACACAAAACGTAAATAAGGACCAAATTGAATAAAAACAACAAAAATAGGAACCAAATGTATATTTAAGCCTTGAAAAATATAATAATAATAATAATAATAATAATAATAATAATGTGATAAGCGATGATTATATGAAAATGTTTGGAAGTAATTGCATTTTTGGGTAGATTTAAGTTCTTAATTCTTAGTTCTTATCTTATATTTAGTTTAGAGAGCCTTATAGTAGAGTTTTGTAAATTTAGCTTAATTAGAAAGTTTTAGTGCTAGTCTTAGAATTAGTTCTAGAATAGCCAACGATTGTAGAATTTTATATTCGATATAAGTTTCTGAGTTTGATTATAGTTTTAGAAGTTAGAATTAAATAAAAAATTCAGTTTAATAGATAAGTAATCTAGTTTAGTAAATAGATTTTGTAGTATTCCTTACTTAGAATAGATTAATGTAGTGTAATATAGGTTATAGCATTTATTAATTTCATCATTTTAGTTTTAGAATCCTATTAAGTACATAGTTATCGTAGTTACTATTTTCTATTTTAATAGTTTTATAAGTCTGCATTATTAGGATTATTATAGTTTTTTTTTCATTTTAGCTTAGATTAGTGTAGCTTAGACTGATTTCTAATTAGCTTAGTCTAATTTTAGTAGTTTTAAGTAGATATCATTGCTAACTTGAATTTTGTAACTTTGGTATAGGTCAATGCTTTCAATCAATGGTCTTAGGTTTATTAAAGATGGATCAATCGCATTTGTAGCAAAAGGAGAAATCAGTTTGCATTGTAAAATTATTAAAAATTTGAAATTGGCCTTACGGTTCACTTTCATTTTGGAGGTTCAAAATCTTGCACAAGCTGCTAGGAAGCTTTAAAGACAATTAAATATACTTGTACAAGGCTGATTTAAAAAGTATCGAGGATATGTGGTTCAGGTTTGGTGTTTTCCACTTTAGTTTGTTGAATTCATGATCTAAGTACTACATATAGAGTGAATAGGTTCTGCGTTAGTGTTATTTTTTAATTTCAGTGATATAATTCATCCATTACTTGTTTTGTTTCTTAATTCCATCGATTATTCATCTCAAATCATTATTTGAATGCGAAAATTTCATATCTTTCATCTTAAATTAGTTTTTCCACATCAAGTTAGCTTCTTATCTTTATTCAAAGTTGAATTGAATCTTACTTTTATATAATATTGAATTAGAGTACATGTATAGTCATTGCACTAACTCGATGAGCACGTAATGGTCATTTCTTCATTCAAGAAGAACATAGTGACTCTTGAATATCAAAAGCAAAATTCAATATAAGTTTGTCAATCACACTTTTATATTCGTTTATCATTGATTTGTCATTTTTGTTCATTCTCTCTAAGAAATGGTATTGTTTCTTTCGTTCACATGTTTCCATGAAACTCCATAACTCAATTCGCACAAGATTAGAATTAGAAATTTATGAATTTCAGTTTAGCTGTTTTTGTTATTTAGGATTCATAATTCAGAATTTTTGATTTACGTGTTCTTTTGATAAACTTTTAGTTTCATTCCATAAATTTGAGTATTATATTGTTAGCACAAATGGCTTTGGTGTATAGAAATTTAATGAAGATATTGTATAGTGACTTGATGAGGATATGAAGAGTTAATGAAGATTGATGAAGACTTGATAAATTAATGAAGACTTGAAGAAATGATGTGTTGATCAAGCTTGATGTGTGCTTAATTTGACAATCACATGATCTTGAAGCTTGAAGATTGGAGCTTAACATGAAGACTATTTGACATAGATTAGGTGTCTTGTGTATGGTTGTAGTCTTTCAGTTTATTAAATGGGTTTTCAATATGGTGGTTGCTATAGTTCTATTATTAACATATTCAATCAACTTAATTAACTTTTAATCAGCTGAAGTTAAATGAAATAAAAAAAATGAACAAATAAATCAACATGTTGAATATGCTAATATAAAGTTTACTTTTTCAAAGAGATCAGGAACAATTGTGATTTTGAGCATGAAATTAGTGTGAATACTTTGGAAAATGCTTTCTCTCTGAACAATACACATCTGTAGTTGTTCGTAAGGTGTTCTTTGCAATCTTAGAGCGTTTTGCTTGGTGTAAGAGACTTGGAGAAAAATGTTTGGTTGGTTAGGGAGAGTCATTACCAAGGTTTAGGTATTTCTCAAGTTTTTTGGTGTGATTACAAATCTACAATTGAGAGTCTTATTGTGCTTTATTGAGATTCTTATGGGATTCAAGGGTCTTGGTGTAGTTTCATGTTTTCAAAAGTGTAATCTTGGAGGATTTTGTAAAACTTTTAATATAGTGATGTGTGAGGCTAAGGTTGCCTGGACTCAGTTTTGAGTGAACTAGTATAAAAATTCTCCTTATGTGTTATTTGATAAAAAATTTCAAGAAATCTGGCTTGATCAATGTTTTTATGGTATTCTAGAATTGGTGTAAGCTGCATTTGCAAATTTCTTTGTTCTATTGATTGGTATCACTCTTGATTGGTTGTGCAAGTTGTTTGAGTTTATCATCAATTACTTTTTTTACATAATTTTTCCAGTATTTCAATCTGTAGATGTTTTAATCTGTTGAATTGTACTAGTCCATTTGTATGATTGTCTGTTAAGTGAAATCAATTTGTTAACTTTGTTTTCAATTGAATGGAAATGTGTGTTCGAGTAGTGATTGCATGTTGATTTATTGGTCAATTTGATTTAAATTAAAGGCTTTTTATAAATTGAATTGAACCTATTTTTAAGTTACACCCAATTTAACTCCTCTTCTTAGTTAAGAAAGTCCTTTAAATCTTACATATAGTGTTTCCATCATTCATACTACATATTTGAGCATTCAGCCATGAGAATTTACATTTGCACCTTTATTTGCGTAGATTGTTATTTTTATTCAATTCAATCCCAACTTTTTTAAAATATGATTAACTTTGTTTCTTTCCAAATTGAGACCAAATTTAATTGTATGTAAATGTTATACTAATATTTTTATTAAAATTCACACTTTTATTAAATATTTTTAATTTAGAGTAGAGTTGGTTAAAAATTAAAATGAAAATTGTAAAAGTGGGGACTAACACCATTCGTTTTAAATTTTGAGAGATTAAAAATCAAATAAAGTAATATAATTGTTCTAATTTAATATTGGATGACCTTTTTATGTGATTTTGAACACTTTATTTGATTTTTAACCTCTTAAAGTTTTAAATCAATCGTGTTATTTTTCACTTTTAAAATTTTCGTTCTAATTTAAAACCAAATGTAACCCTAAACCAAACAGTAATTATTTAAACAATGTTAGTAAAAAAGGACAAAATTGACAAAAATTAGGACTTAATTGAACAAAAAAATAATATAAGGACTAAAATGGCAAAACTAAACAAACTAAACGTAAATATGAACCAAATGTATATTTTTAACCACTTTAAAAAAAACTTGGACTGAATTGAACAAAAATATAACGAATATCAGGATAAAATTGAATATAAAAAACTAACCCTGACATGTGACATGATAAGCTTGACACGTAGAATTTTTTTAAAATTAAAAAATTAAAAAATTTAATAAAAATTAAAAAAATTAATAAAAATTAAAAAACAACAAAATAACACGTGACAATCACGATTCACCGTCCGTTAATTATTTTAATAATATTAAACGAATATTATAACCAAATTAAATAAAAAATATATATTAGGATCAAATTACAAAAACCAAACAAAAATTAGGACCAAATAAATATGTAAGTCTTTAGATTAATAGAAACAAATGAAATAAAAAAAGAAAAAATAAGGAAAAATCGATGTTTTTCATTTATCAGTTGTTTTGACATGAACCAAGAGCTTGTTAGAAAACGTATTTGAATTAATGAAAACAAAGTATTCATGCACATCTCCTTTCTCATAATGAAATGTGCACTTTAGGTTCCGACAAGTTGCAGGCAAGTGGGGTACGAAGAAGTGTATTTTTGTGACTATTGAGTTTGGTTTAGGGTTCTTATTATTAGCAAAGACATGCAATGCAACCCCAAAGATAGTGGGAGAGGTGTGAAAATGTTAGAAAATTTCAGTCCAAAACATCGAAATCCCCGCAGACATGTTTGTCCCTGTTCCTGCTTCTACTCACCAATGCTAATCTTATCTAAATATTACTTTGAAAACGATATTATTGTATAAAAGAAGACTTTTCAAATCTGATATTTTCAGACACCTATGTTCAGATCACATGGATAACCTAAAACTCAATTATAGCATATCACAAACTACTAAAACTGCAATAACTCATTATAAATCTCACTACGAGTATATAGATAATTAACAACTCCTAAAAGTGTATTACCCTTAAACACAAATTTAGAACCCAAAAAAAAAAAAAATCCGCTTTGAAAATTATTTTCTCTTTAAAATTTATATAAACACATTTTTACAACTTAAAGCCATATCAAGATTTTGCACCAACAGACTTTTATTAGAGATAGAAGCTGACATTAATTGATTTGGCTTCTGAGACAGGAAGAAAAAAATTTAGTTGAATAATTAATTATCGATACTTAAAAATAAATATTTAAAATGTTTAAAAGAAAAATATCTACAAAACTAAATTTGACTAAAGACGTCAATTATGTATTCTTAAGAGAAAAATGTTATATAAAGTTGTATACGTTCTACGTTCATCATTTAAATGAACAAAATATGCAAATTGGGGTTTAGTGTCCTAATGTAATGCACTTAAGGCAATTTAAAAACTGCAATTTTGTGTTATAGTTGTCGTCTACTAATTTGATTGTATTTTTTTTTCTCTAACTATATTTTGTATTCAATCTGATTGGGGAATAAAATTAATTGATTTGTACCAAAATAAGTAGCTAAATAATAATAATAAATAAATATAATAAAATACGGTGAAAAAAAAATAAGGGTGTTCGTTCACCACTTTATATCAAGACAGGGAACATGTCTTGAAAAGTTATGCAGAAAAGGGAAGAAAAAACACAATACGAATTATCCAAATAAAACTGCGTTGATGCATGACATATTACCAAGCTGCCATATGTATATTTCTCATATCCCCTTCTATGGTTGGCATTTAGAAAAATCACACATAAGGCAACCAATAAATAACTACTATAATAAATACTTTTTATATACCTTATTTTAAATATTTTAAGAAATGATATGTTGCTAATATAGAAAATAGAAATGGTAATATATCTCACTTAAAATATATTCCTTAAAAAAACTCGTTATTGATATCATTTTTAATGATTACCCGTGCATAATGACATGGTTTAATTAGTTTTTAATATTTTTTAATATATTTGAATAGAAGTCATACACTTTTAATATAGATTTAACATTGACAATAATTTATTATCACTTTAAACATGTATATTTAGGGATGATAAATAAATATTTATCCATAGGTATTTTATGGATTCGTTCCATTTTAATAAAAAATATCTGTATTGATTGGGTACGGGTATCGATAGGAATAATATCCAAATTATTTTAACTAATTATGTATATGTGCACTCCATTTCCATTTTGATGCTCATCCCAGTATCCCTCCCCATTCTCATCTCATTCATGTTTAAGTTACTAAAATATTCATTCTTTAGTAGGAACCTAAAACACTTTTATATATTTATATAAGTATATATATATATATATATATATATATATATTTTCTCTCAATATTTAGTTTTGTAATCTTTTTATTTTTGCTACACATTTTTTCTCCACTATTCTAATTGTTTGGTTTGTTCTATATCTACAAAATTCACTCACATTTCTATGGTACTTTCTCTCTTATCACAATCTTGTTTACACATTTTTACTTTAGTTGTGTTCAAATGATGTATAATTAATTTCATTGAATCAAATAGTTTTAAGGTTGTGTTCAAATGATGTATAATTAATTTCATTGAATCAAATAGTTTTAAGGTCTCACATTTGATTGTTTCTACTCTTTTTTAGTATTTTTATTTATTATTTTTTGTCATATCCATGTTCAAATGGGATTTTTTTTCATATTCCTTTACTAGGTAATTTAAAATAACTTGTCTTTATTCTCTTTGATCCTTATTTTTTGTTTCATTTGTAGAATTTTTTATTTCGCTCAAACAATTTTCATTATCTCTCAACACTTCAACTAGTTCAATATCTAGAAAGTTTTCTCATATCTTCAAGGTACTTTTCTATCTTATCATATATTTAATCATAGATTTTTTCCATTGTGTAATTTTGTTCGATGGTGTATCAAATCAATTTTAAGGCACATATCTGGTCTTTTAACTTCTTTTTAATATCTTTCTTTGCTATGTTTTTATCATGTACAATATTGTTTTAATTTTTAATATAATTAATTTTATTTTATAACTCATTCTCATAATATAATTTTGCCATCACAATTGTATAAATACCCTTCATTTAATATAATATAATAATTTAATGTCATTGTTGTAAAGTTCAGAAGATGAAAAATCTATGTCTTTTTGTATTGTTATTCTTTTAATCTTTTTTCAATGTGTGGTTTCATATAAGTAGTGTATTGATTACCAATGAAAATATTTTTCTAAGTTGGTAATATGTGATTCTGATTACCGACGAAAATATCCATTGGTAAATCCGTTAGTAAAATGAGCAGTGAATTTCCTAACAAGGCTAATGATATTTATTTGTATATTAATAAGAGATGGGTTAGAAGAAGAGAAAAGAATGATGAGGAGGAGGAGGAAGAGAATGAGGTGTGGAAGTGGTCGTGGCACGACGACAGTGGTATAGTGGTGGCTCGTCGACGATGGTAGCCAGAGGAGGAGAAGGAGGAGGAAAAGGAAGAGGAAGAGATAGAGGAGGAGAAAGAGGAAGAGATAAAGGAGGAGAAAGAGGAAGAGGAAAAGATGAAGGAGGAGAAAAAGGAAGAAGAGAAGAAAGACTAAGGGAGAAAGGCAATGAGGAAAAAGAGGAAGACGCGACAACTGATAATTGCTCTTCAAGAAGCCTCATGTAGGATGCTCATGCCCTTTGGCCAACCTCAATCCTCTTCTCCTCTTTAAATGTTAGTCGCTCCCATCCAAAGTGCCACTAATAAAGCCTACAAAGCAAGCACACAAAAGTCAACACAAACTAATACTAAATAAGGTTAAGATGCTCCTAGTAATCCTCCTAAGAAGGTCCTATGAGCTCTGGTAAGGAGTCATCTACTCATCATGTCTCTTATTCCTCTTCCTGCTCCTCTACCTTCTTTTCTTCCTCCTCCTTCAACATTGTCGTTGTCACCTCTACCTCTTTACCGCAATTGTCACCTCCATTCTTGTTGTAATCATCATTGTGTCTCTTCTTCCTCCTCCTCATTCTCCTCTTTCTTCTTCTCTTCTTATTATATTCCTCTTATCATCCATATTCAATTTATTATAACAAATTTTTCGTCAGATCTAGAAGGAACATTGGTGTCTATTTTACAAATGCATTTTAAAAAATTCAATTACCAAAGAATTTACCAACGAACTTTTAAACAAACTAAATTACCAATGAATTTATCGATGAATTTCCTGTTGGGAATCCAAGTGTGAGTAAAAATGAGAAAGGTGAGCATCATATAAGGATCAAGGCCTATAAACCTATCACCTTAAGGTTTTGGGTTGAGAGTGGTGTCAATGTCTTATGTGGTTGGGCTCAAGTCTCATTGGTGTGTGTTCTCCCCAGTGAAACCCCCTCTATAAACCTAACAAGTGGTATTAGAGCCAGGTTCGTGTGGTGACCAGCTCAGACGAGGCCTTGTATCGAAAGTCTTCCCGATAGTGGGTCAGGTAAGCGAAAGTACCAATGTGAAGGGACTCACACCTGAGGGAGAGATTGTTAGGAATCCAAGTGAGTCTAAGTCCCACATTGAGTAAAAATAAAAAAGTTTAGCATCATATAAGGATCAAGGCCCATAAACACATCGTCTTAAGGTTTTGAGTTGAGAGTGGTTTCAATGCCTTGTGTAGTTGGGCTCAAGTCTCATTGGTGTTTGTTCTTCCCATTAAAACCCCCTCTATAAACCTAACAAGATTTCCCAATTTAGTTAGTAATAGATTTATTGACTGATTTTAAAAATTATCCATTACAGACATTAAAGATAGTTGAATTACTAATGAATTCATTGATGGATTTTTCTACAACATGGTCAATGTTTGAAATGAATACTTTGATGCTCATATTACCGATGAATATTATTGACAAATATTTCTATCGATAATAACAATTATAATTTACCAACAAATATTATTGACAAATCCATTACCAACAAATATTTTCATCAATAATTAAAGTTCTAAAATTTATCGGTAAAATTTATTTTATCACTAGATTTTTTGTTGTTGTTAATAATCAAACAGTTTCTTGTAGTAAAAAAGTCTATTTTAACCGTTTATGCATTTAGATAAAAATATATTAGCATTCCATTTGTAAGGCCCATTAAAATTGGCTTTATTACTTTCTGCCCTAAAGTGAAGCGCTGCCCCTTGTGTTTGGGCCTAGAGTTGGCCCAATTGATAAAACCTACTCTAGTGACCCTAATGCTTCCACTTCCTTGCATTCACAGACTTGTAGCCATTTCCCTCACTTGTGCACTAGAGCTCTGCTAGGGTTAGCTTTTTCGTCTCGAACCAGTCCGCTCAAGGCTCAAGTACTACTTTCTGCTCCATGTAAGTGATCCTAAACCTACTGCCATTACTTCCCTAAGGTCCTTTTTCGTATTCCACCGTTTAGGGTTAGTTAATAACCTTATATTTCCTACTGTTCTGCTGTTCCGCCAGTTTCCAGGTCCGTCTATCGAGTTGCTGTGCTCCGTGGTCCAGTGTCGAGGTCTCGTACAAGCCATTTCCAGGTAGGGAAGTTATGGCTTAATCATATACCCTGTTTTTCTATGATTGCTTGGGTGTATTTCGAATCTGTGTGGTTGGTGTGATGTTGAGTTACATGTGGACGCATGAATGAGTTGGTTTGGTTCGGTGTGGGTGACTGTTGCAGGAAAATAGTGGCGAGACCTGCTAATCTCGCCCAAGCGAGCTAGTCTCGCCTAGGCGAGATAGACAGGGACTCGCCCAAACCCCTTTTACGTAAGAGGCCGCCCAGGCGACCCGCTCAATATTTTTGAGCGAGCGAACATCTCGCCCAGGTGAAAGAGGTCTCGCCTAAGCGAGATCCCGCGCTGGTTTCTGGTTCCTATTTCGAGCCCTCGCCTAGGCCTAGGGACTCGCTTGAGCGAGACCCTTCAGCCTGAGCAAGGGGCTGAGCGGGACAGTGCTCTGTTTAGGTACTTGGTTGTTCTTAGATGCTTGGTAATTATTTGGGTATGATTGTTATGATGATATACATGTATATATATATATATATATATATATTGGTTGCTATGTATGCGTGACAGAATTCATAAATGGAGAATGAGGGGTATCGTGAGAACTTGGCATGTGAAATTAATGAGTGAGTTGGAATTGATTGAACATGGCATTGATATGAGATGAGGCTCTTCACTCATGGGGTGGTAATGACCAGTGGTAAGGATTCAACATGTGATATGAATGAGGAATTATTTTCAGAGGATGGTATGAAATTGTAAGCATGATTAGTGTTCTCGTATTATTGATTTATGCTTGGTTCGTGTTAGTGCATAAATCCTTGAGACCTCTAGGCAAGGTCTTAGGGTCGTGCTTCAGTGGTCGGGACGTAATTCCATGATCCCTGTTAGTGGGTGTCTATGGTGGTGCCCCATCTGTATAACTAGGTAAGGATTCAAGGTAAGGTTGCATTCTGACACTCTAAGGAGTTAGTTAGTCTCACCTAGAGCGAACTGACTCTTGTGGTGAGAGTAATAGGAGGTCTGAAATCTTCTAAGGGCTAACCTTGTGGTGAGGGAAATTGATTTATTGTAACACTATAACACATAGCTCGAGGGTGAGCAGAGGTATCCACCACAAGTGCAAGCATCCGCTAAATCTGACCAAGTTATATGTATCCGGATGAGTCGAGTCGAGTCGTAGTGTATTGCCTGACAAGTCATAACATGCTTGGTTGAATCGAGTGCATGATATTGTGAACTTATATCTGTTTGGATGAATGAAATCTTTTGTGCTTTAGCTTACCCTACTTTTGTTGTTGTGTGTTCTGCTGTGTGGTACTCTCTTTTGTGATGATCATCAACTCGTTGGTGTGAGCAGATGCGAGGAACACCCGTGAACAACAGGGTGGTGATAGGTCTACTGTATAGTCCGCGTTGACTGGATCTTATTTCTTGATGGGTTTTTCTTTAGGGTTTGGGCCCATGTATTATTTATGCTTAGTACACTACTTCATCTATTGATCTTTCAACTGTTTCCTGTTGATATCGTGGTGTGCCTAGTTTTTGTAGGGGTGACGTTAAGATCCCGGGACTGCGTTATTTTACTATCTACGTGTAGCATTTCCTTTAGTTGCTTATATAAATTAAATGGGACATTATACCATTAGTTGTTTTTAAACTTTTGTATATATGGAGTTTCACATAATACATAATACATATAATACAATTCGACATAGTTTCCATTGTTTTTGAAATTAATTGGTTTTAGGTTTTCGAGAAGCTGGTTATTATTATTTTCTCTCACTTTTTAAAAGAAAATTTAAGGAGAAATTCGTTCAAATATACAGTGCGTTTTGTTTTATCGTTGTTCATATTAGTTTGGTACATAAGGTTTTTAAAATCAAATCAATTCAAAAAGATAATCTAAAATCAATCTAAAAATCGATAATTAATTAAAATAGCATGTTTTTATTATATATAAACTTAGATATTTATTTTATAACTGAGAGTTCAATTGTATTCTTCATATTAAAACAAACAATGGTTTAAATTTTATTATATTACCTATTTTATTTATCATATTTATCATAATATAACATTTAATTACTATAAAAAAAACACACACACACACACTTTAATTACTATATATTCACAATATAATTCTAATTCAAGTGGGTAAACAACATAATTAAAAGGATCCTAAGAAATACGTGTTATTCCATGTTTATCATTAAAGTGTTTGAAGGCTCTCTTGACTTGAGTTCTCAATTAATTATTATAACATGATATTTTTAAAGCGTTAATCTCTGTATTATTAGTATTTGTATCATACTAATATTTTTCTAAGTATGTATAAGATAAATTATTATGCATCTTTAAAAAACAAATTAATAATTAATAACTCCAAATTTATTTAAACGAAATCATAAAAAGTTAATTTATTTGGTTATACAAATATTATGTTTGGTTAAAATATTTTTTTATTTTTAAATTAAATTAAATTGAATTAAAGATAAATCTTAAATTTGATTCAAATACATTAAAAAAATTAAACGAAATTGTACCGCACATACCTCTCATTATCACAATTTTAAAATGGGTTAAATATGTTTTTGGTCCCTCAAGTTTCAGTAAATTTTGGAATTAGTCCCTCATCAAAACTTTATACCAATTTAGTCCTTCATCTTTCAAAATGCATGAATTTAGTCCTTTTAACCAAATTTTGTTAAGTTTATTTGACATTTCAAACAGTGTCAAGCAGTGTCAAGCAGTGTCAAACACATTTTATGATAGTATTTAAGTTAACATGGAAGCAAAGATGTGTCAAACAGTGTAAATAATTTAAATACTATAATGAAATGCGTTTGAAACGTCAGATAAACTTAACAAAATTTGGTTAAAATGACTAAATTTATGCATTTTGAAAGATGAAGGATTAAATTGGTCAAAAGTTTTGATGAGGGATTAATTCCAAATTTCACTAAAACTTAAGAGACCAAAAACATATTTAACCCTTTTAAAATTAATGTCATGCGTCAGAATAAGTGCAATCAGATACAATTCTAAACATGGAGTATAGAGTTCATAGTTTTCTTATTCTTTTTAGATGAATCTCTACGATCATGTATTATTCTCAAAATGTTGGGTAATTAAGAAGATAAACTAGTTTAAGTGAGTGTAACAAAAGGATGCAACAGTTTGTGGGAGGATAACAAAGAATAATGGAAGTAAGATATTGAAGATGTTGTTTTTGTTTTGTTTGATATACATACTTATAATGTATTTATCAATTTGGACACACACGTGAAATAACGTGGTAAATGATAGGGTGCTACATCATCAGGGATACTCATACCTTTTAATGAAATTCACTGTTCGCTTCATAAAAAATTAATGTCATATCATGTCAGATTTACTTTTTATTATTTGTTTCTTTGTGGGAGTTGTTGGAGATGCGTTGGATATGACACTTTTATTGTTTTGTTGGTTATGTTGCAAATCTTACAATAGATTCTATATACTTCTATCGTTTTGTTCTTTTCTTGGACGAAAATATTGACACTCCACTTTTACACACATAAAATAAAATAAAAACAGCACACACTAATAAATATATATATATATGGTTGTAAATTAAATTTAATGGTGATATTTAATATTTATATTAAATTATGGGAGTGCATTCTCTATTTAGTCACATAATAGTGTGGGTTCTTTTAATGCATCATATTTATTTTACATGTGAACAAATAATATTGATATGTTAACGGGACGGGTAAGGTACAAGTAGTAGTTCTTTCATATTTTATCTGTTAGATAAATATTCGTTCCATACTTGTACACATATCTATATGAGTATCCGTTATGTGGGTACCCGCGTATTTTTTAATATTCACGGATATCTGCGAATATTTACAAAAGAAATTTTTAATATTTAATAAAAAAATTTAACCATAAATTCAAATAAAAATATAATGCATAACTTTTATAAATTTCAAACAAAGTGAAAATAACTCGTATAAATAGTGTTGAATGACAATTTACAAATAAATGAAGATTGTTTAAAACCAATTGATAAAAAATAACCCATTCAAAATCAATGTGCTAATGTTTGAATAATTTTTTAAAATTTAAATTAGAGTATAGCGAGTACGAGCCATAAGTACGGATACTATGATACCCGTACCTATCCCGTCAACATGTGGGTATAAAAAATATCCGTACCCATTACCCCGGGTATACATTTTCAATATCTATTTTTCTACCCTATGCAGGTTTTATCCGCGAATACTTGTGGGTACGATTTTTTTTTACATCCTTAATTGCGTACTCTTTAATAATGAAATACTTTATTTTGTAAGAAAAACTTTTGGAAACAATGAATTTGATGACAAGGTCAAGAGTCAAGGTTACCCAAGCACAACCGATAAATATTTCATTTTTTCAAACCTAGTAATAAATTTACTTTCATTAATCCCAAATTGATTAGGCAAAAGATAAATTATCACAATAATTCAAATTTGACAAATAGTTAAAATTACTAAAATACTCGATATTATATGATTATTGAGACGATTTTGAAAATTTAACTTATTTGTAATAATGATTCCTAGTTTTATTTGTTATAATTTTTAGTTTCTATTATTTTTTTAATGGATATTATTTATATGTTGTTGAAGTTAAATGTTGTATATTAAAAGACCATTCGCAATTAATCAAACACAATTTCGATATGAATCAAAGTAGAAGATTGATTTTTTCTATTAGTAGTGACAAATATATTAAATAAGGACAATTGAATTGTTAGTGCAGAGTGGTGTTAGAAGGGGAAAGTTGAATAAAGCATGTACATATTTGAAGATTTCGTCTCGCAAACATATTACAATAAATATAACTAAAGTAAGAAGTAGGGAAAAGAAGAATACACACAAGAATTTATATTGGTTCACCTCCACATGAGGCTACATCTATTCTATTAAGCCACATGCTTAAAAAATTTACTTGTCAAAACATTTGACTAGTAATGAGAAACTCTCCAAGTTAAAACGAGTCACTCCTCTCTAGGTAAGAGTTTATGCTCTTCAAGAATACGAGTACAAACATCTCTAAGTTACAACGAGTTTAACTTCTCCATGTATTTTGTATCAATCTCTTGATGATATCAAGAACTCACAATTAAAATCAATTGATCTCTCACGTAAGAGAGTTACAATAACACTCGCAGGGTTCATTTCACACAGTGAAGGATTTTCAATGATTTCGCTCAACCGAATATCACTTCACAATGTTGTATTGACAATATTTCAATACGTTTTCTCTCCTTTTTGGAGCTTCCATTTCTTAAGCAACAGAAGTTAGTAACTTTGGTAATCCCCTTTGTTCAAATGCAATTTTTTAATGCCCAAGTGAAAGGGATTAATAACTCACATCACCTTTGGAGCCATATTGCTCATGCAATACTTAAGTTGCTCAAGTGATATTGCATATTGCTTATGTAGTGGGATCACAACCAGAGCAAAGAATAACCAATAACTTTACCATTGTTTTGGTGAGTTAGATTTCTTCACCAAAATTGTCTCACTAAAGCAATAAAGAGATGATGATCGGTGCTTTCTTTAATTTAAGAAGTTGATAAGTTTGTCATTGATTGATGTTTCTTTTAACAATGGAATGATTGTATGAAATTGTATAATATGTTGTGATTTGATGAGAAAAGCTAAATATTTGGGATGATATTCCAACCTAGTTGTGAGTCGAGTATCAAGTAAATGAACCCATTGAGAAAAATAGTTATCCTAATCTCTAATAATTTAAATAATATAGATTAAGTTATGAGGAAGTGAGATGTTGAAAAGGGGTTTTACATCTGACTTTGAATAGTAGGTGTAAGGAACTACCTTGACCTAAACACTTAGTAGTATTATTTCTTATGGGTCAGATGTTAGTCTCTGATGTGACTTATTTAATATAAATATTATAAAAGATATTAAATTACTTTTTTGTCATATGAAAAATAATTGACGATTTCAATAATTATTTATGCATAAAATATAATTTAATCATAAGTTTTTTTGGATGATATGATAGTGTGATATGTTGTTATCTTTAACTATAGAAGGATATAAATATTTATTGTTAGTTAAGTCTTGTATTTGGTTGTGTTGTGTGTTTATCAATGACGGAACATAGTAATGACTAAAGGGGGCCATGGTCTCCCCAATTTTTTTTTCCAGATTTATATAATTTTAAATATATTTTTTAAAAATTAAATATTTTGAATATATTTTACATATTTAATATTCTAAAAAAATTTAAATATTTATATCTATATATAAAGAATTTTTTTATATTTAATTTAAATTTTACCTTTTAAATGTTTTTGAAATAAAAATAATTATTTTATTAACATTATCTTTTAGTGATTTTTTTAATTTCACAATTTTTTTATTTGATTATATTTTAAAAAAATTAATTATTATAAATGAAAATTAATTATTATAAACTGTACAAAGTTACTTATATTTAATTTTATAATTATAATAATAACAATAATTATAGTTTTCTTTTTTTTATTATCATAAAAAAATTAAATACAATGTTTTACTATTTATATAAAAAAATTAAAATTACTTTTTCATTCAAAAATATCATGTTGTTCTTTCAGTGTTTTTTAGTCTTAATTTAATTCTGATTGTTGAAAAAAGGATGCAATTTTGTCAATTTTTGTTAAATTTCTTGAATCAAATCAATGTTTTTCATCAAAATTGAAGTTGTGAATGAGGATGATTTGCTTTGTTAGTGTAACTGATATAATCCTAGTGTCAATTTTGATGAAAAATACTTGCTTCACTTCAAAAAATTTAACAAAAATGATCAAATTGCATCAATTTTTAAAAATCGGGACCAAATTGAGACTAAAAAAAACCTAGAAAAAATCAACTTGACATTTTTAGACTAAAAAATGGACTAAAAAAGTAATTCAACCAAAATTTTGGCAACCCCAAGATATTAGTTGAAGATACGTCACTAGTTTTTATTATGATAATTCTTAATATATGCATGAATATTTTTGAAAGTATGACTACTAATCCAAATAAAAACATTTTATATTATTGCATTCTATTTTTTTATACAAAATGTATAAATAGTTAAAGAGTATCATACTCATAACTCTTCACTAGAGTCCACATGCACAACACATTATTCATATAACCATACCTCACATACATAGTCATATATACATTGATAAAAATGAACATAGTAACATACAAAACCACCGAAAACCCAACGTCATCATATCCACACTTATACAAACAAAAAAACAAGAAACAAAGTCAACAAACAAAATGGCAAGAAAGAAAACAAGAATATTAGCTTCCTCTACCTTTTACTTTTCACTTCCAAAGTCAACAAGCAAAATGACAAGAAAGAAAACAAGAATGTTAACTTCCTCTTCCTATTACTTTTAACTTCTTTCTTTTTCCCCTACGAAACCCACCATTTAAAACATTCCACCTTTTTCCTTGACTTTGTCAGCTTTCTATCACTAATGGAAAAGATGAATCTATGACGAATTATTATGACGGATATAGTCTCATCTATCATAATAATAATTATTATGACAGATAAAAGGAAATCTAACATAATAAGTAAAAAACATAAATTTATTATGACAGATACAATGAACCTATCATAATAAATGAAACGTGGTGGTATAAATGTAATTATAAAAAAAATTATTATGACAGGTAAAACACTACCTAACATAATAAGTAAAGAGGGTAGATTTATTATGACAAGGTGACCTACACCAGTCATAGTAAATGAAATATAGTGACACAAAATTAATTATAATGAAAAATTATTATATTAATTGTTCAAATATTTGTCATAGTAAGTTTTAATCCCTCTTTTTCGCATTCTGGCAAGCAGTCCACCCTCAATTTTATCCTCTGGTGTTCTCATCTTCCATCATCTGCCCACGTCTTCCATTCTTACGTCTTCTTCTTCACTCGCAACAACAGCAATCCCTCGGGTGCCCTCGTCGTTCGCGTAGCCTCATTGTTGGCTTTCCATTATCGCAACAACAATCCCTAATCTATTTTGTGCGTGCTACAATAATCCATTCTCGTGTAGTAATCCCAAATCTCCAATCCATCTCCGTCACACTTGCAATCAGCACCGACGACAGAACCTCACGTGAGACTAATGGCGCTAGGGTTTTCAATCTCTCTTTTCTCATGCAAACCATACATCCACAAAGACATCCGTGTTGCAACTCCCAACCACCAACGATGACGTCGACAACTACTTGAAGCCACGCCAACGCTGACAACGCCTTCCTCTTTTTATTTATCTCTCCCGCGTGAGGGTTTCTTGCCTCCGTAACTATTGTTGCATGTTCGCTTGCCAGCCACCACGACTTCTTTCGTCGCCACCGTGCTCCACTCATAAACACCGCAAGACCTATTGGTCACAACCGGAGCTTCTTCATTCGCCAACGTTGATGCACCAATCCCGACCAATGACGTTGTACCATCCACCACGTTGTCGCTTGAAACTGTGGATGGGTTTGAGCATTGTTGATGATAGTCGCGTGGCTTCCACTTTCCCAGCAAGACTTGGTTTTTTCTCCTCCAATTTTGAATTTAATGTTCGCTTTTTCGTTTTGCTTTTTTTGCATAGGTTTTGGAATTTGTGTGTGGGCATATCTAGTGTAGAATGGAGTTATGTTGTGGTGAAACAATATGTGCAAGGAGGAAAGCAATATGATATCTGGAATATGAAAAAGAAATGCATAATTTGCAAATTACGAGAATGAAACAAGTTAAAGAATTGGATTTGATTGAGTATGTTTCTATGGATAACAAGTCTTGTGTATATTGTTAAGCAGCTATGCCGCTGGTTTTGCATCTGTAGATTCCATATTATGGAACTTAGTGAACGAAAATAAGGTAATTTGACAACTTTTTCTCTTAACTCTGCTTAGTTAATATTTACATTTACTTGTTTGTTGTTTTATACCATTAGCACTTGTTATAGATTTAATGATATCAAATGATATTCTTTGTTACAAAGATATTATAAAAATATGATCCTAATATATGTAATTATAAAGATATGATCCTTATTTATGTAAATGTAACAATTACCATCTTAGAATGTTGGTTTGGGTTTAAATTAATATTTCAAAATGAACATTTAAGGTGTTTAAATCTCACTTATATATATATATATATATATATATATATATATATGATATATATTTATATATATATATATATATTTTATTTTATCTATATCAGTAGTCATCACCCTAAATGTTGCAATAAGACAACTTCAAAATGAGGTTGCTACTAACGCAGTAAGGGGTAATCGCAACCAAATAAACTTTTCAATGGTATAGGATAATTGTGAAATTAAATTTTAGCTTAAATAGTCATTTGGTCCTAGTTTTGATCAAGTTTTTTCACTTTGGTCTTCCTTTTGAAATTCTTTTCAATTTGGTCCTACCTTTCGTTAATTTCTTTCAATTAAATCTTTTTTCTTAACTCCGTCTAAATAGTTAACGGAACAGTGGCCAGTGTGGTTCATTTATGTGACGTGGAACACTGTTCAGTGACGTGTCTGTTATTTTACTGTGCTAGAATTTTAATTTTAATTACAGAGTTTAGGATTTATAATTGGCAGAATTGGGATTAGGGATTTGTTCGTGGAATTGGGGATTTGTTCATCGAATTGGGGATTTCTTTCCAATTGGGATTTGAGATCAATTGCTGCCATCTGAATTGAATGTTTTCTTTCTATACCTAGAGAGTCCTAACCATCTACATTCAAGAATCCAAATGATCGTCACTCATGCTTTACATATAGTATGCCAAATATATTGATGTAATCTACATTAAAATAACTTATTTCAAGGTAAATCTCCAGTATCCTGTTCGCATTCTCTCTCACGTTGATTCGTTTATTTATTTTCATACTCTTTTACAATCGAAAAGGGTTCTCATTCTCTGACTAGCTTTGATCTCTATTTGGATCCGTTGAATATCATATCTGAACGAGCAATCAATCTAAACATAAGCGAACAACTTGCATTCAAATGCCAAATCAATAATAAAATAGGCGAAGTTACAGTTGCACAAGGCTTTCCTAATTACCGTCTTGATTTTGAACAATGGTAGGTTTGTGAAGATGAACCACACCCCCCCACAACTAGTAATGATTAACCATAATCTACGAACAAATCTTCAAAGATCAGTGTCAATAGTTGATGGCAACAATTGATCTCAAATCCACAATTGAAAACAAATCCCCAATTCCACGAATAAATCCCTAAACCCAATTCTGCCAATTATAAACCCCAAACTCTGTAATTAAAATTAAAATGCCAACACAGTAAAATAATAGACACGTCATTGAGCAGTGTTCCACATCACATAAACGAACCACACTGGCCACTATTTCGTTAACTATTTAGACGGAGTTAAGAAAAATGATTTAATTGAAAGAAATTAACAAAAGGTAGGACCAAAATGAAAACAATTTAAAAAATAGGACCAAAGTGAAAAAACTTGACCAAAACTACGACCAAATGACTATTTAAGCCTTAAATTTTTTTATAATCAATCATAATAAGTGTTAGAATATGTGGTTTTCATTCAATTTCTAATATCATACGTTACTTAAGCACTAATTATTAATCATTACTTTGCTTAAGTTTTGAAGACTCTTCATATGACATATTTACTAGTTAAGTTTTGAAGACTTTTCATATGGCCTATTTATGAGTGCAATTTCTAAAGACTTTTCATACAACTTATTAATTGGTTCAATTTTGAAGCCTATAAATAACATCTCCATGACTTGAAAAAGAATATATAGAAAAGCATTTAGAGAGACACACTTTGTAATATACACTTGAGTGTATTTTGGTGAGGATTCTTGTTCCCATTCACGAGCTTTGTACTCTTCTTTTCATAGTGGAACTTTGTTCGTTATCATCCTGTGGTTTTTCCTCTTACATTTAAAAGAGGTTTTCCACGTAAATTCTTGTGTGTTATTTCTCTTGCTCTCTTACTTACTTCTCTTTAATTTCCAATTGTCACGATCTTGTGCTTCCTTCCGCATGCTACGATACCATAACAATAAGAATTCATAATAAGTTTTCTCTGGACTACATTTGTTCATAAATAGTTTTAAGAAAATTAAATCTGTTTGGAACAAAGATATCAACTTTTATGTAAAAGGAGCATGTATGAAGTTGAAAGGAAAAAAAGTGATGAGGAATAAAATCACACTCATAAAAAACAGCTTAATTCTTAAGAAAAAACCTTAACAAATTTCAGCTATTATAGCTGAAATTTAATCTTAGAAACAATTGAAATCCTTAAAGTTAATATTTTTAAAACACATTACTACATTTTTAGGTTTTTCCTACCATCACTTTATTAGGTAATAATCCTATTTTGCCTTACATAATTAATTTCTTTTATTACAATTGTATCTGAAACATCTAACTAGTATGGTCAACTATTACCGGATGAATTGATACATATGCATAGACATTGGATTCATAATAGAGATACATTCTTTGTGTTTTATATGAAGATGTGCTAGTTGTAGATAATTCAAATACTTATACTATTTAACTTTATTATTTTTGTTGTAGTTGTTCAATGATTCATTCCAATTAGAAGATAGAGAGATGGAAGAAATTATAACCAAGTGGTCTTCCTTTCTTCCTTTTGAGTGTTGCTGATAACTTTTAGAAATCTTAGGCTTATAGTATTGTGCAATCTTTTGGAGAATATTTGTAAGAGTATTGTAGGTTTATGTATACAATTTCATGTTTTAAAGTTTGTTGGATAACTTAACTATATAGAATTGATTTACTTGAGAATTGTTTGTTCTGGTGATATGCAGATGAATTGAATAGAGATGAAAATGATAAAACCAAACAAAATATAAAAAGAAAATCTAACTTATGAATTGTCATAGTTACTTTAAACTTACTATGATTGGTCCAAGTATACCTCTCATAATAAATTGGACTTACTATGATAGGTTTTCGCGATGTCATAGAAAGAACGCATTTTCTATAACTCCTAAAACTATGACGCCAGAATACCTATCATAATAGGTCCTTTTTACTTGTCATAAAATATGTTTTCTGCACTAGTGTATTAAAGTTCCTCCCCTAATCATTGTCGTCCTATATCTATAAACCTAACATCTCTAAGGGAAATGCATCATTTTATTCCCATTTATTAATATCTAACAATGATATATAAAAATATATAAGAATATCTCATAATGTCTAACAATATTTAAGGATGTCTCGTAATTTCTAACTATATATAATAATATATAACAATATCCAATAATATCTCATTAGAACTAACAATATGTAAGGATATCTCATAATATATAACTATATAATAATATATAATAATTTCCAAGAATATCTCATAATATCTAACAATATATAATTATATATAACAATATCCAATATCTTTTCAATTGAATAATTATTCACCAAATCTTATTTCTAATAAAACAAATCTTTAAATTAAATAATAAATCACTTTACCTATTATAAAAAACTTTTAAATAAAATAACTCATTTGAATTAAACAATTAATAAACCATCATGAATTTTGTATATCTCCTAATTATTATAATTTTTTGATATTGCATGGAAAAGTTGGTGTACACGTCTTAAATGTGTGCTAGTACATGAGCCATGCTTGGGCGCTTAAGCACCTTATAATAGTAGTCTCTCCTAGAACTTGTAAGATATTTTTGAAGCATTATCGCTTCAGCGTTATGGCCAACACTTTGAAGTAGCTAAGTGTTGGAGTAAAGATATTCTTGGAAGGATGTTGCTCTAGGATTACATTTCACTCAATCAACCATGGTGTCATTCACAAGAAATGGATGATACCTTGTGTATATATCGATGAGGTTGCTAAAGTGATAAAAGCTTGCTCATGTGGCAATAGATCATGATAATGTTATATCATTGTTGGTTCTTCAATGATGATTTATTCTATGATACATGTTTCATTTATGATATGGTGTATAAAATGTGATACATTGTGAATAGGTAATATGGTTCATGTTGAGATACATCAGGATGCTTGCATGTCGACACATGTCCTTTTTGGGTGATCCTTCGTGCGTGAGGAATCTTCGATGAATCGCTTATATACATGTATATGATTTATACATATATGAGGTTTGCCCTTGGATAAGTGACTGTAGGAAGTCCCACATCGACTAGAGATAAGGTCAATTCACAATATATAAGTAAGTGTAATCCTTATCTTACAAGCTGGTTTGGTGTTGTTGAGTTAGGCTTAAAACTCACTTCTAACATGGTATCAAAGCCATTTTTTTTTTAAAAGAAAAGCCTATCCTAGCGAGATTTTTTGAACATTTTGTTTCACCCACTATCGGACCGCTAACGGATCACCCTATCCTAGTGAACTTTCTTGAACAGTACGTAGAGTTTAGGGTCTGTATATGTTATTGCTATAATCATTTTTTGTACGCCAACAAATCACTTTACTATAATATTTAGTATACATATTATTCTAGATGCCATTAAAAGTGAAAAGGTTTCTAAAAGATTATAATGAGTTTTTATGTTGTAACATATTTTGTACGTTTTTTAATGAGAACTTTTATAATTTGGATATATATATATATATATATATATATATATATATATATATTATATATGTTAGTGATATATTTTGTGAGACGTAATTAACAATTGTCTTTAACCTTTTTCATACATTTTAAAATAAAACCTATCAATTACATTAATAGATATGTGTTTATATTCTTTCATCTATATATCGAATTCAAATTATAAAAAAAAAAATCATAATTCAAAAGAAGAACTCTAGTAAACCCAATGAATGTTTATCATATAATAATATAATAAAAAGTTAATATATATTATATTGTCACATTCTAAGGTTTTCTTAAATTACAAATATATTTCTTTTTTAACTATTATAATGATTTCTTATTAGAAAGTATAAATGTAATAATTTTAAAATTTAAGAGATGGGGTTTAAATGAAATAAGAAAATGTAATATATTTTTTTTTTAATTTCTAGAATACGAATGTAGTTTACTCTAAAAAGGAAAGCTAGTCATACTCGCACTCCTCTCAAAGTTAAGCGTGAAAACATATATTTAAGTTTTTGTTTTCTTTTTTTTTAAACAAACGACTAGACTTACCCTTGAATAGAATAAGGGTGATGATAGATGGAGACTCTCCTCTACGCATACACAATACTAGTAAAACTATTTTTTTTTTAAATATAAAATAATTTAAAAGCAGCTAATTACAAAAGTTAAAGTTTTAGCTTTTATTAGGTGTTAGGTAAGAGCGGAAAACTTTAATGGTGTTTATATAGAAATTTCCCATGGAATAATAGACTAACACGTCTAAGATTTCAATATAATTTCAAAACTTTACACACAAAAATGATATTATTTAAAAAAATTATTAAATACAAACATATTTTATGAACAAAAAATAACTAATTATTAAAAAATTTAGACATGTTATTAATATTTAAAATAGTCTCTATTATTAATAAAAATATTAAATTTATTTATGAATTAAATTCTAAATTGATCTTTACCATTAGTTAATCATGTTTTAATTACTTATTGTTATTAAATTTAGACACTAATTCAAAAGAACAAATCTCAGTAGTCAATATTAAAAATTAATTTAGAATTTATTTCACAAATTAATTATAATATTTTATTTATAATAGAGATAATATTAGATACTAATAATTTTTTATTTGTAAAATAATAAATAACTTAGTCAATAATATATATATTAATTTAGTCTGTAAAATTAGTTTTAATGACTTTTTATCATATTACTATTAATTATTTTTATTTAAAATAGTTTGGTAAAACAACTTAGAATTAGCCATTTTAATTTTGATTTCCTTTTCCTTTTAAATATATGGATTTGATGCCTGATTTTATTTTAACTAAAGACAATTGTTAAAATTTAATTGTTTAAAAATCATTTTCATTTTGATAGAGTGGGAGATTTAAAAGTGATTTGTTTAGCTTGAGAAAATTTGTAGAGTGCCCCAAAAATAGATTAAGATTAGTTAGAAGGAGTAAGAAGAGGTGTAGAATAGTCCAAGAAGAGGCTGCAAATCAACATGCTCCTACCACAGGCCCCTACAACATTAACATCCATCACCTCTATTCCTAAGGGTCCAGTCTTATTCATAGGCTACTCTACATATCAATGTGTCTTTGCATGTGCCCCAAACACTCCGTCTTCATTCGCTGGATTGGATTCTCATAAATAACGCACAATGCCTTTCCAAAATCAAAAACCATAGGAATCAGGTTTGGTTAATTAGATGAGGTAAACCCTGAGAAGTTAGAGATATGGACAGAAGAGAGAAAAAGTAAAATGGTGGTGGGGAAAAGAAGTGGTTGTTCTTTGTGTTTGTTCTATGTGTTTGTATAATTGGTGCGCTACAGCATCCACGTATACTTGCAACTTCAAAATTTGGGGCATGTGATTCCACCCTCTGGCCTATGTACGCGTATTTTAATGTTTAGTCAAAATCAAGTGAAAGGAAGAAGTGCACGCCTAGTAAGGATTAATGTCTGTCTGTAAAGCTGTACACTAGGTTTTGTTTTTTATATCACTTATAGAATACACATTTTCATCTACCCTAAATTAACCATATATGCATACGATCATGAGGTTTCAGAATACATATATGCACAACGCTGCCTACCTTAGTTTGGGACCATTACATTACAGTGTGTTGAGAATTTAAGTGTAAGTTTAAGTCTCATATCAAGTGAAAATGAAAAAAAAATTAAGACCCATAAACTTACTATTTTAAAATTTTCGATTTCAATATCTTATTTGAGTTGACAAACAAGTCTCTCTCCAGATAAATACTCTCTATATTCAGATTTGTTGTATTTTGCAATGAAGCACTACATGATTCTTTTATAGGCCTCTGAACATGACTCTTCAACTACATTTATTAAATATAACCACTACCTAACTCATAATTAATGAACTATATTGCATGCTTAATCAATACTAGATTCACTCTCAACCTTTTGCAATCTCCTAGACAATTAATATACAACTTCCAATTACACACATTTAAGTTTACCTAACAAAACTTACTGTTTTAAAATTTTCGATTTCAATATCTTATTTTAGCTGAACTTAGATCTCGTTAGTTTTATATCTCTCGGTACAATTATTTACTTGATGAGAATGAAAGTAGTGAGAACAATTGTTATTATATATGTATTATGTGATCATAATCATTTTCTGTTACTACTGTACTTTGGTAATTGCAACAAGGAAACATAATTGCACTAGCTAGTTGTGCTTTGATCTTCAGTCAACCATGCTGCTTTGCTGGGAATTCACTAATACTAATCATGACAGTTCTCAATAAAGTATATAGTGGCCAAACAACAACTTTCAGGTACCATATGTAACATGATTTTCACATTTTAAAAATAAAAGCCATTCCGTTTGTGTTTAAGCTTATCTCCCATCAAATGGCTGTTTGTGATTGTAATCTTTGCTTTTTTTGTTAGTTACAAGGTCAGTTTTCACTGACATTTCATTTTTATATTATTTCACCGAACTTTCTGTGCTTTTTCTTCTTTATAGAGAAAATTAAGGTACCATGATTTCCACATTTTTTTGGTTAGTAACCAGGTCAGTTTTCATTGACATCGCAACCTTTTACTTTTTCAACTTCATAGAAAGAAAGAGTGGGAGAATAAAAAATGTCATTCATCACTTTTAATTATACAGTACTACTACAGTCTATCTGTTTGTTATCTGTTGAACACTGAAAGAATAATGGCACATAATCTTAAGCAGTCATTGGGAATCTATTTTGGGAAAAAGGGTCAGTTTCAGAACAGAGGACTTACTTTTTACATTATAAAACAAAAAAAAAAAATGGTCAATTAACAGCACATAATTGGGTTTTATGACTGAAGGTTTTCTTTTTGTATGTTAAGTCCCAAATACTCCAAATTGACCATAGAGCCCAGGTTCTCGAAAAGTTTGGACCAACTTCAAAAATAGGATAATAAAAATATATATAATTCCACCTCCATCATACCTTATTTTTTTCAAATCCCTTACTTTCTCTTTTATCATATTGCTTATTACAATTTTTATGTATTTATATATATCCTTTTTCCTTCTACTCTATCTTTCTACCATCCAAATCCATCTCACAACAAAGATGAGGATGGGGTATATAATTCATGGATACCAAATACGTGTTACAGGTATGAAAGTATACAGGTTCGTGATTCGTGTAGGTGTATAATTTATCACTTTTAACATTATTATAACAAAACTTTATCCTAAAGAAAACCTGAATTGTTTAAAATAAACTTAAATGAATTAAGTGTCGTAAGTACTTAATGAATTAGCCATTAGTCGTGGATAATTAATGTATTAGTTGTTTATGTTCTGAGTACAACGAAGAGAAAAATAATCTATAAATTATATCGTGAATTATATAAATCAACCACAATAACAAAAAGTGAATCAAGTTTTTTCACTAGAAAGTTGTTTTCTATATAAATGCGATAGAGTAAATCCTGTTCCATCAGTGTTCCCTTTTGTAAAAATGAGAAGACTCTTGTAAATGCCTAATGTAGAAACTTTTTCATGGTGAATTCTTGCTCGTTAGTCATAAGCATAGTTCTTTCGAAAAATCGAAAGTAACTTTTGGCCAAACGAATTACTCATCTGCTAAGGTGTTCAGTTCTACAACATCTGGGTAAGTATATGCAATAAGTACAAGAATAAGAGAGAGAAGTATAGAATCTTATTTTATTTTTGAACAACTTAATGCTGGAAAACCCACTCTATTCATTCAAACAGTAAACTCCACCAAAATGCAACAGCATTTCAAATGAGAATGCCTATTTCTTCTCTTACAAGGTTTTCTCAACACTCACTTGCGCTAACACATTCTTGTGGTGGAAAGTATAGCTATTCTTTAACTCCCAGCAAGTGCAATTTTGTAGCGAATTGAGAACAAATCCTGCTATCATCTGAGCCATTCTTTGAACTACACTGCTGCTGAGACTGTTTGCAATGAGCAATTGCTCCCTCGACTGAACTTTCCAACTCATAATTTGCACTGATGCTCCTCTTGAAAAGTTGCAAATCATAGTACCCAGCTGAGCTGAGAGAAAAAGATGAAGATGAAGAAGAAGACCCAGATGAAGATGTGGACAAAGATGAAGCCTTGGTGGCACAATGTCGATGAGCAACCCCAGAGAAAGACCTCCTGTGGTCACAGAAATCATCTTCAACTTCAAGCATCTCTCTTTTAAGGGTCTTCATCACAGCACAAGTTACCTGGTGCTGCTTGTTATCATACAAACTCTCAAATGGGCTTCTCCTACCAACCTTCATGTACTTGTTCTGACACTCTTTGCACTTGAATGGTGTTTTCTCTGCTCCCATGTTGCTTGCAGCACTGGCACAGAACTTGTCTGAGCAACCAGATTTGCTGAACAAAGTTTTCAGATAAGCTCTTGAGGCCTTGAGTCTCTGACCGAGCAAGAACTGCTTCATCTGTTTCAGTTTCTTGGGCCAAGACTTCTTGGGAAGATCACCGATTAGGTTGTTCATGTCAGAAAACAACCCAAGTGGATATTCAGCTGGGATCACATCACTGCTAACTCGGCGTGATTCTGAAGGTGAGATGTTGGATTCAGTGGTGATGGGAAAAGTTCTGCGTTCCAACGCCGAATCTGTTTTCACATACTCAAAGTTGGCATTGGAGTTTTCTATGAGCTTTTGAACCATTTGCAAACGAGGGGGAAGGTGAAGAGGAAGGAGTTTTCCCTTGTAGAAGAGATCATCTGCTGGAGAAGTTGATGACTCTTTCTCACTCATCTGGAATTCAAACTCTCTATTGGATGGTGGAGAACTGAGGGAGTATGAGAAGAAGTTGGGGGAGGAACACAGTTCCATGTCAATGTAGTCATCGTCGACATGAACCAAAGTAACTTGTTTTGTGGCCATTTCATGTGACTCTGTTGTGATGATGGTTTTCTCTATTGGTGTCTGTCAGAGTATGGAGATAGATGCCTATGGGAAATTGAGCTTCCGCAAGGAAAGAGGGCAGGGTATTCTATAAAAAGTGGTGATGTTGCCAAAATACAAAACATATTTTATTCATTTCTTTATTATATTTATAACATTTTAATCTTATCACCTTTGTCTTCACTTTACTCTTCTACAGTTTCAAATAAATACATCTACGTTAATAAAAAAACTGTGTGCTTTTAACTTATGTATATGCATGCTACTTTTCAAGCATGAAATGAAGCTATTATTTTATCTTTCCTTACTAATTTACAATTCCCCCCGTTTTTTTGAATCCAAGTGTATAAAAAAATATTGGCTCCCAGAACATGCATAACAGTGAATGATCCAGAATATTCGAAAAAGTCCTAAGGGGATTCAAAATTTGTGGTCCTATGTTATGCAGAGATATTGTTGGTCAGTGGGTGTAGTCATGGGATGAAGGATTTCATTTTTATATTTTTTTTTTCTCCAAGTTTAATAATTGTGTTTTTCCAGTTTAAAATTGTTTACAGAATCATATACCAAATCATCTAAACATGGCTTTTGAGTAAATTCTATGAAACCAATTAATTTTCTATGCTTAACCATTTTTTATTAGATGTCTTTGATCAATGCATAAAATGTTTTCTCATTATATTTTTTATCTCTTTTTTCTTCCATTATGTATATACCCCAAGGCACTACGAATGCACCGTAGAAAGAGATGCTGCAATCTGCATCAATATCTGTCAAAGTAGTAATAAAAGAGAGCAATGATGATCCTTGAAAGTACCCTGGTTGCTTTCATTATTCTTTTTCTTTTCCCTTTTCTGCCATTTCTCCTTTGTGCACAAGTTCAATCTTCTTACCTTTCCCATGATAGATTTGGTTTGGTTTATTGAGTTCTAACAATAACTTTTAGAGTAGATAGCTAAGGGAAGTTCCACTTAAGCTTCACATGAGCATTCAAATTCAGTCTCTATGAATCATCCGTAATTAGTGGTTAACATAATTGGTCCATGCCATGTGTTAGATGAACACATTCATTCTTCTATTGTCCTGTTCCATTTGAGTTTGATACATCAAAGTACAAGAAGAGAATCTGCAACTCAAAGGAAGATGTTGACACTGACCTTGTTTTTATTGAAAGTTTCAATGTAACACACTAAACCTTCCAATTGGTTCCATGACAAAGAAAGTATGAATGGCATGATTTATATACTAGATTGAATCTGATGAGGAAGCAGGTACATAGGGAGGTCTCAATGAAATGAATCTAGTAATCTACATCCCTGTCTTGCATACATATCCTTATCTTCTTAGACATGATTAAGGGTACTTGGCCGGCACAATACGTGTATGAGAGAGGCCTTAATGCATAATTGTTAAGTAAGACACTACAGTGTGATACTATAGTATAAAAATGAATGAACTTTGTAATGGTTAAGTTAAATGTTTGACTTGAAAGGTAAGTGGAACATGGTTTGTCAATTTCTTCGTTCATTAGCCAATGGACTCCCCAAGGCATCATTTTTTTTTTTTTTCTCTTTTCTAGAAGTTAAGAGTTCTGCAATTTGCACATTCGATAAGGATAAAAAAAATCGTGAAGGGAATTTGTTTTTCTCGTTTACCTTTTTATGCCTAATCTATAACTGACCAATTCTACATTATTCATCCCTGTGGGAGGCCCCATTCAAGTTTCTTTCTCAAATGGCTTATGGGCAATAATTCACCTTCATGGTAAGTGATGTGCTCATTTGACCAGGTCAAGATGTAAGATATTTTTAATCTTTTCACCTTTGGCTCTTCGCATGTGTTATATTACGGATTTGGGGATTCAAACTTTGAGGTTTGACCTCAAAGAAATACAAATATGAAAACATTGGGAAGTGACAAGTAGGATCCTATAACCTATAGCATTGGACTAAGAAATGGTGAAGCATAAGTTCATAATCATAACCCTCTCTCCAAAGCCAAAAGGACTAGCGTTGGTTTCGAGATTGAGAGGGGAAAAAGCCACTACCAATGCTCGAGGGCAGTTGTTTCTGTCTCCCTTTGTCTGTCTCAAACAGATTCCCCAACCCAAGTTGAGTTTAAGTAAAACTCTCACAAAGAAAGAATGTTGCTTTCATTCTGTTTTCAACACCTTTTTTTTACTAGTCTGATATGATGAGTTGTTCTACAAAACAAGGCCCACAAAAACAATAAAAAGTTAAAAACTCATGACATCATATGATTGTTAGTTTGTTAGGGATGTAGTAATGGAAAGTTTCTTCCACCCCCATGTAAGAATTTATCAATTAATAAAGAGAGTTAAAGCATAACACAGTTTATATATACCAGGAAGGTAAATAGCAAGTGCAGTTTATAGCAAATTTAAGGGAAGGAAAAAGAAAAGCCTGCTGGTTTCAGACTCTTTTCTTTAGTCATCACTAAAGGACTAGAAAAATGTCAGTGCCACATCACGTGCTTCTTATGAAACTACGTTCACATGATCACTTTTCCAGAACCACCCTTTTATTTTAAAGCTCATTGGGTAATTGTGAGAGAAATAATGGGCCACATAGCAAGAATGGCAGTAGCCGGATTGAGTGGAGAGTGTCATTGCAGAGATAAAGGCTCCTTCCTCCTTTCTTCCACCCTTTCAGGTGAGCCCAAATGGTCTCAACCTTATCTTTTTCCTTTTACTTTTAATCCATGAAAAGGTTATTTTACTTTTCATAATTGGCTTTCATGATGACCCAGAAATGCATGCAAGTTATTCGTTTGCAGGGTAAGTGAACAATAGTACTACTACCACTGGTGTCCGCCGGAAGGAGAAAAAGGAAAGGAAAGAAATTTTAGTACCATTCTACCACAACAAATGTCCCCTGCACTTTGAATCAACAATCATTTAACTGAAAACAGAATCATATCAATAAAAGAAATAGAATCAACGAAACCCATCAAATCAATTTAAACTAACTTGTAAAGTGATAATTATACTCTATTTATATATTATAAACTCGATTTATCTTCGATTGATGTGAATATCTAAGAGTGTTAAATTTGAATCCTATTTAACGAGCTATATCCACCAAAAAATAGTTCTTTCTGTCAGGTTTTATTACAATTAGACATTTCACTTGAAAGATCCGGTGGACCAAATAAATGAAGGTAATTGTAGCCGTATTTGTATTGTACAAGACCCAAAATCCTCAAAACCATCCAGGACTAGGTACAAAACAGCTTGTCACTCTTGTGAGTTATGTTATAAAAACGAATTTTCTCACTGACAAAAATGTTACACAAACAAGGGTTATCTAAGAAAGTTACATGGTTGAATATATCTATCTACATTTCATCAACGATGAATATGATACAAATACAACTATTGGTGTACCAAAGCTGTTTCATTTACATCTGTTGAGTGAACTACTGAGTTATCTGAGTAGCGGAGTAAGCCAAAATCACAGCACAATGTTGCCAAGACACAGCACAATGTTGCCTTTTCATTTACATTCTCTTTACAACATCAGTGGTTGATATTTTTACATTCAACTCCTGGAGTGACGATCTTTGTCAAGATCATCAAACTCCCATTCACTTATCTCTTCTGATGAGTCATCTTCACTTAATTTGTCAAGTTCTATTTCTATCTGTGATCTTCCAGGCAGTGAGAAAGAGTGTCTCGTTCCATTTTGCTTTGGTTTTTTAGCCGAGGGAGGAGAAGGGGTTCTGGAGATTATTTGACTTGATGGTGTTTCTGACCTTTCAGTTGGAATCTCAAGTTCCAGTTTTGGCCTCTCAATAGATTCAAATTCCTCTTTTATTTTCTCAATATCATCAAACAGTTGTGTCACCTTGTCGCTGTCTTTTCTATATCAAAATTGTAAATGTAAAGGGAAGAAACACTTGTATGTGTATATTAATATAAAAAAAAAAAAAAAAAAAAGAGGCCAGGGAAGAAAGAGAGAAAGACACAAAATACCTGAAAATGCCTTCCTTTTGAATGTGAAACTGCTTGTTCATGGTGTCCACTACATTCAGAATGGCCAAAAACTAACAAGTAGAATAAGAAATAAGCAATTTGTATAAGGCTACAAAATCTGGCACAACACTTTGACTGAATTTATCTTCTAAGTGAGGCCTGATTGATTTTCACTTCACATCATGATATAAATCATCACTGAAAGAAAAATACCTTGGTTTCAATATCCAAGTATTCTTCTTCAAGCCTTTTCCTTGGATTTGCTAATTTCAAACCTTCATTGGTTGTCATTGATGACATTGCTAACCTGATATAAAAATCAATAGTTGGATGCATGGTTTTTAAACAATAGACAATTCAGAGAGGCAGGACCCCATACCCTGGTTTGAATCTTAAACTATCCACAAGTATTCTTATTTGAGTAACATACGAACCCAATTTTCCCTGACATATAGCAAGCCAGTGTCAGAAGATTAGGAAAATGCAATATGATGAAGATATTGATCAATCTAGGATGATTTGTTACCTTGTAATAACGCAGAAGATGAACCACCAAATTCGCAAAATGATAACCATATCTCTCCAGTTCAGCACTTTGATATGCAATAAAAAAAAAGAAAAAAAAAAAGACAATACGAATATCAGTAAATGAAAAATGCACTTCAAAACACATTAGAGAAACTACCATGCCTAAAGCGATTTGCATAATAACTTGAAATTTGTAATATGTCAA
>Ga0214542_1001037_pt1:0-10000 | contig 55423 bp, 30 predicted proteins | sample CNSS1metaG_FD_160096 | JGI IMG/M metagenome (GOLD analysis project Ga0214542, IMG submission 160096) | Root nodule microbial communities from cowpea collected in UCLA plant growth center, Los Angeles, California, USA - CNSS1 | ecosystem: Host-associated > Plants > Roots > Nodule | place... | reverse complement strand
AGTGCCTCACCATACCAAAGGGAAGAGGTGACACTAGACAAAGTAGAGGATGGACTTTCATGTAGCGGTGGTTCAAAACCATGGCAAAATTAATTAAACACAATTATAGAAACATATTGCTTTTATTGGTGGTTCTTAATTGCTATTAAATTGATCATAAACAAATGGATTAAATACACAATTCAATCTTAATAATACTTTAGTTTATTTTATGAAGATGTGAGCCTAGGCATGAAATAAACTTGTACCTTTGTTTTTAGAAGTGCAAGAATTTCATTGCTTGCTTCATCAAATTGCTCTCTTTCTTCTCTTGCATTATGGAAGCGGATACGTGCACATGTCAACAAGTTGTTGACCTGCACTAATATTTCAAGCTTATGTAAGGCAAGCAAAGGATGACACCTACAAATCCATGAAGATCATACCAAAGACTGAGGAAATCGATTGCGTATTTATAACAATCATGTATGCATAAAAATAAAATAAAAACGAAGTAATCTTGAGTGCAATTAAATGTTCTTGAGCCCCATAAGTAAAGTACTCAAAAGGAGTACAGAAAAAATAGACCTTTCTCAGTTTTTCTTCAAGCTCGTCTCTCTGCCTCTCAAGTTCTTCAATCTCCAAGGATAATTCCTGAAAAATGGCCATTGTATATCTATTTCAAAAATAAGTATGACTCATGAGAGAATAATTAATACATTTGAATATGACTTTCTTAATTTGTACTTTGAACATTCTGAATTATATTTATTTCAAAAATAATAAATTTGTCGTGGGCAAGTCTAATGCAAACAACAACTATGTAATTTATTAATAGAGATATTAAGGAATCGGTTTAGTGCGGTTTAGTGCGGTTTTTCGTTAAATAGTCACTCAAACCAATCATAAAAATCTAATGTGATATGAATTTATTTGATTTTAATTTAATATAACATTTGAATCAAACCAATGGGTCTATTTTTGAGAGTATTTATTAGGGAGAGATTACATAAATGTGATCTAAGTCCAACCCACATAAAGAATTGTTACCACTTTTAATCCAAAACTTTAAGGCAATGGGTTTGGGAGTCTTCTTTCTTATATGGTACAATTTTTCCTCAAGGGTGAGTCCCTTCCATATGGGTATATTTTCCCTTAAATGTAGTGTGACCTCCAGAGGTGCTCTAATACCACTAATAGGTCTATTTTTGAGAGAATTCATTAGGGAGAGATTACGTAAATGTGATTTGAACCCAACCCACATGACAAGTTACACCACTTCTAATCCAAAACCTTAACGTAATGGGTTTATGAGTTATCCTCTTATATTGCTTAACTTTTTCAGTTTTCTAAATGTGAAACTTATACCCACACTTAGATTTCTAGCATGAGCAAATTAGATCCAACTTTTTATCATTGGGTATGTTTACATTCTACCAAGTGTCATTCTTCTTACGTGCATTCAACCATTCTAAGGCTACTAACTTACAATTGGGATCATCTAATGCTTCTTCGTGTTTTATGCACAAACCAGGCTTGGTGACGTTTAGAAAGGTTTTGGTATGAAACCTATTTTGAAATGGGATGATTTGGCGAGGTTTAGGTGACTTTTTTGTAGGCTCTGGTTTCTCTCCTAAGGGCTATGGAAAGATCAGTAACAAAAATAGGAATGATAATGTTACCTAGATGATCTTGTGATATTTTTGCTAGGCCACCTTCAAGGGTTTCTGGTTGGCATGATATGGAGATGATGGATTGGATTATGGTCTTTGCAGTATACTTTCAAGCATAAACATGAAGCTCCTTTCATGTGTGGTATTTCTTCTTTCCTTATTTGGACTCCTCTTAAGTATGGGACAAGGTTTCCATTATTAATATCAAGACCTATTTCCACATGTTCTTCTTTACTAAATTCAATAATTTGGTCAATTAAAGTTGTATCCTTAGTGTGCAAAATAAGAGGGGGTAATGGTTCAAGCAAAAAATTGATTTTATTAACAGGAATATTTCAGAGGATCAAATAGAGATTCAACCTTTTCTAACATAGTGTCAAAAGATTTGTTTAAGTAAACTTCACCTAAGCTAAAATAGTTTATCCATAAGCCAATTGTTGAAGTTCTCTCATTAAGGGTTGATTTTAAGGAATGCATAAACTAATGTTAGTTTATGGAGAGTTAATTTCATTTTCTAGTTTATTTTCCTCATCTAAAAGTTCTTTTTTTTAATCGGCAATAAAGATTGAATAAATAAAGAAGTACTGAGGGTACTTCAACCCTTTTACAAAAAACCTTTTACAAAAAACATATGTACAAGTCATAATAGCATAAAACAGTAAACATAACTCTAAACCTCAAAAAAGCCCAATAACTCTTTCATAAAATATCATGTTTGATACACCTATTATGAAAAAGCTTATGAAGTAACAAAACTATCGCTTGCTATTGACGAGAATGTACCTTCTCAACTAGGCTAACCTCGTCAGATTTAGCTGCCCGAAAATGAAGTGCTTCTTCTTTTTGAGTTCTGGTTGAGAACAAAGTATGAAACATAATATAAGAGAAAAGAAATCCGTTAAGGCTAACATTTTTTATCTGTTTGGTATTAACTATCAACTACCCAAACAGCTGAAAGCATGCATGAGTATCAACGTGTTATACAGTTAGAAAAGGCATATCTATGAAAAAGAGATGAAAGCATGCCAGTACCGTTATGATACTCGACAAAGATGCAAGTGTATGGGCAAGTACAAAACATGACAAGAAAGAAACTTTTATAATAACTGTTTCTGGGACCTGTTTTCTGTGATGCGAGTCTCAGCTTTTGTGGCAGAATTTGCAAGAGACTCTGATAAAACTTTCAATTTGTCAACCTGCAAGTGATTCAATCATACATCATCAACAGAAAAAAAGTGTCACACCGAATGCAGGAAACTAAGCATCACTAAAACTCCATTACAAGTGGAGGAAAGTGAGGTACAATGCCAATGCACCCAATTAGAACTGAGAAAAAATCACATCATTCTGGAAAAGGAGTAGGGTGTGACTCATGTGAGTTTGTTCAGTCTTTGACAAGGTACCTCGCAGGCTTAGGTGTTAGATTAATGCCAAGTGGTTACATTGAACCGTGATTACAAGATTGAGATCCCTAACATTGTAGGTGAAGGTTGCCTACGGTCAAATTTCAATATTATCACAACTAACCACAATTGGATTTCACAGGCCCTTGTATCATGAATAGAATGAAAATTATTGCATAATACAATATAAAATTTATATGTTTTATACATATTTTTAATGAAGATTGGAGAAACAAAAACTACAGAAAATCACTGTGCAAGACCTTTTCAGCATGAAGTTGTGGAGAATCACCAGAGCTAAAGTATTTCTTTTTCAGTAAGAGTTCCTCCAACTTAGAACACATTTGAATAACTTGTACCATATCTTCATCAACCAACTGAAATTAAACATAATGCTTAATTGTCACTAATGTATAAATATACAAATATACAAATAAATGCACAATCTAGAGTCTTTTAAAAGTTGCCTAAAATATCCTCATAAACCATATATATGAAGCTCATGCATTTTTCAAAAAATGGAAGCTCACCTCTATTTCTTCGGCAGTTGTCTCTTTAGGTGAATTTACATTTCCATCTTGGTTCCTTGCCTTCATATTCTCAATGTTTTCCTTCAACTTACACGCTTCAACTTCTATTCTGAGAAAAGATAATTTATCACATACAATAGGAGAAAAGACTAATAATACTCGAGCCATAAAACTGGTGTCAAACATTATAGATGAGGAAGATTACGCAGCATCAATGGAGCTGAGTAAAATCTCTTAAAAATATGCATCATTGTTGATTGAAAGTTTCAGAATCCAATAATTTATTCTAGATTTTGAATTCCTTTAAATGCTTGATTAGATATTAGATACCGAAATATATTCAAGAAGCATTGGTTAACTTAAAGCACATAAAGGCAAACAAATAAGTATTTTATTATTAATTTCCGGCCTTATAAGACTACAAAGGACATGTGGGATTATTTGAAAAAGATTTATCCTCAAGACTACACAGCTCGAAGGTTTCAATTGGAGTATGAAATGGCTAATTTCAAACGAGGGAGTCTATCAATTGAGGAATATTTTTCTAGTTTTCAGAATCTTTGAGCTGAATATTCCAATATTATTTATGATGGTATTTCTGGTGTAGTCCTCTCTATTTTCCAAACTGTGCACGAGATCAGCAAGAGAGATCCTTTTTTGATGAAGTTGCAATCTAACTTTGAAGCCACTCGCTCTAATTTGATGAATCGCAACCCAGTGCCAACTTTGGATGCTTGCTTGAGTAAAGTTCTTCGCGAGGAACAACGCATAGCAACTCACGTAGCCATGGAACATAAGCACAAGGGAAGAATAAAACCAGAGATACATGTTTTGTCCAATGCTATAGTTGCAAAGGATTTGGTCATATTACAAAGGCTTGCACACAACATTTTTGTAACTACTGCAAGCAACGAGGGCATAATATCACAGCTTGTCCAATTCATCCTGAAAAGAAGCAACTAATCGCTTCTCATACCTCTATTGGTGCTTCAAGTTCTGCTACATTACTTGCTTCCACTTCTGTTCGTACAGTTCCTACAAACACAGATGATTATGTCTTCTTTTTATGCTTTTGGTCTCTCATGTAATTCCTACTTTTCCTCACAACCTTGGTACCTTGATTTTGGGGTGTCCAACCATATGACAAATTCTTCAATGTCTCTATCCAATGTGAAAAATTATTATGGTTATCAGAAAATTCACAAGCAAATGACACTTCTTTACCTATTAGTACTATTGGTGATATTTCTCCTTCTTTGCCTAGTATTTTTGTGTCTCTCAGTCTTTCCACAAATCTTATTTTTGTTAGCCAATTAGTTAATCATGATTATGTCCAATTTTCTCGTTCTGGTTGTGTTGTGCAGGATCAAGTGTTTGGGAAGATCATCCTGAAGAGACCTAAGGTGGGACGACTCTTTCCGCTATACTTATCTTCTTCCCTAAATTATCCTAATTTTCCTCTACTTTCCCTAGTCTGAATCGATGATAGACAGGTCAATAAAATGTGGCATAATCATTTAAGTCATCAACATTTTCATGTACTGAGTACCTTGTTCAAATCTGGTTCTTTGGGCAATAAAGCTTCTTCAATTTCTTTTTATTGTACTCCATGCAAACTTGGAAAAAATAAAATTTTACCTTTTCCTCATAATGCATCTCGTGCCCATCATTGTTTTGACATTATTCATAGTAATGTTTGGGGCATTTCACATGTTTCGCATGTGGGTTATAAGTATTTTTTTTACATTCATAGATGACTACATTAGATTTACTTGGGTTTATTTTCTTAGATCTAAAGTCGAAGTTTTCTCTGTTTTTCAATGTTTTATCTAATTTCTTCATACTCAATTCTCTGCTCACGTAAAATCTTAAGATCAAATTCTTAACGTGAAAATATGTCTAATGAATTTCACAGTTTTCTTTGAAATGAGGGGATTATAGCTCAGTGTTCTTGTCCTTCCACACCACAAAACAATGGTACCGTCGATAGAGAATTGTCACCTTCTTGATGTTATTCGCACTCTTCTTCTTGAATGTTTTGTTCCTCCTCGTTTTGGTGTGAAGTGTTTTCTATGGTTGTTCATTTGATAAATTGGTTACCTTCTCCTACTTTACATAATGTTTCTCCTTTCATTTTTGTAACTTTCCCAAATCTCAATTCTTTAAGAAACTATTTAAGCTAAACAAGCTTACAAGATGCAAAAGTCATCGCACTATACTCTTCTCCTGCACTAGATTTGGCCAACACATTTGCTACTTGTTTTTCCAGGAGATCAAGTTATTGCCAATAAAGACACAATATCTATAAGTAGATCTTGTGTAAGTAGGTGACTCTACCCAATCTAGTATGATTATTACATCTAAATCGAAAACCTTTTTTAGGGGTCCCTTTGATGTATTTTAGAATATAATGACTGCATTTCAATATCTTGCACGTGGAGAATTAAAAAACTGACTCAATAATTTTTCAACCAAACTAATATCCTATGTCTTTACAATCCAATGGCCCTATCTCTCTAAAATATACAATGCACACTTCCTCTGAGAAATAATAATTCCATTGTTAGATTGTGCTACCTAAATCCCAAAGAAGTACCTAAGTTTATCGAAGATCTTTTTTTCCGAAAATGATGACAAAGGTGTTGCTTAATCTATGAGATGCCACGGTAATCACTACCAAGAAGAACAATGTCATCAACACGCACTATTAGGTAGATACCCAACAATTGAATGAGAATAAAACACAGGTCAACTTCTCTTCAAGTCATATCAAATTGTTAGAGTACTACACTAAATCTAGTAAATGAGACACTTTCCTTGAGCAACAAACCCAAGTTTTTGCTCCACAAATATTTCCTCCTGCAAATCACCACGTAGGAAGGCATTTCTAACATCCAGTGAGTAGATGCACAACCGTTGAAGAGTAGCCATGGTTTAGAATAATCTAACAGAGGCCATCTTGGCATCCATAGTATTGTTTCACCATTGTCTAACCCCAATATTTGAGTAGAACCTTTTTCTACTAAATTAGGTTTGAGTCAATCATAGTGCCACCATGGCAAACTTTGACTACAAAGAACCATCGACAACCAACAACTGGCTTCCCTGGACTCAAAGGAATAAGATCCCAAGTACCACAGTTCTAAAAAGCACACAGTTTAACAAACATGACCTTTCTCCAACCAGAGTAAGCCAAAGTATCACGTACAACTTTAGGAATATACGCAGAGGAAATGGAAGAGAGACTAATAATGTATGGGAGGGAGACAATCAATGATAACTCAAAGTGATATAATGAGGGGAATGATTTTGAGTAAAGTGTGTACCTTTACAAAGAGAAAAAGGAAGATCATGCTCAAAAGGCAAAACCACAAGGGGCAGAGGAGGTGGTGTCGAAGTAGAGTCAATAGTTGTCCCAATAGCAAAGTGTGAATGTTGCCTACAATGATAAACTTGGAGAGGAGGCCGAGGTGGTGATTCTAGTAGCACACCATATGTGTCTATGGGTTCAAAGGCAAGAGGATTGTAATGGGGCTTGGGAAGTCTTAAAAAGGAAGGAAATTGAATAAAAAATAGGAAGTAGACTCAAAAGAGGTAACAACAACTAAAATCGAACAACTACAAAGGGAGTGTGAGAAACATTTATATCCTTTTTTAGACTAAGGGTAGCCTAAGAAGAAACAGTTACGAGACCTAACTGATAGTTTATCAAGACTAGAACTAGGATTATAAGAAAAATAGGTTGACCTAAAGACATGAAACAAATCATCCCTTTAATCATACATACATCCACTTATACTTGAAACAAAGCCTCAAATTCACAAAAGCAACACTAAAGATATATATATATGCTTAGCAACAACCTCATAAGATCAGCATTCACTTTCAACCCTGAAATTGCATTTTGTACATATTGAAGCAACTCTTCTCGCTTGGCCTGTTAAAATAGTAAAGCAGATGGTGAAAGGTATATGTTACCAAAGAAAGGCATATAAATCCAATATAATTCTTCTAAAATGTGTCGAAGTTCAATACTTTAAGAAAGTCAAAGGTTGCGGTTAAAGCACAGATTTCACGCAATAAATCAAGATAAGTCAAAAGAAAACTTCAGGAAACAAAATTAATGAGACCTCTGCCATTATTCTTATATGAGGAAGAGACATCCTTAGGTCTCATCATATGTTTATTAGAAAATAAAGATATGAATCTAACAAAGGAAAGAAAGTGCAATATTCCAAGAATCTACTGTTTGAGAATAGTTGGCATGTGACAACGAATTACAAATATGAAGTGGCAAGGAATAAATCAAAGCATATTGCTAGAATATATGAAAATGCCATATTTTAGACAATCCTCCCATGTTGCTTTCCCTATTTCTTCATTATATCTTAAGATTAGTTACCATATTTCCTTATCTTATCATGGTGGTTAATTTCACTAATTAGCTAGGAATTAATTAGCATAAATAAGGGGTAGTCTTTAGGCTTTATGAACAGAGCAACACATCAATAAATTGCAATATATCTCCACTAATATCAATTAGTGTTTCATTCCTTTTCTCACTCTACCTCCATATACCTAAAACTCCATAATTTCAATACATCTCAATAATTTTGAGCCTTACACCAATTAATAGACATAATGATCAAGACAAAACCAATAAAAGCTTTTCAAGTCACATTTGATATGAAGTATCAATAATAATGTGATCATCCATAAACACAATATTAAATTTGAAGGTATATCTTATACAATAGACTTTTTAAGTCTAATTTAACCACGCAAGCCAACTAGTTAATGTGAGGTTTTCATATATTTATATACTATAATTTGCTTATTTCTCTAATCAATAGGAGAACTCCTACACATATCCTCAAATCAAGGATTGAATGTCTCGAACGTGGGACTACATATTTATGAATGGTCCGATGGAGACCCCATAACAGATGGTTTTATAAGTCAAACAAATAGGCTCTTATACTATATTAGAAAGTGGATTTTAAACCCAATTAAATCTCACAAAACTGGCTTACAAGGTGAAATTTACACCCACTTATATATGATTTTTAGTTGATATGGATCTTCAATCGTCTATATCCACAATAAAAAAATAAATTTTTAAGACAACCAATTATAAAATCATTACCAGAACTTCATCTTCATATCTAGAAAATGCTTTAGCCAAATCTTGTATGCTGGATAACAAGGCAGTATGTTCTTCCTTTCCTCCTTTCATACAAAGACTGTACAAGTATAACCATTCCAAAACAAAAGTAGCTTTTTAAGCAAGTTATTTCTATATTATGCCAACAAACAACTATGTTCAACCAATATTTAATTTCAGATATATCACTTTTAGAAAAGGAATTGTAGAGAAAGTAAGTCAAAATTACCCATATATCTCCGACATTAGGGAAACTTCTTCCTCATTCGGTGCATTAATAATCTGAGTCACACAAAAGAGGTAACCTGCGGTTAAGTTCCATAAATCAGCAAATATAAAGCTCAACATGTAATATAATATCACTAAAAATAGATCATTTATACAAAAATGTATCACATATCACAACACAATGAATTTTACTTTTCACAATAAAAACAAATTGTAGTTGAAGACTAGGATATGTTAGGAATCTCCCATTCAATAGCATAAAATTAAAATTAAGTAATATACATTTTTATTTTCATCTGGGAAGTAGAATGCAATATAGGAAGAAGCAACATGGGTATTTAGGAAGCAAAACATGTTGAGGAGGCTACGATTAATCAATTAGTACACATAGCAAACGGTCCTAATTATGTGGGAATCAGAAAGAGCACGAAAGACAAGAAAAATGAATTCACGTTTCAAGGAATTTGTGTGTGACAACAACTAATTATATAAGGTTTGTCTTTTATGGGGAGGGGTGGGTACAATGATTTTGTTTCTCTTTTTTTTATGGTGATAAATTTTGTTATGCTTCAAATTTTTTTTATTATCTAAATACACATTGACATTTCTTATTCATATAAATCCTATATTCAGAGTTTATTGCAATTTTGTTTACAACATTTGGTGCCTTCATTGATGTACTTGTTGGTATGGTCGTGAACATGAGATGAAGGAGCTTTCCACTTACGTGAAGCACGTTTTGAAGATGAAGGAAATGCGACATAAGTATACATCACAAATTGAGACATTGGAGAAAGGCATTTCTTCCATGATTGAATGCTCTCTTGCTTCAAGCCTTGCTCATCACAAGGCGTCAAAGCCATTCCAAATTTGTACTATTAAGCTTGACTTTACACCATGGTAGTTGAATCGTGAATCGTATCGTGTATCGGAGAGCTGATTTATCGTATCGTGAATCGTTTCGTATCGTGAATCGTACGATTCATAAACATTTTGAAAGTTATCTTTTTTTAATTTTTTAGA
>Ga0214542_1001036_pt1 | contig 55462 bp, 23 predicted proteins | sample CNSS1metaG_FD_160096 | JGI IMG/M metagenome (GOLD analysis project Ga0214542, IMG submission 160096) | Root nodule microbial communities from cowpea collected in UCLA plant growth center, Los Angeles, California, USA - CNSS1 | ecosystem: Host-associated > Plants > Roots > Nodule | place: USA... | reverse complement strand
ACAGTTTCATTTTTAAAAAAAAAAAAAAAAACTTGTGAGACCTACAATAATGTCTCTTGAAAGTGCCATGTGACATTGTAGACCCTACTTAAAAGTAGAATTAAACCTTAGAGTCTTATAAAACCATCCATTGTACATTCTAATTAATATGACTAACTACATAATTAAACTAAAATCAATATAACAGTTGAAATTAAATATCTTTTGATAAATAATAAGTTTCATCATTATCCATAAGTGTAGGTGAACAATTTATTTGACAATGGTGTGTGTTAAATTGCCATCATAGTGCAACCCACTCATCACCTATCACATTTACTCTCAATGCAATATAATATATATATATATATATAAAAAATATTTTCCGACTTTTATTTTCATTTCGGGTTTTATTTTTATCCATAGTTAACGAAGCTGAAAGATGGGCTTGCAATGGGCCTAGCATTTAACCACGCTGTGTTGGATGGGACTGCCACGTGGCAATTCATGACATCCTGGGCCGAGATTTGCAACGGGTCACCTTCCACGTCAGCACCACCGTTCCTGGACCGGACCAAGGCCCGGAACACGAAAGTGAAGCTGGACCTCTCCCTGCCGGAGCCCAACGGCCATCCAACTTCCAACGGCGATGCAAAGCCCACTCCAACTCTCAGGGAAAGGATATTCAAATTCTCCGAGTCAAAGATCGACAAGATCAAGTCAACGGTCAACGAGAACCCTCCATCGGACGGCTCAAAACCGTTCTCAACATTTCAGGCTCTTTCCTCCCATATCTGGCGCCATGTAAGCCATGCACGTAACCTGAAGCCGGAGGACTACACCGTGTTCACTGTTTTTGCGGACTGCCGGAAGCGGGTCGACCCGCCAATGCCGGATAATTATTTCGGAAACCTAATTCAGGCTATATTCACCGTTACGGCGGCTGGACTTTTATCGGCCCATCCGCCGCAATTCGGTGCTTCACTGGTTCAAAAGGCCATTGAAGACCACAACGCGAAAGCGATCGATGGTCGTAACAAGGAGTGGGAGAGTGCACCCAAAATTTTCCAATTCAAAGATGCTGGGGTGAATTGTGTGGCTGTTGGAAGCTCACCTAGGTTTAAGGTTTATGACATTGATTTTGGGTGGGGTAAGGCAGAAAATGTGAGGAGTGGAACTAATAACAAGTTTGATGGGATGATTTATTTGTATCCGGGGAAGAATGGAGGAAGGAGCATTGATGTGGAACTAACCTTGGAGCCTGAGGCTATGGCGAGGTTGGAGAAAGATAAGGGTTTTCTTTTGGAAGCATAAAAAATTGCAAGAGAAAATGGATAGAATGAACAACTTTTGAAGTAGTTCTTCTACTCAGAGATTATTGAAGGGGCGACTTAAATGTCCAATTATGCATTCTGATGTGATGATATTCATGAATGCTGTTTAATTTAAGGTTGTGGTTGTTGTTGTACTAGGTTTTATGTATTTTTAGTTTGTGGTTTTATGCTCTTCATTTATTTTGAACCTACTAATGTTTCTTTTCAACTATGTATGTTGTGTAGTCACATGACAAGTGAAAGGAATTATTGTGGGAGTTTTTTTAATTTTAGCAATATAAAATGAAATGATGTTTTAGATTTTGATAAACCAAAAGCTACAGAAGATCGTGTTTTAATATTTTTTATTTATTTATTTAGAAATTTTAATGCTATAAAAGCAACAAACAAAAGGAAAGCAAATATAGGTGTGTTTTCATGGCAACTGTAAGGAACATGTGAATATAAGGTATAAAAATGTAAATAAAAAAAAAGGGGATTAAAATATTGAGAAAGTATAGAGGGAATTGTGAATTAAAACCTAGTAGGTAAGCAATAATTAGCCACACATTTAGATAGATTGAAAGTTCAAAGCAATTATAGTTATTAATATAGGCACGTGTATAGGGTCTAGTACTCTAGTTCTCTGTTTTAGGGCAAACAAAACTTGGTGTCATTTTATCCAAAATGAAGATTAATTAGTTGTAATTACGATTTCAAACGTATTTTTCTTTAATAGGGATATTTGGACTTTCAAATTGTGGATTGATCATCCTAAACATATTAGATATTTGATATTTGGAGGTGATTTAACATGAATTTAATAAAAAACTTTGTTACTATGTTAATGTCTAATTTAACTTTATAAAATTATATATAAGATGGATATTACTACATTCACTGTCTTTAATCGATTTGAAGGATAGTTTTGCCTCATTCATGTAAAACTTAGTATATGAATTTTGAAAACCTAAAATAGGCAAAAAAAAAAAAAAAAAATCCCTATACTCATTTATTGAAGGAACAATGGTTTGTAGTGAGTTGCATGGATCACATTTGGTGGGGATGGGTTGACCATGGTGGAGTGATGGTTGTGATGTGGCAAAGATTTGGAGTGTTGGAGTGACAACTGTAATGAATAAGAAGTAGTGTGAGATTGAATAACAAATAAGTTTAATATAATGTAAATAAAGAAAATAAATTTATTGTGAAAAAAATTTCTTTCACAATTTTGGTAAAATAATCTTGAAAAAAAAATTAAATTTTTGTATTTTTAAAAGAAAGAAAAAGTGAATAAAATAAGGAATAGTATTAAATAATAATAAAAAAATGTGTGGGGTAAAAATATCGGTATTCATGTGTTTGTCCATGAAAAGAAAAAGAAAGAGATAAGATAGAAAAAAAAAGAGTGAAAAATAATTAAATATTAATTAGAAAAAGAAAAGGAGAATATTCTTTTCTCAGGGATTTATCAATAAAATATTTGTGCTTTTAAAGTGGTGGAGCCAAGTGAAGGGTTTATCGTCTAAGAAGATGTTATGTCATATTTTCATCACGGAATGTGTAGTTCAGTGACCTTGGATGTGTCAAACATGTCCTTGTCTTGGTAGTTGACACACGTTGTTTTTTTAATTGTACTATATAATTTTAAAATTTATTACTGATTTGAAAGTTTATAATTTAAAATTATGTTATGAATGACATAATTCAAAAATATATTTATGATATGATTGTATATTTGAAAGTATATTTCGAATATGAAAATATATTTTTGAATTATATAATTCAAAATATGTTTATGAATTATACAATTCAAAATTTTGTAATCTAATTCTTTTATTGTATAATTTAAAAATATTTTAAATTTACAATTTATTTAAAACTTATATAATCTAAAATATATTTTATATAAATATACATCCTAAGTTGAATAAATAAAAAATATATAATATATGAGAACCTAGAAAATCACATTAAAACAATGACTCTATTTAAAATAATGAGATCCTATTATTATTATTATTATTTTAATAATAAATTGCTTATATATAAATAAAAATTTCATAAAAGGATTTTATTATTTAGAAAACACTAACTCTCTAAAACTCCGTTCTCTAAATTCTCTCTGACTTCTTTTTAAAATATCTCATTTTTCTCTCATCCTTTTTGAAATCAGAGACCGACAGAGTGATCACTACGACGAGATCTTCAAGTCTGTCCAATCAGAACCTTGAATTGAGTAAGTTATAATTTTGCTCTTGGTCTTTTCTTGAAAACCTTGCATGTGATGTAATATGTATCGCATATCGATCAGTGGCTCTAATGATGTTTTTTGATCGTGTTTCTGATAATTTTAGGTTGATTTGTGAGCATCAGCAATGAGAAGGGGGTTTTAGGTTTTTGCTGTAGTTGCACAAATCAATCAGGTAAGGGAAGCTGATAATTGAATTTAATTAGAGGATACAATGAATATAATTGTGTGTAATCAGAATTGATTGTTTGAAGTGTGATGCAATGTGAATTGTTTGATGTTTGGTATAAGTGAAATTGTGATTGCATTGTGTGAATTGAGGTTGAATTGGAAAATGAACACTTGAATCATGGCTCTAATTGGTATCATCTCACTTTGCTTGAAAACCATTTTGTAAACTAGACAACACTACCATGGAGGTGCCAATTTGGGTCATGAAATCAAGTGAAACATCTCCCAACGAAAACCAGAATCTGTGTTGTTTTCTGGTGTGAGGCTGAGCATTGAAAAATGCGAGAGGATCGACGTTGAGCGCTAGCCCAGCGATGCCTAGCGTTGAAAAATGCGAGAAGAATGAGGCTGAGCGCCAGCCGAGCAGTGCCCCAGCGTTGGGACCCTGCAAGTTTGGAACAAAACTTTAATGTTGAGGCTGAGCGTTGGATGTGAGGTTGAACGCTAAGCTGCCAGATTTCATGTGTTTGCTGTTTTGATGTGTTTCGTTGCATTAATTGATCTGAAATGAATTATTTTGACTGTCTTGGTATGCTTTGACTGAGATTAGGTGAATATGGACCTGTTGTATGTGAATTATGAAGGAATTTCGTGGAGAAATTCTAAGTGTGGATGAGGTAGGGTATGCAAAGACATAAGGACTCAATTTTGGTTGGTATCCTGACGCTCCGATAACCATTAAGGCTCATATAGAATATAATGAGTTATGTCGTGAGGAGTAGCAGGAGGTCTTAGCGGACTCGATCAAGTCTTTGGCGCGACGCGAAGGAGACTTACCTGGTATGATGATTGGGTGATAACTCCTTGAGGCCAAACTCTATAGAGTTTGGAAATCGTACATCGATGTAAGCCACCAAGAGGTCCTATGTTAATATCCGGATAATTGAGTCTAGAGTTGAATGACGTGAGAGTATTGGAATGTTCCTGTGTGAATTGTGATAATTGATTGTTATTATGCTCTCACTCTAATGTAACCTTCTTTAAATCATTATTAGCTTACCCTACGCGTTTTATGTTTGTCTACCCTTTGTTTTATTCTTTACAATGATCACTTAAATGTGTGAGCATAGGAGGCTGCAGGTGGAGAGTTTTCGCGTGGTGTTGATAGTAGGACTGAGCAGTAGTATCCAGAGGTATTGTAGATAGGTGTGTTTTGTAGTAAGTGGCTAGAATTTACCTTCCCTTTCTTCTAAATGTCTTGTACATATAGTATTGTCATTTTTGAGTTTTGGATGACTGTATAAGGTTATACTTAACTTTCATGCTATCTACTTTGGGTTATCACTATATAATGCTTTATTTAGTAGTTTAAAAGCTATTAAATGAGATGTTACATAATATATTATGGATTTCAACATATATTAGAAATTAAGTCATTTACAATATATTTTTAAATTGTATAATTTTAAATATATTTCAAGACTAAAATATATTTTAAATTATATAATGTGTTTATGAAAAATTCCTTTTTAGAATATAAAACATTTATTTAAATGAACCAAAAACAACAATTTTGTATTTAAAGGCACAAAAAACCTTTTTCCTGAAAACACATTATTCTCTCTATCTTTGTCTTTTTCCTTTAGTTTCTCACTCAAATTATTTATTCTTCACGATTAGAGGGAGTGATGTTGTGTTCACCTCGAATAACTCTGAGTTTAATCCAATAGATTCTTCTTTCAAATAAGTCAAAATTTCGGTCTCCTTTGATGTCCAATCTTTTTTAGCTTTGCATTTAACTTTTCTTTAGTTGAACAGTATTCTTTATTACCACAAGTGAAAAACACATCAAGAATCATACATCAATGTCTAGATACGGATAATTGAGTCTAGAGAGTCTGTAATTGTATGTTGGTATTTTATAAATGTTTGAAATATGCTATTTTGCTAATGTAATTAATTTAATTGTTATATGATTATTTCTTTTATAAATTAACTTACTCTCGTGTGTATCTTGTTGTTTTATGTTGCTTGTCTTATTTCTTTTGTAACGATCACCTTATTGAGTGTAAGAAGATGGTACAAGTTTAGAATTTCCTTTGAGAGATGATGAGGCAGCTAAAAAAGATGTTAGAATTGATTAGGTTCTAATGTGGTGAGAAGTTTTATCTTAGAATCGAGATATAGTATTTTGAGATATATAAAATTATCATGGTTTTATCTTTTGGAGGACTGGGCTAATATATTTTATACTGTAGATTATTTGTTTTAGATTTCCAACTATGGAATGTTTTGTTTTAATAGCTTTTCACTGGGACGTTACAAATTTCGTAAATGAAAAATCTAAATTAATAATACTTTTCCTATGCTTTCATGGAACTGCAGGAAGAAACTATAAGCTGCAAAAAGTAATTGTCAATCTCTAGCCATATATTATTAAACATCTGTGGGAAGTCTGGGTCAATAAGTGAAGTCTGGGTTCACTTGGGCTTGAGAGTTCAGTTTAGGGCACATGTGTTGGCCCACTCTATTCACACTTTATTTCTTCACTTCAAATCTCCCATTTTTATTTTTATAAGTACTTTGTTTCAGGCTTGGATCCATTACTTTTGTGATAGTAATATAAGGTTTTATTTTATATACATTTCACTATATCACATTATATTTTTGCAAGTTCTATATAAAATGTTTATATCTTTTTATTTACAATTCAATGTAAGGATAAATTTTGTAACATTATGAGTAATTTTTATTATTATGGTTCACTTTCTACTTTATTGCCTAATTTTTTAAATTTAAGATATTTCATATCACATTATAATGGAAATTTCTTGTAATGTCTAGATCTTTTAAGCTTAAGAATGTATCTATAACTCATTTATTAGAAATATCTTTAGTAAAAAAAAATTCAATACTTGGATGCCATGTACAATAGTGGATCAAGGGTAAAATAAAAAGGTATAAATATAGAATAAATAAACAGACCAATAATACAGTAATAACTACAATATTAATTACTGATTTACTATCATGTTTGCTTGTTTCTGTCTGAAACTTTTGTTTTGGTGAAAAGAATAAGCAATTTTGCTAAGAGATATTAGATATATGTATATATTCATATGAAAAATAAAAAAATTCATAAAAAAATTTATATATGGTTTAAAAAAACAACTTTTTAGATAAATATAATTGAAAAATTACTTAATCAAAAATTAATTTTATTTTATGTAGATTTTTTTTTATATTTTTTTTCCTATAAATAGAATTCTTAAGTATTGGAAGGTATTTTCCTTTTGCACCATAACAATATCCATCAACACCCTCTTTTATCATGGTATGGTTAATCTGAAAACTATAACTTTTATTTTAAATTACTTAATAGTTGGGCTTTTTCATTAGAAATAATAATCTCAAATTGTTGGTTCCAAGAAGAAATAACTTAATTGTTTCCACTTTTTAATTTTTGGGTTTTACTTCTTGCACTCCCTTAATTTCTTTCTGCAGTCCTTCAAAATAACCATTTTACTTTCTGCAAGTGTGATTACATTTTTAATCTTTTCCTCTTATTGTAAGGGTGCAGTTAGTAGTTATTTGGGTGCAGGAAGCAATAGCCTTAAGTTTTTTTTTTTTTACTTTGTTGTGGATTGGTCTTGAAAGGCCATTTCTTTTACTCCTAAGTTTGCAACAACACACATCACAGTTTGGGCTGAAAATAAACATGTGAAAATTAGTCCAAATCATGAAAAAAAAATATTGTTTTTTTCTTAGAACCGCGTCAATCCTTTAATAAAGGTAATTTTTTTATGGAAGATAAACAAAACATAAAAAGTAAAAATTTGAGAAATATATCAAATTTAAATTTATTTAAACTCTTACATGTTTTTACCATTTAAAAATTGTTAATTTTACTGAGTTCTCACATTTATAGACAATACTAATCTGTGTCATATATTTTCAATTGTGAGTTGAAAATGAAAACCAACTTAATTATTATTATTATTTAATTATTTGGTCCTTTTGAAGCTGATATTTCAATTTGATCACATTGCATGATTGTGCAATCATTCATTCATCCATTCTAATATGAACAAATCAAAACCTTATCTGAATACAGCTATTGATTATTAGAAACTCTTTGGATTCCATTTTATTCTAAGGTCAAAGACACCACAATAAAGCTGTGACCACCAATGATTCTTAGGACTAAATTATCTTATTTCCAAATAATACTATTTAATCGTCTTAAAATTAAAAAAAAAAAACAATTTTCTTAGTTTGAGTAAAAAAAAAAATCCTAAATCACTTCTAACAGGGAGAATATAATTTAGTAGTTGATGTAATAAATGTTGTATTTATTATCTTATCAAGTTATGTAACATAGGCACCACTTTACAATAAATATTTGGCTTCTTATTATTTTTATTTTATAAAATATGGTACAGGTTTCTTGTAGGAAGCTAAAGTCAACTGAAAGAGCTGTACCTTTTTTTAACCTTTTGTGGCCAAAAGATAAATGAAAAATAGAAAGCAAAAATAATATAAATAAATATGTTTTAAAACAAATATTTATATATATTTTTTCATACTCATATCATCTGCATTATTAAATTTTGTTCACTTTTACTATGAGAGTATGAACTATAATTAAAAAATTATTTCTATCAATACTATAATTTAAAATGAAAAAACATGATTTTGGACAATGGGGTCTTCCTTATTTAGTAACATACAACATTTTCTTACAAAATTAAGATTCCAAAAATGTAATTATATATAAATATATAAATTGAATTTGATGTACCTGTGTGTACTTGCATCTTTATTGTATCTATAAATTGAATGTGTTGGATCTAAGGGCATAAGATAAATTTGAAAAGAAAGAAAAACTTTATTAATGGCAGAGTTGTCAGATTGTGCTAATTAAATAGTTTTGGAGGCTTCATTAAAAAGGCTACCCAGTTCATATCCAGCTTTCAAAACAACTTGTTTTCAAACAACCATCATGAGTGCTGCATTTTATCCTTTAAAAGGACACCAAAAGGAGATTTTTTTCACTCAAATAATGCACATTCATCTTTAGTTTTACCAAATATTTATATAATTAAATATATGTTTTTTGTTTTCAAATTATTATAGAAAAAATTATTTTGTTCGTGAACCAAATTATGAAATTTTTAGTCCTTATAATTTATGAAATTCATGTAAAAATATTTACCATATAAATTGTAGGAATGAAATATTTTATAATTTAGTTTATGTACTTTGTGAAATTTATGTAAAATATTATCTACAACAAAAGATTTATGGAGTGTTTTTCATGAGATAAACAAAATCTCAGAATAAATTATAATATAATATTATTTTGTCAAAGAGATATTTTATATAATTTTCATAAAGTGAAGAGATTAAATACTTTATATCTAATTTACACCAGAAATAATATGTCAGATGTACTATACATACTCGAGATAATCTTAGTTACCAAATTTGATATTATTTTGATATGTATCTACTCGGACAACATGATATCATATCGATCATAACATAACAACAGTGGTAGTTGTGATTAAATTAAGGTAATGGTTAAAATACATTAACAAAGTATTAGACAAACTAATCAAAGAGATTAATTACATAGATCAAGTCCATCAAGATGAAAGTCCATAACACAATGTAAAAAGCAAAGACCATAAAGAAAACTAATTATGTTTATTATTGCAACATTTATTATCATCTATCATTATGAACTTTCAATTTTTGCAGACATAAAATCTCTTTTTGTATGGGATTTGAACCTAAAACATTTTGATATAGAGGTTGAAGATGAACAGTAAAAGTCATCGCAAAATATATTCAATCTTGTAAAAACATCTTATATCAGTTTTGAGAAAAAAAAAATTAACATCTTTTAAATAAAAATTGATTTTCAACAAATCAAATTACAAGTACGATTGAGAAAAAAAATCGATTAAAAAACATATCAGAATTTAACTTTTCGAGAACCTCAATTTTTATTTTTCTTTCTCTTTATTTTAAAAAAATTATAAAAAATAATACAATTTAGCCGAATTTTATCTTGAAAAAAAAACTTAAAATCAATATTATACACAATATACTATCAAGATAATTTTTAAGTGCAAATATGTTATTTGAATGAAAAAATCTTAAAAAAACTCATTGTCCCTTAAACAATTCTCCACACACCAAATGTTTCATTTTCATTTTTCTTTTGAATAAATTTTAATCGAAGTTTCTCATCAGAAGCAAACTCATATATAATAAGTTCAGAAGACATTGATGAAGATGATTTAATGTGTGGTAACCCTAGAGAGTCTTTAGGAACCTTGTTCACATAAACCTCTTCTATATGTTCAATTTTTTTTTAAAATATTAAAATGTGTAGATGCACACCACCTACTTGATAAATTGCAACATGTGGTGTGCTGGCTAAGGTTTTGACTGGTAGGGCCATGGACACACAAAGCCACCCCATAAGAGGGGCATCTTGTCAAATATCAGGTAGTTCCACCTCCCAATGGACCCACCAATCTATGAATTAGCTATGTGAATAAAGTTAGTGTCTTTTTCCCCTCTCTTTCTTCACTTCCATTCATATCATTGAAACTCAATCTATAAAGTCAAACAAATTTTTCAAAACTTTCATATACCACAACCCCATCTTCACCCCCTTGTAAAGAGAATAATGGAAATATGCTTAAAAGATTTTGAAAGTAACATTGTGAGGAATGTTATTGAACCTCATTGGGTTATCATAGATAAAGAAGAAGAATAATGCTATTAAAAAAAAAAAAGAAACTACTTTGGAATGATGCTTTTTATCCTTCACTATTAGCATTTCCCCTAAAAGATATGAAAAAACATAATGGGGTCCTTTTTTCTCATATGATTATCATCTTTTCAGAAAAAAGTTGAGTAAGAAATAGAACAGTGATAAACATTAAAGTTGCTTTTTTTACGGTTTATTCTTTCCATAAAAAAAAAGAAGTTTCATTGCAAAAATTTGCATGGAAGAAAAATCAGAAAGGTCAAAGAATTAATTTCAAACATTTTTATATCGTTTACTAATTTGAAATTATAAAGGACGTGACTTTAAAAGAATTAATAAAAAGTAATACACGATAAATTACCTACATTCAAAAGGGTGTCCAAATCAGTAATCAAAGAAAGAATAAAAAACTTGCAAACTATATAGACCAAGTATATGAAATAGTATAAAAAAAATAAAAAATAAAAACTTGAATTCTTTTATCCACTTAGCTATGGAAAGTGGCTTTTTTTACAGTTTATTATTTCCATAAAAAAAGTTTCATTGAAAAAAGAATTCATATATCATTAAGGAAATAAGAAAGGTCAAAGAATTAATTTAAAACATTTTTATGTCATTTACTAATTTGAAATTATAAAGGATACGACTTTAAAATAATTAATAAAAAGTAATTCATAATAAGTTATCTACATTCAAGAGGGTGTCCAAATCAGTAATCAAAGAAAGAATCAAAACTTGCAAATTATATAGACCAAGTATATGAAATAGTATAAAGAAAATAAAAACTTGAATTCTTTTATCCACTTAGCTATGGAAAGTGATGTGAAAAAGGAGAAAAACCCTTGTGTGAGCCATTCATATGTAAAGTAGATGAATCACTCTGACATTGACCTTAAAAGAACAATCTTTTGGGTTTTTTTTTTTTTAAATATTTTTGTTGGTTTATTGGTTAACTGAGTATGTTTGAGCTAATCATCCATATCTATGCATAATTATAGGTTCAATTATGAAGTATTAAAGCTTTTGATGTCATATATAGACAAGGTTAAAAAGTGGTGTCAAGTTAGTAAAAGTTGCTTTTTTCTAATCTTTTAAAAGAAAGATCCTGTGCCAGTTGACACAAGTGCTGAACAATTCACATTTTTTTAAGAGTGAATTTGAATTACCCTCTTGTTAATTTATTTTTCTTTTCCAAACATGTCTTAATCAAGTTTCTTTTCAAAGTCTCAATATTAGAGCGTGCTCTCATGTTGTACTTTTTTTATATGAAAATAAATGATGTAAAAATCAGAAAAAAGAGTCCAACTTTTATGATGAATTTTGTTTCTCTTCATTTAAACTACACTAATTTTAGTACTTTAAAATATTAAAAAAGGTTTAAATATCGCTTTTTCTCTTAAAATTATTATAAAAGTCGTGTTTATTCTTTGAATAAATTATTAAATATTTCATCTTTATATATTATGGAAGTTATGTAGAACATATTTTTATACTCGGTGAATGTTGTATTATTTCATAATTTTTCATGTATTTATATTTATTGAATAACCATCAATTTTAGTAATAATAAATAATTAATTACTATACTAATTAGTTTAAATATTAAAAAATATTAAAAACTAAAATAATTTTAAAAGTTTATAATTAATCTTTAAATTAATAATTAAAATAATTTTTATTATGAATTAATTTTTAAATTAGTCATTAATATTATTTATTAAATTTTTGACTGTCAAATAAATTAGTGCTTAAATTTATCTTTAATTAAAATATTAATTTCCAAATATATATTTTTAATCATTAAAATTGATGATCATTTAAGAGTTTTTCTTACTATGAATTTGGAATCAAACAATTTTTTTATGATAATACGAAGATGAGAAATATATTTAATTTTAAAAAGATTAATAAAAAAAAGGTATTTTGAAATATGAATGGAGTGAAAGGTGTGCAAGGTTTTAAAGAAAGAGTATAAAAAAGTGAGATGCTTTGGCCTTTTGGAATGTCACATTCACACACAGACACACGAGGGCAATGCACGAAAACCCATTCACATATGTCACCAAAACGCAAGTGGATCACCACACGTGCACACCAACACTATCCTCTCAACCATACAAACAATAAAATATGCAAACAACTTTCTCTAATTTCTTCCTTCCTTTTTAAAAAAAATTAGGGTCTTTTTACATCATAGCAATAAAGCTCCTTTTTAGGTTTACTTTTATTGGAATTTTTTTTTGTTTCAGTTTAATATGCTTTATATATTTGACTTGTTTATTGTATTATAAATTGAATAATTAAATTAAAGTTTATATTTGGGTTAAATATGTTTTTGGTTCTTAACTTTAAGTAAATTTTGAAATTAGTCCATTTCGAAACTTTGGACCAATTTAATTTTTTATCTTTTGAAATATGTGGATTTAGTCCTTTTAATCAAATTTTATTAGATTTATTTGATGTTTCGTATATATTTCATGATTATATCTGAGTTGTTTATACTGTTTGACACATCTTTTTGTTTAATGTTAAGTCAAATACTGTCATGAAATATGTTTGAAATGTTAAATAAACTTAACAAAATTTGATTAAAATGACTAAATTCACGTATTTCAAAAAAATGAATGACTAAGTTGATACAAAGTTTCAAAATGAACTATTTCTAAAATTTACTGAAAATTAAGGGAACAAAAACATATTTAACTCTTTATATTTTTAAAAAAATAGGTTTGATCTTTATAAATCAATTGTTTTGGAATAAAAAAATATCTATATTTTGTAAAAGAAAGTTTTTTCGAGGCTTACAAATCAATTTGCTATGAATTCTAAAATTAGCATTTTTTTTTTTCAAATTGAGACACATCATCATGCAAGTATATGTTACATGTGTAAGAATAAGAAAAATAAAATGAAAAATATTTTATTTTATATGTTATTTTCTTTTACTCTTATAATAACATAACATTTCTTTCAAACCTCGCCCAAAATCTCACGTGTTAACTTAACTAACAATATGTTTAATAAACACATACGATGCTTTTATATTTATTTACATGTTTTTGCATTTAAATATAGTAATTGATGTCTTTTGGCATTCACATTTTTAACACTAAAACGCTGAACTAATATACCATCTTTTATCATTAAAATAACACTTACTTACATTAATTCAGGATGAGTTTATAAATAAATATCATCTCCGTCTTATTTTAATAGACTTTTCTAATTGTCTTTCTTAAAGTACTTACGGAAATGGTTCACGACATTCTTTACTGATAAAAAAAATATTATTCTAACACGAATTTATAAATATAAGTTTTTAACATTAAAAAATCTTTATTTAAGAATTTTCTCCTATTAAAAAAATAATGTTTTTAAATATTAATTAAAATATTATTTTAGTTGATGAAGAATTTATAAGTAACTCTCATTTAATCTTAATGATAACCTACATATTACCCACAACTTATACCATCCCAATTAATCTTTATATTATATTAATCAAACCATTACCGATATATAAATTAATTTAAAATATCGCACAAGAATTTATGCATACATTCGATCTCCTCTATAGAAATATTTTTTTTTTCAAAAAATAAGGAAATTTTATACATTACTAAATACATATTATAATCTATAATACTAGATTTATATCTCTTGCTTAAAAACTCTATTTTTGAGTGCCACTATATTTTACACTATCCTTTGACTACCAAATCCTTTTATCATAGGACCCAACTTATATTTTCATATTCATCTTGTCCATTATCCATTTCTCACATTGTCTATAAGGAAGCTAGTAAAATTATTTTATACATATTTATGCTTGGTTGGTATGATCTGTTGTGTTGGAGATTTCTAAATTGATATGTTTCCATCTCTCTCCCTCTGACCAGTATTGTATGGACTGTTGTCATGTAAATCTGGTCTTCTTTTTATATGCTTTGGCTTCATTTACTTACATTGCTCATAAATATGGTTGAATGGTTAAGTTATGAATGTTGAGATATACTGAGACAATGACTTGAATGGTATAATCAAGTGTGAATGATGTATATATGGCCATTTCTAAAGAGGAATGACATATTAAATAGGGTATTTGCATTGAGTTTGAATCCAAATAGTGAAGTCATCCTAACTCTACCAAACTCACGATTTCATATAGATGATGGAGTTTAAGGGTGAGAGTTGAAAGAGGTTCCTTGTTAGGGGGATCACTATGAAATAATAATGTGACTTAGAGGATTGATAGGAGTTAACCCTGTCATGGTAAGTTAGGCTTAAGTAGAGCAAAGGTCGTGTTTTGTCGCAATCTATTAGGCTAAGTGGAGTCAGAGCTGTGTTTTGCTATAATCCATGGTGAGATCACATGACAAGTTCAAGACTTGCATGCGTATTAAACTCAATGCATAAGTATTATGGAAATTGAGTCTAGGTCGTGTTAATGTCTAAATAAATGATTAGGTTTGTATGAATGATCTTTTGTGGTGCATTGATTGGTTGATATTGAGTGTTCTGTTTGAGTTTTAACTTGTTAAATATCACTAGTTTACCTTTGATTTCTTTTGTTTGTGGTTTGTGCATCTTCGATGATTGTGTTGTACATGAAAGCAGAGGATAATGCAGAAGACAATGAGGCTCAACATTAATTTTTTTTTAAGGAGGAGATATGAAGCTTGTATTTTGGATTATTATATGTATTTAGTAATGTATAAATCCTCCACTGATGGAACATTTGAACTTCCTTGCCTTTGAAAATTTGATTTATGTAGAGGAGGACTATATATGTATTATATATACATACATTGTCGCATGATATTTTAAATTCCTTTATATTATCTTCGTAATGATTTTGATCAACTTTGGTGATTCCACTTTGGAGATGGAAGAAGAGATGCGATAATTATATTTAATCTTTTTCTTGATTAGCCAATTTTCGAGAATTAAAATTTTGTTGTCAAGGAGAATTGTAACATTAAATATTTACAATGTGTAACAACTAAAAGTTTAATATTATCCTATGTTTTAATATATTTACCCGGTACTTTTCCTTTTACACTTTGTCTACACCATCCTTTTATTTCTTCTATTGGGCTAACAACCTAAGTCCATTTTTAACAACCACACTTCTCCTATATTTCTATTTACACCCCTACTTATGTTACCTATTTTTTTTATTATTATTTTTCTCCCCAACTTATTACGTCTAATTTCTTCACTAGTCATCTCTAATTATTTTTATCCACCCACATTATATATTTAATTTCTCTATCCGCCATTTTTAAGTATTTTTCTCCTCCCAATTTCTCCATCTAATTTCTCCACCCATCATTTTTAATTATTTTTCTCCATCAAATTTCTACATCTAATTTCTTTACTTGTCATTTTTAATTATTTTTCTTCACCCACTTTCTTCATATATAATATCTCTATCTAGCATTTTCAATTATTTTTCTTCACCCACTATCTCCCTTTAATTTCTCGATCCATCATTTTTTATTATTTTTCTCAACCCACCTTCTCTACCCATCACTCTATAAATACCTACATATCTTTATCCTCAACAGACTATCATTGTATTCCAACACAACACATCTTCTACCTCACACTCACCCTTCTATCATTCTCCTAACTCTATCACTTGCATCAAATCTTCACCTTCCATCTTCTATACCAAACCCCTTCGTCACAAAGCACAATTTCTATTTTCATATTTGTTTTCTTCATCATCCATTTCTTGCATGTTCTATAATTTCTCCATCTATTATAGAGGATGCAAGAAATGGACGATGAAAAAGATGAATATGAAAATAGAAATTGGATCTTGTGATGAAGGGGTTTGGATATAGAAGATGGAATGGTGAATATTTGATGAAGGTGGTGGAGTTAAAAGGATGATAGAAGGGTGAGTGTGAGGGAGAAGACGTGTGTGTGTGTGATGGAATGAAATGATATCGTGTTGAAGAGAAAGATATATGAGTATCTACAGAGTGATGTGTAAAGAAAGTGGGTGGAGAAAAATAATTAGAAATGATGGATGGAGAAATTAGATAGAGAAGGTGGGTGGAGAAAAATAATTAAAAAAAATGGATGGAGAATTTAGATGGAGAAAATGGATCGAGAAAAATAATTAAAGCGATGGGTGCATAAATTTGATGTTGGAAGTGGGAGAAGAAAAATAATTAAAAATTATGGGTGGAAAAAATAGATGAAGGAAGTGGGTGGAGAAAAATAATTAAATACGATGGATGAAGAAATTAGATGGAGAAAGTGGGTGAAGAAAAATAATTAAAAATGATGGGTGGAAAAATTTGATAGAGAAAAATAGTAAACAAAAATGGTGGGTAGGGGTGTTAATAGAAATATCTTGGAAGTTTGGTTGTTAAAAATGGACTTGAGTTTTTATCCCTATAGAAAAAAAGAGAGAATGTTGTGAATAACAAATGAAGTGTAACAAAAGTAGTGGGTTAAGGTATGAAAATATAGGATAATATGAAACTTTTAGATGTTACACATTGTAAATATTTAGATATTTAGATGTTACAATTCTTTTTAACAACAATTTTTTCGTTCTCGAAAATTGATTAATCAAGAAAAAGATTAGAATACAATTATCGCATATCTTCTTCTATCTTCCTAGTGGGATCACTAGAGTTGATCAAATCATTGTGTAGATAATATAAAGCAGTTTAAAACATCACACGAGAATGTATGCATACATTGTACATATATAATATTACTCCATATAAATAAATTTTTCAAAAAGACAAGAAAATTCAAATGTTCCATTAGTGGAGGATTTATATATATATATATATAATAATCCAAAATACTAGTTTCATCTCTTCTCCTTAAAAACTCTACTATTGTGCATCACTGTCTTTTACACCCTGTTCCTATGACCTAAACGATCATCACAGGTGGATAAACAACAAACAAAATAAATGCAAGGGTAAACTAGTGATATTTAAAAAGTTAAAACTCAAACAACACACCTAATATCAACAAAACAATTCACTGCATAAGATATTCAAATCAATTGTTAAGACATTTATATGACCTAGACTCAATTTCCAAAATACTGATACACTAAGTTGAATACTCGTGCAAGTCATACACTTGTCATGTAATCTCAATGGATTATATAGAAAAACACGATCGTAGTTCCACTTAATTTAGTAAATTGCAGCAAAACACAACACAAACTCTACTTAAGCCTAACTTACCATGACTGGGTTAACTCCTATCAATCATCTAGGCGACAATACTATTTCATACCGGTCCCCAGACAAGGAACCTCCTTCAACTCTCACTCCTACATTCCATCCTTATATGAATTTGTGTGTTAAATAGAGTTAGGATAACTTTACTCTCTAGATTCAAACTCAATGCAAACATACCCTATTTAATATGTCATTCCTTCTTAGAAATGATCATATATAAGTTGTTCTACATCTTTATACCATTCAAAATTCATTACCATTTAATCATATTTATAATAATACTTGAGCAATGTAAGTAAATGAAATCAAAAACATATAAAGAAGGCAAACTTTACACGACGGTAGTCCGCACAATATTAGTAAGAGGAAGAGAGATGAAAATATATCAATTTAGAAATCTCTAACACAATTGATCATACTAACCAAACATAAACATGTATAAAGCAATTTTACTATTTTTTCTTACCTCAGAAATTATAGAAGATGTAATAAATGGATGATGGAGAGATGAATATGAAAACAAAAATTGGATCCTGTGATGAAGGGGTTTGGATATAAAAGATGGAGTAGTGAAAATTTGATGAAGGTGGTGGAGTTTAGAGGATAATAGAATGGTGAGTGTAAGGCAAAAGATGTGTGTATGTGTTGGAATACAATGATAATGCGTTGAAGAGAAAGATATGTGGATATTTATAGAATGATGGATAAAGAAGGTAGGTGGAAAAAAATAATAAAAAATAATGAGTGAAAAATGTGGATTGGAAAAAATAATTTAAAATGATGGATGGAGAAATTATATGAAGAAAGTGAGTGAAAAAAAATAATTAAAAATGATGGATGGAGAAATTAGATGGAGAAAATAATTAAAAATGATGAATAAAGAAATTAAAACATATGATGATATTAAATTTTTAGATGTTATGCATTTTAGACGGAGAAAGTGAGTGGAAATAATGATTAAAAATGATGGGTGGAGACATTAGATGGATGAAGTGGATGAAGAAAATTAATTAAAAATGATAATGAAAAAAGTGGGTAGAAAAAAATAAAAAATATTAGTGGGATAAGTAGAAGTGTTAATAGACATATAGAGAAGTGTGATTGTTAAAATAAACTTGGGTTGTTAATGCAATAGAAAAAAAAAAAAAAAAAAACAAGATGGCGTGGATAGAGAATGAGGTGTAAAAGGAAAAGTCATGGGTGAAGATATTAAAACATATGATGATATTAAATTTTTAGATGTTATGCATTTTAAATATTTAAATGTTACACAACTTACTAAACATTTCAAATTCAATATTTTAGCTATACGAACTTATCTCAAATAATATATATAGCTTCCCCATGAGCTCATGTTAGACATCAGTGTCACCATATATATATATATAAAGTAGAATTTTAAATTTTATTTTATTTTCTAATTTTATCTCTTTTCTGTTAGGAATAATCTAAGTGCGAGTCTAAGTCTCACATTAGATAAAAATGATAAAGTTAAACACCATAAGAAAAAAGATTCATAAATTCAATGCCTTGAGGTTTTTGGTTAAAAGTGATGTTAATTTCTTATGTGCGTTAGACTTGGGCTGCATTTATATAATCTCACTCGAAAAACTCATTAGTAATATCAGAGCCAATGATTTGTCTTGGTGACCGACTAAGACCGTTGTGACTACAACAACAACACCATAACCGCAACAAAAGAAGTATAAGTAAAGGTCATCGTACAATTGAGGATAAATATACCATATGAGAAAGGACTTGACCAAATTGAATGTCTTCAGGTTTTTATTTAAAAGCAATGCAAATTTCTTATGTGCTTTGGACTCATGTCACATTTATATAATTTCTCCCTAATGAACTACTTTCATTGAAAGATAAAGAAATAAAAACAAATAATTTTATGTTGCCTATTTTCTAATTTAGTTATAATTAATATATAGTAAATCATTATTTTTTACTTTTCTTAAATCCTAAATATAGGATGAAATTTTCTTTGTTGGCTTCCATTCTGATTTGTTTGTGATCTAAATTGTGATATTCGGTAAATATATATATATATATATATATATATATATATATATATATATATATATATATATATATATATATATATATGTGTGTGATTATTTCTTTTATTTTATCAATAATAAAAATAATATACTAATGAAATGGTGAAGTTGTTCCAATCGAATGTTTGTGTATAAAAATAGTAAACATCGATAATACAAATTATACTCTTTTATTTATTAAAACTTAAATTAATTGTAAATTAAACTCTAAATGCTCTCTAAATTTCAAAAAATCGACCATATTTTTATTTTTTATTTTTCACGCATTTTTTCATACTTTACAGTTTTAATTGAGATAATAAGACTACTTAAAAAATTTTCGAAATTTTGTGAAATATTCTTGTATTGTATATTATATCTAATGATTTTAGTGAAAGTAAATTTTGACGAAAAAATTGAAAAACAAAAAACTACAAATTAACGTCTATTTTCTCTACAACATACATAAATTAACCCGTTATAAATGCTACTGATGTTAACTTACGTCTTACAGGCACAATAAACGTTAATTAACGTTTTCTGTTATAACGTTAGAGCCAAATTATATTTCACTTATAAATTATCTCACACATGCTAAATATTGAAAAAATAGAGTGCGTAAAGCCTCCATACCAACCTACAGTGTTAGAGCTTTTTAATTCTCTATATTTCAAACATTATTTTTTATTTGTAAGTCAAATATATATATATATATATATATGTATATATATATATATATATATATATATATATATAAAACTATGAAGTAATATATATGTTTTTTTTTCCTTTTTTTATGGTTTGTTTTGAGGTTGACACAGCAAATAATTTACTTTTTTATTTTATTCTGGAAATCTTTATTTGTGTGCCTTTGTTTGTAAATTGTCACTTATTAGCAAGAAGACATAAATACCATGTCTTTTGTTGACAATGTTAAAATGTGTCTATTAATAAATAAGCTTACAAGTTCACATGACATAGTAGTAACATATAAGGTTATAGGTCAACAAATTTAGACAAATTAAAAGGACTTTGAATGTCTTGCATAAACAGTAATTTGGCAATTTTAAGTTAAACAAAAATATATTGTCATTTCACAAACATGAAACATGTAAGTGTTGGAAGGTTTTCTTTTCACAAACACTCAGACAAAGAAATCTTCTATAAATTCTAATATTAGATTGTTTCATTTGTCTTCAATAATAACAATATACACAGTGCCTATGGATAAAATAATAAAAAAAATTGAATAAGAGAGACATAGGAATGTAAACATTGATCTGTAATTATTAAACTAAACTTTTCGTAAATAGAACATTTTTGGGGTGATTGCATGTCAATTATTTTTAACTACTTATATGACAAGTATGATAAAGTTTTTACTATGATTAATCCTTACAGAAGAAATTGATTAATTATTTTTCATAATACCTTAAATAAACACGTTAATTTAAGGTTTAATTATAACAAAGTAAATAACATGAAACATGGGTAGGTTAAAAATCAGATGAGAAAACTATGCTTCGCAAAATGGCTGGATTTTGCAACGCTTTATCTCAACCTTGACAGTTATTTGATGACGAACGTGATGCAGTCAACCGCTAATCAGATCATGAAGTATTCAAAACGAACGTTGCTGATTGGCCCGATGAGAGAAGTTCAGGAGAAACACACGTGGTCCTGACAGCAGAGTAGCAGTCACAAGTGTCACGTGAATGCTCAGAAAAAAGCAACAGCAAAACAACAAGAACAACTGATGCAGTGAATCACGAGTATCTCACATCACCCTTAATATCACGCTTTTTTTCACCCAGTGAAAAAACAGTAATTTCAAGTCAAACACAAGGGCAATTTCGTAATTTCACACCCACATTGTGAGCTGTCATTATTACTATTTTATCCCTAACTCTGTACTACTAGATCTTAATTATTAAGAAATCTTAGTTGCATTGCATGAAACTAAACTATGTGATATAGTTAGTTGTCAATATTAATAATATTAATATTATTAATATATAGTACAACCTAGCTTTTTCTTAAACCTCTTTTCAACTTCCACTAGCAATTTAGACCAATCTTTTTTATTCCATGCTAACTAAGATCTAATTAGTATATTATTATAGCCACGTGAAGATGTACAACTACAAGTGTGGCTTCACCTTAAACAAAGTTTTTATTTTCTTTTCTTTTTGAAGTTTGAGTTATCAACCCATTCCAATTTACAGATATATAAATTGAAATATTTAAATATTCAAATTTATGATATGAGTTTTGATAATATTATTCATATTTTGTAATCTAATTTTTGAATAACGATGTCATTTTTGGTGTATTTGTTTTCTATTGAGACATAAATAATAGCCTCTATCTATATATGGTTATCTACCTTTATGTAATTGCTTTTAATTAATGCTATCTTTTCCAACATAGGACAAGATGATAACTAGTCATGCATACCAATGAACATCTTAACAATGCTATATTCATCCTATAGTTTAGTTTGTGCATGAAAATGATATCTAGCCATGTGTATTTTACATCCTTAGAAAAAAAAAGCAGAAAAAAGTGAAAAATTGACTATTGATGCAACTATAAAAAGAGAAGAAAAATAATATTAATCATGTTTTCTAAAACCATCGATACTTCTATTCCAAGATCACTAAATTTAATGATAAAAGATGGTATATTTCACTCAATCTTTCAGAAGCTCCCTACAAAAAATAAAAAAAAACTTGAGTTTTATATATATATATATATATATATATATATATATATATATATATATATATATATATATATTACAGTTTTTTTTTACTTTAATAAATAAAAGTGATATTTGTCTCACGTGGAACTCTCGTTAGTAAAAAGTTTTCATGCATTATGTAAACCATGGAATAAAAGATATTGAAATTACTAAAACGACAAAAATATTTAAGAAAATAATATAGTAATAAAGACAATACTCATAAATAAGTTATGAGAAGTATTTAGTGAAATGGATTAATTATTAAATTATTATTTTTTTAAGGAAAAGAGTCATTATAAATTTTCACATTCAAACATTCAATTTTTCCAATATCTTTTCTATTATAGAAATTTATTTAATTGTTTTAATAATTATGAATTCATACCTTTTACAACTATAGTAACATTTGAAAGTATTACCTTACTTCTATAAAAATTAAAGAAATAAAAATATTAAATGCAACCAGAATAATCTCATAAAGTATTGATATATTTGGCTCCACATATTATTGAATATTTAATAAGTGTTGGAAAAATGTAATGTAAATAAAATTGATTTCACAAGTAAATAATATAGGAGGAAGGTAAAATTATTATTATTAATATAATAAATAGAGTGGGCCCAAATTGTTTTAGGTGACGTGGCAATAGTTTGGCGCAAAAATGGAGGTAACTGGAGGATATAGACTGCAGGGGAAGTGAACGAAGACACAAAGTTAGAGAGAGAATCAACGATAATAATGTTTCTATTCTTCTACATAACATAACTATCAACCATATAATATAATAATATAATATTACATAATAATATAATAATAATATAATGATAATAATTTAATAATTCTCTATTCATTGTCAATTCCATTTCCATCTTCACTTCACTTCTGTTCTCTGTTCCGTTGAGTGATCAATCATTCACGCACTTTCCATTCTCTCTCTCTCTCACACACACTTTCTATTTCATTATCTGAGTTTTTTTTTATTATTATTCTTTTTCTTTCGTTTTTTCAATTCTCCGTTTCCCAAATCCATGATTGCATCTGGCGTCGAACTGCTTGCGCCGCCGCCGACGACTCCCGATCTCCGGTGACCGGAAACCGATTCTATGTTCAGCTCGAGTCCCGCTATGGGAAGCCGCAACAACACCACCCTGGAGACGGTGAGCGCTGCGGCCACAGCCATCGTCACCGCCGAATCCAGAGTTCAACCGACCGCCGCGCCGGTGAGTTTCTCTCTCCTCACCTCTCTCTCTGTGAATGTTCGTTTTGCTTGTATATGTACGTGCGCCTGATTTTTCGCTTTTTTTTTTTTTTTTTTTTTCGATTTTCGAAATTGGAGGCCTTGTTGTGTACCGAGAAAACAACGTGCCAAGGACGGGGGAAAATGGGGATCTCGTGTTCTGTGTTTGCTGTTTCGAGTTTTGTGTCTAATGTTTCTCTGTTTTCTGTATTTTATTTTTTATTTTTTATTTTATTTTCATGGTGAAGGTCTGGTCTAGTCTTGTTTGACTGGATGGTGGTGGCGTCGAAAGGTTTGAAATATTGAATCACTTTTTCTTTTTCTCTTTTCGTTTCGTTTTCAACATCTGAAACTGTTTCGTTTGTGGCTTTAAAAGGTGTAAAAAGAAGAGAACTTTGGAGTGTGAATCCTGGGGTGTATCCCTCTTCTTTTTTTTTTTTTTTAGTTTGTGAATTTTGTGTTGAATAGTTAATCTGAGACAGGGATTTGCAAGTGAAGAAACAGAGGCAACCTTGAATTTTCATTTTCGATTTTATAAATTGTCGTGTTTTCTGCCTTCCGTGTGTGCTTTGATTCATATACCTATCTTTCGGAGGTTTCTTTTTTATTGTTGGTTCATGGGATTTGTGTTAATGTAAACTCTTGAGCTTTTTTATTTGTGAATTTGTGTTGAATAATTAAGCAGAGACAGGGATTTGCAAGTAAAGAACCAGTACAGCCTTGAATTTCCATATTTATAAATTTTGTTGTCTTCTGTGTAGCTTTGATTGATATACCTATCTATCAGAGGTTTCATATTTATTGTTAGTTCAAAGTATTCGTGTTAGTTTGACTCTCGAGGTTTTTAATCTACTGCTTGACGTTATTCAATTCAAGTTATAATGTTCACTTTGTGCTCGGTTAATTGAGAAACAATCTTTCGGTGGAAAATTTGAGTCAACAACTTGACAAGATGATTCCATAAACTTTCTTTCCTCGTCAATTGTGAACATTTTGGATTAAATTGAGAGCACTGTTTTCTGAGTTGACTTGTTATATGGTTCTATTTCTTATGTGAATTAAAACTGGTGTTGTATAATCACGGGTAACTGACTTTAGTTACATGTGTCTGCTATCCGACAAATTACTAATTTTTCATGTTGTACACTTTTGGTAGTGCTTTTAATAAGCACTTCAAGTTTTATTATGGCTAGGTACTTTTGGCTGGTCTCTCAAACTTACGTTTTAAAACCATATCAATTCAAATGAATAGAACTTGGTTAAAAGTCTGAAATTGGCAGCGCCAGGAAACAAAGCTGTTCTTCTAAGCAGTGACAGTGAAATTTACTTATCACTGATCCCCATTGACAATAATTATTTTGTCAATGTGATTCTGATTTTGGTGGTTTGAAAGTGAGGACAGGGTGTTAGTAATGCATAGATTCATCAACCTATCCATTGTAAAGTAAAGAAGACAAACCTAAGTTTTCTAGGTCTGTCAAATGTTTGATATATTAGCTAACTACACCTAGTAATCAAATCAACATGCATTTAAATTCAAATGTGTGCATAGCTATTTTTTAGAACACGGAAGAATTACATGAACAGACATTGGTTGACATGTATTTATGGCCACCACTATCTATTTTCAAACTTATCCTATTCACAAATGGTGTTCAATAAGTAAATTCTGTTGTTGCTACTCTGCAAGACAAGTTTGTTTTTTAGTGCCGTCAGTTTCAGACTTTGACAAATACTTCCAGGCTTATGAATTTAATGTTTTTGAAACATTAAACCTGGAGGGCTTATGAAAAGCACAATCAAAGGTCTGCAACATAAAAAGTAGCAGTTTGTGGCATTGTTGTTTTCATGGTGAAATCATTGAAGTCAGTCTCTCATGACTATATAATCACCAGTTTTAATTCACATTTGAATTAGAACAACATATCAGAGCACAATGCTCTCAATTGAAAAAAATTTCATCATTGGCAAGGAAAGAAAGTTTATGGAATCATCACCATGTCAAGTTAACTCAATTTTCTCCCAAGAGATTATTTCTCGATTAACCATGCACCATAAAGAAGACATTATGACATGAATTGCAGCAAGCCACATTGCTGATTGATGAATCTATGTATTAGTTGCATCCAGTATCGTTATTCAAATCATATCTATGCATTAGAAGGCTGTGAATGAATTTTGAAGTAATTCAAATGTGTTTGTATATTGATTAGGTATCAGAAAATTAGAAGTGCTTACTATGGAAACTAAAATATTAATGGATAGTCCAAATCTGTGTAACATCAAAATTTTGGCCAAAGCTCTCTCTTGCAATATTGAACCATGTGTAACTTAAACTTGTGAATTGGATAATGTGTAACAAAATTGCAAAAATGATAATAGTTATAGATCATATTTGAATTTAGAAATCCAGTATTATTTCCGTATATCCTAAAATTTTTCTTTCTCTGCAAATGCTTTGATATTGTTGGTGAGTGTGAGTAATGTTTTAATTCTGTTCAACTTTGGATGTATAATTTTTTCTTCGCTAACTGCAGAAAAAACGTTGGGGAGGCTGCTGGAGCCAATATTGGTGCTTTGGATCTTGTAAAAGCAGTAAAAGCAGCAAACGAATTGGCCATGCTGTCCTTGTTCCTGAACCTGTTGCACCAACTGGTCCAGCTGCTGCTGCTGCTGCTACTGCACCACCAAATCCTTCAACTGCCATTGTAATGCCATTCATTGCCCCTCCATCTTCTCCTGCATCTTTAATCCAATCTGATCCACCATCTGCTATTCAATCACCGCCTGGATTACTTTCACTCTCTTCTCTTGCGGCCAATGCTTACTCTTCTGGTGGTCCAGCATCCATGTTCACCATTGGTCCATATGCCTATGAGACTCAACTAGTTTCTCCGCCCGTATTTTCCAACTTCACAACTGAACCATCCACTGCTCCTTTTACTCCCCCACCCGAATCTGTGCATCAAACAACGCCTTCATCCCCTGACGTTCCATTTGCTCAATTGTTGGCATCTTCACTGGACAGGGCTCGGAAAAGTAATGGGAATCAAAAGTTTGCATTATACAATTATGATTTTCAGCCTTACCAACAATATCCTGGAAGCCCAGGTGGCCAACTGATATCACCTGGATCAGCATTTTCAACTTCTGGCACTTCTACCCCGTTTCCTGATAGACCCCCTACTCTCGAATTCCGCAAAGGGGAAACACCAAAGATCTTGGGTGTTGAACACTTCTCCACCCAAAGATGGAGTTCAAGACTAGGATCTGGATCATTGACACCAGATGGTGCTGGGCAAGGTTCAAGACTTGGCTCAGGATCCGTGACTCCTGACGGTGTTGGGCTTGCTTCGCGGATAGGTTCTGGGTGTGTGACACCTGATGGTCTGGGGCAGGAATCCAGAATAGGTTCTGGCTGCTTGACACCTGATGGTGCTGGGCCCACCAATCAAAACATCTCTGTGGAAAACCAGATTTCTAGGGAAGCAACTCTTGCTAACTCGGACAGTGGACATCCAAGTAATGCAACATTGGTTGATCACAGAGTTTCATTTGAATTAACTGGGGAAGATGTTGCTCGGTGTCTTGCAAATAAAACTGGGGTATTGCTTAGAAATATGTCAGGGTCCTCACAAGGTATACTGGCCAAAGACCCTGTTGACAGAGAAAGGGTGCAAAGAGACACCGATACTAGCTGTAATGTGTGTACAGAGAAAACAGATGACAAGCCATACAATCGTACAGGAGAAGGAGAGCAATGCTTCCATAAGCAGAATTCTGTAAATTCTTCTAAAGAATTCAATTTTGACAGCAGTAAAGGAGTGGTTTCTGGTACTGGTGGCAGTGGCTCTGAATGGTGGACTAACAGGAGGGTTGCCGGGAGGGAAGGTAGATCAGCCAACAGCTGGGCTTTCTTCCCAATGTTACAGTCAGAAATGAACTGAGGTTTAGTTTACTACAAAATGACTTAACCTGTATGGTATAAAGCAAAAAGGATTTTCCATTTCTCTGCAGAACCTCTAGTATACTGAATGTATATTTGAAGAAATTGTCTTGAATTCTGTTCATCATATGCCTTTAGAAGAATTTGCAGTAAAAGAATGATTGAGCAAGAGTCAGTTGAAACAACAGTTGTTATATTCCTTTAGGACCCAAGGTAGAATGCAAGGGAAGCATAGTGGTAGTAGGTAGGGTACCGATAGTGGGTTATATTTATATAATTATGTGAAACATTGCTTCTTGCATTTCATCGTTTCAAATATACAGAAATAGCCAAGTATATGTATTCCGTGTTGTGGATTATTGTATTATTTCCTATCCAATAATAAAAAAAAAATATTATATTATCCTTTTCATAATTATCACTATTCTTTTTTAACAAAAAGGGGGGAGCAATTGGATTCATAGAAAACCTGCATATTTTGATGGGGTCATACGTTTACATGCCTCTGCAATTGTTTCAAAGGTGGGGTAGTTTTCCAATACATGTGGTGCTCATAGGTGGGTTCCCTATACAGCTCTCTGTTTCTACATGTTTACCTGTATTTGTGCCTTTTAATTAATGCAGTGCAGCAATGGGGGAGCTACACACACCTAGCAAAAACACAACTTGGTACCCATCTGCCACAAACTGAGGCATGGTCCCCTTCCATGAATGTGCAGTTCAAAGGCTGCAATCAAGTCCTTCTGGCTCATCATTTGCTGGTTGGTTCACTTTGATTCGTCATTTCAACTTTTCAATCCAAAGAAAAAAAAATTATAAAAATGGAAAATTTTTAGAAAGTGATTTTAATATCAGATGGCAGGGGTGTATGTTTGTCATCCGGGGACCCTTATAGGGTGCATTGCACTGTGTTGTGTTGTTTGTCTTAGTTGTTTCTTCTTGTCTTGCCAAGTCCACAAATGTTTCGCTTTCGGGTCCAACCCTTCAATCATAGGTAGGGATCAAACTTTTCTCTTGACCTTGTCTGAAAAGGGAAAAGCTTGCAATTCACAACCATTGGTTAACCTCCACTGCTAGTTAAAAACTTGCACGATCAAATGCACTATGCTCAACTGAAAAACTGTGTTGCCTTCCTATTTTTAACCTTACCTAGGTTATAGTACCATTTGATATCTTGCAAAGTCTGTACCTTTCTGAATCACTGTCTATATAAAATAATCTTATATTCACTTCTATCTACAACTAAGTTTTTCTGAATTTGTAATGCATTTTATCACTTATATTACTTTTTGTTTGAGTTAAGGAATTTCTGAAACAATTTTACATTATTTTTTAAGTAATGGATTTTTGCACTGTAATTCACTCTTAACAATCTCACATATTATGTGTTACAACTGACAATTATAATTGTGATTTGACTTGTTCTTCGATGGGGTATAACACGATTATTGATCATGAATCTGGAATTACAATTATTAATTGACTTGTCATTATTTTATCTCATTCTTCTATACTTTCCTTCTCTATTTGTTGTTACGTTAAAATTTTCAATCCTTCACATCACAATTCTTTTGAAGGGAACTTTTTAGCTCATACTTTTCTTCTGCAGCCTCCATAAGTATTAAAATCTTCATTTTTACCTTTCGGTTTAAAGCTTTTTTTTTTTTCTTGAAATGTGAATTTGAAAATTTCTGATATTGCACAATCTAAACCTAAAACATATAATAGATTACGTAATCCAGAACAATAATTTAAAAGTTAATTTTAATTTTTAAGTTGTATAATTCGAAATTCAATTTTAACTTTTAGACTGTGTAATTTAAGAATCTTTTGGATTATACAATCTGAAAATTATCTTTTTAGATATATAAAAAAAAGATTTCTAAATAGTATGATCCTATTTTTTTTATGGAAAAATGACTGTACATATTAGTTTCTGATTTCATATTCTTACCTTTTTTTGTAAGATTTCGTAGATTTCACAAGTTAGAAACTTTTTTATGATGTAGAATCCTGGGACATTCTTTCATGAGTGCACAACACAACACATCAACAGAGTGGCGGTGAGTAAGGGGTGACAGTAGGGGTACTTTTGTCTTTCACATACCCTATGGGGTGCAGAAGAAGACCATGGGAGTGCAAAACGAAGATAGGATTGTGAATTGGGCCAGTCCATTTAGAACAGGTAAAATAACAGGTCAGGGTATATGAAATTAGTAAAATAATTATAATTCTATACCATTTTTTCACACTCTGCTGTTTTTTAACATTCTAACAACTAGTTTTTGAAATATATAATAATAATTTAATGAGATTTAGGAACTATAAGCATCAAAAGTTTGAGAAAATGAAATTCACGTAAGAAAAATTGTAATGAAACATTACCAACAATTACTCATTAAGAATATAACTTTGTTCTTCTACCAAAGTATAGCACTCATGTAGCACAATAGCCAACCCTAATGGGGATGAATGATATTTTATAATTCCTACTTATTGTCTTTTCTTGAGAAATTTACGTAAAGAGGACATTTTAAAAAAATATTACGAAATTGATAGATTTTAAAATATAGAATGAATAAATAAGTCGTTTATATAAAACACGTAATTGAAAAAGAAAGACAAGTTTCCAAACACAATATTAAATTCAATAATTAAGTATATTTTTAGTTTATGTAAATTAACTAGTTTTAATTTTTTAATTCTCATTAATTTTCATCTTTATAAAATTTGAAATCATTGTTATTTATTTGCGTTAATTTTGATTTTAGTCTGAATGTTCTTTTATAAATTTTATCCCTCCAAAATTTCGAATCACTACTTTTATTCTCTAATATTTATTTTAAGATACATAACTAACATTTATTTTAAAAGTTTTAATAACTTTTTTAAGTGTAACTACAATGCAAAAATAGAATCAAATCGTTAGGTTAGGAGGACAAAATTTTCGTTATAATTTTATATGCACAAAATTTTATATAAACTTTTAAAATGATTTAAATTTCATTAATAGGTTTAAAAATATTAATAAAAAGTTATATTTACATTTATAATCTCACAATTTCTAAAAAAAAAATATAAGAGAAGAAATTTACAAAGAATATTTAATTCACAAAAAATTTATAGTCAAATAATAAAGGATTGTTAACAGAAAATATTAAAGATATAATTATTTATATCATTAAAATAGTAATAATAAAGGATGGAAAATATTATTGAATATCCATGGATAATATAACATTTCCAATAAATATAAATTTAGTGAGAAACATAAAATTTGTAACTAAAATTAGAATCATTATTTGTGGCATTACCAAGCTTGACTTGTTCCCATTATATTTGCTTTCCCTTTGTGAATGACATAAAGAGTTGAAGCTCTTTTTCTTCTTTCCGACAATGACATACCGTTATCAGTTTACCCATTCACATGGCAGTTCCTACAACCCTAAATTTTCAATTGAAGACATGTTGTTGTAACTTCCCACTCCAAGCTTCTATAATCTTAGTTATTAAAGTGGTGGTTCCAACTAATGATATTAAAAGCATACAAATAATCCACATACTATGCCATAAAATATTTACTAAAAAATGATATAATATAATATTAAAAGTATACGTATCTTGTATGATATTAAGACCTAGATAGACGATAAAGATAATAGTTTTGAATATTTTATGGTATATTTATAATAATTGTTTACTTTACATTAGTTTACATTAAAATATTTCATTCACCAATTAATCTATGAATCAAAATCGGCTTGTAAGATGAAATTTGCACAATTGAGGTATATTTATCTCGTGCGTAGAATTAGAAAATAGTGGATGGTCCGTTAGCGACCCGATAGCGGGTGGAATAGAATATCCAAGAAGATAGACTCTAATCTAACTCTGATATCATGTTAGAAGTGAAGTTTAAGCCTAACTCAATCCCACAAAACCGACTTGTAAGGCGAGGTTTGTACCCCACTTATATATTATGAATTGACCTTATCTCTAGTCGATGTGGAATTTCCAACAAATGTCATTTGGATGAGAAATATGCAGTTAATGTTTCATGAAAAATATTCGATGTATATCTAATGTGGATAGACGCTACATGTAGAAGAAAGCCTTATTTGAAGATCTCAACGACTAAAAGGGATTTATGACGTCTCTTTCTTCTTAACTTCTATATATAAAAGATTTATTTAAGAATAAAGGACTGACAATAACCAACATACGAATGTATGCTCTAGCTCAAGTCCTAGTTGTGAGAAAAACAATGTTTATGTTCTTTAACAAGTTAAAATATATAGTTTTTTGGATATCAATCACCTTTGGACATTAGCTTCTTTTAATTAGTAAACTTGTAATCATTTACATCACACTCTTCTTGAAACAAAGTTAGGGTTTACGTGCATGAATGGTGCGTGAACGGCGCGCGAACAGTGCACGAATGGTGCGCGAACGACGTGACAATCGGTGCGGCGAATGGCGCGACGAACGAAATGGCGAATCGAGCGACGAACGAAGTGGTGAATCGAGCGATGACGACAAAGCGAAACAAAGTTAGGATTTTAAAGAAAGAAAATGGAGACGAGAAAGTATAATTTTGAAAAAAGAACGGAGACGAGAAAGAGAAAATAGGGAAAGAAAAAAATTAGGATTTTAAAGATAGTATGACAGGTTTCTCTAAACCTGTCATAATATATTTTTAACATAATTTCAATTTTTTCATCGTGCCCATCTATTATAATAGGTCCTCGACCTCTGTCATAATAAATTTTCCCTTTTCACTTATTATGACAGATCCCTTTTTACCAGTCATAATAATTGTTACTTTTATTACAAAAATGCCACCAGTCAACTTATTATGATAGGTGGTTTATACCTGTCATAATAAGTCATCATAGATTCCTCTTTTTTCACTAGTGTGTGTTTCAAATAATACTTAATTTAACTAGAAGTGAGTGCTTTAAATAATATCAAATCTTAGTCAGAACCAAGTGCATTTCGAATAATATTTTGTTTTAGTCAAAAGCGATCAAAGTCCAAAAGATACTTACCTATGTTTTGCAGCAATAATTTGTTTAGTAAAACTTGATTGTGTGATCAAGAATTTAATGTAAGTTTATAATGAACTAATATGAAAAAAAAAATTCTTCTCAACTCTTTAAAATGACATTATTAAATTACAACTAACCAAAAGAAGAGGAGTTTTCTAAACTAAGGTTTACAAAATATACTGAGAGAGTTTGATGTCATGCCAAAACTTCATCATCTAACTGACTTTATCTAACTTTATCTTGCGTAGATTTATGTAAACATCTAAAGAGTACACCTTTCAAGTCAAAACTTCGTCTGTCTGTTCTCATCGTTACAAAAAAAATAAAATTAAACACATAATTGGGTCATATCTTATTGTATATTTTATTTCTTTTTACAAATACTTTTAATTTTATAAGATTAAATTACCTTTTTAATAAGAACCAGAATTAAAATAACTTATTTTATATTATATAAACTTAATATATATAAAAGCTTAACTATAAGAATTTTATTTTAAATTACAATTTAATTTTTAATTTTTCCTGAAGTAATTGCAATTCATGACATTAAATTAAAACCATGAGTTAAAACATAATTTTAATACCCTTTTATGGAAGTGGTGTTTTAACACAAATGAAAATCGAAACGTAAACTGTATTGATAAACATAATTTTTTCCTTTAAAAAGACAATTTCTTTAATTATAAAGCAACACCAAAAAATGATAAACATTGTGTTTAAAAACACGATTTTCTTTTTCGATAACAAAATAAATTAATCATCAAATCGAGCTTCACGATTTGTATTTAAGCATTCATTTTCATAATTTATTTTAAAATCCATGTTTTTTAAATAATTGTTTTTGAATTATCTCGGTTACGTAAACACACCTCTTTTTTTTAATTTTTTGTGGATGTTGATTAATTGGAGTAGTAGGTTACCAAACACACAAATAAATCAAACATTTGAAATTGAAATTTCATGAAATTAGACAAATGTCGAATGGTCAAACACAAAGTGTTTTATAGAAGCACAAAGTGTATACGCAATTTGAAATTTATACTATCATTGTTTACTATAACACCACTTTTTATAGAATGGTCAAATTTGGATGCATGCATTAACCAGTTTCATACACGTGCAGTACCAACGTGCAAACCTAAAATCAATGTTCCTTGGACCAATTTTCCTCTTCAATTTTCTTTATAAGTAAAAAACATTAATGACCATGGAAATTTCAAGTCTTAGATATTGCAACAAATGCTCCTTGAAAATTTTAATTAGAAAACAAAATGCGTTTTTATGTAAAAAACAAAATAATTTTAAAGTTCCACTATACAAAAATTATTAAATAAGAATTAAAAGACAAAAAATAATTAATCACTGCTAATTTAGATATCAATTTATAAATTAAAAATTAATATTTAAACTAGTTTCTATATTATAAATACAAAATTACAATTGATTTGTGAAACTCTTTAACTTTACTTATTTAGGTTTTAACTATCAGTGTATTAGTATCTAATTTAATCTCTATATTGACTAATTACTTAAAATTAGAGACAAGTTTAGATATTAATTTCTTAGTAGTTAATGGTAGAAACTAATTTAAACTTTAATTCACAAATTAATTATAATTTTTCTTAATAATAAAGACTATTTTAAATATCAACAAATTTTAATTTATAAATTAATATCCAGACCAGTCATTATAGTATTTAATTTTTTTTTTCTAAAATTAGTTTATTTAATGTTTTTCTTATAGTGCCATGTTGTTAATCGTTTAAAACATTAAATTTTGAGTAGAAAAAATGACTTAATTTATTTAAGTTTAGATAATAGAGTTTAAATTAGTGAAGAATGAAGATGTTTTTTTTTTTTTTGAAAAAATTGTAAATATGTTTAAAATAATAAATTTGTACATTTTATTTCTCTTAAACACAGAAATTCTCTCGATTTCCCTTAAGTTTGTCCACCATTCTTGAGATAAAATAATAATCATATGCAAGAGTTTTATATTTTGTATATCTGAATTTATTAATAAATATAAATATTTTAGTAATTTAAATAAGTGGAGGTGTTTATTTTATAGGTTGAAGTTTTGAAAATTGTTTCGAAGTACTTCAAGATTTATATGCTTGAGTTAGAAAAACCTTATGTGTTGGAGTTGTTTCTCAGTTATTGAAATTGTTTTTTCTTGGACAACGAAGTACTTTCAAGTAAGGACAAAGATAGTTTAATCCACTTTTTTGACCCACTTTTAATTCACTCTTTCAATCACCATTAAATCATTTATTTTGATTCTTTCAAATGATGTGATGTGATGTGATGATCTAATGATGATTGAAATAGTGGATTAAAAGTGGTAAAATAAAGCAGGTTAAAGTATCATTGTCCTTCAAGTAAACAATTTATATATATATATATATATATATATATATATATATATATATATATATAAAAAAATTTAATATTTCAAGCCTCACAAAAAACACTTTTAAAATTACATGCGTAAATAAGTCATGTTTTAACTTTGAAAAAGAACTAAAAGTTGGATTTTAAAACACCACTTCAGCTACTTTTTTATATATAAAATATTGTAAACACAATTTTGTTAAAAAAATGTGTTCTAAAACACAATTTATCTAAATTATGTGCATTTTTGAATCTATTTATTTTTGTAATTGTATCAAAAGTTACTCAATAGTGTTGAAAAAAAAAGAAGCCATCAGCGAAAACAAAATTTTCACATGAACTGAAAATGAATAATATGCATTTAACACAAGTCGAGTTCTCATATGGATTGAGGAATATAACATGATTCTCTATATTATAAATGGTGATTGATATTCTGAAATTTTCATGTGTTTGTAATAAAAAAAAAATCATTAGTCTTCCCATTTTAATCCTACTTTTAATTAACAATTGCATTTAATGGGCATGTCAGATAGTTAAAACATTGTTATCACTAAGTATTGCATTATCATATTTTAAAGTTTTGATAAGCTAATAAGCAATGAAAGATATTAATTAAAACCTAATTTAAATAAATGATTTGTCTTATTTTTAATGCGTAATTGTAGACAGCTTCTTGTATGCAATAATTTCATCTTAAAAACTATTTAAATAGAAATTAATATGGTGTGACACTATGCCAATTCAAGTATTCTCACTCTGTTTTTAATTATAAAGTTAGTATTACTTCACAGATGTCCAGAAGGTCTACTAGTTATAAATAACCAGTTTGATAATTATAAAACAAATTATATGAACTCAGTTAACTCGCACAATGCTAATTTTATTTGGATTAAATATTTTGTTAAACCTAATTTAATATAGACTTAATCGAGTTTTAATTCTTGATAAACCGAATATTTTCAATTGAGTCTCAATTAATTTTTTTAGGTCTATCAAGTATTAAAAAATTTTACATTTTCTAATTGAGTCTTCCGTTTATGTTACCTTTAATATGTGACTATTATCTTCTTTTTTTTTTATCATCTTGTTACTTGAATCCACATGTTAATCAATGTGAAATTTTTGTAGTTAATGTAAAAATCATAATTTAAAATGAAAAATGACCTTTATTATGCTCATTAAAAAAGTGTTGGATAACCAAGTCATCATAGTTCTCAATAATTTTTATATCATCACCTACATCGACCAAATGACTATCTGTGACGACAAAAAAAAAAATTCCATTTATTTATTTATTTTTATTATTTTTTACAATACACTTATAAAATTTAGAGGCAAAATTATACAATGATATCTAATTATACTTAAAATATTCATATATATATATATATATATATACATATAATACTGTATACATCTTATAGCCATGCATTCCCCGGAAAAACAGTCACAATGTCAACGAAGAAGGGATCATGCATGTTTGGAGTGGTCATCTATAATAAGGTTATAAAATTTTATTTTTCATACACAATCATAAAATAGGGAAGTGAGACAAATATCACATAAAAAAATACAACATATCATAATAGGATAAAATGAAATGAAAATTCTCCCAAATCCATAAAACTGGATTTTATTATACTTTATAAAGATATTAATTAATTTTGTAGTGACTAGTCAGGATAAATGAACTCATGGCCAACAAAGTAACTCAAGAACATCTCATCTTGATTAATACTAACTCATTTAAATCCCCAAGGTCATACCTCCAACTACAATAATCAAATCTTTATTTATCATAAATTTTATTTCAATATTAAACCATATAATTATATAAATAAATAAATAGATAGGATCAATGAATAATTAAAATAAATAAAAAGGACCAGTACGTAACTGGAGATAAATATAAATAAGTAAACGAGAGTAAATATAAATTGAGTAAATAGGACCAGTTGAGATAAATATAAATAAATAAATAGGAACGAGAACTAAATATAAATTAGAATGAGGTTAGGGACACCTCACTTATAGAGATAAAAATAATCAAAGTAAAAAAAATAAATAAATGATAGATGTCTCCTCCCCTTACCTTAGTTATTGTGGAAATTATACCAATGTTGTACTGGGACTTTGATATGAATAGATAAAAATAATCAAAGTAAAAAAAAAAAATAAATGATAGATGTCTCCTCCCCTTACCTTAGTTATTGTGGAAATTATACCAAGGTTGTACCGGGACTTTGATGATATATTTTTTTTGGCTTAATTATCATTTTGGTCTCCTAATTTGTTGGTTTGGTTCATTTTGGTCCCCTTATTTTTTGTTGGTTCAATTTGGTCCTCTAATTCTTTAAAATTGTTCAATTTGGTCCTCTAATTCTTTAAAATGGTTCAATTTGGTCCCTGCCGTTAAGGTCACGTTAACCCTGTTTCCGTACATGCCATGTGTCATTTTATGAAATTTTGTAATTTTTTTAAATTTTTATTTTTAAATTTTTTTTAAATTTTTTTTAAAAAAATATTAAACTGCCACGTGTCACTTTATGATTGTGACACGTGTCAACTTGATAATTTTTTATTAATTTAAATTTTTTAATTTAAAAAAAAAAAAACAAATGCCATGTGGCACATCACGATTGTGCCACGTGTCAAACTATCATTGGTTGTTTTCAATTTAGTCCCTTTATTTACAATTTTGATTTAATTTAGTCCTCCAATTTTTTAAAATGATTCAATTTTGTCCTCTCTAATTTGAGACCAAATTAGTAATTAAGCTTAATTACAACTTATATATACATGTTAAAATAATTTTTATTATATTTATAGATCAAATTACTCCTTCTAACTATTCAAATTATTTTTTTTTACATGTGTACAAATTTTTAAGTGTGAAAAATTACAAGTAAAAAATGTAAAAAATATAAAAAAAATGAGTATATAGGGAGAGATTTGATATATAAATGATAAAAGAATTATTTTAATATGAATGTATAAATTGTAATTAAGCTTAATTATTAATTTGGTATCAAATTGAAGAAGACAAAATTGAATCATTTAAAAAAATTGTGGAACTAAATTGAATCAAAAATTCAAATAGAGGGACTAAATTGAAAACAATCAATGTTAGCTTGAAACGTGGCACAATCGTGACTTGCCACGTGGCATTATTATTTTTTAAATAAAAAAATCTCAATTTGACACGCGTCACAACCATAAAGTGACACATGGCAGTTTAATATTTAAAAAAAAATTAAAAAAATTTTAAAAAATTTTAAAAAATTTTAAAAAATTTTAAAAAATTTAAAAAAAAAAATTTAAAAAATTACAAAATTCCACAAAATGACACGTGCATGTACGAAAACGGTGTTAACGTCAACTTAACGGCAGAGACCAAATTGAACCATTTTAAGGAATTAGAGGACCAAATTGAACCAACAAAAAATAAGGGGACCAAAATGAACCAAACCAACAAATTAGGGGACCAAAATGATAATTAAGCCTTTTTTTTTCTTTATTGCACTCACACCACCTATTTCTGAATGAACTTGATTCACCTCACCAAACTCTCTCTGTTTTTTTTTCTTCCTCTGTCACGTTCTACCAATTTCACACTTTCACTCATTCATCTCTCACCCCTATTTATATGTATTAATGTAATCATTACATGTAGTTTAATTTTAACTATATTCTGTAAACACTATTCCCTTAGGTTGGCTTTTAACATTTGGTTATTGATATTTTTTCATTTACATTAATGCTCATCAGAATAGATAAGGATTGCACTTACCATGTGCAACCTTATCATTTTTTTTTTATTAATTGTATAAACTAATAATTATGTTAAAATTAAATTTATAGTATATATACAATGTTATAGTTTAGGCTACTGAATTCTTTTATAATAGTGGAAACTTTGAAGATGTTAGCCTTTAAATTACTTTTATAATTAAAATAATTGATGCCTATTATAACCAAATGTGTAATATATATATTATTAGTTAATTAATCTTCTATATTTATAATTGCCTTATTTATATACTTATCAATTATTATTATAGATATATTGTTATTTATAATAATAATAATATATATTTTTTTAAATAATATATATATATATATATATATATATATATATATAATTTTATCTTTGGATGTTACACTATCACAATCATCACCATTAATGGAATGATTCTTGTCATCCAACATGTTTTCATTAATCACTTGTTGTGTTATAACCACTTGTTGTGTTATATTAACTGCAATATCATTTTATATTAATGACAAAACTTTACCTTTTTATCCCCAAAGTGTTATGAATAGGCGAGACAGCTTAGCCTAAGTGAGAATTCACCCAGAGTTTGGGTAGTTCTCTATTTTGAGCCTCGCTCAGGCGAGAATGACTCGCTTAAGCGAGACAACCCTTTCGCCTGGACGAGACCTTCTAGTTTGGGCGAGAACCTTTGCAGTTGAGTGTTATTTCTCTGTTTCTAATGGATGAAGCTATGTTTAAATGTTAAAAATGTGAACTTAGTCATGATATGCATGAATTGTTATGACTGGTAATATGTGTGGTGAAATTGCATGAAGTTGGAATATGAGAAGAAGTGATTGAACTAGGATTTCAAGGGAAATTCTACAGGAAATGTTTTAGTGTATGTAAGGACATAAGGACTCCGTATTGGTTGGTATTCTGAAACTCCAATAATCATTCACGCTCAGATAGAGCAGACTGGATTATGTCGTGAGGACTAGCAGGAGGTCCTAGTCTTTTGACTTGATCAAGTCTCAGACGCGAAGGGGACTTACCCTGGGAGTGGTTGGGTGATAACCCCTTGTGTCCAAACTCTGCAGAGTTTAGGAACCTTCACAGGTGCAAGCCACCAAGGGATTCGATATCGCTTACATAATCTGGATATCGAGTCTAGAGTAATATATATGTATTGTGTTTGTGGTGGCCTATGTGATTTTGGTAGAAATGAGAAAGATTGCATGGTTTGTTTATAATTGAATTGCATGAATTTCTTATCAGATTAGCTTACCCTTGCTTTCTGTGTATTTGTCTCGTGTTGTATGTTTTTCTTTTGTGATGATCACCTATTCGATGGGAGCAGGTGTGGTTGTAGTGTCAAAGGCGCTTCTGGAGGATGAAGAGCCATCGTTTTAGTGTTGAGGAGGAGGTTTCCAGTGCGAGCTTTAGCAGTGGTCAGTTTAAGTATAGAGTTTATTAGTTTAGTTTAAGTGTATAAGTGATATATTTTTATAGTCATATCTTTTGTAAGACCATATTAATATATTGTGTGTACTGGATTATCTGTTTTAGAACTATGATGAAACTCCCTGTTTTTATTAGTTTTAAGGGATGTTACAATTTCTATTTTTAAAATTTAAGCATTTTTAAAATAAAATAGCTACCTACAATCAAATTATAAAAATTATTTACATCTACTTTTATAATGATATAGTAATAATAATTTCATTATTTTTTATCATAAAGAAAATGTATACGTTACGTTTTCATTAGTATTACTTAATTTATTGTTGATTAAGAAACCTAGATAGCGTCGGTTTATAAACTGAGAGCATTTCGATTTTATAACATGCAAACCTTATTTTATCCTAGATTAAAAAAAAGATAATTTAAATAATTTAAACATTATCTAAATTTTATATTATGCAAACATGTTTTAATGAAAACTGTTTTAAAAAAATCATAGAATTATATATATATATATATATAAAATATTATTAAAAATTTTTATATTACATGAATTTTTTTTTATAAATTTGTTAAAAAGATCTAAAAAAAATTCTGCTATTTTTATGAAAATAATTAATTAAAAATAATTTTTTTATAAATAATTATTTTTTATAAAATTATAAAATTTATAAGTATTTTCTACAAAATTTATCGTGAAAAGCGTTTTATATAAAATATTATTGAAAAAAATTGACAATACTTTTATATAAATTATTTTTTATAATAAAATTTATATATATTTTCTATAAAAAATTCAAAATAAAATTAATAGAAAATATTGATTTTTTTTAGCGATAAAATATATTAATATCGGAAGAAGTTTTTGAATTATTCCAACTTCCAAGAACTACCATCATCAAGGTACGTGTGATGGTGAATGGTGGCCAAATGCTCAAAACTTGACATGTATAATTTTTATTATTAGAAATTCTCAATGACTATATATTATCAATATTCTCCCCCTTTTATTTTCGACCATGGCTTGCAATTTCGCACACACATTTTGTAAGAATTTCAGGACTGTTCTATTATGATATATTACACTTTTTAGAAATTGTGTTTCAAGAAATAAGTATCCAAAAACATGCTTATTAGTTTCTTTAGCAATATTCTTTAAAATAATTATAATAAAGAGCATAATGGGGTTGAGAATAAAATCTTTGTTAACATGGGCCTTTATATAATTTTCTTAAGAAAAAACTATATTTTTTATTTTCTTATAATATTTAAAATCCACATAACAAAAATTTCAACTGAAACATTCGAACAATCCCTCATTTAAGATTTGAACCTTTTTTTCTTTCCATTTTTTCTTTGACGATGTTGATGAATTTTAGAAGTAGTTTACCAAACAAACAAATAAATGAAATAGCAATAATTAAAATTCCATAAAATTAGACAAAGACTCCTTCGTAATTGAATTGACGAGGGAAGTATTTGATTGGATACTCTGTAGGAAGCTGAAAATGTACGCAGTTGAAATTTATACTACAACGTTTACTTTAGCATCACTTTCTAAACAAGTTTTCTTCCCACTAAAGTGTGAACTTGTTGTAATATGGTCAAATTTTGATGCATCTATTTTACATTTTCTTACACATGCACAACAACAACAACATCATCAACGTACAACCTAAAATTAATGTTCTTTGCAACAATTTTCCTCTTCAGCTTTCTTTATCACTAAACTATGCATATCTTCCAACTCGATTTAATTTTGTCCAATAGTATCGTTAAGAATAATGACTGTATTTTTAAAGTGTTCTCCGTTTTAGAACGCGAATCTCCATCATAATTTTATAGACGTCTTAGATGAAATAATGAGTATTTAAACTATAGTTAGTTTTAACTCTTAAACAATGTAAGATTTATTAAATATATCAAAACAACATCAATGATCGTGGAATAATTTCAAGTTTCAACTTGAGAAAATTACATAATTAAGTTAAAGTTATTTAGGATTTTTCTAGTGTACTGTCGCCCACATGTTTTACATAAACACATCAGAAAATAGGAGTTTTTTTTAATAGGTTAAAATACCTTTTTGGTCTCAATTTTCGTCAAGTTTTTTCAAATAAGTCCTAATTTTGGTTTTGTGTTCAAATAGGTTCCAATTTTCGTCAATTATGTTCAATTGGGTCCTTCTTTCTAACACCGTTTAAATCATTAACGGCCATGAACAGTGACTGCCACGTGTCATTTCGTGATTTTTTTAAATTTTTTTTATTTTTATTTTTAATTTTTAATTATTTTTTAAAATTTTTAAATTTTTTTTAAATGTACATGTGTCAACCCAGGAGTGTGCCACGTGTCACTTTGTGTTTTTTTTGAATTTTTTATTTTATTTTTTTGAATTTTTTTTGAATTATTTTTTAAATGTCCACGTGTCAATCTAGTAGTGTGCCACGTGTGAAAGTCAATATTCTATATTCAATTTGGTTCCTATATTTGTTATTTTTGTTCAATTAGGTCCTAATTTTTGTTAAGATTAACCAATTTGGTCCCTATAGAAGATGTGACCAAATTTAATTTTTATATCAAAGTTATAATGATGTGAATTTTAATATATTATATAAAGATATTTAATAAAAAATATGAATTTTAATATAAAAATTAAATTTGGTTTTAATTTGGAGAGGGACCAAATTGGTTAATGTTAACAAAAATGGGGACCTAATTGAACAAAAATAACAAATATAGGGACCAAATTGAATTTAGAACATTGACTTTGACACGTGACACGCTACTGGGTTGACACATGGACATTTAAAAAAAATTAAAATTTTTTTTTTTAAAAATTCAAAAAAACCACAAAGTGACACGTGGAACACTCCTAGGTTGACACGTGTACATTTAAAAAAAATTAACAATTTTTTTTTAAAAAAATAAAAAGAAATTAAAAAAAAAATAAAAATAAAAATAAAAAAATTCAAAAAAACCACGAAGTGACACGTGGCAGTCACTGTTCATGGCCGTTAATGATTTAAACGGTGTTAGCAAAAAAGGACCCAATTGAACAAAATTGACGAAAATTGTGACCTATTTGAACACAAAACCAAAATTAAGACTTATTTGAAAAAATTTGACGAAAATTGGGACCAAAAAGGTATTTTAACCTTTTTAATATTCTCTAAGAAAATTAATAAAATATTTATATAATTCATAATTAATACAGTTCAGTTACATTGTTTATTAATTTTTTTACAATTTCATATGACGATAATTTTCAATTTGCACATTCAAAATCTAAATCTATAGTAAACTTAATAGTTCAAAATCAATCTCACAAATTCTTAAAAGCAACCCCTTTTAAACCTTCTACCAAAATTTTAAGCTCACCTTAAATTTTCTTTCAAAACTAACTTGAATATATATAAACTCAAATCAAATTTCAACACCCAATACTCATTTTGATAATTGAACTTATCAATATTAAGATTAAAAAAAAAAATCTAAACATTTATTTCAACTGTACAAAAATATACTTCCATTAACATAATCCATAATCATAACAGATTTGTCATTTCAACAATGTTTTAAAATAATTTTCCTTATTTTAAATTTACTTGGAGTTTAAACAATATCCAAAAACTAGCGGAAAACTTCATAATAGTTTAGATCTCAATGAGTTCTATATGAAAAAAAACTACATCAATACACAAATTAAAATGAAAATCGGTTGAGAGAATAAAAATTCTATATTAAGAGAACCAACAAAAGTTAAATTCATTACGGGCAGTGTCAAATTATAAAAAAAAAATGAACTTATTTTATATCAAAATCTAATAGAATAAAAATACACTCTATTCTTTCATTGTCTAAATAATGTGATTTGATTGTAAAAAAAAGACACTTAGAAATTGAAAGGAGAAATTCATGAAAAGAAACTCTAAAGAAAAGCATGCATACATACAATACTTTTGATGAAAGAAAAATAACCTTGTGTTTCAACGATTCAAAAAAAATTAAAATAATTAGTAATTGAATTACTTGTAATTGAATTCTTTTCATTTCTTAAATTATTAGTTTGAATAAAATAATTAAAATATTTTAAATTTCAATTTTGTGTTTGATAAAGCAATTTAATTTATATTTTACGGCAAACTCAACTCTATTTTTGAGTCTAACTAACTTAGCTCGATCTTCAATTCGGTACGACCTATCTTGACTTTTGGTTCAAGTTGACCTTCGGCCTAGTTCAGCCTTTGACTCAGCTCGACCCAGCTTGACTCAACTCAATCTTCGGCCCTATTCAACCTTCGACTCGGTCCACTCGACCTTTGGCCTGACCTGAACCGACCTAACTCGACTTTCGATCCGACCTAGTCTAGCTTGACCTTCTTCCTGACCTAGCACTACCTTCAGTCCTGTCCAGTCCAGCTTGACCTTCAGCCCTCCCAGCTTGACCTTTGGTCTGGCTCAGCTTGACTTGACCTTTGGCCCAACATGACTTGACTTTTTAGACCTGTAGACTCTTTTTTTTCTAACTAATGAACAATTCCACAACTTTAGAGAATTTAAATTTCATTCTTTCTTTAATGAATTTCAAATTTTACTATTTGAATTCTTTGATACCTTCTTAAAGTTCTTCAATTTCATTTTCCTTTTAATTCCTTCATCCAACCATGTCATTTTTCTTGAAAAATTTTCAAAGTTCAAATAAATAAATTATTCTTCTAAATTATCTCATTTAAACGCACCATAAAAGAAAGGAAGAAGGAATAGAGATGAACATTCACTCGTATTCTTATACTTATAAGATTTTAAATTTAATTACTAAACCTCAATTTATTTTTTGAAATTAGTAATTGATAAAATTTTAATGTCAATTTTCATTCTATTGTCTTGTGTGACTTTTCTTTTTCTCTTAAAATAAAAACCATTTAATTAACATTCTTTAGTAGACATGGCAATATGAATAAGAATATGAAGTGTAGAAGACTTGAAAAGACTCATCATCTCCTCTATATAAATGGTGATTGATATTATGTAATTTTCATCTATTTGTGATGGAAAAAAACTCATTAGTCTCCCCTTGTAATTCTCCATTTTAGTTAACAATTGCATTTAGTGGGCATGTCTTCTTTATAATCACTCTTTTTCACGAGCCAATGTACATAAGTCTTGGATTCACGTAACCCACTCTTGCTCATTATGTCATACAGTTCAAACATAGTTATCACTTAGCATTTCATTATCATTTTTTGAGCTTCGATAAGCTACATAAGATATTAAAGATATTAATTAAAACCTAATTTAAATAGAACCAATGGTCTTCCTTTTAACGCGTGATTTCTGACATTTTCTTATCATGGAATAATTTGATTTTAAGTAATAATTGATATGGTGTGACGCCATGCCAATTCAAGTATTGGCACTGTGTTTTTAATTATGTTGTTGGTATTACGTCTAGTATTTGGTTTTAAGTATATAAAAAAAATAAAATTAAGGGTTAATATATATACACTTGTTAAAAAATGAAATTTAATTTTAATTACATAACAAATTTGCAAACTTTATAAGGTTTATATTTATTTATATATAATAAATTGGTTTTATTTTTTTTATGTTGAATTTTCGACACATTTATCTTACCTCAAAGAATCTCGAGCGTGAAACTAATATTAATCGACGATGATGAGTAAAGAATAAAGAGAGAAAAAAAAAACTTCCTTGAATTAAACTCTAACATATTAAAAAGCAAATTTTAAGTTTAAATTTTATATATATAACGAATAACAAAAACACAATTAATTCCACAATTTACCAAATTGACAAATTTAACCGAGAGTTGATATAAAGAATTTGTTTAGCAATTTTGTTAGAAGGTAACAACTATTTATATGTAAACTAACACAGAAAATAAAGTTTCAAGATATAAAAAAAAAATAATGTAATGAAATAAATATCGGAAGCTTAAATTCATAATTCTTGTATTTGAAATGAACGTTTTAAAAATCAATTTTAGGAATGTAACCTTTTCTATTACTTTTCACTAATTAATGTATTTATTAATTCTTATGAAAGTGAATCGGGAACCTAAGTTTTTGTAATATTTATGTTTCTTATTTCGAAAACACTTTTAAATGTATGATACATATTTAATTTATGATATTCTAAAAACTATAATTATCAATAAACAAAATTCTGCACCGAAAATTAAAAAAATAATACACATAATATTCTCTGATGTTTACTATTCTGAACAACACTTAAAATTCACGTACCAAAAACACATCTACCGTTTCTCATTTAAGATTTGAACCTTTTTTCTTCTCCATAATTTTTTAAATAAGTCTCCATATTTTTCTTTCCATTTTTATGAGGATGTTGATTGATTGGAATTGTAGTTTACCAAGCAAAACAAATATATAAATCAAATACCAATAATTAAAATTCCATAAAATTAGACAAAGACTACCTCATAATTGAATTGACTAGGGTTCCATTTCATTGAATACTGTAGGAAGCTCAAAATGTATGCAGTTGAAATTTATACTATCAAACTTTGACATCACTTTTTAAACAATTTTTCTTCTCACCAAAGTGTGAACTTATTGTGTGTGGTCAAAATTTGGATGCATCTATTACTTTCATACAAATGCAGACAAAGGTACAACCTAAAAATTAATGTTCTTTGAAATAATTTTCCTCTTCAATTTTCTTTATAAGTAAAATGTAAGAATTTGTTGAAAATTCTACACAATATTAGTGAAAAATAAATAAGTAGAACAACATATAAATAAAAAGGCTTATAAACTTGATCTTGAATCTATAAGAAAATCCTTGATTAATGATTTATTTTAGTGATAAAAAAATTATAATTGACACTTGTAAGGTGAAGTTTGCACCTCGCTTATATATTGTGAATTAGTGTTATCTCTATTCGTTGTGAGACTTTCAATACTAACAATAGGTACCTAAGTTTTGACTATTAAAAAAATTTAGTTTCTAAACATATTTTTGTGTTATAAAATTGGTCATTGTTTGAGAATTTTCTTGTAGTGTTATTTTTTAACAAGTATGATATAAAATACATGAGAAATCTTAAACTTTCATTAAAATATAAATAATGTTAAAGTTTCAATTGTTAGGAATATTACGTAATTAAATTACAATAAGGACTTTTCTATTTTTATATGGACACAAGTTGGGAAGAGGAAAATATTTGCAGAATTTTCCTACCAGAAAATAAAATAGTTATTATGTCATTAACATAATTTGTTTAATGCTTAATTATTTTCACAACTTACACATTTAATATTTAATACCTGTGCATATCAGTCTACATTCACAGTTAGAAAACTGGAGTTTTCTTAATAGTTAAGAAACCGATCAATAAAAAATTATTAAAAGTAATGAAGAATGCATTTATTAGTACCATTAAGTATAACACTTCTGAAAAAAAGTTTTCTAATTTTGTTATTTAATCATTCTCCTTCATCAATTGACAAAAATGTTTTAATAAACTTATAAGGATCTTGGTGGCAAATATCCGAAAGTAGTAATTAAGAAATACTCAGTTTATTTTCTTTGATCTCACTTTATTTTTTCCAACTAACATGTATTTAACCAGAAATAAAAAGATCAAATTTCCTATTTTATAAATCAAGCAAAAATTGACAAATTTAATTTATACACCTAACAAATAATATGTTAAAAAAAATAGTACAAATATGTCTAATATTATTTCATAAACATAATTTATATGAAAACAATAACAACAATGTATTTAAACTTAAAAAGAAAAATATACTAAAAACTTAAATAAGTACATAGTGAGAATCCTAAACCTTAACCTTCAAGAAAAATATTTTTTATATTTGATGGGTTAACAAGTTAAGTGTGTTAGGTCAGGATAAGTCGATGAGTTGAATTTTTAATAGGACTTGTGCTGAACTCATTTTTATCATCTTTAAATTTATTATATTTTTAAATTAAGAATGTTAACAATGCACAACAACACTTTAAGATGTTAGATGAATTTGGTCTTGTATAAGTTTAACTAGTATTTTAGATATGATTATAATAATAGTTTTTGAAAGATTTTCTAAATAAGAAATTGCAATTAAGATGTAGGGTAAAATAAAGGGCTAAGGGACCAAGAAAATTAAGGGGTAAAGAAAATAAATGACGAAAAGATAGATGGTAAGAAAATTAAATGACAAGAAATTAGCAAAGTAAAGTAAAGAAAATTGCAAAGTGAAATATAAATTTCTGTAAAAAAATTATTATTCCCCATTTTTGTTTGTCCTTTCAATGGAAAATTAGTATAACTTTCTCACTTTATTTTATTTGAAGGTGTTATTCATGTGCTCAAATTTCTTATTGTTTAACTCGGTTTTCTTCACCCAATATTGGTTAACTTGTTTTTCTTCACTTAACTTTACTAGTTAACATATATCTTTTATAATATTTTTTCTGTCAATAACTTTCACAAGTAAAGTATACCTGGATTAGAATTCTTTTAAACTAATATTAAATTCTTTATTAAATAAATTATAGTAGGGACAAAATGTCACCCATCACTGTGTAATCTTTATACTTTTGTTGTCAAAGAAAGAAACTTATCAAAGTAAAATATAAAAAACTTATGGAATGATCAACGAGCCACCCTATCAATGCTAATTTAAGTTAATCTTCCAAAGTTAAAAATAAATAAATAAAAATGATAATTGATAATCATCCATGACTTTAAGTTTCAACTGCTTCATAAATTTGAATTTGAGTATGTTGAATAATTTGAGTATAAATTTGAATATAACATCACTTTGCATGTTTGATAAAAAAAATTAAATGAAATATAAAATTTTTAAATATTCAATATATAAAAAAGTTTAATAAAGACTTAATGAAAGATCCGGTTTATTAGAAACTTAAAACTTAATTAAGGCACAATTTATCAACAAAATATTTCTATTTCAATATTGGATAATTTATTGAAAAGATATTAATAGAGTCTAAACAAAACATAATTATGATACATACTTAAAAGCTAAATCTCATGTCTCACTTTTAGTAATTAATTAATTAATTAACAACACATTATATACAACCATACTTTACTATAAAGAGAAAATATTTAATCTGCACGACAACTTAGTCTAGAATTAACTGGGCTATGCTAATAAAAATGGTATCATCACGAAAGTAGATATTAAATTTCGTAATTTTTTTTTTTACTATTTTCTTACATTGAAGGGTCAAAGTTGATGTCACATTTCTAAGATTTTGTTGATATTAATACAAGAGGTTAAAAGAAACTAATAAGTTTTTTCACTGGCTTCTGAATTTGACGTTTTCTTTCGAATCTATTACATAGATTTAACCAACTATAATGTGACAACCATTATATGTAATTGTGATTGAGATAGGTTGACGTTGTATAGAGACTCAAGTTTTTGTCAACAAAACCTTGCCAAATGGGTTGGAAAAACTTGGAATACAAGATATCAAATTTAATTTTTGGTTTGTGTTTTAATTTCTCCACCTTATACCTACGTTCTTTCTAAGCTATTAGTGAAAGTGATTTACTTCTATTTTTTTCCCCTTAATAGAATCTCATCATAAAGCATAAATGCATAAATTTCCAAGATTTTGGAAGCCTTTAATTAAAAAAACCGTAATACAGTAAGTTTCATATGGTAACTGACTTAAGATGAATACTTATAGTGCAGTTAGAGATTGTTCTGATTTGCGTTAATATTTTTAGAGGATATCGGAATATATATATGTGAACAATTTTTAACTTTTTTAGGAGTACAAATTCTTATTTATATTGAGTTTATGAAGTCATTTATGCTTTGGAGCATGCTTGAAATGAGGACTCTTATAGGCTTTGGTTAGAAAGTGACTCTTCTTTAGTTTGTCGCGATATTTTGGATCAGCGAGTGATTTCTTAGAGTCTTGTCTTAAAGGGAGATGATGTTGGTGTTTGCATTTGTGTACCCATATTCACTTCAAAGTTTCTCATGTTTTTCGTGAAGGAAATATTATGTTGATAAGTTAGTTAATTTAGGTTTTATTAATAGAGAACAATACAAGTGGTTGAATGTTTTATCTACATGTATTTATTTAGATTTATTTTATAATAGGTATAGTTTGTCTTCATGAAATATAACTTTTATCATGAGTTTGGTATAGTTCTCATGCTTTGTATTATTTTAATTTATTTTTTATTTTCAATAAATTTTTATGTGATGACAAATTATTAATGAACTTTGAAGTCATAGTTGAAATGTCAAAGTTCACCGTGATGCTTAACATGACATTAATTATTGTGAATTTATTTTATAATATATAAGAATTTTAAATATTTTAAATTTGATTTAATTTCATTTTGAATTGTGTAATTTTTTATATATTTTGATTGGATGTTATATCTATTAAAAAATTTTAATTTTTTTATTTGGATAAAAAATTTAAATTATCACTAAATGTAAATAAATTAGTTTAATATCAAATAATTAGTGATAATTCAAAAATATTTATATTGATTGTCTTTTTAAGTTGTTCTTGTTAAGTAGACTATCATCAATTATGATCAATTTTACGATGTTGTTTTGTCAACTTTTCAATCAATTCAATTAAAAAGCTTTTGAATTGACTTTGGTAAAAAAAAAATCTTAACCAATGACTTATCATTTCTCTAGTTAACATTAAGAATTTATTGACGTAGAATAGTATTAATATGAATGACAAAAAAAAAATCATTACAAACAACAACAACAACACAAAATCAAGATATATTTTAATTAAAAATTTAGTTCACATTAGTAAAAAAGGAAAAAAGTGGTCTACTTGAAATTGATGAAGAAAGCCAAGAACAACAATTTAAATAAAAAAAAATAACTCTTATCATCATTAATAAAATCATCAATAAAATTATTCATTCCAACCATATAGAGATAATATGAAGAGAAAACACATAAAATTAAAATTACGGACAAGTTCAAATTCTTATTCTTTGAATTAAAACTCAAAATTTAATATTTTTAATAAGTTTAATTACTTTTATGAAATTATAAATTTCCAATATTTTTTTTAAATTCTTTATCCAAAATTTTAAAAAATATATACAAATTTATCTCAGAGTAAATATTTTAGAATTAATAATCCTTGTACGTTACAACTAATATTAATGACAGGAACTTTAATGGCAAAACAATTGCGATTTCTTGTACCTTTTAAACTAAGAAGCATTCAGACCCAATTAATTAATTACTCTTTGAACTTTGAAAGTTTCTTCTTCTTTTTTTTCAAATTTTCTTTTGTTTACAGCAATTATATTTCTGAACAAAATGTTGGAAGAAGTCAATTTCTTTGGAAGAAAAAAGTTTCTAAAGTTTTACAAACTCTTCTAACAAAACCTTTGTTTATTTTAAGCTATCCACTTCACTTCTCAGAAACAAAATCACGACAATGAAATTTTCAACTGTTATGTATATTTGTTTTCTGTAAAAATAAACATATCCACAACTTTTTTATGTTATTTTATCACAAACATCGTATATTATCTAAATATCCATGTTTAAGATCATAGTTTTTAGTTTTTATTTTAATGAAACAGAATCATTGAGTTTTTTATTATGAAAAAGTAAAATTGTTTCAATCATACTCAACAAATGTAGAATTTGTTCCTTTCAAGAATGGGAGTGACGTATTCCAACCAACAGATCAGAATAATATACTCATTTGCTATTTTTATGGGACATGAACTCATATTATATACTTTATTGTTTTCTATACAAGGCAAGTATTCCAGTATAAATTAATATTCTTATTAAAAGAATATGATTTAGAATTGTTTGCATTGATTCTTGTATCTTAGTCCCATGTTAACACCGCTGTCTACAAAATAAGAATCCATATAAAATATACAATTGTTTAAATTTGTACTCATTTAAGTTGGAAAGAGAAAATTCTCAGATCAATAATTTTATAACTTTATTTTCACAAAAAAACATATAAAGTTATTTGACTTTCTATTATGTTACTTTTATTATATCATATATCATATATCTTATATTTTTCATACACATCTTTAATAATTCTGAAAAATCATATTATTTTATACTGTAATTATATGATTTTTAATATTTTATATTGTAATATGATTTTTAAAATTTCATAAGTCCACGTTTCGTATCAAATTTTCAAAATTAAAATATGAACTTAAACGAATATTTAATGTAACACTGTAACAAAAGTATAACAATAAAGAATTAATATAAATTTTAATATCATATTAAAAAATAAATTATTTAGTGATTCGATAATAAAATAAACTTATATACCATATGAAAAAAATGTTCATAAAATTATTTGCGTATACTGATATTTACTATTAAATAATGTAAATTGTTGTTATATGTTGTGTACTTAATATCATTGGTATAAAACAGAAATTTTATTGTATTAAACAATTTTTAACCACGTCATAAGTTTTAATTGAACATTAGTAACTATGCATGACTCATTGATCAATTGAAGTACACATGTCTTCTTTATATATAGCCACTACTTCTAATATTTAGAGGCCATTCTCTTCATCTCTTCTTCGTGATTCTCTTTCTCTCTTCTTGTTTCCCGGCGAGGCCACGGTTCATTGTTCAGCTCATTTTTCCGTTCTCTTTTTTCTCTTCTAGCACCGTTTTCCGGCGAAGTCGCCGGCCAGTCACAGTCATTTCTGCCGAGCAATCTCTCCTAACGGTGTCGTTCTGTCCTCCCTAAGGTTCTCTCCTCACTTTATATCCATCGTTTACTTCCCTTTTTTCCTCTCATATATGTCTGAGATTTGAAATTGTACTGAGATATTTGTTAAAATTTATTTTCCACTTCTCTTCCTATTTCTTGATTTTAATCTTTACGGTGAGTAGCATATATTACAGTTTTAATCAATTTGATTATTTTGATTGTGAACAGTGATTGTGCTTTGCATTTCGGGTTTCGTCATTGGTTTGGCGTTTACACGCACATACACGCACATATATTCTGATTTGGTTGTTACGAATATGCTTGTTTCGATTTTTTGCCCGAAACATTGTTTGTCTAGACGTAGTAGTATCCATTTCTGATACCTTTCTTGAGTTGGTAGGGAAGTTGAGAATATAGATGAATGAAGAAATATAAGAATGTTAGGCTCATCGAGTTGAAGTGATTCTTGAAAATGAGTAATGAGTATTTCTACCGTAATTTTGCGTTGGAGTGATTTAATGAGTAATGAGTAGGTTATTTATTTGTCTGAAAGTAGCTAATGAAATTATCTTAATACAGCACAAATCCACGGCTTCTTAACAAGATTCTTTAAGAGAAATTGAATTTAAATAGAATATCAACGAATGAGTTAAGTATCTCCTACTTAACTAGCTTCAGACTCCTAAATATTATAAACAAAACCCAAATTAGTTTCTAGGTTCTCTGATTGTGCAATAGGTTGGCACTGCAGCCCTTAAGTTTGGGGTGGCTGAACCTACCGCTGCTACTATTGCCAATGCTGCTGCTAAGTTAAGTGCATTCTTGGCAGCTCAACTTGCTTGGACCCCAGTTGGTGTTGTGAGTCAGCGCTTGATGGTTCAAGGTGTGTTTAAGTTATTTCATCACCTCGAAATGTATGTGGGATTGATGCCGTCCACAAAATGATCAAGAATTATGGTGGTAGGAGTTGTATAGGAGTTTTGGGATATCAACTTTGACAAATGCATCTTCCAATGCTGTGAATTGAGGCGAGAAAGGTGGTAATGAGAGTGAATTGGGGCCAGATTCTAAGACAATGATGGCAGTTCAGGGAGTAAGTGCAGCAGTGGCTAGCGCATGTCTGCTTTGAATACTATGCCACTGGACACCATGAAGACAAGGATGCAAGTGTTGGATGGAGATGAGAATGGCCGCCATGGACCTAATGTTGTGCAGACAATGATGAATTTGGTTAGGGAGGGTGCTTGGATGGCATGTTATAGAGGGTTGGGACCTAGGCGGGCTTCAATGTCAATGTTTTTGACAAGCATGATCACTATTTATGAATTCCTTAAACAACTTTCCATGAGAAGGAATGTCCAGGAAGACCATTATCTTTTGTCCTTGTCCATACTTGTATCCGTGTGAGGCAAATGTTAGTCATTGGCAAGTGTGCTTTAAATTCAGAAAATTTCATTAAATTGAACAGGGCATAGTGTTTCCCTTAAATTTTTTTCTAACAGAAGAATCACTTCCGATTTTGAAGAGTGCGTGCACCGGAGATGATGTTGCCGTTGAACTACACAATATCTGTTACCACTTGTATAGAAATTAGGCTATATAGGTTCCACTCCTTTATTATTGTACCCTTGAATAGCAAAGATCCTTAGCAGACCTAGTACAATGCAATGCACTGATGCAGGTTTAGCTAGTAGAGAAGTACGTATAAACTTTAGGCACATTAAAACACAATGCCAGCCTATTATGTTCTATAATTGTTGTGAAAATTCTAAATTAAAAACTGTTAATACTAATAATGTAGTTATTAAAAAAAAAAAGCTTATATAAAGTTGTGTTCAAACCAAATTTGATTTTAAAAGCATATACACGGTAGTCTTTCCAATATTAGCAAACATTTCAATTATAATTCCTCCTTTGTTTTATTAAAATTATGTTTGCTTTCTGGCTTCTTTTACATTTCCTGGGGGATGACTCCTTGATCAGTGTAAAATTATTGTAAGTCATCCTATTGTGTTTCCATGTATCTACTGTCTAAAATACATACTATACCCCCCTGCAGCAATTTTATTAATTTTACTATCTTCTTTGTGTAGCATATCCTGCAACACACCCTTCATCATGCAAATAAGCAATGTTTTGAAGCAAATACTGGAGGTGTTTTGAGAGGAATCATAATAGGGAAGTAAGGTTGCTTTCCTTGGTCTATTTTCTACTGTGGTGGTTACTACAGTTACTTGAGTTTGAAGTATTATGTGCATGTTTTATGGACTTGGAAAAATTATGTGATTGGTATTTTATTATATGGACTTGCAGTATTGTGCTCTATTGTCCTTGGTAGTCTATTAAAAAAAAT